>Ga0335084_10000114_pt1 | contig 55809 bp, 62 predicted proteins | sample Lox_Sample_44_FD_206721 | JGI IMG/M metagenome (GOLD analysis project Ga0335084, IMG submission 206721) | Soil microbial communities from Loxahatchee National Wildlife Refuge, Florida, United States - Lox_Sample_4.4 | ecosystem: Environmental > Terrestrial > Soil > Wetlands | place: USA...
AAACGGTCCTCGGTTGTCAAACACCCCCCGAAGGATGCAATCCACCCGGTCATTAACAGTATGCCGTCAAATTGTCAGGTTTGTGAAGGCTCGCGTTGGTTTGCCGCAATCTCGGCGGCCTTGGCGTCTGCCACGCGGGCGTCGCTTTCGCGGCCGAGTTCGCGCAGCAGGCTGGCACGCGCCTCATGCATTTTAGCCACGTCGCTCTTGATCTCGATCGCCTTGTCGATGCTGGCAAGCGCTTCCTCAAGTCGCGCAAGTTTCTTCAAGACAAGTGCACGGCCGAGATAGGCCTCGGCAAATTTCGGCTCGAGCGTAATCGCCCTGTCGTAGCCGGCCATGGCCTCTGTGTCACGGCCGAGGTCGGAGAGGACATACGCACGGTTGCAGTGCGACACGCCAAAATCAGGGTCCAGCGCGATTGCCTTGTCATAACTGGCAATCGCATCTTCGGCGCGGCCAACGGCGTGCAAGGTGGCGCCGCGGTTGAGCCAGTCGCCTGGCGATTTAGGGTTAAGTTCGACCGCGCGGTCAAAGCTCGACAGCGCCTCAGCGTTGCGGCCGAGCGCGCTCAACATATTTGCGCGATTGCCATAGGCCTCTGCGAATTTTGCGTCGCATTGGATCGCATTGTCGAAGCTCTCGAGCGCCTCGTTAATCTTGCCCATCCTGTGCAACGCTTGGCCGATGAGGTTGTGCGCGCGCGCCTGCCCCCCCTCGTAGGCAAGTGACCGGCGGGCGAGGTCGATGCCCTGCTGAAACTGGCCCTCATGGCAGGCGATCACAGCGATGTAATAGAGAGCATCTGCATTGCGCGGGTCGTTGCGCAGCACTTGCGTATAGCGGTCCATTGCGAGCGAAATCTGGCCGGCCCGGTGATGGGTGAGGCCCTGCTGAATAAGGTCGGCGGAGGTCAGTGGTTCGCTCATTGGCGCTTGTAAGCAGGGTTTGAGGCCGGTGCCAAGTCTGAAGACCGCCATTCCCGCTTTCGCGTGGACGATGGGTGTGGTGTGGTATGGCTTTGCTGCCGGATTCTTTCACCAGCATAGGGCAGGGGCCATGAAAGATATCCTCGATAGACTTGAGAAGCGGCGTGAGGAAGCCCGCCTCGGCGGCGGCACGGCGCGCATCGAGGCACAGCACAAGCGCGGCAAGCTCACCGCCCGCGAGCGCATCGAGCTCATGCTCGACAAAGGTTCGTTTGAGGAGTTCGACATGTTCGTCGAGCATCGTTCCAACGAATTCGGCATGGAGAAGTCGAGAATCCCCGGGGATGGCGTCGTCACAGGCTGGGGGACGGTCAACGGTCGCGCCGTTTATCTGTTCTCAAAAGATTTTACCGTTTTCGGCGGCTCGCTGTCTGAGACGCACGCGCAGAAGATCACCAAGGTTCAGGACATGGCGATGAAGGCGCGCTGCCCGATCATCGGTCTGTTCGACGCCGGTGGCGCACGGATCCAGGAAGGCGTCGCCGCTCTTGGCGGGTATGGCGAGGTGTTCAAGCGCAACGTCATTGCGTCCGGTGTTATCCCGCAGATCAGTGTGATCATGGGACCGTGCGCCGGGGGCGATGTCTATTCTCCGGCAATGACCGATTTCATCTTTATGGTGCGTGACACCAGCTACATGTTTGTCACCGGCCCGGACGTGGTGAAAACGGTGACTAACGAGGTCGTCACCGCGGAAGAGCTCGGCGGCGCGTCAATTCACACCACCAAGTCCGGTGTCTCCGACGGCGCCTTCGAGAATGACGTCGAGTGTCTTCTGCAAATGCGCCGGTTGATCGATTTTCTGCCGTCCAATAACGAGAGCGGCGTGCCGGAGTGGCCGGCATACGATGACTCCGACCGGATCGATGAATCACTCGACACGCTGGTGCCTGACAACCCCAACAAGCCATACGACATAAAGGAATTGATCCTGAAGGTCACGGACGAGGGCGATTTCTTTGAGCTCTCCTCTGCCTATGCAAAGAACATTGTGACCGGCTTTGGCCGCATCGCCGGCCGCACGGTTGGATTCGTGGCCAATCAACCGATGGTGCTCGCCGGCGTGCTCGACAGCGATGCCTCGCGCAAGGCGGCGCGTTTCGTGCGGTTCTGCGATGCCTTCGGCATTCCCATCATCACATTTGTGGACGTGCCTGGCTTCCTTCCTGGTACGGACCAGGAATACGGCGGGTTGATCAAGCACGGAGCCAAATTACTATTCGCCTACAGCCAATGCACCGTTCCGCTGGTCACGGTGATCACGCGCAAGGCATTCGGCGGCGCCTACGACGTGATGGCAAGCAAGCACGTTGGCGGCGATCTCAACTACGCGTGGCCGACGGCGCAGATCGCGGTAATGGGTGCCAAGGGAGCGGTCGAGATAATCTTCCGCGCCGATATGGATGACCCGAAAAAGATCGCCGCGCGTACCAAGGAATATGAAGAACGATTTCTGTCACCTTTTGTGGCCGCCGAGCGCGGCTACATCGATGACGTGATCATGCCGCACTCGACGCGCCGCAGGATAGCGCGTGCATTGGCGATGCTTAAAAACAAGCATGTGGAGATGCCGGCGAGAAAGCACGACAATTTGCCGGTGTGACCATTCCGCTTGAGCCGCCACTGCCGGGTCTCGGTCGCCGGTTTGAATTTTTTACGCAGAAGTTATTTGCCTTGCAGGGGCGCGGGACAACAAAAAAAATGCCGACTTTGAAAAACATAGGGAGCTGACCATGCACAAGGAATTGGCGCTGCTGGCGACAATCGCTGCAATCTTCTTATTTGTCGCGTTCGGCGCGCAGGCCATGCCGGCGTCGAAACTCAAAGGTGCAAGCAGTAGCTCTGGCCAAATTACGCTGGTCGCGGGCGGTTGCGGTCGTGGTTGGCATCGAGGGCCAAACGGAGGTTGCCGCCGGAATTGATAAATTTCGGTTGCTTCGAAAAATTTTGGCCCCGGGTTTTCCGGGCTAAAATTTTTTGCCGTTCTTAGAATTGCATTCGGTGTAAACAAGGCCCCGCCAAAGCGGGGCCTAGCATTCGCCACGATCGCTATCGATTGGCTTAGTTGCAAACCTGCCAGCATCGATAGGGATTGCAAACGCGATGGCTGCCGCGGCCGCCGCAGGGGCCGGGGGCTACCACAACCGGCGGTGCCACCACCACGCCGGGCGCTACCACGGCGCCGCCGTAATAGACGCCGCCATAGTAACCGTTACGACGGCAGCCACCATACGGGCCACGATGAAAGCCGACGCCGCAACCGCCGGCGACGGGAATCGTGAGACCGGTCTGTGCCTGTTCGAGCGGCGCAAGCGGCATGGCTTGGGCGGCGGCTAGTCCGAAGAGACTAATGCCGACCACCAGTGCGAGAGAAAAAAGCTTATTCACTTGTCTCCTCCTTGTTTGTTACGTGGAGTTTTGCGCCCCCGAATGACTCGCAAGCGCCGATCGATTTGCACGCGAAGATTATGGCGAGCAAAATACGCCGGCAAAGAAAGCTTTCATAAATTCAGTAGGCAGTCAAAAAGCGAGTTCGGATCTGGCTGTCGGTTTTTCTGAATGGTTGCGCAGATTCGATCAGCAACGAGTGACGGTAATGTCCCGAGTTCCGCCGCTCTCCGCTGGGACGGTCACGGTTTCCTTGATGTATTGGCAACTGCGAACGGCCGGCGCGACCACGTACACAACGTTTGATGGTTGTGCGTAGCCACTATTGTCATAAGCATAAGGTGGGACTTCGTAATATCCCCCATACCACGGCCACTGGTTGTTGAAATTTCTGCGATGCGAATGCCGAAAAGTTTTCCCGAAATGGATGGCGTGGAATGCATGCATCCCCGATCCGCCGGTTCCACGCGCGTTCGCCGGGATTTCAAGCGGCGCAAATATCAATGCCGCCAATGCAATGATGCCAACATGCTTCGTTGTCATGTTTACACCCTCCCAATCCCAATTTGATGCTTAAGCGTGATGCGAGTCAAAGGTTAAAAATTCAGGGGTTTCGGTATGCGATGACGCCAGTCTTTGCAGGCCTATTGGCTGTGGCTGGAATCGTGATTGCGACACCTTGATCAGCGCCAGCCACCGCCGCCGTTCACATAGACCGTATCTGCGGTCATGAATTCACAGGCATCCGAGCACATAAACAATACCAGTTCGCCGATTTCTTCCGGCTCTGCAAAGCGCTTCATCGGTACGTCTTCGAGAAAGCGCTGCACCAGCTCTGGCGAACTGCTGGCGGCGGCCTGGAATGGTGTCTTCACAGGTCCGGGCGAGATCGACAACGCTCGTATTCCCTGTGTGGCGAATTCACGTGCCACACCCATGGTCATTGTCACTACCGCTCCCTTGGCCGCAGCATAATGCACAGAGGAACCGGGTCCTCCGCGCCGATGCGCCATGCTGCCCATATTGACGATCACGCCAAATTTGTTCGCGAGCATATGTGGCAACACTGCCTGCATTGGGTACAAAGTACCTTTGACATTAAGATCAAAAGTCCTGTCGAACAGATCGTCATCGATCTCAAGAAATTTTGCGCGTCTTATTGCTGCTCCCGCCGAATTGAAGAGGAATTGCACGCCGCCGAAACCATCGATGGCGAGCTCAACCATATCTTCAACTGCCGCTCGCTTGGTTACATCAATAGTCAGCGCCAGCACCTGACTGCTGATCGCATTGATCTTCTCGGCGGTTTTCTCGACGCCTTTCTCATCGATATCGACGCATACGACATTGGCTTTCTCCCGTGCGAAGATCAGTGCCGCGGCGCGGCCAATCCCGCTTGCCGCGCCGGTGATTATGATAGTCTTTCCCGCGAAATAGTCCGGTGTTTTAGGCATGAATTGTTCTCCGGCCATGCAACTACAGCTCATCATGGATTGCCGGATCAAGCCCGGCAATGACAATATCGAGGTAACGCATTCGCGTTGAAGGAGCTTCGCATGACGACGCCAGCCCCAATCGAATTTGCCGACGCTTCATCGCAGGTACGCGCGGTCTATGACGACATTAAGAAAACCCGCAATGTGCCGGACGTGAATAACTTCTGGAAATATCTCGCGCGTGATCCGGTAACACTCAAACGCACATGGGAAAGTGTGAAAGAGGTCATGGCAGCAGGTAAACTCGATCCGGTGACCAAGGAGATGATCTATGTCGCGGTGTCAGTGACCAACGGTTGTGCCTATTGCATCGCCAGCCACACCGCTGCGGCCCGCAAGGCCGGCATGACAGAAGCTATGTTTGGCGAGTTGATGGCCGTGGTCGGCATGGCCAATGAGACCAACCGGCTCGCCAATGGCTATCGCGTTCCGATCGATGATTTCCTCAAGACCTGAGATTGCCCAGTCAACTGCGTCATGACACAATGGAAAAAAGGCCGGGGAGGGAGTTTATGTTCGACAGTACTATTCTGACGAAATTGCTATGCGTCGCGTTCGTAGCGATGATCATGCTGCCAGTAGGGCACATATTATTCCCATACGTCAGTGATCAACTGACGGGCATTCAGTTCAAGGCAATAGAGGCTGTGGTGAGCGCGACGGTCGGATTGGGCATCTATTCAGCGTTCGGCTAAGGAGCGCCTCCACGGGTGCACGGTCAATTGCAACCGGCGGAATAAATCAAACACCGCCTTGTTGGGCCAAAACGGATGGCAGCGATATCGGATGAGGGAGGTGGCATCTTGACAACTCTCAGAACGCTGCTGGCGTTTTTAGCTGTGTGCGCGCTCGCCAGCTCTGCTGTCGGGCAGACGGCGTCGCCAGCCGGGGCGAAAGTTTACATCATCAATTTGAAGGATGGCGCCCGGGTGAAAAGTCCATTTTTGGTGCAATTCGGCCTGACAGGTATGGGAGTTGCTCCCGCCGGCGTGGACAAGCCGAACACCGGCCACCATCACTTGCTGATCGACACCACCTTGACGGCTGAACAGATGAAAGGCGCCATCCCGGCGGACGATACGCACAAGCACTTTGGTGCAGGGCAGACCGAGACCATGGTTACTCTGCCGAGGGGCAAGCACACGCTGCAGCTTGTGTTTGCCGATTGGTCGCATATCCCATTTGCACCAACGGTAATGTCGACGCCAATTACGATCCGCGTGCGGTAGGCGAAGGACACGTTTCCCCGCGGCCGAACAGGCCGGTTGCCACAAGACTTCTATCAAGCACTTCCCGGCCTCCATACGGAGGCTGGGAGGAACTAACGTGCGCTATTGTGTGCCGCTCTTCGACGGGGCCGGGGTATTAGATGGAGCCGGCGTAAACGGTTGCGGCGCCGACGAGCCAGAGCCGGTGGTGGCCGGTGGGGGTGTTGACCTGGTCGGCGTGCTGGCGGTCGACGTCGTCGAGGAACCGCTGCTGCCTGTCGTGCTATTGCTATTCCAGCCAGCAATCACGAGGAATCCGATCAGTAGCACTACTGCGACACCGGCAATCCAACCCCACATTCCGCCGACGGCCTCGTCACGTCGGATCACAGGGTCACTCAACCGTGGATCGGTGAAACGTGGATCAGTCATGGGCATCCTCCTTCCAGACAACTGGAAAGGGGGAAACCCCCTAGCCGTCGCGGCGGTTCCGCATGACTTGAGAGGAAAAAATCAGGTGACGCGAATTGCGAGCCGCCACGCCCCCCAGAAAACAATGAAAAAACAGGCGAGGAACACCGGCAGGCTTGCGGTCGCCGACCAATGTTCGACGGTTCGACCGATGAAATAGGCGATGGTCTCGCCGATCAGGACGAAAACGACGTAAATCGCAATCAATTTCATGGTTGCTCTGTCCCGATCAATTCCCCGTGCACTCCAGCATAAGACGATTGCTGGTAAGAGGGGAAGGCACGGGCGAACGGAAAGTGGTATAGGCGCCCGTCCCGCCGCATTCATCAAGTCCCGTGCCGAGACCCTCATGCGCCGACTGGCGATCGCGACTGCGCCTGTGCTGTTCGTGTTCCTGTGGAGCACGGGCTTCATCGGCGCCCGTTACGGGCTGCCCTATATCGAGCCGTTGACCTTTCTCTCCGTGCGCATGGCCTTTGTGGTGGTGATCATGGCCGCGATCGCACTCATCGGGCGCGCGAAAGTGCCAGACGTGCGCCGGGTGCAGCACGCCCTGGTCGCTGGTTCCCTCGTCCATGGGCTTTATCTTGGCGGGGTGTTCACCGCCATCAGCCAAGGCGTCCCGGCCGGCATTTCGGCGCTCATCCCTGGTTTGCAACCGATACTAACCTCGACCATCGCCAATCGCTTCATGGGCGAAACCGTGACACGGATACAATGGCTTGGTCTCGCGCTCGGGCTCGCCGGCGTCGTGCTTGTGCTGCACGACCGCACCATCGTGCTGGCAGGGTCCACTGTCGGCTGGATCGCGAGTCTCCTGTCGCTAGTCGGCATTACGCTCGGCACTCTCTACCAGAAGCGTTACTGTGGTGATATCGACTGGCGCGCCGGCAATCTCGTGCAATATATCGGCGCGGGTTTGCTGTTTGCCTTTGGCGCCTACGCATTCGAAACACGCGAGATTCACTGGAGCGGTGAGTTGATTTTCGCGATCGCGTGGCTCGTGTTGGTGCTGTCGATCGCGGCGATCGGGCTGATGTATTGGCTCATCCGACGTTCCGCAGCGACCAGTTTCGCCAGCCTGTTCTATCTGGTGCCGGGTGTGACCGCCCTGTTTGCCTTCTTCCTGTTCGGCGAGCGGCTGGACGCCATCTCGATCTCGGGAATGGTGATTTGTGCTGGCGGCGTGGTACTCGCCAATCGTGGCGCGGCAAAACCGCGCGACGTATGATTGTTATTTCCCTCGATCGAGGACGAGCTGGGTCTGCGTCACCAACGCGCACAACTTTCCGTCGCCGCGCGTAATGCGAGTCTGCCAGACCATGGTGGTTCGCCCGCGATGAAGCGGCGTGCATTCTGCTTTCGCAGTGTCGCCTATCGGCACCGGTGCGAAGAAATTAGTCTTGCTTTCGACTGTCGTCGTTGACTGACCAGACTTGAGATTGGCGGTGGTCGCGGTGCCGCCGAGATTGTCGGCAAGAGCCATAAGGGCGCCTCCATGCATGATCCCAAATCGGTTATTGAGGTCATCTCGGGCAACGAGTTCCGCGGTCACACGCTCAGGCGAGAGATGTGTAATCTTGAGGCCGAGAAATTCGGCAAAAGGCGGTTGCATTTTGGCCGCTTCGTTCATTGCAATTGCTCCAAAATAATAAGGCGCGGACGTTATCGCCCGCGCCTTTGGTACGCAATCTTGCAGGGATGTTAGCCGCGCGGCTGCGGCACGATCCGGATATACGGCCGGGGCGCCTTGAAGCCTTGCGGCCAAATCTTCTTGGCCTCCTCGTCGCTGACGGAGCCTGCGATGATGACGTCTTCGCCTTGCTTCCAGTTGGCCGGTGTCGAGACACGATGCTTTGCGGTTAGTTGCAGTGAGTCGAGCACGCGGAGCACCTCGTCGAAATTGCGACCCGTTGTCATCGGGTAGACGAGGATCAACTTGATCTTCTTGTCCGGGCCAATGATGAAAACGTTGCGGACCGTCTGATTGTCGGCAGGTGTGCGGCCTTCTGAGGTGCCGGAGGTGCTTGCCGGCAGCATGCCGTAGGCTTTGGAGATTTTCAGTTCCGTGTCTCCGACCATCGGGTAGTTGGGGGCAAAGCCGACCACGTCTTTGATGTCAGCCGCCCACTTCTTGTGGTTATCGACCGGATCAACGGAAAGACCAATGATCTTGGCGTTGCGTTTGTCGAATTCCGGCTTGAGCCGGGCCATGGTGCCGAGCTCGGTGGTGCAAACAGGTGTGAAATCCTTGGGGTGCGAAAACAAAATGCCCCAGGAGTTTCCCAACCACTCGTGAAAACGGATTTTTCCTTCCGTTGTTTCGGCTTCAAAATCTGGTGCGGTATCGCCAATCGCCAACGTCATGACCAACCTCCACTGAAACAGTTACTCGTCATCGTTTTAATATAGGGGTCCCTGGCAGCGAGGAATAGGGAAACGGGCCCGTAGCATCGATACGCCACCGGCTGCGCACGCCAGAGAACAAAGTCTTTGATGCTAAAGGGCCGGGCAGAAAGGTTTTTTCCGCCCCGGCCCGAGACTTCAGCGGCTGGCAGCTTTGCGTTCGTCCAATCCGACGGTACGACCCGGAAAGCCGGCCGCGTCGAAATATCGCGTCTGGCTCACGCGCTGGCCCATCAGAATGGTTGCAAGCCCGGTTTCGCTCACCTTGCTGCGTTCGGTCCAGGTTTCAACGGTCGGGCCGGTGCCGCCGGGCAAGGCTTCTTCCAGAATACGGCCCTGCAACAAGCCCTTGAATGGAATCTTTAGTCCGAGGGCATAAGCAATGGTTTTTCCGATATCGGCATTGCTCGCCGGGGTTTCATCGACGAACCCGCTTTTAAAGCTGGGGCCGATCGCCGCCATAAAGTTCATGGTGTCGGCGCGGCTGAAACTGCCATGCATGCCCTGGCCTTGCTGCAGGGTGGTATCGGCAATGTTTACGGAGCACATCACGGGACGCCCGCAATCGGTCGAATAGGAGCGGAAATTGATCACAATCGCTGGACGGGGTGTGCGCGCCATTCCCTGCATATTGATTGCGGAGAGCGGCAGCGTGCCCGGGAAACTCCCGATGTCGCTGTCGACGAACAGTCCGCTGACATAATCCTGGGCTAGCAGGGCATCGATGACCCTGGCGGTGAGTGTGGCGTCCTTGTTCGGAACGTAGACAAGATCGGAACCGCCGTTGGCCGCGACTACGACCTCAGGTTTTTCAGGATCAGTGCCGATTAGCCCGTTGCCGCGCTTCGGATACTTGCCGACACCGACAGGAATATTCTTATCGTCCGGGTCGCTCAACGGAAGTTCAAGCGCCTTGGCCAGGTCGATTGCAACGAAACCAGGCGGAAGCAGACCGGCCGGGACATCAGCATAGCTTGCCTGCGCAGCTGGACTTGTCTTGCTCTCCTTGGAGATCGTCGAGAAGCCGTGATCAGCGGCGATGACGATATCGGTAGATGCGGTAAGTCCGAGGTCATCCAGCGCTTTGCGCAGCTGCGCGAGATTATCATCGGCATTCTTGATAGAAGCGAGAGAGGTTGGTCCGTTTATGCCAGGCGTGACTTTCAGATGGCTGTCACCCTGATTGTGCTGTGTGCCATCCGGGTCGCGCGACCAAAAAACCAGCACGAAAGGTTTGTTGCGCGCTTTGAACATCGGCAGCACCACCCTGGCGGCGACGTCGGCAAAATATTTCTGCTGCACGACATTGGCGACCAGCGTGCCCGGTTTCGAGAAATCGCCTGCATTGGCGTTGTCGCCAGGGGTGTCTTTGCGCGAGGGAGCGACTAACGGCAATCCGGCTGCTTTCAACGCGTCCTGGATTGGCTGCGATAGCGGGATGCCCTGTTTGCTACCGGTAGAGTCATCAACGATGACCGTCGCCTCGCCTGTGCGCTCGGTGTGATCGAACATCAGGGTCGGACCAAGTTTGCCGATGGCCGCGGTGCTGAGTCCCTGATTGCGCGCGATGAAAAGGATAGAATCCTCATCCACGAAATTTCCGGAAAAATGCGTGTCGATGTCGCCGAGGATCGGATCGCTCTCGATAAAGGGCGTCACGCTGCCGCCGGCAGTTGGCACCGAATAGGCGGTGTAAATGGTATTGCTGAAAGCACCCGTGTCGCCGAGAAAATGTCCGGTAGCCATCCCCGAGGCATTGGCCATGGTGAAGGTCGGGAACAGGGAATGCGGATTAACAAAATTCACGCCATTATCGCGTACCGCCGCAAGCGCGGGCGCCGTTTCTGGGGTTACCGCAAGGGGGCGCAACCCATCGGGTACGAAAAGAATCAGGTTGCGTTGGCTTTGCGCGCCGGCGGGTGAGATTTGCGCAAAAATGGCGACACATGCGGCGGCGAGCAGTGTTGATCGAAATGGCATCGCTGGGTCTCCCATTTTTCTTAATTCTGATGCCGCGGTAGATACCTTCGTTAAAAGACAATATTGTAACAACCGCCGGTTATCCGCTGGCAATTTTACCTGAATTACGGGCGGCCTTATGGGTTTGCAAACTGCCCTGTGGGCCTGATTGACTTTTTCGCTATAACGCCGCAAGCCAAGCGGCCGGCACTGGGGCCTCTGACACGGCATGTTCAAGCGTATTCTGATCGCCAATCGCGGCGAAATCGCCTGCCGGATCATCAAGACCGCGCGCAAATTGGGAATTCAAACGGTTGCCGTTTATTCGGAGGCGGACAAGGACGCGCTGCATGTGGCGATGGCCGACACCGCCGTCGCTATTGGGCCTTCACCCGCGGCCGAAAGCTACCTGGTAATTGAGAAAATAGTTGCGGCTTGCAAGCAAAGCGGTGCTGAAGCCGTGCACCCTGGGTACGGCTTTTTGTCAGAGCGCGAAGCTTTTCCAAAGGCATTGGCGGCAGCCGGTATCGTTTTCATCGGGCCCAATCCAAAAGCCATTGCCGCTATGGGCGACAAGATCGAATCCAAGAAGGCGGCTGCGGCCGCCAAGGTTTCAACCGTGCCCGGCCATCTCGGCGTGATAGAGAACGAACGAGAGGCAGTCAGGATCGCCGAAGAGATCGGCTACCCGATCATGATCAAGGCGAGTGCGGGCGGCGGTGGCAAAGGCATGCGCATCGCCCGCAACAAGGCTGAAGTATCGGAAGGCTTTGCACGGGCGCGTTCGGAGGCCAAATCCTCATTTGGCGACGAGCGTGTCTTTATCGAGAAATTCATTACCGACCCGCGTCATATCGAAATTCAGGTTCTTGGAGACAAGCACGGCAATGTTATCTATCTCGGTGAGAGAGAATGTTCGATCCAGCGGCGTAATCAAAAGGTAATTGAGGAAGCGCCATCGCCACTGCTCGATGCGGCGACGCGAAAAAAGATGGGCGAGCAGGCCGTGGCTCTGGCAAAGGCTGTGGGCTACGACAGCGCCGGTACAGTCGAATTTGTCGCCGGGCAGGATAAAAGTTTTTACTTCCTTGAGATGAATACGCGGTTGCAAGTCGAGCATCCGGTGACGGAGCTCGTGACCGGCATCGATCTGGTCGAACAGATGATCCGTGTCGCAGCCGGAGAAAAACTTTCAATCAAGCAGAGCGAAGTCAATCTGGGTGGGTGGGCAATCGAAAGCAGAATTTACGCCGAGGACCCCTACCGCAACTTTCTTCCATCGACTGGTCGGCTGACACGCTATCGGCCGCCGGAAGAGAGGAGCGGCAACGGCATCACCGTACGCAACGATACGGGCGTCTACGAGGGTGGTGAAATCTCAATCTACTACGACCCGATGATCGCCAAGCTGGTCACGCATGCGCCGACGCGTGATGCGGCAATAGCGGAACAAAGCGATGCACTCGATTCTTTCGTGATCGATGGAATTCGTCACAATATTTCGTTTCTTGCCGCGTTGATGGGCCATCCGCGCTGGCGGGCGGGCAAGCTTTCGACCGGCTTTATCGCGGAGGAATTCCCCGGCGGTTTTCACGTTCACGGGCCGGACGGTGAGGCGGCAGAGGTACTGGCGGCTGTTGCCGCTGCAATCGATCACGTTCTGGGTGAGCGCAAGCGAACAATCTCCGGGCAACTGAGCGGCCCGAATTTTACGCGAGAGAGTCAGCGTGCTGTCTGGCTAGGCGACCATGAGATCAAGCTTGAGGTGAAGCGCGAGAATGGCGTTATCAACGTGCGTTTCAACCAGATCAAAGGCGCCGGCCGACGATTGAATTCGAACTGGAAGCCGGGCGATCTGGTTTGGAATGGCACGATCGATGACCGTCCGGTAGCGGTCCAAATACGGTCTGTCACCAACGGTTTTGCCCTGACCTACCGGGGCAATGAGACCAAAGCCTTTGTCTATACCGAACGGGAAGCCGGTTACGCGCGCCTGATGCCGCTAAGGAAGCTTGCCGATACCGGGAAGCAGGTTCTGTGCCCCATGCCCGGCCTTGTTGTCTCGATCGCGGTCCAGGAAGGCCAGGAGGTCAAGGCTGGCGAAACGGTCGCAGTTGTGGAAGCCATGAAAATGGAAAATGTGCTGCGCGCCGAGATCGACGGCACGGTGAAAAAGATCAGGGCAAAGCCAGGCGACAGTCTTGCCGTGGATGCTGTGATCCTGGAATTTGCCTAAAGGCGTAGCGGTAGAGGTGTGTAGCCGTTCGCGCTGACAACCCAGGCCCGGGTCTGCTATTCCGGCGCGGTGACGTTCTATTTCGCCTATGGTTCCAATATGCATCGCTCGTCGATGACGCGGCGCTGCCCGGGCGCGCGCGCGATTGGCCCCGCTGTGCTTGGCGGACATCGTTTTTTTGTCGGCCTTGACGGCTGGGGTTCGGTTGCGCCTAGCCCTGGCGATACCGTGCACGGCGTCCTTTGGCGGTTGACACCCCGCGACATTGCCGCGCTGCATGCCTACGAACTGTTGCATAAAGGTCTCTATGACGTCCGCTACTTGCCGATCCGCCATGGCACACGGCGGATACGCGCGATGATTTATCTCCTGCGCCGACGCATAGCCGGTAATCCGCGACCGGGTTATGTCGAGATGGTCGCCGCTGCTGCCCGGGGCTGGAAACTACCTGAGCCCTATATCCGCTCTGTAGAGCGTTGGTCCGTTTCACGCCGAACTGGGACGCGCGTCGTCGACGCAGGAGAGCTTGCGTGAGCATCGGCATCATTCGCCATGTAATTGTACGCGGTGAGGTTCAGGGTGTCGGCTACCGCGCCTTTGTCGAGCAAGAGGCACGCCGTCGCGGATTGCGCGGTTGGGTGCGCAATCGCCACGACGGCTCGGTCGAAGCAGCGTTTGTTGGCCCGCGTGCAGCCGTCGAAGCCATGGTTGAAGCGTGCCGGCGTGGCCCAATATTTGCGCGCGTTAGTGCACTCGATTATCGTGAAGGCACGGAGACAGATCTTCTGGAGCGCGGGGAAGGCGATTCATTCTCGGTGCTGCCCACCATCTGATCCGTTGTCCGCCCGAACAACAGCTCAAACTCTCGCCGTAAAACTTGATCTACGTCGGTTATCGACACCGGGATGCCGAGATCGGTGAAACTAGTGACGCCGTAGCGTGTTTCGCTGACGCCGCACGGCACGATACCGGAAAAATGCGACAGATCTGGATCGACATTGAGCGCCATGCCGTGCAGCGTTACCCATTGCTTTACGCGAATGCCAATGGCGGCGATTTTGTCCTCGAAGCCTTCGCCCTTTTCAGCTCGGCGCACCCAGACGCCAATGCGGTCCTCGCGCCGTTCGGCACGCACATTGAAGGCGGCGAGTGTACGTATGACCCACTCCTCCAGCGTGGCGACAAATCTGCGCACGTCCGGACCGCGACGCTTGAGATCAAGCATCACATAAGCAACCCGTTGGCCCGGCCCATGATAGGTCAATTGCCCGCCACGGCCGCTTTCGTGGATAGGAAAGCGGGCCTCGATGACGTCGGCTGGGTTTGCGCCGGTGCCCGCCGAGTAGAGTGGGGGGTGTTCCAGGAGCCAAACAAGTTCCGGGGCTCGCCCGGCGGCGATCTCGCCGGCCCGGGCTTCCATAACGGAAACCGCGTTGTCGTAAGGCACGAGGGAATCGCTCACGCGCCATTCAACAGGGACCGATTCAATGGACGCCGGAAGGCCGGTTATCAATGTATTTCGCGTATTAACCACTCGTTCACCATACCATGCTGACCTCATGTTTGCCCGCCACCGCATCTGGCGCGCGATAGGGAACAAACGTGGCCACACTCGACAAAGTTGCCGTCGATATCACCGTGGTGCTTGGCACCACATCTATGCCTATCCATCAAGTGCTCCGGCTCGGCCGCGGCGCCATTATCGAACTGGACGCCTCCGAGGAAGACGCCGTTAGCATCCTCGCGAACAATCTGCCCGTCGCCAAGGGCACGGTGGTGGTGAATGGCAATCGCATTGCCGTCAATGTCGCGGAATTGCTGCCGCGGCCTCCCGATATGCGTTGAACTGGCCGCCACAACGCAAACGATTTGGGCCCGCGATCGGGCCCCACACCACACCGAAATTGAGCCTTCGGTCCGATGGCGCACGGGTCTTGTCCCTCAACATCCTATTTGTTAGATGCATCATAAGACGTGAGGCTTCCAGAGCCTTTCGTCCTTCTCCCCATGCGGTCGTGGCGGAATTGGTAGACGCACTAGCTTGAGGTGCTAGCATCGAAAGATGTGCGAGTTCGAGTCTCGCCGACCGCACCAGCGGCCCAGGTTCCGCCGGTAAATCAGCAAGTTGCTGCAACACAAGAGCATTTGGACAGCCCGAAGTACAAAAGGGCAGTACAAATGTCGTTTCGCATGGTCACTGCACGTCGCTCTAGGTCAGGCTCGGTCACGGCACGCAAGGTCATCCCGAAGGACGTCCGGACCGAGTACCAGCGTCTCTACGGCGTGTCCTCGGAGGCGAAGCTCTCGGTGCCCGCCAGAACGGCGGCACACGAGGCGAAGATTCGCGCCGGCGAGTTTCTTGCGGAGGTCGAGACCCGTATCGCGACAATCCGCGCCGCGCAGAGGGGCGAAAGCCAGTCGCTGTCGCAGCGCCAGGCATTTGCGCTCGGCGGTGAGTGGTACGTCTGGTACGTCGGCCGCCACGAGGAGAACCCAGGCACACCCGAGCGCTGGCGCACGATGTGGGACGTGCTCCTCCTCGAACTCGGGAGCCATGCGTCGCCGGAGGTCCACGAGAAGCCGTGGGAGAGCCTCGAGTGGACACGCGACCCCGAGGTTCGCGCCGGGATAGGTCCGGTCATAACCATAACTGGTAACGTTTTGTCCGCGCATTCAAGTGAGTTTTACCGTCCGGGAAACACACCCGGTTGATGGGGTAGGAATAGGCCCGTGGAAGTCCTCAGGAGTCCACTGGCGAGTCCGCCGGACCACGCGGCTACCCGCCCCGGTCCGAGGACATCAAAGCTTGCCAGTGACTCTCCGGGAGTCATTGCAGCCATGGAGGGGACCTGGCAGGCGGAGAATAGATTGTCGTCACCGGTCTGGGTCGCGCAGGCGAGCTGGGTCGCGCAGGTAGTCCCCTGATGACCATGGTCGTTGTGCGGTCCCGCCTGGTGCCGTCGTCTGCGGCTTGTCCAATGTGGGCAGCGGCAGGCTGTGTGGGTAGTAGGTCCAGAACGTGAATGCCCCGCCGAACAGGACGGCAGTCAACAGGCAGCTTAGAAACGTGCGCTTCAGGGAAAGTGCGGTTCCAACAAAGGTGCAGACAAAAACAAGAAGCATCAACGCGATGACGTAGGGCCAATTTACGTCTGCCCAGTCGATCGGCAAGGCTCCCAGTTTCTCCATGCGAATCTCCGCCGCGAGGCGACGATTATAGCGGAAAGATGTGAGTCGCTATTGGCGTGCAGTACAAAGACCGAGTACAAAAGGCGTCGGGGAGCTGTCCAGAAGCCCAGTGTTTGCAGCACTTTTGGTGAAGACCCGTCGAGTCTCGCCGACCGCACCAATAGTCAAAAGTCTGCGCGTTCGTCGAAAGGCGTCTGATAAATTTTTCAATCGCCCGATCGAGAATCCGGAGTTGCCCTTTATCCCTGACATCCTCGCGTGTGATGGCCTCCTTGGTTGAGGCCGCCGTGCGGGTTTACTCCTCCGTTCCCACTTGAGCGGAGCGAATCGTCGCGAGGTGTTCGTCTCAAAACACCTCCGGAATTGGTCAGAAGTGGACCGCCGTTGAAGTTAACGGTATCAAAACACCGTCACGTAACCATTTGCCTTGCTCTCGCCATCTTGCCCCCGTCCTACGTGCACCACGTCGACATTCGATTCGAGGGGACAATACGGATGAAGCACATAGGCATTGGAATTCTAGTTGGCGCGCTGAGCCTTTCGTCAGCAAACGCGGCCGGATGGGGTTCGGTTCACAAGTACGTAAAGCCATCGGGCAATTGCGCCGGACAAGAGGTTCTCGCGAGCTCGTACTCCTCAGGAACACGTACGGCCAGTGGTGAAAGATTCGATGTGAACGGCAATACCGCGGCGGCGCGTACCTGGCCGATTGGGACGAGTCTGACGGTGACCAATCCGAAAAACGGGCGGTCCATCGTCGTCAGGATCAACGACAAAGGTCCTTGGGGAATTGCTTATCGTATGGGCGCCCGACTTGATCTTGCCAAAGGCGCAGCTGAACGACTTGGAATGCGTGCTTCTCAGTACGTTTGCGTTGCGTAAAAAATAAGTTGAAGCTTTGAAGCGTTGTTCGATGCCCGCTTTTGATTCAAAAGCGGGCATCGACGTATGCCGGTACTAGAACTGGCTCTGTCGCCAGTCCCGGCCAAGGGCACTTGGATCGTTCTCATGCAGGCTGGCGACACTGGGCCGCCGATGCTTGCCCGTGATCCCTTTCTTGCCGCGGTGACGCAGAACCGTCTTGGCTGGCTTTTCGTGGCTGGTCTTTGTTTGCAGGACCCGCGGCCATGTTTCCTTGCTGGTATCGGGCGACGCTGCCAGTTCAGGCAAGGATTCCGGCCGCTCACCCGTCGCAACGACCTGCACCACATGATAGCCGCGCTCTTTAAGCTCCTTGAGCAAGGTCGGCAGGGCCAGAACAGTTGCCGGATGAATGTCATGCAACAACAGAATGCCCCGGCCTTTTTCTTCCAGCCGCCGCATCGCGCGTTTCACGATCTCTTTCGCGTTGATGTGCTTCCAGTCATCCGCGACGACATCGGCGCTCCAGGTCACCAATGACTTTGACGCGAGGTAATCCTCGATCGCGCTTGTCCTGCCCAGTCCGGGAATTCGAAAGAATGGCGACAGCGCCTTTGGATCGCCGAGTGCAGCGTTGACCGAGGCGATGCCGCCATCGATCTGTTGCTCGAAACGCGGCATTGCCAGACGCTGGAAGGCGTAGGGGTGATTCTGACTATGCGTGCCAATCGTGTGACCTTCATTAAAGATGCGCCGCACGATTGATGGATAAGCGCGCGCCATCTCGCCAACAAGGAAATAAGTGACCTTCACGCATTGCGACGCCAGCGTGTCAAGGATCACATTGGAGTAGGGTGGGATTGGTCCGTCGTCAAAAGTGATCACCACCTCATGATCATTGAGGGGCAGCGTCTTTGAGTACTGCATGCTGCCGATGCGGCGGTAGTCGCTTGGGCTTATGGTCAGCACGCGGCTGGTGCCGAGCGCATCCGGGTTGCCCGGGCACGGTTCTGCGATGGCGGCAGCACTACCAACCAACCAAAAGACCAGAACGAAAAACACAATTCCACGCATTAGGCCCCCGACCTGCCCGCGCCATCCGCCTCCAAATGGAGGCCTCCCGACAATATGGTGCGCGACATTAATGGATGCTTACAAGTTATGAACACATACGACCTTGTTTTCCAATGATTTTCCCCGAGATGCGGCAAAAAAGCGACGCTTTATTGAGATGCGCCCCGCGTTCCAGCCGGAATGACGTGCACGATGCTATATCCCCGGCGTTTAAGTTCACGGAGGAAGACCGGGAGCATTTGGGCCGTCTGCACTTTGGTGTCGTGAAACAGCACGATACCGCGGCCGACCTCCTCGATACGGGAAAGGATGAGGTGCAATTCCTGCCCCGGCGTCATCCGTACCCAGTCGCTCGCCCAGACATCGGCGCCGAATACCACCAGCCCCCGCTCGCTCATGCGCTCGAGGAGGGCCCGGTTCGAGGCGAAGCCGGGAAAGCGAAAGAACGGGGTTGTCGGCGTCGTGCGTCGCTCGCCATAGAGCGCCAGTTCGTCCGTGGCGATCCCACGGTCGATCTCGGCTTCTGCCCTGGCCAGCGCCATACGGTCGAGCAGGGGATGCGAATAGCTGTGGTGGCCGACGCTATGGCCTTCGGCGCGGGCGCGCCGCGCGAGTTGCGGGTGTTCTGCAACGTTTCGCCCCAACAGGAAAAACGTGGCACGCACGCATTCGCTCTTCAGAGCGTCCAGAATCTTCGGGGTCGTTCCGGGCCAGGGCCCGTCATCGAAGGTGAGAACGAGCTCCTTCGCACGCAAAGGTAATGTCGAAGGGAACTGTTTGCGGCCGACGCGCGGGGTGCTCTTGGCGTCGACCTCGATAACCCGCTCAGTCCCGAGCGCGCTCGGATTGCCCGGGCATGACGCGGCCGCGGCCACCCCTGGAGCAAGGGTTACGACAAGCGCAAGAAAGAGCGGCGGGGTCATGGGTCATCCAATGCCGCAGCAGTGCCTGCCGCGCAAGCTCACATTCAATAAACGTATATATGCGTTAGTGATTGCCCAAAGTGCTGGCGCAGGCGTACAAGCGTCGCGTTTTCTTTTCGCCGGCAGCCTTCGACATGCTCAATCAAGAACAAACGAACGCCGCCGAGGCCGCGCAGTTGCCGCGCAATAAAGACGGCTCCATCCGCAAGACCTTCGTCAAAAGCGTCGCGCGCAGGATCGAGGCTGCGGACGCCGCCGGGCTACGTACGCTGGTTGGCGACCTGCACGAGTCCGACATGGGCGCGCTGATCGAGGCGTTGCCTCACGAACAACGGTCTCGACTTGTCGAACTGCTTGGCATCGATTTCGACTTCACCGCGCTCACCGAAGTCGATGATGCGGTGCGCGAGGAAATTCTCGAGGAATTGCCGTCGCAAACGGTCGCAAAAGGCGTCAGCGAGCTGGAATCCGATGACGCGGTCGCGATCCTTGAAGATCTGCCGAAAGACGAGCAGGCCGAAATCCTTGAGCAATTGCCGCAACCCGAACGCGGCGCGCTGGTGCGCAGTCTCGACTACCCCGAAGATTCCGCTGGCCGGCGTATGCAAGCGGAGTTCATTGCCGTGCCGCCGAACTGGAATGTCGGCCAGGCGATTGACTACATGCGCGAGACAACGCAGTTGCCGGAGCAATTCTACGAGCTCTACGTGGTTGACGAGGGTGGGCATTTTCTCGGAGCGGTACCGCTCGATCGATTGCTTCGCAGCAAACGGCCGGTGCCCATTTCGGACCTGATGGAAAAGGATCGCCATCGTGTCAGCGCCACTCAAGATCAGGAAGAAGTCGCGCGTCAATTTCAGCGTTACAATTGGGTAACAGCTCCGGTTGTCGATAGTGGGGATCGCCTCGTGGGTGTCATCACGTTTGACGACGTTGCCGACGTGATCGAGGAGGAGGCGGAAGAAGACATCCATGCCCTTGGCGGCATTACCCGGGACGAGGAATTGTCCGATTCGGTGTGGACGATCGCGCGCGGGCGGTTCAACTGGCTGCTGGTCAATCTTGCGACTGCGTTTCTGGCATCGTCAGTCCTTGGCCTGTTCGAAGGCCAGTTGCAAAAGATGGTGGCGCTCGCGGTGTTGGCGCCAATCGTCGCAAGTCAGGGCGGCAATGCCACCACGCAGACCATGACAGTCGCCGTGCGAGCCTTGGCGACACGCGACTTGAGCGACACCAACGCCTGGCGGGTCATCATGCGTGAGCTGATGGTCGGCCTGCTTAACGGTGTCGCTTTTGCGGTCATCACCGGTATTGCGGCCTACATCTGGTTTCGGGTGCCTGGCCTCGGGTTCGTGATCGGCCTTGCCATGATCTGCAACCTGATCGCGGCGGCACTCGGCGGTATCCTCATTCCGCTGACCCTGCACCGGCTCAAGATCGATCCAGCGGTCGCTTCGAGCCCATTTGTGACCACAGTGACCGATGTGGTGGGTTTTTTCTCATTTCTGAGCATTGCGAGCCTGTGGTTTGGCCTGCGGTGAGCGGGGCGCGGACGCTGCTTACCACTTGTTCACCCTATTTGCTGACCAACACTTAAAGCCCCGCCCGTAACCCTGTATCCGACGCCGCAGCGTAGGCTGGGAGTATCCCGGTGCACGAAATCAGTACTGGAGCAGCGGGCTCAAACCCCGGCGGCTGGCTGTTGGCCCGGGCAAGACGAAGGCGCACGCCGGGCTCTCGGGTTGCCTCCGGCAGTTCACCCACGCCGACCAGGCGCATGCTCGCTGTCACGCGCCTGATCACCACATTTATTGTTCTCGTTGTGGTTGCGACCATGCTTGGCGCGGGCTTCGGCTATTACCTGGCGCGGCAAAGCGACGAGCAGCTGGTGGTCCAGCAGCACGCAGCCTTGCGTAACGCCATCTCCGAATTCCGTGCACAGTTCGTCAGGCTAGGCGAAATTGATCCGCGCCTGATGCGTACAGCTGAGCAAATCGTCGGGATTAAAAGGATCAAGTTCGAGATCGATCCCGTCTCAAACAATCGCGAGATGCAGCCACTGATGACCGCGGACGGCCGTATCGCAGGCTTTCTCGCTTGGGAGAAGCCGCGTCCCATGATGCAGGCGATGGATCGGTGGATGCCTGTTGCTGCCGCAATCTCCTTCCTGCTGGTCAGCTTTGCTACGGTGCCACTGTGGCAACTCAGACGAGCGCGGCGAGAACTCGCGCTGAGGGAAGTGGAGGCGGCACGCGCCGCCGATGAAGATAAACTTACTGGTTTACCGAACCATGCCAAAACACTGGAATATCTCGATCTCGCGCTTGCGGAGCGAGAAGACCACGATTGGACCACCTTCGCTCTGATAGAGCTCGATGGCATGGTTGACGTCGCCGCCCAGCATGGCGTTTTGGGGAGCGACGACCTTATTGTGGCGGTGGCGAGGCGGTTGAGGGAGACGCTGCCTCCTTATGCCATGTGCGGCCGCATCGCCAGCGATGAGTTTGCGGTTGCGTTGACTGCAGGCCCGGATGTCGATGCTGAAGCGATCATCCGTAACGCCCTTGAGTCAATCTCGCGCCCGCACTGGATCGATACAATGGTGCGCGTGACCGCGCATGCGGGTTTTGCGCAGGCCCCGTGCCACGCCAGTACCCGCGGCGAGCTGACGCGCCGCGCCGACCTGGCATTGCGTGCGGCCGCGAAAAGAGGGCCGGGCGCGATAGTCATGTTTGATCTCTCGATCGACACTGTGTCGACCGATCAGAAATTCATCCACCGTGAGTTGCCGCGCGCGCTCAGCGCAAATGAACTGGAATTGTACTATCAGCCGATCGTGGCGTCTCACGGCGGGCGCATGGTCGGTGTCGAGGCCTTGTTGCGCTGGAACCACGCCAAGCGCGGCGAAATTCAGCCGGCAGTGTTCATCTCGGTTGCCGAACAAATGGGGCTGATGGATACCATCGGCGCCTTTGTGCTGCGTCGCGCTTTGCAGGAAGCCAAGCGCTGGCCTGATGATCTCTATGTGGCGGTGAACCTGTCGCCGCTCCAGGTGCGTGACAACACCATCGTCGACATAGTGCGTGCGGCATTGGCGGAAAGCGCGGTCGCGCCTTCTCGTTTGGTCCTAGAAATCACCGAGGGCGTGCTCATCGACAACCCGGATGAGATGGTCAAACGTATCAAGGATCTGCACGGCCTGGGCGTGCGCATCGCGCTCGACGATTTTGGCTCCGGCTATTCAAATCTCGGCTATCTCCAGCGCTTCCCCCTCGACAAGCTCAAGATCGACAAAAGCTTTGTCGCAGCCCTTGGCCGTTCTGCCAACGGCGGCGTGATCATCCAGGCGATTGTGGCGCTTGGCCGTGCGTTGGGTTTGTCGGTGCTGGTGGAAGGCGTTGAAACCGAGCACCAACGGGTTCTGCTGCGGCTCGCCGGGTGCGACGAGATGCAGGGTTTCTTGTTTGCCAAGCCTGCGCCGGCCAAGGCCATCGACAAACTTCTGACGCAGGCCAAACAGGGCGGCAAACCTTTGGCCTCGGGCGAGGCGCTGACAGCCTGACCTCCAGCTTATAGAGTTGGGCGGGCGAGCGGAGGGTGACGTATGATCCCTAATGCCTGGTCGGGCTTCGATTTTGGTCTCGGTGCCGACGTCGACATGTTGCGCAAGACAGTCAGCGGTTTTGCGCAGGATCGCATCGCGCCGCGCGCCGACGCAATTGATCGTGACAATGTTTTCCCGCGTGATCTGTGGCCGGAAATGGGCGCACTGGGGCTGCACGGCATCACCGTCGAAGAAGAATATGGCGGCTCTGGTCTCGGCTACCTTGAGCATTGCATTGCCATGGAAGAGGTTTCGCGCGCCAGCGCGGCGGTTGGCCTGTCCTATGGCGCGCACTCCAATCTTTGTGTCAATCAGCTCCGCCGCAACGGCAGCGAGGAGCAGAAACGAAAATATCTGCCAAAGTTGATTTCCGGCGAACATGTCGGTGCGCTGGCGATGTCAGAGCCGGGGGCGGGTTCCGATGTCGTGTCGATGCGCACGCGCGCCGACAAAAAGGGCGATCGCTACGTTCTCAACGGTTCGAAGATGTGGATCACCAATGGGCCGGTCGCCGATACAATCGTGATCTATGCGAAGACCGATCGTACGGCGGGTGCGCGCGGTATTACCGCATTCATCGTGGAAAAAGGCTTCAAGGGATTTGCTCCCGCGCAGAAGCTCGACAAACTCGGCATGCGCGGTTCAGACACCAGCGAACTGGTGTTCGCGGACTGCGAAGTGCCGGAGGAGAATGTGCTCGGCGTAATCGGTAACGGGGTCAACGTGTTGATGTCTGGCCTTGACTACGAACGCGTCGTGCTAGCGGCCGGCCCTTTAGGAATTATGCAGGCCTGCCTGGACGTGGTAATTCCTTACGTGCACGAGCGCCAGCAGTTTGGTCAGGCAATCGGGCGTTTTCAGCTTGTTCAAGCCAAGATTGCCGACATGTATGTGACGATGAATGCTGCGAAGGCGTATGTGTATACGGTTGCGCGCGCTTGCGACGAGGGCCGTACCACCCGCGAAGATGCAGCCGGCGCGATTCTTTATGCGGCCGAACGTGCCACCTGGATGGCGTTGGAGGCGATTCAGTGTCTGGGCGGCAATGGCTATATCAACGACTTTCCAACCGGCCGTCTGCTCCGCGATGCAAAGCTTTACGAAATCGGCGCGGGGACAAGTGAGATTCGCCGAATGCTCATTGGGCGCGAGATTTTTGAGAAAACACGATAAGTGCGGCCATTTCTTAAAGATTATTAACAATTCCGGCGCAAGTTTGCGACCGCCGAAGCTTCCTATTAAGGCGACGACAGTATGTTGTTGTCACGCGGGCATTGCTCACCACCGCGTTGGATAGCTTACGAGAATTTCAAACGTCGGATGACCGGTTAATGCCTGCCGACCAACGCCCGATGCGTTTCCGGTTTCTCGACGGTTTACGCGGCTGGGCGGCGGTCGTCGTATTACTTCATCACATATTCATCGACGGGTTGCCGCCGAATGGTTTCATGGCGGATCGGATATTTTGGGCCAAAGTGTTTTTTATGAATGGCACATTCGCGGTCTGCCTTTTCTTCGTGATTTCCGGCTTCTCACTTTCGATCAGTTATCTCAACACTGGTGATGAAAGAGGGTTGGCACGCATGGCGGCCGGCCGATATCTGCGATTGGCGATTCCGATCTTTGCGATCTGTGCGATCACTTATTTGCTGTTGCTGTTCAATATCATTCCGCCCGCGACGCAGAGACCTAGCCCGCTGGACGTTTTCGCGACGTTCACCCCGTCCATTAAAGGATTGCTCGAATACTCGCTTTTCAATGCATTCGTGTCGCAATCCAATGCCGAAAGCTACGATCCGCCACTATGGACCATGTTCTATGAATTTCTGGGCTCGTTCATGGTGTTCGCGGTGCTGGCGATTTTGCGATCATGGCGCCTGCGAACATGGTTTCTGAGCTTCCTGTTTATCGTCCTTGCAATCTACGGCCCATACTTTGCGCTGTTCGTGGCAGGCATTCTGATCGCGGATATTTTCCGGCAAATCGAGAACTGGAGATTCCGCGATCTGACCGGAGCGACGCTGTGTGTCGCTGGAATAGTCCTGAGCATATTGGTGTCGCCGCATTCAAAGTACGTCTTTGCTCCGGTTTGCCTGATCGGCGGTGTCGCGCTGTTCGCGCCGGCAAGACGCCTGTTCGAAAATCGGCTTGCCGATTTTCTTGGTTGGATTTCCTTCCCACTGTATTTGGTGCAGGCCACTGTCATCTATTCATTCTCCGTCCATGGCCTGAACGTTATTGCCTCCCTTGGCCTTGAGCCATCGATGCAGCGATGGATCATTGGCATCGTGACCGTGCCGGTAGCGATCTTTTTCGCGATCCTGTTTTGTCCGATCAACGACTTTGCAGTGACATTGTCGCGCCGGTTTGGGTCGGCGCTCTTTGGGTCGGCAGGTCGTCCCATTCGATATCTCGGGCCAAGGTCTCGGCCTGCCTAGGCGGACAGGCCCATTAACTTTTCGCCCTCGCGAATCAGATAGTGCATTGGCCGACATCAGCGATGATAGGGATGACGGCCATGATGCGGGTGCGGCTGAAGGCCGATGGGCGGATCGTGGAAGTTTTGTCCGACGGCAGTGAGAAAACGGTCGATCACAACGATCCTGCACAATTCGTGCGCCATGTGCGGGCGCGCTGCGGCCTGACGCAGGCTGCGTTCGCCGAAAAAATCGAGGTGCCGATCGAGACCGTGCGCAATTGGGAACAGGGCAAACGTCATCCGCGCGGGCCTGCACGTGCCTTGCTGAAGTTGATCGATCAGGCGCCGGATGTTGCTTTCGCAACATTAGGCGGAAGGCGACGCTGACAGCCTTCGCGCGGGGGCTAATCCGTTATTCGGCGGGTGCGGCGGGGAGGCGTGCGCGCGGCGAGTAGCGCGCAACCCGCATCAGCAGGAACATCGCGATCAGTATGACGACATAGACGACGAGCTGCATCTCGGTCGGCCGTTCGGTATAGCCGATCAGCGCGTGCAGCATGCGTCCAGGAATACTTTTTTCCGACAATAGCCAGGACGTATCCCACACAGTGTGGTCGAGCGCCAAGACCAGACCGGCGTTGTTGAGAAACTGTACGCACTGGGCCGCCATGCCGGCAGCAAGTAGCGCGATCAACCAGCTCGTCACCGAAAAGATGTGCCGGTTCGGTATTGCCAGCAGACCGAAGTAGGTCAGCGCGGTGAATGCCGCCCCGGCAGCAACGCCAAGTGCGCCGCCAACCAGCAGCGAAGGTACTGTCGTGCCTGATGCAAGTATTCCATAGAGGAAGAGCACAACTTCGGAGCCTTCGCGCAGCACCGCAAGGCCCACCACAACCGCCAGAGCGGTGAGCGGCCTGGCGCCTTCGCTCACCGCAGTGCCCACACGCCGCATTTCGTCGGCGATCTCGCGGCCGTGCCGCGACATCCAGGCATTGTGCCACATCAGCATGATGACGGCGACGCCGAGTACGCTGGCATTGAAGAGCTCTTGTCCCGCGCCTTGGAACGCCTCCGAGATGACGCCGGCAAACATCGCGACGATGCCCGCGCCAAGCACGCCCGCTCCGACGCCGATCGTTATCCAACGGCCTCGCCCGGGGACACCGCGCGTCGCCGCCATCACGATGCCGACGATCAGGCCGGCCTCGATGACTTCACGAAAAACGATGATCAATGCGCCAAGCATGATTTATTCCACGATCACGACGCCTTTGGCTGTAGCCTCATGATATTCGCCGATAAAAGGGTAGCGGCCGGGTTTAAGCGGGCCGATGCGCACCACACCTTTTGACTTGCCGGCGATGACTTTTTCAACCTTCAAGGCACTACTGTCGAACTCCTCGGGCGTTACGTCCTCATTGATCACCGTAATCATGACCCGCTGGTTAGCCGGTACTTTAATCTCGGCGGGTGTGAACCTGTGATCCTTGATCGTGAGCACATAGTCATCGGCCCGTGCTGGTGCAGTCCCCACGGTCAGGAGGGCAGCGAAACCAATAGCGATGAGAGCACTGCGCATTCAATCCTCACGTAAAGAATAGTCCTCACAAAACCATTAAACGCTATTCATGCAATAACTTTCTTTTACTCTCGAATTATTCCAATGTAAGAGCATACCTAAAATGCGTACCGCTCATAGTATTTCGCCACTTTGTGGCAGATCAAAATTCGCGTGATCTTTCGCCGCACCGGCCGCAGACCGGCTTCCGGTGCATACAGGAACCCCGGTTGGCAGCTCTGCGATGACGGGGCATTCTTTGCGACCCCGCCACCTTCCCGATGCCAAGACACTGTTCCAAGGAGATCGTGATGCAAGTAATTGAAGCTCATGGCGCCCGTATTCCAGCCATCGGACTGGGTACCATGACCCTGAAAGAGGATATCTGCATACAAGCCGTCAAAACTGCATTGCAGATCGGATACCGCCACCTCGACACCGCCGCTTTCTATGGCAACGAGAAGGAGAATGGCGAGGGCTTGCGTCTATCGGGCGTCAAGCGGGAGGACGTTTTCATATGCACCAAGGTGCGGCAGGGCGACCTGATGCCGGATGCATTTGCCAAGGTGCTCGAGCAGAGCCTGGCTAATCTCAAGTTGCCGTACGTGAATCTCCTGCTGATTCACTGGAACAACCCAGACGTCCCGCTCAAGCTGTCGGTGGGCGCGCTGTGTAAGGCAAAGAAGGAAGGCAAGACGAAGCACATCGGCGTCGCCAATTTCACCACCGCGATGCTGGATGAAGCTTGGTCTGTGACGTCAGAGCCGCTTGTCTGCAATCAGATCGAGATGCACCCGTTCATCAACCAGGACAAGGTGCTCGCTGCCTGCAAAAAGCACGGCATGGCAGTCGTCGCATACTGTCCGATCGCCCGCGGCAAGGTCCCGGGCGCCGATGCGCTTGAGCGCATCGGCAAGGCGCACGGCAAGAGCGCGGCGCAGGTCTCGCTGCGCTATCTGGTGCAGATGGGCGTGTGCTCAATTCCGCGCACGGCCACGCTCGAACATCTGAAGCAAAATATCGACGTGTTCGACTTCGAGCTCTCGACTGCCGAGATGGCTGAGCTTAAGAAACTCAACGCCACCAATATGCGCGTGGTCAATCCACCGCACGCGCCGAAATGGGATACGCCGTGAGACGGACGAGCATTGCATTGATGGGTGCATTGCTGATCATAGCGCCGGCTTTTGCTCAAAACGATAAGCCGGACGCGCACGATTCCACGGCGATCCATGAATGCATAAAGACAAAGACCGGCCGGAACTGGGCCTGGGAAAATTGCATCGGTACTGTGTCGGAGCCGTGCGTGAAAGACGAAGGCGCGATGCCCCCATCGGAGGTGATTGCCTGTTACGATCGCGAAAAACTGGTGTGGGACAGTATCCTCAACGATAGCTTCCGCCGGTTGCGCGCGACGCTCGATGATAAGCAACAGCGCAAAATGCGTGAAATGCAGCGCGCGTGGATCGCGTCACGCGACAAAACCTGTGGCTTTATCTATGACTATTTCGAGGGCAGCATGGCCAACCCCATGATGGCGGCTTGCGCGAGCCGCGAGACGGGACGGCGGGCGCTTTTCCTGCTGGGCTTCGCCAATGATTCGGAAGGCAAGTAGAGAAGTGACGCAGGCGGTCGAAGTCAAGGGCTTTAAAATTCCCATTGTCGGCCTTGGCACATGGGCGCTGCGCGGTCGCGATTGCGCGCGGCTGACCGAACAGGCAATCCACATAGGCTATCGCCATATCGACACGGCCCAAATGTACGACAATGAACGTGAGGTGGGCGAGGGCGTGCGAGCCTCGCGCCGGCGTTCCGAGGTTGTCGTTACGACGAAAGTGCAGCCAACGTTGCTTGCCCCGCACGATCTTGAGCGTTCCGTGAAAGAAAGTTTGGCGCGGTTGCAGCTCGACGTAATCGACCTCCTGTTGATCCATTGGCCCAATCCGCGCGTACCTCTCGCCGAGACGCTTGGAGCTATGGCGAAAATGAAGCGTGAAGGTTACACGCGGCAGATCGGAGTTTCGAATTTTACGGTCGCCCTGCTTGAGGAAGCCACCAAGGCTTCGGCTGAACCGCTGGTTTGCAATCAGATCGAATGCCATCCTTTTCTAAATCAGGACAAGGTAATCGCGGCTTGCCGCAAACATCGAATAGCGGTCGTCGCGTACAGCCCGATCGCGCGCGGGAATGCGGTTGGTGACAAGTTACTGGAAAGGATCGGCAAGGCGCACGGCAAGAGCGCGGCGCAAGTATGCCTGCGCTGGCTGACCCAACAAGGCATCGTCGTCATACCGCGCACCAGTAAGCTGGACCGGTTGGAGGAAAATTTCGCGCTGTTCGATTTTGAATTAAGCGACGCCGAAATGCGCGAAATTGCCGGGCTTGCGCGCCGTGGCGGTCGAATCGTCGATTGGACTTGGTCGCCGAAGTGGGATTGAGGCGGTATCCTTACTGTGACTCTTGCAACCGATACAGCTCTCGTCCTTTTCTCCGGCGGGCAGGATTCGACGGTTTGCCTTGCCTGGGCTCTTGAACGCTTCGCTCGCGTGGAAACAATCGGGTTCGATTACGGCCAGCGGCACGCTATCGAACTTAAAGGTCGTGCGCGTTTGCGCGAAAGAATGGCGGCTCTGAATTCTAATTGGAAATCACGGCTTGGCGACGATCACTTGCTTGAGCTCGACACTCTTGGCGCTATCTCGGATACGGCGCTCACACGCGAGACCACAATCGAGCTTGCCGACAGCGGATTGCCGAGCACTTTTGTGCCAGGCCGTAATCTGATCTTTTTTTGCTTCGCTGGAGCGTTGGCTTATCGGCGCGGCGTCCGTCATTTGGTCGCCGGCATGTGCGAGACGGACTATTCCGGTTATCCCGACTGCCGCGATGACACCGTCAAGGCTATGCAGGTCGCCTTATCCCTCGGTCTCGACAAGCGGGTCACCATCCATACCCCGCTAATGTGGGTCGATAAGGCCGATACCTTCGCCATGGCCGAGGAAATAGGGGGCAAAGCTTTTCTTGAACTCGTCATCGAGGACAGCCATAGCTGCTACCTGGGTGACCGCGCGAAACGCCACAACTGGGGCTATGGTTGCGGTACTTGCCCTGCTTGCGAGTTGCGGGCACAGGGTTACACGAAATTTGTGAGCCGAAGAACGTCATGACTGAAAACGACAAGCGAATGCGCCTAGAGGGCATTATTTTTCTCGTGTTGTTCTGCCTGACCATTCCGGCCGCCAACTGGATGATCGGACATGTGGGAACCGTGTGCGTTGCGAACGGTCCTTGTCTGGTGCCGGTGGCGCCAGGGATCATGGCACCCTCCGGGGTGCTGATGATCGGCGCGGCGCTGGTGCTGCGTGATTTGGTTCAACGGCGCCTCGGCGTCGAGTTCGGCATCGGCGCGATTGTTGCCGGCGCAGCTATCTCAGCGGGCCTGGCGCCACCTTCGCTAGTGGTGGCATCGGCGGTCGCATTCCTGCTCTCGGAATTTGCCGACTTTGCAGTCTACACACCTCTTGCGCGCCGGAGATTGGTGGCCGCGGTGGTTTCGTCGAGCACTGTCGGCTTGATAGTCGACTCGATCGTGTTTCTTTGGCTTGCTTTTGGTTCGCTTGAGTTTCTGCCGGGTCAGATTATCGGAAAGCTCTGGATGGTCATGCTAGCGGTGCCTTTCGTAGCGTACATGCGCCGCCGCGACGAAAAGCTTGGACTGAGAGCTGCGTGAGGGCTGGTTATGAGTTCGGCTATCGACATCCTGCGCAACGTCACCACCGGTACCATCACCACGATGTTGTTGAAAAAGGGCATCCGCCGCTCCTGGATGGCAGGCGCAATGCCGTTCGGCTTTTCCGGCAAACGTGTGGCAGGTCCAGCTTTTACTTTGCGGTTTGTTCCGGTTCGTGAGGATCTCGCGACTCCGGAGAGCTGGTCCAAACCGATTTCAACCCGCGGCGCCATTGAAGCCATGCCTGACAACTGTGTTGTTGTCGCCGATGCCATGGGCATCACGGGCGCAGGAATATTCGGCGACATTTTGTGCATGCGCATGGTCAAGCGCGGTGTCACTGCGTTGATCACCGACGGGGTCATGCGCGACAAACACGGCGTGCTGGCGACCGGCCTGCCAGTCTGGTGCGCGGGAGTTGCGGCTCCAGCCTCGGTCAACCAGCTGACATTCGTCGGCTGGAATGAACCGATCGGATGCGGCAGCTGCGCGATTTTTCCGGACGATATTATTGTGGCGGATGACGACGGCGCGGTAGTGATACCCAGGGATTTGGCAGATTTCGTTGCCAATGAAGGGGCGGAGCACGAGCTTCTCGAAAGCTGGCTGGTCCAAGAGGTGGAGAAAGGGGCAAAGCTGCCCGGCCTTTATCCTCCCAACGAAGAAAACAAGAAGCGCTATGAGGATTGGAAGAAGACGCGCTGATGTTCTTCATGCTCTCAAAGGTTGTCGGCTTTCTGTTGTTGCCGTCAAATTTTCTGATCCTGTTGGGGCTTGCGGGCGTGCTTCTAATGGCGACGCGCTGGAAGCGTGCCGGGGTCTGCCTGACCGTGGCTAGTGTTGTTTTGCTGGCGGCCGCGGGATTCCTGCCAGTCGGAAACCTGCTCCTACGCCCGCTCGAAAGTCGGTTTCCGCAATGGAACGCCGCCCGTGGTTCACCGGATGGAGTCATCGTCCTGGGCGGGGCACTTTCAGCCAAACTATCGCGCGACTACGGCGAACCTGTCGTCGTCGGCGACGGCGGCCGAATCATCGCCATGGCGAAACTCGCGCGCACCTATCCTGATGCACGCATTATCTATTCAGGCGGCGATGGGAGTCTGCTCGGCAACCAGCCGGCGGAAGCAGATTTTGTTTACCCACTGCTCGACAGCTTCGGCGTGCGCCGCGAGCGCCTGATATTGGAACCGCGTTCCCGCAACACGGCCGAAAACGCAGCGTTTACAAAGGATCTTTTGAAGCCCAAGTCGGGCGAGCGATGGCTTCTCGTAACCTCGGCGCAGCACATGCCCCGCGCGGTCGGCTGTTTCCGGACGGCAGGATTCCCGATCGAGGCTTACCCGGTTGGCTGGCACACTGATCCAGGGGAAGTGACGCTGCCAAGGACCTTTGCTGAAGGGTTGGGGCAACTGGATGCCGCCGCCTATGAATGGATCGGCTTGCTCGCCTATCGGTTGACAGGCAGAACGAACGAATTCCTGCCGGCGCCTTAAGTTGCTATCGTTTGCGAAGTTTCCGGCAAAACACGTCGTAGATCGCACCAATAACGATACGCGCCTCTTCGCTCGCCAGCTTGTAGTAAATCGCCTTGCCGTCGCGTCGTGTGGACACAAGCCCGTCGGCACGCAGGCGGGCGAGTTGTTGCGACACTGTCGGCTGTCGCAGGCTGAGCAGATTTTCCAGTTCGCTGACAGACTTTTCACCCTCGGCGAGAATGCACAGGATCATCAGCCGACTCTCGTGCGCTAACGCTTTTAGAAAATTGCTGGCGCGCTTCGCATTGTCGACCATCCGGTCGAGTTCGTTCGAATGGGCGCGGCCTTCCAAGTGATGCAATTCCATAAGTACACCAATAATCGCGTTCCGACGTCGTCAGAATACAGACGATCAACCGGTGATGCGCAACGATTTTTCGAATAACCGCGCTGGTTCTCCACCCGTTCCGACTGAGTCCAATTTCTTGAGCAGCGCACCGAGCAATCCCCAGAAATGTTCCTCGCCGGGATAACCGCGAATTCGCCCGATTTCCTGCCCTTTATCGATCAATACAAACAGTGGCGCGAGTCGCTCTACGTCGACGAAAGCTAGGTCTGGCGGCAATGGATGATCGATATTCACGCGGCGTAGCGGCGCGCGCTGGCCTTCGACTGTTTTGGGATAAATCGGCGCAATTTCGCGATCAAAAGTTTCGCACCACGCGCAACCTGCTTGTTCAAACATTATAAGTTCCGCCGCGTGCACGTTTTCGAACGCCGATAAAATAAACATCGCGGCAATAAGTGCGATACGAGAAAAAAATTTCCGAATTTGCGGCATGAGCGCCAACTTCATTCCTCATGTGAACGGAGGATGATGGAAGATATTGAATTATGAAAATATATCACAAAACCGCGCCAAGCGCTGCGATAGTGCTGGCAGTAACAAGGTTCAACCGTAACGAAACGCCAGCAAGTTATCGAACGAACGAAGCTCGATCAGAACGCGGTGAAGAAGGTCCGTATCGCGGGTAGCGATTGCTTTAGGTATCAGGGTCAGGCTTGCTTTGGCGCCATCGATCAAACGACGAAATTCGGGCGCCGTACGGACAGACTCGCTTGCTATCCCGTCGCAACGGTCGAGGTTAGCACCATAGTTCAATGCCTTTCCGGCAACGCCGGAGCGTACCAAGGCATCGTCCCAATTGAGTGCTCGGTCGTTGTAGACCATGAGCGCATCCATCGTGTTGTTGGCGTCGCGGACGCAATCAGCCAGCACAACGACGCCGCTTGTGTTGCGCAAGGCGTAGAGATCGCCGCGAATGGCATTGAGCGAATCGCCGGCCGCGTCGAGTCGTCCCATTTTGAGCATCAGGTCTGCACCGACGAGCCGGGCGCTTACAACCGTGAACAATTTGCCGTAGAGGGCGTTGTCCGCGAAAACGCTTGGCCGATTTCCGGAAAAACGCTCGGTGAATCTGATCCAGGCATCGCGCAATCGGTCTATTTCGAGGGACGCGAGATCGCTGTTACCGGTTCGCAAGTAGCCAATCGCGACCCGATTGTGGGCGCTGGCCGCCTCGAGAGCTGCGTTAAAATCGGCAAGATCATCGGCGCGAGCAGCCGGATTGCTGACCAATAGCGCGAGGACGAGGCATGCGACACGAGCGACCCAGGGTAGCATAGGCATTCATCCAATTTTGACGCGTAACTCCATATACTTCTAAATATACGCGCCGCTACTTGGGCCGACGAGGTCAACTTGGCCGCGTGGTTTATGAGAACTGATCATGATTGAACGGCGAAATCTGCTGATTGGTGCTGCATCTATGGTTGCGCTTGCCGCCGCGCGCGCGCGGGCCGAACAGCCAATTTTGACAGACGACGGGCTCTACAAGCAGTCCTGGTTTCTGGAAAGCTTTCTTGACCTTGCCGATGATCTCGACGGCGCCGGCAAGGAGGGCAAACGCTTTGTGATTATGTGGGAGCTCAAAGGCTGTCCTTATTGCAAAGAGACACATTTCGTCAATTTTGCACAGCCGCGAATCGCGGACTACGTGAAAACGAATTTTGAAGTGCTGCAGCTCAACATCATTGGATCACGCAAGGTTACCGACTTTGACGGGGCCGAACTCTCGGAAAAAGAACTGGCCGCGAAATACGGTGTGCGTTTCACGCCTACCTTTCAATTCTTTGGAGAAAAAGCTGCAACGTTAAAAACTTTGCCGCCGGCTAAACGCGAGGTGGCGCGTTCTCCCGGCTATATGCTGCCGGATGATTTTCTCGCCATGTTCCGTTACGTGCGCGAAAGAGCTTATGAGAGCAAAAGTTTCCGCGACTACCTGAAGGCGATGCCGAGCTGACAGGTTTATCCGCGTGAATATTCCCATTGATGAATATGATTTGAACAAGCCATTGACCACCGCTATGGTCGGGTCGGACGGGGCTTGATCCAAGGTCCAAGACGGTCAGCCGGGAGGAAATATCGATGCGGCAAGTATCTCGTCGCGACGCCTTGGCGCTCGGCGCCGCGGGCGCGGCGGTAACGTTCTTCGGCTCGCACGAGCGGGCGTCCGCGGCAGCCAAGGAAGCTGCCGATCAGATCGCTAAGTTTACCGGCGGCAAGACGGCGGCAAGTGGCAAGGTGTCGATCGAATTGCCCGAGATTGCTGAAAACGGCAACACCGTGCCGTTGTCTGTTTCGGTTGATGCTCCCATGATGGCCGACAATTACGTCAGCGAAGTTCTTGTTGTCGCCGACGGCAATCCCAATCCCGGTGTAGCCACATTCCAGTTCTCACCGCTTTCCGGTAAGGCCGAAGCGTCTACGCGAATTCGCCTCGCTACAACGCAGAACATCATTGCGGTCGCAAAGACGAGCAAGGGCGAATTTTTCACCAATCAGAAGCTGGTGAAAGTCACAATCGGCGGCTGCGGCGGCTGAGTCGATAGCAATCAGGAGAGAATCATGGCGGAAAAGCCACGGCTCAAGCTTCCAAAGGAAGCCAAGAAGGGTGAAGTCATTGAAATCAAAACCTTGCTGCCGCACGTCATGGAGTCAGGCCAGCGTAAGGACAAGGATGGCAAGTCGATTCCGCGCAAGATCATCAACAAGTTCGTTTGCGAGTTCAATGGCAAGCCGGTGTTTACGGCCAATCTTGAACCGGCGATCGCAGCCAATCCGTACATGCAGTTCCACGCAAAGGTAGAGGAAAGCGGCACCTTCAAATTTACCTGGACCGACGACGACGGCACGATCACCACCGCAGAAGAAAGTATTACCGTCAGCTGATAACGCTTCGTGCAAAGGCGTGACACGGCGTAACAAGAAACAAGAATGTATTGGGAGGATCCAATGACGCGCGGTGGAGTTCTGGCGATGGGCACGGCCGCGGGGTTGTTTGCGGTTAGTACCTTTGTCATCGGTGGGTCAGACGCCGGCGCACAAGCCAACAAGAAGGAATCGCCGCTCGAAATCAGTGGTGACGCTTCGGCGCGTCCCTGGAAGCGTTATGCCGGATGGCCCGCACGCGATGAGTCCAAGTGGAATACCCTTGCGCAGGTGTCTTCGCCGCCAGTGCCAAAGGCACCGCGGAAGCTCGCTGGTCCGATCACGGGTGATGCGACTAAAGGTGCTGAGCTGGTCGCCGATCGAAACCGGGGAGGCTCGTGCCTCGCTTGCCATGTCATGGGTCCCGCGGGAGGCGCCAATCTCCCCGGGAATGTCGGACCGGATCTTTCGGAAATCGGCAACGCGGGCCGCGAGGATGAGTATTTATTCAACTATGTCTACGATCCGCGTGTTTATAACCCGGAGACGGTGATGCCGCCCTGGGGTGGCCATGGTCTGTTTAACGACCAGGAGATCGGGGACATCGTCGTATTCCTTAAGACGCTGAAGTCTCCGGCAGCGTTCAAAACCGAATTGGACAACCCGGACAAACGCCCGCCGCCTGTCGAGAAGCGCGAAAATCTCGATCCGATCGAAAATCCCGGCATGTGGGCGGTGGACAAGGCGCAGGATCTTTGGAAGCAGCCTGGTGCGTCCGGCAAGTCGTGCCAGAGCTGCCATGCCGACGCCAAAGCCGAATTTAAAACCTGGGCGTCGTCGATGCCGAAGTGGGAGCCGCGGCTTAACAAGGTGCTGGGCGTGGAGGAGTTCGTGACTCGTCACGCCAAGGCCACGACCGGTGCGGTCTGGTTGATGGAAACCGACGAGAACCGCGCCATGTCGGTCTATCTGCACTTCCTTGCCAACGGCACGCCGATCCATGTCGATACTACGAGCGCGGAATCGAAGGCGGCGATTGAGCGCGGCAAGGAGCTTTCCAATCGCAAGCTCGGCGAACTGAACTTTGCCTGTACCGATTGTCATGGCAAATCGGCAAACCACTGGATCCGTGGCCAGTGGCTGGGCGAGCCGAAAGGGCAGTACGACCACTTCCCGACGTGGCGCACCAGCCTGCTGGCAATCTGGGATATCCGGCAGCGCTTCCAGTGGTGTCAGGTGAACATTCGCGCTGACGAACTGCCGCCCGATGCCAAGGAATACGGCGACCTCGAGCTATATCTCGCCGCCCAGAATGAAGGGCAGAATCTGAGCGTGCCGGGCATTAGGCACTAAGAAGGCTGCTGCCCACTGTGATTATCGTCTTTCGAGGTTGCTCTCGCCTCAGGATGACGGGTTGTTCGTGGACACGCGATGATTACTCGCCGCGAAATTCTTCATGTCGGGGTCGCCACTGCGGCGCTCGCGGCAGGTGACACCGCGTTCACGCGTGTTCTTGCGCAGCAACGTCTGACCGAAACCGAGCTGCTGAAATTCGACACATTCGGCAACGTTACGCTTCTGCATGTCGCCGACATCCATGGCCAGTTAACGCCGGTTTATTTTCGTGAACCGTCGCTAAATCTCGGCGTTGGCGAGGCGAGGGGCCAACCGCCGCATCTGACAGGCAAGGATTTCCTCAAGCGTTTCGGTATTCCTGAAAAGTCAGCCTTGGCCTATGCGCTGACCGATCAGGATTTTGCGGCGCTGGCGAAATCCTATGGCCGCATCGGGGGTCTCGATCGTCTCGCCGCAGTGGTGAAGCAAGTGCGCGCCGAACGCGGTGACGACAAAGTTCTTTTCCTGGATGGCGGCGACACCTGGCAGGGATCGCTCGGAGCGAATCGCAGCAGAGGCCAGGATATGGTCGACTGCATGGCCTTGCTCAAACCCGACGCAATGACCGGTCATTGGGAATTTACCTACGGCGAAGCGCGGATAAAGGAGCTGATCAAGGGACTTGGATTTCCGTTCCTGGCGCTCAACATTCGCGACAGCGAATGGAATGAGCCAGCATTCGAGCCGATGAAGATATTCGAGAAAGGCGGCGTCAAAATCGCCGTACTCGGCCAGGCCTTTCCTTACACTCCAGTCGCCAATCCGCGCTGGCTGATGCCCAAATGGTCCTTCGGCATCCGCGAGGAGGATGTTCGTGCCAATGTCGAGAAGGCGCGCAAAGCCGGTGCTCAGCTTGTCATACTTCTCTCGCACAATGGATTTGACGTTGACCGCAAACTTGCCTCGCGCGTCGCAGGTATAGATGTGATCCTCACCAGCCATACGCATGATGCCTTGCCGGAAGTGATAAAGGTGGGCAGCACGTTATTGGTGGCGTCCGGGAGTCACGGTAAATTTGTCTCGCGCCTTGATCTCGATGTGCAGAGCGGCGCAGTGAAAGGCTTTCGTTACAAGCTGACCCCGCTGTTCGCGGACGCGATCAGGCCGGACGCGGAAATGACGGCGGCCATTGCGAAGGCGCGCGCGCCTTATGCCAAAGAACTCGCCCGTGAAGTCGGGCGCGCCGATTCGCTCTTGTACCGGCGCGGCAATTTCAATGGCACGTTTGACGATCTGATTTGTGCTGCGCTCCTGAAGGAGCGCGACGCCGAAATTGCGCTATCGCCCGGCTTCCGTTGGGGCACCAGTGTGCTGCCCGGCCAGCCGATTACCATCGAAGACATCCACAACGCTACGGCGATCACCTATCCGCAGGTTTACCGGACGTCGATGACTGGCGAACGGTTGAAGGAGGTCCTCGAGGACGTTGCCGACAACTTGTTCAATCCCGACCCCTATTACCAGCAGGGCGGTGACATGGTCCGCTGCGGAGGGCTTGGCTACGCAATCGACGTTTCCAAACCGATCGGCAAGCGCATTTCGGCAATGACACACCTTAAATCCGGCAAGTCCATTGAACCCAAAAAAGAATATGTGGTTGCTGGTTGGGCGAGTGTGAATGAAGGCACCGAAGGCCCGCCGGTTTGGGATCTGGTCGAGCGATATGTCGCCGCGGAAAAGACCGTAAGGCTTGCGCCCAACGCGAGCGTGAAAATTTCCGGGGTCTAGCGGCAAGTCCTATTACATTCATGAAATAGAATGTGATACGAGCATGATTGCAAGCCGATCCGCCGGGAGGTGCTGATGACAGAGCCAACCGACACGCGCGCTACGCGCCGTCGCTTTCTTGCCGGCGCAGCCGGGCTCGCTGCCGCGGGCGCGAGCGCTGCGCGTGCCGACAACGCCAAGAACCTCCCACCCAATGTGGCGGACTGGACGCGCCAACTCGGCGAGGGTGTCGGCGTGCGCGCTTACGGCAATCCATCCAAATACGAAAAGCAGGTTATTCGACGGACGGTCCCCTGGCTGACGGCAACGCCCGAATCCTCCGTCAGCTTTACCCCACTGCATCAGCTCGACGGCATCATCACTCCGAACGGATTGTGTTTCGAACGCCATCACGGAGGCGTCGCTGAAATCAATCCCAATGACTACCGGCTGATGCTGCATGGGCTGGTCGAAAAGCCTCTGATATTCACTCTCGACGAGCTCAAACGTTTGCCGCGCGTTAACAAGATCTATTTCCTGGAATGCGCTGCCAATTCGGGCATGGAATGGCGCGGTGCGCAGCTCAACGGCTGCCAATACACCCACGGCATGGTGCATTGCGTGCAGTACACCGGCGTGCCTTTGAAAGTTCTGCTGGAGCAGGCTGGTCTCAAGCCGAATGCAAAATGGATCATGGCTGAAGGCGGTGACGCCGCGGCGATGAACCGCTCTATCCCGCTCAGCAAGGCGCTCGGCGACTGTATCGTCGCCTATCGCATGAATGGCGAAATGCTTCGTCCCGAACAGGGCTATCCCGTGCGGCTGGTGGTGCCCGGCTGGGAAGGCAATGTCTGGGTAAAATGGTTGCGCCGTCTGAAAGTCGGCGACCAGCCTTGGTTCACACGCGAAGAAACGTCCAAGTACACCGATCTGCTCGAAGACGGCAAAGCGCGTCAATTCACGTTTGTCATGGACGCCAAATCGATCATTACATCGCCATCACCGCAAGCGCCGGTGAAACAGAAAGGATTCAATGTGATCTCTGGTCTGGCGTGGTCGGGCCGTGGCAAGATCAAGCGCGTCGACATCTCGTTCGACGGTGGACGTAATTGGAGCGCTGCGCGAATTGATGGGCCGGTGTTCGACAAGGCCTGCGTGCGTTTCTACCATGACCTCGACTGGAATGGACAGAATCTTTTGTTGCAATCGCGCGCCATGGACGACACCGGCTATGTGCAGCCAAGCAAGGACGCCTTGCGCAAGATCCGCGGCGTCAATTCGATCTACCATAACAACGGAATTCAAACCTGGGCGCTCAAGGCGAACGGCGAGGTGGAGAATGTCGAGGTTGGCTAGGCCGGCGCTTTTGGCCGCGCTGCTGTTCGCTCTTGCCGTTCCGGCATACGCGCAAAAAAGAGGCGACGCTCCACGTAACTACGGCATCGGTCGTGCTGCTACGCCGGAGCAAATTGCCGGGTGGGATATCGATGTGCGGCCGGACGGGCAGGGTGCGCCCCCGGGCCATGGCTCGGTCAAAACCGGTGAAAAGGTTTACCTGGATAAATGCGCGGCCTGCCACGGCGAGTTTGGTGAAAGCGCTGGTCGCTGGCCACAGCTGGCGCAAGGCAAAGGCACGCTCGCCTCGCATGATCCGGTCAAGACCGTCGGTTCCTATTTTCCCTATCTGTCGAGCGTTTTCGACTATATCCGGCGCTCCATGCCATTCGGCGATGCGGAATCGCTCAGCAACGATGAGCTTTACGCCGTCGTTGCCTATGTGCTCAATCTCAACGACATCGTCGACGACAAATTCGTGTTGTCGAGAGAAACCTGGGTCGAGGTAAAAATGCCGAACCGGGGTGGTTTCTATGACGACGATCGCGAGAAAACCGAGCGAGCCTTCTGGAATTCAAATCCTTGCATGAAGGATTGCCGTGGCCCTGTGAAAATCACCGGCCACGCGCAGGCGGTCGATGTAACACCAGACGAGAAAACACAGAAACGCGGGGTGGAGTAGCATCCCGGCGCCAATTCGCATATGACATTCCGGCAGTTTTGACGATCAGCCGGGATTATTATGGCGAAACTCAATCTTTCCATAGCTGTTCGCGACTACGACCGGACGCGCCCCCTGTCCGACGGCCTCGTGCAAATCGACGGTGTCGATCCGGTATTTATGGCGCTCGACCCCGAGGAGATTTTTTTCCGCGCGTTCCGCCGCGCGGAATTCGATATCTGCGAATTATCGATGTCGAGCTTCACGGTGAAAACCGCGCAAGGCAATTGCCCCTATGTTGGCGTTCCGGCCTTCGTGTCGCGCGCCTTTCGACATACGGCTATTTATGTACGTACCGATCGCATCAAGAAGCCGGCCGACCTCAAGGGCAAGAAAATCGGGGTGCCGGAATATCAGCTGACGGCAAATGTGTGGGCGCGCGCGATCCTCGAGGATGACCACGGCGTGAAACCGTCCGATATCCATTGGATCAGAGGGGGACTGGAACAGGCCGGACGGCCAGAAAAAATTGCCATTACCCTGCCGAAGAACGTGCGGCTCGATAACGCGCCCGAGGGACGTACGCTATCGGGCATGCTGGAGGCCGGCGAAATCGACGGTTTCATCGGCCCGCGCGTGCCCCCCGGTTTCGGCCGCCATCCGCAAATCGGCTGGTTATTTCCCGACCCGGTCGCGGCCGCGAAAGACTATTACAAGCGCACAGGCATCTTTCCAATTATGCACCTTGTTGGTGTGCGCCGCGAACTTGCAGAGCAACATCCGTGGTTACCGGGTGCGGTGTTCAAGGCCTTCGAGCACGCGAAGACAATCGCGCTCGAAAAGCTTGCTGATACATCGTCGACGAAAGTGACGCTGCCATTCGTCGAAGAACGTCTCATGGAAGCTCGCGCGCTGATGGGGGATGACTTTTGGTCATATGGCGTTGCGCCAAACCGCAATACGCTGGAGACCTTCCTGCGCCACCATCATTCACAGGGCCTCTCACCACGAGTAGTGACGATCGAAGAAATGTTTCATCCGGGTACGCTTGAAACATTCAAGCTCTAGCCGTAAACGAAACAGATGAAGACTATTACACGATCGGTCATATTAACGTCCGCCATGGTGACCAGCATGTCCGCATCAGGCAGTGAGATCAGAGTCATGAGCGGCGGCGCGCCGAAGGAGGTATTTGCTCAGCTTGCCCCTAGGTTCGAGCAACAGACCGGAAACAAAGTGATCTTTGTTTATGATGTCCTCAGCGCGCTGCGCGACAAGATTGCAGCGGGCGAAAGAGCCGATGTGCTTGTGATGCCGGTGCCGATGCTCGACGGCTACGGCAAGGACGGCAAGGTGCGCGCCGACAGCCGAGCAACCTTCGGCGTCGTCGGCACCAGTGTGGTGGTGAAAGAAGGCGCGTCGCAACCGGATATTTCCACGAAAGAAAAGTTTCGTGCGGCGATGCTTTCGGCGCGATCCGTCGTCCACGCCACGCCCGGGAAGACGCCTAGCGGCACGCACATGGGCAAGGTGATGGAGCAGCTCGGCATCGCCGATGAAATGGCGAAGAAGGTCGTCCACAGGCCTGCGCTTGACGGTGGCGTGCAGCTGGTGGCTGAAGGCCGGGCCGAAATCGGTATTTATCCGGCGAGCGAAGTTGCGAATGTCAAAGGCGTTGCCGTTGTGGGACCACTGCCGGTCGGTATCGATTTCGACACTCTTTATGGCGGTGCGGCCACGACCGACAGCGCGGCGAACGAGGCGGCTATGGCATTCGTGAGGTTCATGGCCGCGCCCGAAAATCGCGGCATCTGGAAAAGCGGCGGGTTCGGCCCGCCCGGCTAGCCCTTTGCTGGTCTGATTTTCAAATGGATGTTCTTCTCCTGCGTGAAGGCAAGCATCTCTTCGAAGCATTCTTCGCGCCCGAGGCCCGACTGCTTGAAACCACCGAACGGCGCTCCGAGAAAGTGCCTGCTCACTTCGTTGACCCACACGTATCCCGCCTGCACGGCAAGAGCGGTGCGATGCGCGGTTGAAAGATCGTTGGTCCATATTGAAGCGGTGAGCCCGTATTCGACCGCGTTGACCGTCTCAAGCATCTTGGCTTCGTCCCGCCACTTGAAGATGCCGAGCACAGGTCCGAAGATTTCCTCGCGCGCGATTCGGTTTTTCTCGGTCACCGCGAACACTGTTGGTTCAATGTAGAAGCCACTCTTGAGGGCTGGATCCGATGGCGGCCCGCCGCCGGTGATCAATTCGGCACCCTCGCTCTTCGCGGAATCAATAAAACTCATAATCCGATCGAATTGTTGTTTTGAAACAATCGCGCCCATCGTGGTGGCCGGATCGGTGGGGATGCCGGGTTTGTAGTATTTGATCTTCTCCTTCACCCGCGCGATGACCGCATCGTATATTTTCTCATGGATGAAGGCCCGACTGGTCGAGCCGCATGACTGGCCGCACCACGTGAAGTTCATGCCGCCGATCACCGCCGCTGCAACTTCATCCGGGTCAGCGTCGTTAAAGGCGATCAGGGCGTTCTTGCCGCCAAGCTCGAGCATGGTGCGTTTGACCGTATCCGAGGCGGCTTTCATCACTGCGCGCCCGGTTGGCACGCTGCCGATGAGCGCGATCATTGCGACGTCCGGATGACTTGCCAGTCGTTGCCCGGCTTCGCGTCCGCCGGGCACAACGTTGAACGCGCCGGCTGGCAGGAGCCCGCCGATCAATTCGGCAAGCCGCAATGAGGACAGGGGCGCCTGTTCCGGAGGCTTCACCACTACGGTATTGCCAGCGGCGAGCGGCGCAGCGGATTTGCCCGCACAGAACATAAACGGGTGATTGAACGGAATAATACGGCCGACAACGCCAACGGGCTCGCGCACCGAGAAATTGACGACATCGGGACCCATAGGAATCGATGTGCCCTTCATCTCGGTCACAAATCCGGCGAAGAATTCCATTTGCGCGGCCGCGATCATCGCGTCGCTGACCATTTCCTTCACCGGATTGCCGCAGTCTGCGGCATCGATCATTGCAAGTTCATTGGCATTTTGCCGCAAGATTTCTGCAATTCGCCGCAGGATCTTGGCGCGTTCGAGGGGTAACACACGTCGCCACTCTTTGAAGGCGGACTTCGCCGATGCAACGGCGGCATCGATATCGTCGCCCCCCGAATCGGCAACCTTGCCTAACGACTGCCCGGTGCCAGGGCTGATCGTATCGACATAACGGCCGGCTTTCGGCTCGTGCCATGCGCCGCCGTAATAAGCGCCGCGATTCTTTGGCAGAACCACGGCTTGCGCGGATGCTGACTGGGGAGACACTGCGGTGGTCATGCTACTCACCCTGCGGCTTGATTTGATGCGTGCTGTTCATTTGCGCGGCGGAATTTGGATCAATTCAGTGATCTGCTGCTTGCTGAGCGGCGCCGGAATGAACTTGAGGTTCACAGCTTCCGGGATCAACGTATCAAGACCCTGAATTTGGTCCGGATTGACCAGGCCTTTCGGGAAGAACTCATCCCGCACACGCCTGGCCATGGTCTCCGGCACCCGCACGAACTCCGCATAGTCTATGATGACCTGCGGGTTGTCAGAATACATGTAGTCAATAGATTCGCGGTAGGCACGCATGAAACGGTCAAGCACGTCCTTTCGCTCTTCCAGAACTTTGGCGTTGGCGACCAGCACACGAATGGTCTGGCCGCGCACAAGCGCGGCATCTGTTGCCTTGGCAATAATGTGAATTTTGCCTTCCTCAATTTCTTTCAGGCCAAACGGCGGCGACGCCCAGCCGACATCGACCTGGTCGGTCATAACCGCGGTCAGCGTTGCGCTCGGAGATCCGGTGGTCTGGGTCTTGGTGCCCGCAAGCTTGTATTCGTCAATGAAGGCGCGAACGACGCTGTGGGTCGACGAACCGTTGCTCGAATACGCGATGGTGTAGCCGTTTGTATCCTTCAATGTCTTGATAGCGGGATTCTTGGCGTACCAATAATCGGCGGCACCGGTTGCCTGTGCACCAACGATGCGCACCGGCGCTCCTTTTGAATATGCCGCCATGGCGCCAAGCGTGCCGACGGCAAGCCCGAGATCAACGCCGCCGGCTATCACGGGCTGCAGCGTTTCGCCGCTGCCGGATGTATAGATCATTTCAAGGTGGAGACCGTGTTTCTTGAAAATGCCGGCCTTCTCGCCGAGATGGGTTATCGCGGTGTCCCAGTTACCCCGTTGCCCGATTGTCATCTTCACCAGGTCGTCTGCCGTGGCGGAGCCCGAGAAGGCCCCGACGGCAAGCGCCACCATTCCGAGCAGCACGCATTTTTTCATGATGCACTACCCATTTTTCTGCCGGCCTCTAGGTTCGCTTAATGCTGTCGAGGCCGCCAAGTCGGCCGATCAGGGCATTGGCCCCGATTGCCAGGACGAACAATACGATCAGCATGGCATACATGCGCGGCATGTCGAACACGCTATAGGCCTGGATGATCAGGAAACCGATACCCTTGTTGGACAGCTTGGTTTCGGCCAGCAGAGTACCGATCAGCGCAAAGCCAAAGCCGAGGCGGACGCCGTTGATGATCGGGTGTCGCATGGCAGGCAAGTAAATCTTGCGGACCATCTGCGCGGTGGAGGCGCGAAAGCTCTCGCCGACGCGAATGAGCACCTTGTCGATCTGCCGCATCCCCGCAGCGACGTTGAGCGCGACGGGAAAAAAACACGACAGGGTGCCGAGCGCGACCTTGGATTCAGGACCCACCCCGAACCACATGATCATGACCGGAAAGAAGATTATCTTCGGCGTCGGCCCGAGATAATAGAGGTAAGGCTCGAAAGCTTTGGACAGAAAACGGTTGCCACCAAGCAATAGGCCGACCATAAGGCCGGCAAACCCGCCGATTGTCAGCGCCGTGGCGATCTCGGCGGCTGTGACGCCGAGATGAAAATAATAATTGCGGTCCGAAAGCAGCGTGGCCAAGGCGCGGCCGATCGACAGTAACGAAGGGACCACGTCGCGATAAAGCCAGCCAGAGTCGGCCAGCAGCTCCCACAGCGCCAACGCGCCGAGGATGATCGCAACGCGCAGCAGCGCTACCGGGCTCACGATCGGTGCGGCAACCGCCGCCTGTCTCAATCGACCGGTCTCAGCCATCGTTCAGCCTTTTCCAGTGCGATGAAAAACAGCACGCTCACGAGAACTACAAAACAGATCGCAGCATATGTGCCGGCAAGATCATAGCGCTCGGCCAGGTCGTTGATGAGCTGTCCAAGCCCGCCGAAATTGATGAGAAATTCGGTGCCGACAATATTGATCAGCGCGAAGATCAATCCGAGTCGTATACCTACAAAGATAGTCGGCAACGCCGCCGGAAACAGGATTTTCCAGAATTGTTGGGTCGCCGTGAGATTGAAGCTGCGCCCCACATTGACGAGAACTTTGCGTGTGCCGGATATGCCTTCGATGGTCTTGAGGATCACCGGCGGTAAAGCGGAAAAGAACCCCATCATGATGATGGTCCAGGCGTTGCGGCCGAAGATCACCATGAACAACGGATAGGCCAAAACCAGCGGTGCTGAGGCAAACGCGGCGACCCAGGTTTCGCAGGCTCTTTGCAGCAGGCTGAACCGCTGCATGACCACGCCGATAGTGACGCCGCATATCGTAACCATCACGCCGGCGGCGACGCATTCGCCGGCCGTCAAAATGAAACGATGGACAATATTCTCCTCGAGAAACAGACGGCCAAAGCTCGCAATGATCTCCGACGGCGCAGGTATAATGTAGCGGTTGAGCAGGCCGACGCGGATAGACACCTCGATGATCAGAACAAAAGCAATAAACGAGCCCAAACCGACCATCTGGGCGGCATAGCTTTGAGGTGAGCGCGAAACGGGGGCGGCGACTGCTGTCATACTGCACGCTCGTCATGGTTCAGCATGCTTTTCTCTTCGTCACGCATGCCGCGATTTGCTTCCTCGCGCAGATCGTTCCAGATTTGCGCGACATAGCGGCCGAAAGCCTCGCTGCCCACAATTTCCGACGTGCGTGGGCGCGGCAGATCAATATCGACGATACGCTTCACCTTGCCTGGCCGATACGTCATCACGAGAATGCGATCCGACATCTGTACCGCCTCGGTGATGTTGTGCGTGATCAGCAGCGTTGTTTGCTTCAGCTGCTGCTGGATTTGTAGCACCTTGTCGCCAAGCAACAATCGTGTTTGCTCATCGAGCGCGGCAAAAGGTTCGTCCATCAGCAGGATTTTCGGCTCAGAAGCGAGGGTTCGCGCCAGCGACACGCGTTGACGCATCCCGCCAGACAGTTCGCCCGGATAGCGATTTTCGAATCCATCGAGACCAACCATCTTGATGAAATGCCGCGCGCGCTCGGCACGTTTGGTTTTGGGCATGCCGACAAGCTCCAGCGGGAAGGCGACGTTGTCGACGACTGTCCGCCAGGGGAATGTCGATTCTTCCTGGAACACCATTCCGATCGACTTATGCGGCCCTGAAATTGTCTCGCCTCCGACGCTCACTATCCCTTGGTGGCTCCCGAGCAAGCCACCAATCACATTAAACAGTGTTGATTTGCCGCAACCCGATGGGCCGATGACCGAAAGGAATTCGCCGGGGCTGACTTTGAAAGAAACATTGTCGACGGCCGTAATTGGGCCTTCGGGCGTGTCAAATTGCACGAAGATATCGTCGGCCACCAGAATGGCATTGGCGGATGCTGGAGCGAACGCCATCGGACGCTAGTTGCTCGTTCGGGTCATGATTGCTGTCACCGGAGCAGTGTAACCCGGCTCGACCCGGACATCGACGACCGCGACGGCACCGGCTTCGACAGTCGCGATCGCCTTCTCAAATGTGGACGCGAGATCAGCGACTTTGGTTACAGGGCCGAAGCCCTCCGCGCCTTGCGCACGCGCCATGCTGGCGAGGTCAATGTCGGGCTCCGAGATACGTTGACCAACCCAACGGTTTTCTATCGGACGGTTGCGCATGCGAGCGACACGCTCCTGGTGCAGTTCGTCATTGAAGAACGATCGGTTGTTGGCGACCACGATCAACAGCGGAATGCGATAGTGCGCCGCCGTCCAAAGTGCGGTCACACCCATCAGGAAATCGCCATCGCCGCACACCGCGACTGGCAACCGGCCGGAGCCTTTCAAGGCCAATGCGGCGCCAACCGAAATGCCGGGGCCGCCGCCGACGCCACCGCCGCCGTCGCCACCGAGGAAGTCGAGGGGATGGCGGAACGGCCATGCGGCACCATTCCAAGACAGCGAGATATGGGTGAGAGACACGGGCCGGTCGCCGACCGCACGGTGTAACGTGTCGGCAAGATGATCGACGGTAAGCTTGTCGCCGGCGGGCTTGAACGGCTCGGCCTTGGCCGGCACCAGATGCGGCTTGCCCGGCCCGAGAACGGCAAGCAGCGCGGACACCGCCGAGTCCGGCTCGCAGTCGATCATGACGTCGACTGGCGGCAGGCCTTGATAGTCCATGCTCCAGCCATTGTGCAGGCGATGATCGACCGAAACCTGGACAATCTTCGCAGCGACGTTGCCGCCGGCATTCTTGAGCGTGCCCGCGATATCGACCCAGTCGAGACTGAGAATGACATCGGCACCACGAATGGCTTCGGCCGCCTCGGCCGAGAGCACCGTCCCGCCCGGCGCGCCCGCGTGAAGCGGGTGATCGGTGGGGAACGAAGCGCCGATCTTCAGATCGGTAACGACGCGTGCATTGAGCCGCTCGGCGAGCGTCACGCGTGCCTTCCACGCCTCGAGATTGCGCGATACGCGGCCAGCGAGCATTACCGGGTGCTTGGCGCTGCGCAGCAGACCAGCCGCCTGTTTGATGAATTCGGGTGGTGCCGAACTTTCGACTGGCGGCATGAATCGTCCGGCATCGATCGGCGCGACCGGCTCCGCAAGTTTGCTTTCCTGCATTTCCGCATCGAGATTGACGTAAGTCGGTCCACGCGGTGCGGTGTTGGCGATCCAGTTGGCGCGGAGAACGGCTTCGCGCGCGGCTGTCGGCGAGGCTGGCTGGTCATCCCACTTGGTGTAGCCGCGGATCAATGCGCCTTGATCGCGCGCCGTGTGGATCCAATCGATCCATGGCCGTCGCTTGACGGCATCGACCGGGCCGGTCGCGCCGAGGATCACCATCGGCATGCGGTCGCACCAGGCATTGAAGATCGCCATCGTGGCATGCATCAGGCCGACATTAGAATGCACGGCAGCGGCCATGGCCTTGCCGGTCACCTTGGCATAGCCCTGCGCGATCGCGACTGCGCTTTCTTCGTGCAGACAGAGCAGCATCTGCGGTCGCTCGTTGCCCAGATAGTTCACGAGGCTGTCGTGCAGGCCGCGGTAGCTCGCGCCCGGGTTGAGCGCGATATAGGGGATGTCGGTCGCACGCAACGCATCCGCCACCACGTCACTGCCAAAACCGGCCGCGTTGACGCCTGCCGGAACCGGACGGTCGAGTGCGGACAAGCTTTCGCCGCCCGCAGGACGTGATTTTGCGCTATCGCTTCTGTTACTCGCCAAGGTGGGCTCCGCCGTTTGCCGCCTCCGGGGCGGGTGGCGGCATCCAACCGGATTACGAGCCCTGACGCAATCGGGCGAGTAGCTTCAATCCGGCATAGCCATCGGCCGGGTCCATGCCGACTTTCTTTTGGTAGGCAAGAATGGCCTTGATCGTGTCACTGCCGATGCGCCCGTCGATGCCATCGGTCTTGAACCCCTGGTCATTAAGCCGGCGCTGAATTTCCTTGACCTCCTCAAATGTCGGCGCGCGTTCGCCACCTGGGAACTGCTGGCGGAACGGCGGATCGCCGCGAATGAGATCGCCGAGATGGCAGAGCGCGAGCGTGTAGCTCGAAGAGGGGTTGTACGAATGCACGGCTCGAAAATTTTGTCCGGTCAGGAAAGCTGGTCCCCCCGGGACCGGCAGCCACAACTTCACCTGGTCGCTCAGCCGGGCAAAGGCAGCGCCGTCGGCACGGCGGACGCCGAGTTCCGCCCATTTGGCGTACGAGCGCATCGTGCGATTGTTCGCCAACTTGGCATGGCCGGCGGGCACGGTGACCTCGCAGCCCCAGGCCTCACCGCGTCTGTAATTGCCGCGCTCGACAAGATAGCGCGCCGTTCCGGCAAAAGAATCGTCAGGCTTGCCAAACGGGGAGGTCCGGCCATCGTGATCGTAGTCGACACCCATATGCAGCCAGACCTCCGGCATCCATTGGGTATGCCCCATCGCACCCGCCCAGGAGCCGATCATCTCTGACGGCTGGGCCAAGCCGCGGTCAACAATCGCGAGCGCGTTCAACAGCTCGGCTTCCCAATACGCGCGCCGGCGCGGTTCGCCCCAGGCGAGGGCGGCCAGCGCCGGAATAATCGGGCGCATGTATTTCGGATTGGTGACGACGTCACCGAACGACGATTCCATGCCCCATAGACCGAGCATAATGTAGCGATCGACGCCGTAGTCTTTTTCTATGCGCCCGAGCAGGCTCGCATATTCCTTCGCGCGTTGTTTTCCGGTCATCACGCGCCAACCCGAGCAACGCCGATTTATGTATTGCCACATCAGCTCGGTGAATTCGGGCTGCGAACGGTACTCCGCGAGCACGCTGGTATCTGGCGTCACCGCGCCCATCACACGATCATAGGTCTGTTCCGAGATACCACGCTTGAGCGCGCGCGTACGGAAATTGACAACCCAGTTTGCAAAGGCCGGAGACTGCGCCGCGTTGGTATGCCAACCGAACGCAAAGCTTGCCGCGATACCCGCGACGCCGGACATAAGCGTGCGGCGAGTCACGAAACAAGCAGGTAAAGTGGTGTTGGAGAATCGTCGCATGGTGCATTCTAGTTGCGGATCGGGCGCAGACAATCCGACGCGGGGGCTAACTCGCGCTATGCCGGCCACGCTTTCGTACGTGCCGGCGTTTTTTCTGCGACTTATCGACGCTCTTGTGCGGCTTCGGCTTGGTGCGCACGGCCGCTGATTCTTGCGTCGGCATTTGTGGACCTTGAGCCGCGGCGAGGGGCTCCGGGTGTTGGATCACCGGCGGGATCCCAGCCACCGCAGGCACAGCATCGCCATCTTTGATCTCCGTGCCGCGCGCGCCGATCAGCCGCTCGTAGGCAGAAACGAGCGTCATATAGGGGTTTACGAATACCCAGCCGAGCTTGGTCGGCACTTGCATATCGAAGTGCAGGTGATAGGTGGTTCCCCGCTCGCCATTGTTGTAGTTGCCGACCTTTCCCAGCAGATCCCCTTCATGCACCAGCTTGCCGTTGACGATTCCGTCGGCGTCGAGTTGATTTGGATTCATGTGCATGTACCGCACACGCGCGTGAGTGCTTGCCGTATTGATAAAAAGATACACCGCTTCCTGCTTGCGGGCGCGCAGGATAAAGCCGTCATGCGCAGCCACAACCTCGTGTTGATAGGGCAAGCAACGGTCGGCGCCATCGTTGAACAGCGTACAGGAGCCCGGCCGGATGTCCTGACCTTGATGGCCTTCGCCGCCGGGACATTGGCCGACGAAATAGTGGCGGTGCTCGCAGAAATTATCACGCCATGGATACGAATAGTTGGCAGGAGCGGATTCATTGAACACCAGCGGCCATCCGTTCACCTTGCATGAGTAGGGCTGGTTCTTCCTGCGCGGGTTGCGTACCGAGCGGCCGGTAAAATCGCAATCACCCCAGTTGTTAAAAGATTGAGAATTGGCGAAAGCGGGGGGCTCTTTTATCGGAAACCGCAGTCGCGCATAGACCGTGTAGTCGGCGCGTCCCCCGACGTCCTTCTTCAATCCTGAATAGGGAATGAGAAAGCCCGGGCTGAAATACGTAAAATCTTTTGACTCATCCTTCGGTCGCTCCAGGCGCAGGGCGTCGACGGTCGGGTTGGCTGACGGCGTGCCGCCGGCGAGCTTAAGCGCGCGCAGGAAGCGATCCATAATTCGGTCGGCTTGCTTGCACGTAAGAATTTTCGAACGCGGACGAGTGTCGAGGCAGTAGATGGCCGCGACGTAGGTCACACCATAACGGTCGAAGCTGTAGCGGATATAGGACTCGTGCAGATAACGGCGGATTCCGGGGAAGTCGTTCTGCAGCGTTTTTGCCAGTTCGCCTTTGGGAAGGGCCGGCCCGTCAAGCTGATAGGTCATGCCGAAACCCGAGAACAGGACGTAAACCGGATCCGCATAACGGATGTCTGAGAATTCCGAGACATCGGAGGCCTTCAATGCGAATGTCGAGTCGTAACCTGCCGGGCCGGTGAGAAAGAATTTCGTGGCACGAAAGCCCGAACGTATGAAGCGATCGGCGGTTTCGGCTAGCTTCTCCGCCGATTGCCCAGGATTGGCCGCCAGTTCTTTAGCGAAGCCGTCAACATCGAAGGGAAGAAGGACCGGCACAGGGCTGTTGGCGATACCTGGAAAACCCATTCCGGCGGCGACGTTAAGATTGGCAAATGCCTCCGCGGATGTGCCCGCAGCCCGTTCGGCGATATTCGCCGCCGCAGCGTCCCAATCGACTCGCGCCACCGAAATACGCGGACTCTTCATCTCCTCCGCTGGCGCGGCATTGGCGATGAATAAGGCAAGGCCAACAAGAACGGCACGTTTCAATCCGGCTTCCCTCGTTCTGCCCGGCCAGCCACACCTCAATAATATCCTGAATCCCGAGTTAAGGGCATCGAACCGCCGCATACAAGGGTCGTGTCCTGGTGTAGGGTGCGCCGCAGCGTCGGCCAGGCGCCCCCTAAAGTTGGAGACTATAAGACTATGACGGTGCGTGAAGCCAATTTAACGCCAGCATCGAGTGCCGATCGCGAAACCGAGATTATCGAAAACGGCGGTACCGTGCGTTTGCATTTGACGCTCGCCACCACCGACTACGATCACGTACGTGATCTCGTGAACGGTGTAGTGCGGGTCGAAGGCGCCGTGCTCACGGCCTTCGTACTTCCGGTCGAGGAAATTTTCTACCGGTTCATCAAGAACCGCGAGTGGGACGTTTCGGAAATGTCCTTCGGAAAATTTATCGGTTACGCCTCGCAAGGCAATTCTCCCTTTGTGGGAATTCCGGTTTTTCCATCCCGCGTTTTCCGGCACTCGGCCTTTTATGTACGCGCCGACCGCGGCATCGCCAAGCCGAAGGATCTGGAAGGCAAGCGCGTTGGCATTCCCGAATGGGCACAGACTGCCGGTATCTATGGGCGCGGTTTTCTGTCGGACACAGCCGGTGTGGATTTGCGCAAAATCGAATGGGTACAGGCCGGCATGAACGAGGCCGGTCGCGAGGAAAAGGTCGAATTTAAACTGCCAGACGGAATTCAATATCAGCAGCGGCGCGACACCAGCATCTCGGCGATGCTTCTTTCGGGTGAGGTCGACGCGGCGATCTCTGCGCGCGTTCCGGATGCCTTCGAGAAGGGCGGCGGCAAGATTGCACGGCTGTACCCCGAGTACCGCGTCGACGAGATGCGCTACTACACAGCAACCGGCATTTTTCCGATTATGCATGTGATTGCGATGCGCCGGGCTTTGTTCGAACGATATCCGTGGGTGGCAATGAACTTGTTCAAGGCGTTCGATGAGGCCAAGCGGCGGAGCCTCGAGCGGATGCAGGATCTGACGGCGTCACGCATCCCGGTGCCGTGGGCGGCGGCGGTCGCCGGCGAATGGAGCAGAAATTTCGGTGACAATCCGTTCCCCTACGGACTGGAAGATAATCGCAGGACCCTTGACGCATTCTGCCGCTTTGCCCATGCACAGGGCGTAGCGGCAAAGAGACTTAGCCCCGACGATTTATTTCCAAAAGAAGTGCGCGCAAGCGTCCGCGTTTAGCGAAGTCAGTCTTTCGCGCGCTCTACGTAAGAGCCATCAGCGGTGTTGATCACCACGCGCGTGCCGACAACGATGTGCGTCGGCACCATGGTGCGCACTCCGTTTGACAATTTTGCGGGCTTGAATGAACCGGATGCAGTCTGTCCCTTAACGACCGGTTCGGTATCAACGATTTCGAGCGTCGCCTTTTGCGGGATTTCGATGGCGACCGGAACGCCTTCGTGGACGCTCAAGTTCACGACCATGCCTTCCTGGAGGTAAACTGCGTAATCTCCAACGATGTCGGCCGGCACCTGCACCTGGTCGAAGGTCTCCTGGTTCATGAAGTGAAAGCCATCGCCGTCCTGATAGAGGTAGCTGAATTCGTGGTCCTCGACGTGGGCGCGTTCGACCTGGTCGGTGGTCTTATAGCGCTGGGAGGTCTTCACGCCGTCCGAAATCCGGCGCATATCGACCTGGGTGGTTGGCGTGCCTTTGCCGGGATGAAAATTTTCTGCGGTGAGAACCACATAAAGCTTGCCGTCAATATCGACGATGTTGCCTTTACGGAGCGAAGAAGCGATGACCTTCACGATTGGGATCCTTGACTTAAGTGTGGCTGGGGGCCGTTTCGGGCCGCACCATAGCGATCTTCTCGCCCGATGCCAGCTTTTCTCGCGGGTTGTCCGGTTGGGGTAAACGTGCCGAAAAGTCCGCCATTCTGGAGCGCCGGCGCCTACGCCGCCCGCAGGCCCTTCCTGTTGGCGCGGGGCCGCATAACGGCTGCCTTGCGGGCCTGGTTCGCGAAGCGGAATTTTGTGGAAGTCGAGACAGGCACCCTTCAGATTTCGCCGGGCAACGAGACGCATCTACATGCATTCGCCACTGATCTGATCGGGCCGGACGGGAAACGCCAGCCGTTATATCTGCACACCTCGCCGGAATTTGCGTGCAAAAAACTTCTGGCAGCGGGCGAGACGCGCGTTGTTGACTTTGCGCGCGTGTTTCGCAATCGGGAACGCGGCGCGCTGCATCATCCCGAATTCACCATGCTGGAATGGTATCGGGCGAACGAGACCTACGAGGCGCTGATGGACGATTGCGCCGCGGTTCTGGCGGAGACCGCGCGTGCTGCCGATACAAAGGAATTCCGATTTCGGGACAAAACCGTTGATCCCTATGCGGCGCCGGAGCGGCTGACTGTGGCCGAAGCGTTCTCCCGATATGCTGGTATTGATGTTCTGGCGACGGTGAGGGGAGGCAGGGGCAACAAGGCGGCGCTTGCCGCTAAGGCCACTAAAGCCGGCATCGCTATTGCACTAGACGATACCTGGGGCGACATCTTCAGCCGTATTTTGGCCGAGCGTGTGGATCCGCATCTCGGTCTTGGTCGCGCGAGCATATTATATGAGTACCCTTTACCTCTGGCCGCACTGGCGCGGTCAAAGCCGGGCAGCGACAAGGTTGCCGAACGATTTGAGCTTTACCTCTGCGGGATTGAGCTCGCCAACGCGTTTGGCGAGTTGACAGACGTTGCCGAACAACGTGCCCGCTTCGAGGCCGCGATGGCGGAGAAGCAACGTATCCATGGCGAGCGGTACCCGGTGGATGAGGATTTTATCGATGCTTTGGGACGCATGCCGCAGGCCAGCGGGATTGCTCTCGGTTTTGACCGGCTGGTGATGCTGGCGACCGGCGCACAACATATCGACCAGGTGATCTGGACACCCGTCGTCGAGCCGTAGGTCAATAGAAAAGGGAAAAAACCATGAGGACGTTACGAACTCCTGCGCAGTTCTGCGAGCGCGGTTTGGCCCCGCCAGAACGCCGGCCGGCGCTAAACGCCGTTGCCGAGCGATACTCGTTCGCGCTGCCGGAGGCATTGGCGCAATTGATTGATCGCAACGCGCCCCAGGATCCGATTGCCCGTCAATTCGTTCCGGATCCTGCGGAACTGCTCCATCGGCCCGAAGAACTGGAAGATCCGATCGGTGATGACGCATACAGTCCGGTGGGAGGCATCGTTCATCGCTATCCGGACCGCGTGCTGCTCAAGCTGACACATATTTGTGCGGTCTATTGCCGTTTCTGTTTTCGCCGCGAAATGGTCGGGCCAGGGAAGCAGAACGGGTTGTCGCCAAAAGCACTGACGCGTGCTCTCGACTACATCCGGGCACGCCCGGAAATCTGGGAGGTAATCCTCACTGGCGGCGATCCGCTGGTCCTTGCGCCTCGGCGATTGCGCTCGGTCATGAAAGCCCTCGCAGGTATCGATCACGTCAAGGTTGTGCGTATTCACACACGCGTGCCGGTGGCGGATCCCGTGCGCGTCACGTCAGAACTCGTGCGAGCGATGAAGATCAAGGGCAAGCCGACCTATGTGGCTGTACACGTCAATCATCCCCGCGAGTTGAGCGCCCCCGCGCGGGCGGCTTGCGCGCGCATGGCAGATGCCGGCATTCCACTTCTCGCCCAGACAGTGCTGCTGGCAGGCGTCAACGACACTTCGGAGGTGATGGCGGAGCTGATGCGAACCTTGGTCGAGTGCAGGATCAAACCATACTATTTACACCATGGTGATCTTGCGCCCGGC
>Ga0335084_10000115_pt1 | contig 55733 bp, 52 predicted proteins | sample Lox_Sample_44_FD_206721 | JGI IMG/M metagenome (GOLD analysis project Ga0335084, IMG submission 206721) | Soil microbial communities from Loxahatchee National Wildlife Refuge, Florida, United States - Lox_Sample_4.4 | ecosystem: Environmental > Terrestrial > Soil > Wetlands | place: USA...
GACGATCGCGCTGTCATCCTATGAGGGCGCGCTGCTGCTCGTCTCGCATGATCGCCATCTGCTGCGCGCCGCGTGCGACCAACTCTGGCTGGTACACGATGGCCGCGTCGGCCCGTTCGACGGCGACCTCGATGACTACGCCGCGCTGGTTCTGGCGAGCAGGCGCGACCGCAGCGAGGCCACCGCCGACGCTGAAGCGCCGAACCGCCGCGGCCAGCGTCGCCAGGAGGCTGCCGAGCGCCAGCGCCTGACCGAGTCGCGCCGGCCGCTGCAGACGCGGCTCAAGCGCGTCGAAGACGAGCTCGCCGGAATTTCGGAGCAGCTGCGCGAGCTCGACGCGCGGCTGGCGGATCCCGCCTTCTACCACTCGGGGGATGATGAATCGGTCGCCAGCACGCTGAAGCAGCGCGGTGAACTCGCGCGACGCGTCGAGGAACTCGAGACTACGTGGCTCGCGATCACGACCGAGCTCGAGGCGATCGCGTGAGTGGCGATACGTCCGCCACGGTTCGCTCGGACGCGACAAAGAGTCCGCTGGCCGGCCTGCGCATCCTCGACCTGACCCGGCTGCTGCCGGGGCCGGCGGCGACGATGCATCTCGCGGACTTCGGCGCCGACGTCGTGAAGATCGAGGACACGGCCGAGGGCGACTACATGCGCGACTTCGCGCCGCAGGTGCGCAATGCCGAGGGCGTATGCGTCAACCCGGCATTCGAGGCGACCAACCGGGGCAAGCGTTCGCTGGCGATCGACCTGAAGTCCGAGCGCGGGCGCGCGCTGCTGCTCGATCTCGTCGGCGGCGCCGACGCCCTCGTCGAGAGCTTCCGCCCGGGCGTGCTGGAGCGGCTCGGACTGGGGTGGCCGGTGCTGCATCAGCGCAATCCGCGGCTGGTGCTCTGTTCGATCTCGGGCTACGGACAGACCGGCCCGTGGTCGCAGCGCGCCGGTCACGATATCAACTACATCGCCACCAGCGGTGTGCTCGACCAGATTCGCAGCGACGGCCAGCCAGCGATCCCGAACCTGCAGCTCGGCGACCTGCTGGGCGGCGCGCTCGCCGCGCTGTCGTCGCTGCTGATTGCGCTGCTCGCCGCGCAGCGCACCGGTCGGGGGCGCTGGATCGACGTGGCGATGAGTGAAGCGCTGCTGGTCCACCATTTCTTCCCGCACACCGAGCTCGACGCCGGCGGCGTGCCCGAGGCGGGCTCGACACTGCTGACCGGTGGCGTCGCCTGCTATCGGACCTACGAATGCGCCGACGGCCGACACCTCGCCGTCGGTGCGCTCGAATACAAGTTCTGGCGTGCGTTCTGCCACGCTACCGGCCTCGATGAACTCGCTTCGCGCCACTGGAGCCACGGCGAGATGCCTGGATCGGCCGCCGCGCGAGAGACGATCGCCCGCGTTGCCGCCCGCATCCGCACGCGCGCGATGGCCGAGTGGGCGGCGGCGTTTGCCGACGTCGATGCGTGCGTGACACCGGTGCTGACACCGGCCGAGGCGCTGGCGCACGAGCAGGCCGCGGCGCGGCAGGTCGTGGCGCGGCGCGGCGCGGTGACCGAGGTCGGGCCGCTTGCAAAGGTGACCGACCACACGTTTCGCCCGGCGTCCGCGCCGCGTGCAGGCCAGCACACGCGCGAGCTGCTGGCGGAGCTCGGGCGGCCGGCAGCGGAGATCGATCAATTGCTCGCCGACGGCATCGTGAGGAAAGCGAAATGATCGAACGGCGGCGTTTGCTGTTGATGCGCCATGGAGCGGTCGAGTACTTCGATGCTGACGGACGTCCCTACCCGCCTGACGCCGTGCCACTGACGCCGGCCGGCATCGAACAGGCGCGCGCGATGGGGGCGGCGCTGGCGGCCGCCGGGGTGAGGATCGATCGCGCGATTACCAGCGGACTGAATCGCACACGGCAGACCGCTGAACAGGTCCTCGCGGCAGCGAACATGCGCCCGCCGATGGAGCACTGGTCCGAGCTGCAGGAGATCAAGCCCGGCCACCTGCCGAGTATCCCGGAGGCGAAGCTGCGCGAGGCATTCATCGCCGCCTTCGAAGGCCCGGTGCCGCGTGAAACGCGCTTCCTCGAAGGCGAGACCATCGGCGCCCTCCTCGACCGCACACTCCCGGCCCTCCAGCGTCTGTTCGGGGCCAACAATTGGGATACCGCGCTGATGGTGCTGCACGGCGGCGTCAATCGGGGCCTGCTGTCGTGGTTCCTGACCGGAGAACCGGTGTTTCTCGGCGGGATTGCGCAGGACACCGGCTGCCTGAATATCATCGACGTCGGGCCGCAGCCGCACACCAGCGTTGTGCGCGTCGTCAATTTCTGCGCAATCGATACGATGCAGACCACGACGCGACTGTCGACGATGGAGCATCTGCTGCAGAAGTACCTGATACTGCGGCAGCGTCAGGACCAACCGGGAGACATCGCATGAGCGCAGCGTCGGGTCAGAATCAGGCGCGCAAGCCGGCGCGCCGCGCGGAGACGATCCGATGAGCGAACTCGGCGCAGTGACCGGCAGGCACGCGTTCGACATCGTGCGGCTGCAGGCGCACCTCGAACGCCATCTGCCCGAGTTCCGCGGACCGCTCGAGGTCCAGCAGTTCCAGGGCGGGCAGTCGAATCCGACTTACCTGCTGACCACCCCTGCGGCGAAGTACGTGATGCGCAGCAAGCCCGGACCGTCGGCCAAGCTGCTGCCCTCGGCGCATGCGATCGAGCGCGAGTTCCATGTGATGCGGGCGCTCGCGGCACAGGGCATTCCGGTGCCGTGGACGCTGCTGCTGGTCGAGGACGAGAGCGTGATCGGGCGCGCGTTCTACGTGATGCAGCACGTCGAGGGCCGCATTTTCTGGGAGCAGTCGCTGCCCGGAGTCTCGAACGCCGAACGCTCCGCGATCTACGACGAGATGAACCGCGTGATCGCGCGCCTGCACATGGTCGACATGGAGCGCGCCGGACTCTCCGACTACGGCAAGTCCGGCAACTACTTCGAGCGCCAGATCGGGCGCTGGAGCAAGCAGTACCGCGCCTCCGAGACCGAGACGGTCGAGGCGATGAACCGCCTGATCGACTGGCTCCCGGCGCACATTCCCCCCGGCGACGAGACCACCGTCGTGCACGGCGACTACCGGCTGGACAACCTGATCTTCCATCCAAACGAGCCACGCATCATTGCGATCCTCGACTGGGAGCTGTCGACGCTCGGCCACCCGCTGGCGGACTTCTCGTATCACTGCATGAGCTGGCACATCGCACCCGGGGCCTTCCGCGGCATCGCCGGGCTCGATCACGCGGCGCTCGGCATCCCTGCGGAAGCCGAATACATCCGCCGCTACACCGAGCGCACCGGTCGCGCGCCCATCGATCACTGGAACTTCTACCTCGCCTACAACCTGTTCCGCATCGCCGCAATCCTGCAGGGCGTCTACAAGCGCTCGACCGAGGGACTGGCGTCATCGAACAACGCGGCTCAGGCCGGACGCAATGCGCGCGCGCTGGCCGAGCTCGGCTGGACCTACGCCGGGCGTGCGTGAACGGGCTGCCGATGTCCGCGACCGACCTTCGCCTGACGCCGAGCGCGATCGTCGCCCATCTCGACCAGTATGTTGTCGGGCAGGACGACGCCAAGAAGGTGCTCGCGGTCGCGGTCTATGCCCACTACAAGAAGATCGCGCGCTCGCAGCAGGACGGGCTCGAGATCACCAAGAGCAACGTGCTGCTGGTCGGGCCCACCGGCACCGGCAAGACGCTGATGTGCGAATCACTCGCGCGTCTGCTGAAGGTGCCCTTCGTCACGGCCGACGCGACGTCGCTGGCGCAGTCGCGCTACGTCAACGACGAGATCGAGGCGATCCTCGAGCGACTGCACGACAAGGGCGAGGGCGATCTGGCACGCAGCCAGCAGGGCATCGTGTTCATCGACGAGATCGACAAGCTGCGTGCCGGCGACGCGCAGGGGCGCGGCACCTCGGGCGAGAACGTGCAGCACGCGCTGCTGAAGATCATGGAAGGCGCGCCCGTGCGGCTGCGCAGCGGCCAATATCTCGACACGACCCACGTGCTGTTCATCTGCGGCGGCGCCTTCGTCGGGCTCGACGCGATCATGTCGCAGAGCCACGGCTACGGATTCGTCGCAACGTCGACCGACGACAACCAGCGCATCCTGACGCGGCTCAACGCGCGCGTGAAGCCGACTGACCTCGTCGAGTTCGGCCTGATCCCGGAATTCACCGGCCGACTCGCGGTCGTGGCGCGCTTTGCCGAGCTGACGCGTGACATGCTGGTTCGCATCATGACCGAGCCGCGCAACTGCATCTACCGCCAGTTCCGCGCCATCCTGAAGAACGAAGGCGTCGAACTCGTCGTCGCGCAGCGCGCGTTCGAGGAAATTGCCGACCTTGCCATCGAGTACAAGTCCGGCGCGCGCAGCCTGCGCGGCCTGTTCGAAGAGGTGATCACGCCCGTGCTGTACGCGGTCCCCGATCACCCGGAGGTCAGGCGCGTCGAGATCGCGTCGCTGTTCACCGAGCCGCGCTACTTCGGCGCAGCGCCGCAGCAAGCCTGAGGCCGCGCCTTGGCTTCGCTCGCCGCCAGCCGCCGGGTCGTGTTCGGACTGGCGCTGGCGAGCTTCGTGCTCTCTTTCTTTCATCGCACGGCGCCGGCCGCCATTGCCGGGGAGCTCGCACGCACGTTCGACATCAGCGGCGCCGTGCTGGGAACGCTCGCCGCGACCTACTTCTACGTCTACACCGTGCTGCAGATTCCGGTCGGCGTGCTGGCCGACACCCTCGGCCCGCGGCGCCTTCTCGCCGGCGGCTCGACCATCGCCGCTGCCGGTTCGCTGCTGTTCGGATTGGCGCCGGCGTGGGAGGTGGCGGCGATCGGGCGCACGCTGGTCGGCATTGGCACCTCGGTCGTGTTCATCTCGGTGCTAAAGCTCTCGGCGGTCTGGTTCACGCCCGGACGGTTCGCGACCCTGGCCGGCGTGACGATGTTCGTCGGCAACCTGGGCGCCGTCGTCGCCGGCGCACCGCTGGCGTGGATGGTCACGCTGACCTCGTGGCGCACTGTGTTCGTTGCGCTCGCCGTGCTGTCGGCCGCGCTCGCGCTTGCAACGTGGCTGCGTGTGCGCGATCGTCCCGAGGAACTGGGCTTCGCACCGGTCAGCGAGCTGCCGCCAGCGACCGGGACGGCGCACTGGGGCGCCGCACTTGCGCGGGTGTTGGCCAATCCGTCCACGTGGCCGCCCTTTGTCGTCAACCTGGGCGTCGGCGGCAGCTTCCTCGCCTTTGCCGGCCTGTGGGCCGTGCCGTACCTGCAGCAGGCGCATGGCATGTCGCGCGTGCTCGCCGCGCAGCATTCCAGCCTGCTGCTGCTCGGCGTCGCGTTCGGCTCGATGGCAATCGGCGTGATCTCGGACCGCCTGCGCAGCCGGCGCGGCGTCATGCGCGCGGCCGTGCTCCTGTACACGCTGTCGTGGCTGCCCTGGCTGCTGCACGTCGAGTGGCCGGGCTGGGCCACACTCGGCTGGTTCCTGGTGATGGGACTGCTGATCCCCGGATTCACGCTGTCGTGGACCATCGCCAAGGAAGCCAACCCGCCACAGTATTCCGGCATCGCCACGTCGGTCGTCAATACCGGAATCTTCCTCGGCGCCGGTATCCTGCAGCCCCTGGTCGGGTGGGTCCTCGATCGGGGCAAAATGGAAGGCGATCCGATGCAGGCTTGGGACCGCGGAGTGATGGTGCTCGCCGGAGCGGCAGGGATGGCATTGCTCGCTGCCCTGCTGCCAGCGCGCCCGCGCGTTCGGGCTTGAGGCGATGCGCACGTCCCGACTGCATGCGACCCTCTTCATCGTCATAGGCTGCGTTGCGCTTCCCGCCATGGCCATCGATCTCGCGCCGCTCTGGGACTTCAACCACCCCGATCTCAGCGAGCAGCGGTTCCGCGCGGCGCTAGCGAACGCCACGGGCGACGATGCGCTGATCCTGCAGACGCAGATTGCGCGCACCTACGGCCTACGCAAGGACTTCGCGACGGCGCGCAGCACGCTGCAGTCGATCGCACCACGGATCGCGAACGCCGGACCCGAGGTCAGGACGCGTTACCACCTGGAACTCGGGCGCACGTATGTGTCGGCGACGCACACGGCCGAACAGCAGACACCGCAAAGCCGCGAACTCGCGCGCGCCGAATACCAGCTCGCTCTCGCCGAAGCCCGCGAGGCGAGCCTCGACGGCCTGGCGATCGACGCGATCCACATGCTTGCGTTCGTCGACACCGCGCCTGCCGATCAACTGAAGTGGGGCCAGCAGGCGCTGGCCGTGGTCGAGTCGTCGACGCAGCCCGACGCGAGGCGCTGGGAGGCTTCGATCCGCAACAACATCGGCTACGCGCTGCACGAGCTGGGCCGCTATGACGAGGCGCTGCAGCAGTTCAAGCTCGCGCTCGCGCTGCGCGAACAGGGCACGAATGCCGAGGCCACGCGCGCCGCGCGCTGGATGGTGGCGTGGACGCTGCGCGCGCTGGGCCGCAGCGATGAGGCGCTGCAGATCCAGTTGCGACTTGACCGCGAAGCGGATGCGGCAGGCGAACCGGATCCGTTCGTCCTGGAGGAACTCGAGATCCTCTATCGCGACCGCGGTAACGCCGAACGCGCCGATCACTATCGCCAGCGCCGCACCGCGCTGAAGCCCGGCGATCAGCAATAGCACTCGCGCTCTTTCGCCAGCCTGCCGATCCGGTCGATGCGCCCCCACCGCCGCCGCCGCGTACCAACGGCGCGTAGCCGAATCGGACTCCTGCTGGCGATCGCGTGCTTCGCCTCCGCCGCAGCATGCGGATCGCTCGCCGCTGCGGAGAAGCCCGCGCAGGTCGACTGGACAGCGGACTTCGACGCGCTGCTCGTCGGCCTCGCGCGCAACTATGCGAATTTCGAATACACCCTGACGGATCGGCGCGTCGACCTGCCGGGGTTCGCGGCGTGGCATCGCGCCGCGCTGACGGCAGCCAGTTCGGATGACGAGCGTCGCCGCGCCTTCGAACAACTCCTGCGCGACCTGCGGGATCCTCACGTGACCATCGACTGGTACCCGCACAAGGGCGACGAAGGCGCTCGTGTCTGTCCGGCCGCGGCGCGCAGCAACGCCGGTCTGGCCTTTGGGCGGCTGGATGAGTACGAGCCCTTGAACACCAACGAGGCACAGATCTACTCCGCAGGCCTGCTACGCAGGCCTTCAGCAGCGACGATCGGCGTCATACGCATTCCAATCTTTGTCGAGCGCGAGTTCCAGCCCGCCTGCAAGGCGGCGGCACGCGACCTGGGCTTGCGCACCGATCAGCCCTGCGACGAATCGTGTGCAGACAAAATGGACCGTCAGGCAGCGCAGTGGCTGAACCGCGCACTGCGGTCAACGGTCGAAGCGCTCGAGCGCGCAGGCGCGCGCAGCCTGGTGATCGACATCACCAGCAACGGCGGCGGCTCGGACTGGGCCGAGGTCGTCGCGCGGATGCTCGGCGGCCCGCTGCAGTCGGCGCAGATCGCGATGCTCAAGCACCCCGCGTGGACGGCATTCCTCGCCAGCCAGCAGAAGGCCATCGAAGCGGCCCTGCCTGGAGCATCGCCGGCCGATCGGCGCAGGCTCGAATCGGCCATGCAGACCCTGAGGAAGGCGAGCGCCGAAACCACGTCCGGCTGCGATCTCGGGACGGCCTGGACCGATCGCGATCTCGCGCAAGGACGCCGCGCACTGCCATGCTCTACCCTGATCCGGACCAGCTACTTTGCGACCGGGCCCGAGCGGTCGTCCGCGTACAGCGGTGTTCCGACCGCAGTCGACGCATTGCTGTTCTCACCGGCCCGTTACGGCGAGTTTCCGACCGGCATCACATCGTTGCCGCTGACGGTGATGATCGACCGCGAAACGCATTCTGCGGCAGAGCAGTTTGCCGCGCTGCTGCGCGACAACGGGCGTGCGATCGTGGTCGGAGAGCCCAGCGCGGGTGCGGCGTGCGGCACCTTCACGGACACCGGCACCGCCTTTGTACTGCCGTCGAGCGGCGCCCGCGTTGCGGTTCCCGATTGCGTGCGCCTTCGCGCCGACGGCAGCAACGAACGGCGTGGCATCGTTCCCGATCGATGGGTCCCCTGGGCGCCGTCGGATAGCGCGTACCAGCGCGCGCGCAAGGCCGCAGATTCACTCCTCCAGACGGCGGCAGAGCCCCGCCGGCCCTGATCGCCGCGCTGTGCCTTAAGGACTCGGGGGCTCGCGAACCCGAGGACCTACAGCCCATCCGGCAGCGGAATGAGTTCGTCCGAGTCCGTAGGTGGAAGCGGAATCCGCCGCGCCGACCAGTCGGCCTTGGCCTGTTCGATGCGTTCCTTGCGCGAGGAGACGAAATTCCACCAGATGTGGCGCGGCCCGACCGGCTCGCCGCCGAGCACCATGACGGTGGAGCGTGCCGTCGCCGTGAGGGCGACTGCCGAGCCACCCGCAAACACCAGCATCGTCTTGGAGGCGTAGCCTCTTCCGCCCCACTCGACCGCGCCGCTCACGACGTAGGCGCCGCGCTCTGAATACTCATCGGGCAATTCCACACGCGCCCCCGGCTGCAGCTGCAGGTGCGCGTAGAACAGCGGCGAGAGCGTGCGCACCGAACTGCTCGCACCGAATGCGGAGCCCGCGATCATGCTGCCCGTGACCCCCGGCAGCGCAATGGCCGGGATGTCGGCACGGCCGTAGTGCTCGAAGGCCGGCTCGATTTCTTCCTTGTCCGTCGGCAACGCAACCCAGGCCTGCATGCCGTGGAGCGGGCCGCCGCTGTCGCGCATCGAGTCGAAGCGTTCCGAGTGGCTGATGCCTCGCCCCGCGGTCATCCAGTTCACCTCGCCGGGCCGGATGACCTGCTCGACGCCAAGCGAATCGCGATGCGTCAGCTCACCGGCGAACAGATAGGTCACGGTGGCCAGTCCGATGTGCGGATGGGGACGCACATCGGCACTGCGCGGAACCGGCGCCGCGAGCTGCAGTGGCCCGAGGTGATCGAGGAAGATGAAGGGCCCGACCATCCGGCGCTTCGCATACGGGAGCACGCGGCCGACCTGGAAGCCCCCCAGGTCGCGCTCGCGCGCCGGGAATGCCAGCTCGACGCCCTCCGAGGGATCGCCCATTTCGGCTCCTGCGCTTGAGGCTATTTCTTCGGCGCGCCCTGCTCACGCATCGCACGCAGCTGGGACAGCCACTCGGTCCAGTCGACGGGTCCGCTGGCCCAGCGCTTCTGCAGGTTGGCCAGGATATTGCCCCAGGCACGTTCGAAATAAGCGTAGGCCTTGTCCCATTGGCCCCCGTCGCCCCAGCCGGTGTGATGAATGCTGACCCGAGTCTGCTTGTCCGACACGGGTTCGAAGCGGACCGTCACGAAGGTGTGCTGGCCACGCACCTCGGGCAGGCTCGGCGGCGCGTTCCAGTCGAACGAGATCATCTTCTTCGGCTGCAGCGCCATGTACTGCATGTCGTCCGCGCCCTTGAGGCCTGGTTCTGCCATCGGATCGAAGTAGATCGCGAATGCGCCGCCAACCTTCGGCTCGATCTTCGCGTCGGGTGCAAAGAACGCGATGATCCCTGCGCGCGTGGTCCAGCTGTCCCACGCCTGGTCGACCGTTGCGTCGACGACGACGGACTTTTCGATCACGCGCTCGGCGGCGTCCGCGTGCGGACCCAGCAGCACTAGAACGCCAGCCAGGAGCGCGACCGCGGCCCCGGATTGCAATTTCTTCATCTCTTCCTCCGAATCACGACCGCGGATGGATCACCAGCTTGCCAACGGCCTTGCGCGCCAGCAGCGCCTCGAGGGCGCGCGGAGCCTCGGCAAGTGCATACGTTTGCGAGATGTGCGGCTTGAGCCGTCCCTGGGCGAGCCACGTGTAGAGCTCCTTGAGCATCGCGGCGTTGGCCGCGGGTTCGCGGCGCGCGAAGTCACCCCAGAAGACTCCGACCGCGGAGCTACCCTTGATCAGCAGCAGGTTGGCCGGAATCTGCGGAATCGCGCCATCGGCAAAACCCACCAGCAGCAGCCGTCCGCGCCAGGCGAGGCCGCGCACCGCGGCATCGGTCAGCGCGCCGCCGACCGGGTCGTAGATCACGTCCGCGCCCTTGCCGCCGGTCGCGGTCTTGAGCGCTTCCCGCAGGTCGACGCTCGTGTAGTTGATGGTTTCGTCGGCGCCATGGTCGCGCGCGGCCGCGAGTTTCGCTTCGCTCGATGCGGCGGCAACGACACGTGCCCCGGCGATCTTGCCGAGTTCGACCGCGGCCAGACCGACTCCACCACCGGCACCCAGCACCACCAGAGTCTCGCCGGCCCTCAGCTGGCCGCGATCGAAGAGCGCGTGATGCGAGGTCGCATAGGTCAGCGTGAAGGCGGCGGCCTGGTCCGCCGAAACGCCGTCCGGCAGCGGCACGGTCAACGCAGCTGGCGCGCAGACGTACTCGGCGAAGCCGCCGACGCCGACGAAGGCGACGACGCGGTCACCTGCTTTCAGCTGCCGCACACCTGCACCGACCGCGTCGACCACACCGGCCACTTCGGTACCCGGGATGAATGGCAGCGGAGGCTGCACCTGGTACTTCTTCTGCACGATCAACGCGTCGGGGAAGTTGACCCCGGCCGCCTCGACCTTGACCCGCACCGACGCCGTATCAGGCTCGGGCGTCGCGACATCCGCCAGCACCAGCCGGTCCGGCATGCCCCACTCTACGCACTGGATGGCTTTCATCAATCCTCCTTCTGCAGACTCTACCCGCCGGCTCAAGCCGCAACAACCGCGCTGCGCTATCCTGACTGCACGGAGGAGCGAATCATGGATTTCCAGTACTCGAGCCGCGCACAGGACCTGCGGGAGCGCGTCAGCGCATTCATGCAGCAGCATGTGTATCCGGTGGAGCGCCGCTTCCACGATGAGGTCGAGGAGAACACGCGCAAGGGCGCACGCTGGACACCGACCCGGCTCATCGAAGAACTGAAGCCCAAGGCACGCGCGGCCGGGCTATGGAACCTGTTCCTGCCCGATTCGTCGCACGGCGCGGGGCTCACCAATCTCGAATACGCGCCTCTGGCGGAGATCATGGGCCGCGTGCCGTGGGCCTCGGAAGTGTTCAACTGCTCGGCGCCGGACACCGGCAACATGGAAACGATCGAGCGCTACGGCTCGCCCGAACAGAAGGAGAAGTGGCTGAAGCCGCTGCTCGCCGGCGAGATCCGCTCGGCGTTTGCGATGACCGAGCCCGAAGTCGCCTCGTCCGACGCGACCAACATCCAGACCTCGATGCGGCGCGAGGGCGACACCTACGTGATCAACGGCCGCAAGTGGTGGACCTCGGGTGCCGGCGACCCGCGCTGCAAGATCTACATCGTCATGGGCAAGACCGACCCGGAGGCCCCAAAGCACGCCCAGCAGTCGATGATCCTGGTGCCAGCCGACGCGCCGGGCATGCGCGTGGTAAGGCCGCTCAACGTTTTCGGCTACGACGATGCGCCGCACGGTCACATGGAAACGCTGTTCGAGAACGTGCGCGTGCCGGTGTCGAACATCCTGCTCGGCGAAGGTCGCGGCTTCGAGATCGCGCAGGGTCGGCTGGGCCCGGGTCGCATTCATCACTGCATGCGCTCGATCGGGCTTGCGGAGCGCGCGCTCGAACTCATGTGCAAGCGCCTCGCGGGCCGCGTGGCCTTCGGCGGTCCAATCGCCCGCCAGACCGTGTGGCAGGAACGCATCGCCGAGGCGCGCTGCATGATCGACCAGGCACGGCTGCTGACGCTGAAGGCGGCCTGGATGATGGACACCGTCGGCAACAAGACCGCAAAGGCCGAGATCGCGATGATCAAGGTCGTCGCCCCCAACGTCGCGTGCACCGTGCTCGACTGGGCGATCCAGGCGCATGGCGGGGCCGGGATGTGCGACGACTTTCCGGTCGCGTACGCCTACACGCTGGCACGAACGCTGCGCCTCGCGGACGGACCTGACGAAGTGCATCGCAACGCGATCGCCAAGCTCGAGATCGCCAAGCACGTGCCGCTGCCGCCGAAGCACTGAGACGTACCGCGGAGAGCGAAATGATCGATGTGTACAGCTGGCCGACCCCGAACGGGCACAAGGTCCACATCATGCTCGAGGAGTGCTGCCTGCCGTACACGGCGCACGCCGTGGACATCGGCGCGGGCGACCAGTTCACGCCGCAGTTCCTGGCGATCAGCCCGAACAACAAGATCCCTGCGATCGTCGATTCCGACGGCCCGGCTGGCAAGGCGATCTCGCTGTTCGAGTCGGGTGCGATCCTCGTCTATCTCGCCGGCAAGGCCGGACGCTTCCTGCCGCAGGATGTGCGCGGCAAGTACGTCGCGCTGCAGTGGCTGATGTTCCAGATGGGAAGCGTCGGACCGATGCTGGGCCAGGCGCATCACTTCCGCCTCTACGCGCCGGAGAAGATCGAGTACGCGATCAACCGCTACACGAACGAAGCCAGGCGGCTCTACGGCGTGATGGACCGACACCTGCGCGGCGCGGAATATTTCGCCGGCGAGTATTCGATCGCGGACATTGCGATCTTTCCGTGGACGCGCGTGCCGGCAAACCAGGGCGTGGAGATCGCCGAGTATCCGAACTTCAAGCGCTGGTTCGACGCGGTCTCGGCCAGGCCCGCGGTGCAGCGCGGAGTCAAGGTGCTGGCGGACCGGCGCAAGCCGATCACCGACAACAGAGCCCGCGACGTGCTCTTCGGCGCGCAGCAGTACGCGAGGCGCTAGTTCAGCGCTACTGCACGGGATTCTTCAGCAGGTGGCCGAAGGGCACGGGCATCACCTCAATGCCCTCGTCGACCAGTTCGGCCGCCTGCTCGCGCGAAGCGAGCCCACGGATCGAACGCTGCGGCGATTCCTTGTAGTGGATGCGTCGCGCTTCGTCCGGGAAGCTCTCTCCGACGTCCTCGGTGTTCGCGCGGATCTGCTGCGCCATGTGCAGCATCAGCTTCTGCATGGCCGCATCGTTGGGCATCGCGACGACCTGCTTCTCGCCCGGCGCTTCCGCCCCCAGGTTGAGCCGCGGCGCCGATAACAACTTGCGCACCGTATGACTGCCACAAACCGGGCACTCGACCAGGTTCGCGTGCTGTTGGCGATCGAACTCCTCCGTCGAGGCAAACCAGCCCTCGAAGGAGTGTTCGTTGTCGCAGCCGAGGTTGAAGACTTTCATCCGTGTCGTGGTGCCGCGGGCCGGGATCGAACCGGCATGCTTGCTTTCGCTTGCGGCGGATTTTAAGTCCGCTGTGTCTACCAGTTTCACCACCGCGGCGGCGATAAGAACTGGCAAAGCCTAACAGTTGACCGCCTGTCGCGGTCTAAGTTGCACGCCCACCCGGCTTTTCGAACAGCATCGCCGCCCGCGTGCAGTACTGGGCCGGAATCAGGCGCTGCAGGTGGGGATCGACCACCGCGTCGATCCGATTCACCGCTGCCCGCCAGAAGCGCGGCGCTCGCTCGGTGCGCAGCGGCCCGAACCGCCCGAGCGCTGCGTCGAGCACGGCATAGCGGCCCGTTCGCTGCCATAGCCCGTGCAATCCGAGAGCCTCCCCGGCGGCGATCCACTCCGGCAGCGGCCGCGGGTGATACAGCGGATCGTCCTCCACTCGCGCACCGAGGCCTTCGAACATCACCAGACAACCGCCGCGCCGCAGGACCCGCTCCATTTCGCGCAGCATCGTCTCCTGGCGCGCATAGGTATTGTGGTGCAGAACCGCGAATGACCAGACCAGGTCGAAGCTCGCGTCGGGAAACGGCAATTGCAGTCCGTCGCCCTTGCGCAGTTCAAGCGCTGGATGCAGTCGGTGCGCGATCGCCAGCATTTCGGCCGAAACGTCGACGCCGGAACAGATCCACCCCCACGCCGTCAGTAACGGGAACCAGCGGCCCGATCCGCACCCGTGATCGAGAGCCCGCCCGCCCCTCGTCGACCGACGTCGTTGCACCTGCTCGAGCGCGGCACGTGCCAGTACCTGCTGCACTCCGTCGATTCCCCGGTTCGCGATGGGATCGTCGATGCACGCAGCGAGCAGCGGATCGCCGCCGCTCTTGCGGGCCTTTTCGTCCCAGTAGCGCTCGGGTGATGACTCCGGCACCGCCATCCGGATTCCGACGTCAGTCCACGCACCGATCGTCGGAGCTCGTGATTGCCAATGCTCGCGCCGAGAATCGTGGAGGCGGGGGTCGGAATCGAACCGGCGTACACGGATTTGCAGTCCGCTGCATGGCCACTCTGCCACCCCGCCGCATGGGGTTCAAACCAAAAGGGGAAGCACTCCGGCTTCCCCTTGCAATGAATTCTGGAGCGGGAAACGAGTCTCGAACTCGCGACCTCAACCTTGGCAAGGTTGCGCTCTACCAACTGAGCTATTCCCGCGCGAGGAGCGAAATTATAGCGGGGGTCGATGGGGTGTCAAACCTACGCGACCCATTTCTTCATCGTTCCCTGAGATGGGGCCACGCCATTTTCATGTACACCAACATCGAATACACGGTGAGTGCTGCCGCAACGTAGATCAGCACTGTGCCGATCGAGTGAACGTCGATCCGCCCGAACAATGGATCGTGGAACAGCAGCATCGGGATCGCGACCATCTGCGCGATCGTCTTGATCTTCCCGAGCGAGCTGACCGCGACGCTTCCCGATTTTCCGATCCGGGCCATCCATTCACGAAGGGCAGAGACGGCGATCTCGCGGCCGATGATCACGAGCGCCACGAATTCATCGACGCGGTCGAGGGACAGCAGTACCACCAGTGCGGCGCACACCATCAGCTTGTCGGCGACCGGGTCGAGGAAGGCGCCGAGCCGGCTCACCATGCCGTAGCGGCGAGCGATGTAACCGTCGAATGCATCGGTGATGGCAGCGAGCACGAACAGCCAGCAGGCGCTGGCGTTCTTCCAGTGCGGCGGAAACCAGGCGTCGGGCACGTAGAAGATGCCGACGATCACCGGGATCATCGCGATCCGCGCCCAGGTAAGCGCCATTGGCACATTGAAGGTCAGCGGCGGATTATTCGGTGGGCTGGCCATGCAATTGTGCGTAGATCCTCTCCGCCAGCTTACGCGAAACACCGTCGACGGTTGCGATGTCGTCGATCGACGCCGCGGCCAGTCCGCGCATGCCACCAAAGCGCGCCAGCAGGCGCTGCCTGCGCGTGGGGCCGATGCCTTCCATCGCCTCGAGCTGCGAGGTCTTCCGAGCCTTCGAGCGGCGCGCGCGCATGCCGGTGATCGCGAAGCGATGCGCCTCGTCGCGGATCTGCGCCACCAGCATCAGCGCCTGCGATTCGCGCCCGAGCACCAGCGGCGGCCGATCGTCCGCGTACACCAGTTCCTCGAGGCCGACCTTGCGCTCCTCGCCCTTCGCAACGCCGACCAGCACGCCGGAATCGAGTCCGAGCTCCTCGAACACCTGGCGCGCGACCATCACCTGCCCCTTGCCGCCGTCGATCAGCACGAGTTGCGGCAGGGCTGCTTCGCCGCGAGCCACCGGCGCAAAGCGGCGTGACAGCACCTGGCGCATGGCGGCGTAATCGTCCCCGGGCTCGATACCCTCTATGTTGAAGCGGCGATATTCCGAAGGCCGCAACTGATGATTCGAATAGACCACGCACGACGCCTGCGTCGCCTCGCCGGCGGTGTGGCTGATGTCGAAGCACTCGATGCGCAGCGTGTCGGCTTCGGCGTCACCGACGTCGAGGCCGAGCGCCTCGATCAGCGCGCGGGTGCGCGCCATCTGCGAGCCCTCTTCTGCCAGACGACGCGCGAGGGCAAGGCGCGCGTTGGCTTCGGCCATTTCTAGCCAGCGGCGCCGGCTCTCCTGCGGATGCCGCACGATCTGCACGCGGCGCCCGCTCGCCCCGGAGAGAAACTGGCCAACCTCCTCTGCATCGATGTCGGCGTTGACCACTACGGTCGGCGGGCAGGGCTGCGCAGTGTAGTGCTGCGAGATGAAGGCTTCGAGGATCTCCGCAGGATCGGAGGCCTCGCCGCCGGCGCGCGAGGGAAACAACGGCTTGTCGCCGAGATGGCGGCCACCACGGATCATCGCCAGGTTGACGCAGGCGTGCCCGCCTTCAGTTACGACCGCGAGCACGTCAGCGTCCGCCTCCGACCCCGTCGTTTCCATCGCCTGCTGGTGCAGCACGCGCGAAAGCGCGCCGAGCTGGTCGCGCACCGCGGCCGCTTCCTCAAATTTGAGCTCGGCCGCGAGCTGCTGCATCCGCCCTTCGAGCTCGCGCATCACGTCGTCGCTCTCCCCACGAAGGAAGCGCACCGAGCGATCGACGTCCTGCGCGTAGGCCGGCGCCGCGATCAGGCCCACGCACGGCGCTGTGCACCGGTGGATCTGATGCAGCAGGCATGGACGCGAACGGTTGGCGAACACCGTGTCTTCGCAGGTTCGCAGCCGGAATACCTTCTGCAGCAGCTGGATGCTGTCCTTGACCGCCCAGGCATTCGGATAGGGGCCGAAGTACTGGCCGCGCTTGTCCACCACGCCGCGGTAGTACGCCACCCGCGGGAACTCGTGCGGCGTGAACTTCAGGTACGGGTACGACTTGTCGTCGCGGAAGACGATGTTGTAGCGCGGCGCCAGCGACTTGATCAGGTTGCTCTCGAGCAGCAGCGCCTCGGCCTCGGACCGCGTCGCAGTCGTCTCGATCCGCGCGACCCGTGCCAGCATGTGCGCGATGCGCGGACCGACGTCCTTGTTGAAATACGACGCGACGCGCTTCTTCAGGTCGCGCGCCTTGCCGACGTACAGCGCTGCGCCAGTGGCGTCGAGCATCCGGTAGACGCCCGGCAGGTGCGGCAGCCCGTCGATGACGCGGCGCGGCTCGAATTCGGATGGAGCGTCGGACATGATCGTCAGTTCGGCACGGCCTATAATCATTGGTTTTGCGCTGGGCTGCGCCCGACGTGGCGGGGCGAGCCCATGCAGGTACCGCGCCGGGCCCCGCAGTGTAGGACGCCGCGCTAGGCGGGCCGTCCGCTGCGCAGGCGACCCTCGGCAGCCAGGCCGCGGGTCACACGGCCGCGCACCTTCAAATGACATTACGACGAGACACTGATGGCCAAGATCCTCGCGACTGAAATCCGCGCCGGCAACCTGCTGGAGTTCGACAAGCGCGTGTGGCGCGTCCTGAAGAGCTATCACGTGCATGTGGGCGGGCGGGGCGGCGCCTACATGCAGATCGAGATCAAGGACATCGAAAGCGGCCAGAAGCGCAACGAGCGGCTATCCACCGATGAAAAGATCGAGCGCCCCTTCATCGACCGCCGCACGATGACCTACTCCTACCACGACGGCAGCAACTGGGTTTTCATGGACAACGAGACCTACGAGCAGCTGTCGCTGGGCGAAGATTTTCTCGAGGGCCAGACCGGTTTCCTGATGCCGAACATGGAGGTCGAGATCAACTTCCACAACGGCAGGGCAATCGGCATCCAGTTGCCGACGACCGTCGTGCTCGAGGTCGTCGAGACCGAGCCCGGCATCAAGAACGCGACCGCGACGACGTCGTTCAAGCCGGCGAGGCTCGAGACGGGGATCTCGGTGCAGGTGCCGCCATTCGTGAACACCGGCGAGAAGATCCGCGTCAACACCGACGACGGCTCCTACGTCGAACGCGCCTAGACGCTCCGCGAAAGGTTCAGCGGCCGCCGCCCTTCTTCGGGTTCCAGTTGCCCTGCGCCTCGCGGACCTGATCGCGCAGGTGCTGCCGCTCCTCCGGTGTCAGCCGACGCTGCCCGCCCTCGGCCGCGCGCTGGTCGCGCTGCTGCAGGAAGCGCTGGCGCATCGCCTCCCGCTCCTGGGGCGACATCTGCTGCAACATCTGGTGCCGCTCCTCGCTCGGCACGCGGCGCATCATCAGCTCACGCTGCTCCGGTGACAACGTCTGCCACATCTCGCGCTTCTGATCGGGACGCAGGGCTTGCCAGGCGCGCTGCCGCTCCTCCGGCGTGCGCGCGGAGCGGAAGGCTTCGCGCTGCTCGGGCGACATCTGCTGCCAGAGCTGCTGTCGCTGCTCGGGCGTGAGGCGCGCCCCCCCGGGCTGCGCCGGTGGCTGCCCGAACGCCAGCCCGGCGCAAAGCAGCCCCGCGAGCGCCGACCACGAGCGCCGGCGGCGAATTGCAGAAAGAATCCGGACCATGAGCCGCATCGTAGGCGGTCCCGCTGGGACGTTGCCCTATTCTCGGCTCTGCATCGCGCTGCCCGCGGTAAAGTCTGTAACAGAATGTGAAGCGCCGCGGTCCCGGTGCGACGCCGGGCCGTACGATGCGCGCGGCAAAACCTCATCCTGTCATGACGCGACACTCACCCCCAAAGGTCCTGGTGGTCGACGACGATCAGCGGCTGCGTGACCTGCTGCGCCGCTACCTCGGCGACAACGGCTTCAATGTGTACGTGGCGGAAAACGCCCAGGCGATGAATCGCGTGTGGTTGCGCGAGCGCTTCGATGTGCTCGTGCTCGACCTGATGATGCCCGGCGAGGACGGGCTGTCGATTCTGCGACGCCTGCGCGGCGGAAACGACCGCACGCCGATCGTCATGCTCACTGCGAAAGGCGAGGACGTCGACCGCATCATCGGGCTCGAGATGGGTGCGGATGACTATCTGCCGAAGCCGTTCAACCCGCGCGAGCTGCTGGCGCGCATCAACGCGGTCCTGCGCCGACGCGCCGCTGAGGAGGCGCCGGGCGCTCCGGGCAGTGACACCGAACCCGTCGCGTTCGGCGAATTCGTGCTCGACCTCGTGACCCGCACGCTGTCGAAGGCCGGCGAACCGGTCGCGCTGACGACCGGCGAGTTCGCGGTACTGAAGGCCTTCGCACGCCACCCGCGCGTGCCGCTTTCGCGCGAGAAGCTGATGGAGATGGCACGCGGTCGAGAATACGAGGCCTTTGACCGGTCGCTCGACGTGCAGATCTCGCGGCTGCGCAAGTTGATCGAGCCCGACCCCGCGAAGCCCCGCTACATCCAGACCGTCTGGGGACTCGGCTACGTCTTCATTCCAGAGGGCCAGTCGTGATTTGCCCCGCGTGCGGACGATGACGCTGCGCTCGCCGCCACTCTTCTGGCGGACACTGCTGCTGGTACTGCTGCTGATCGTGCTCAGCATGGCGGCGTGGCTGCAGAGCTTCCGCGTGTTCGAGCGCGCGCCGCGCGCCGCGACGATCGCGCAGCAGATCGTGTCGATCGCCCAGCTGACTCGTGCAGCACTCGTCTATGCGGACCCGTACATACGGCGCGATCTGCTCGCCGAACTGGCGCGCAACGAAGGCATCCAGATCGCCCCGCTCGAGGCGGGTGACGTCGTGCGCCCGCTGCCTGAGCGGTCGCTGCTGGCGCTGTCCGCGCCGCTCATCATCGAGCGGCTGGGACCGGGCACTCAGGTCGTGTCGCAGGTCAACGGCGTCGACGGCGTGTGGGTGAGCCTTGCGATCGATGAGGACCGCTACTGGCTCTACATCGAGCGCGATCCCGTTGCGCGGTCGATCGGCACGCAATGGATCGGCTGGGCCGCGGTGGCGCTGCTGCTGTCGGTGCTCGGCGCGATCCTGATCACCCGTGTGATCAACCGCCCGCTGGCGCAACTTTCGGCGGCCGCCGAGTCGCTGGGCCGGGGACGAATTCCGGCGGCGCTTCCCGCCACCGGGCCTGCGGAAATCCGCACGGTCAATGAGAGCTTCAACCGCATGGTCACCGACCTCGGCAAGCTCGAGGAAGACCGCGCCGTCCTGCTGGCCGGGATTTCGCACGACCTGCGCACGCCGCTCACCCGCCTGCGACTCGAACTCGAGATGGCCACCCTGCCCACCGACACACGCGCAGCGATGATCGCGGACCTCGAGCAGATGGACGCCATCGTGCGGCAGTTCCTCGACTATGCACGCCGGGCGCCGCAGCAGCCGGCAGAACCGATCGAGCTCGCGCCACTGGTCGAAGGCGCGGTCGCACGCGCGCGCCTTGACCTTCAGCCGAATAGCGCGATCAATCTGCTGATCGCACGCGGCGTCCAGATCCGGGGCTATCGCACCGAGCTCGACCGCGCACTCGACAACCTGCTGGTCAACGCTGCGAAGTACGGGCGCGATCCCGCCGATGGCCGCCTCGAACTGACGGTCTCGGTAGCATCGGATGGACAGGATGCGGTGATCGCGGTCGCGGATCGCGGCCCCGGAGTCCCGGCCGAGCAGATCGACCGCCTGCTGCGCCCGTTCGAGCGCGGCGACAGCGCCCGCAGCGGGAGCGGCGGCGCCGGCCTGGGTCTGCCGATCGTGCAGCGAATTGCACGTCTGCACGGCGGATCTTTGCGCCTGCTGGCCAACTCTCCACATGGATTGCGTGCGGAACTCACGCTGCCCCTCGAACGCGACGCATGATCCTCAGGCCCCTGTCTCGACGCCATGCGCTGATCGCTCTGATCGGCCTTGCCGCGCTTCCGGCGCTGGACACGAAGGCGCAGGCCGTCCGCGTCGAGGGCGGCACGCCGCTGCGTCTGCCGCTCGGTGCGGTCGATGACCTCGGCATCGTGCTGCCCGCCGAGATCGAGGAAGAGCCGGTCGATCTCGCCGTACTCAGCCTCGGCGCGGTCGGCGTTCCGAGCGGCCGACTGACTGGCGTCGACGCGCTGGTGCTCGAGGGCGCGCCCTACGTGCCCGGGATCGCGCCGGGCCGCTACCCGCTGCAACTCGTCATCGCGACGCTGCCCGATGGCGAGGAACGCGTCGCCTTCGCGCAGATCAAGTTCGCCGATCGACCCGCCAAGACCTGGGTCAACGCACTCATCGAGGGCGAGGATCCCGAGTTGCCCGACGGCGAGATCTCGGTGTTCGAGGTCGAATCAGGTTTTGCCGCGCTGTTCGACGCCTCGGCGCTGGCGCTCTGGCGCCGCGCGCTCTCGGAAGACGCCAGTCTGGTGGCACAGCTCGAACGTGTGTTGCAGGATAACCGGCGCCGCACCTGGACCTGGGCGCGCGTGCGCGCAGGCAGCGGCGATGGCGTGCTGTTCACCTCGGGCTTTGGCGAGGGCGAGTACGGCGCCTACTGGGGCCAGGCAGCGGACGGCGAAGTGGTCTCGCTGGTGCTCGACCTCGACCTGCTCGACTGGGAAGGCCTGCCCGAAGAGGCGCCGGTCACGACCTGAGGCGAAGGTCTCAGGCGGAGCGGGCCAGCAGCACGACCGCGTGCGCAGCGATGCCTTCGCCGCGCCCGAGCGCGCCGAGCTTCTCCGCGGTCTTGCCCTTGATGCTGACCGCCGTGCGATCGGCGCCGGCGCACTCTGCCACCACCAAACGCATTGCATCGACGTGCGGCGCAATCTTCGGGCGCTCGGCGATCACCGTCGCATCGATGTTCTCGATGCACCATCCCGCTTCGCGGGCACGCGAGGCGGCCGCCCGCAGCAGTGCGCGGCTGTCCGCATCGCGATGGCGCTCATCGTCGTCTGGAAACATCGCGCCGATGTCGCCGAGGCCGGCGGCGCCGAGGATCGCGTCGGTGATCGCGTGCAGCAGCACGTCCGCGTCGGAATGCCCCAGCAGCCCGCGCTCGTGCGGGATCTCGATGCCGCCGATTACCAGTCGCCGCCCGGGCACCAGTGCGTGCACGTCGAACCCCTGGCCGATGCGGAAGCTCGTCACGAAAGACGCCCCTGCTCTGCCAGAATCGCCCGCGCCAGCACCAGGTCCTCAGCAGTCGTGACCTTCAGGTTGCCGCCGCTGCCGAGGACGAGCTTCGGCGCGTGGCCGGTGCGCTCCATCGCGCTCGCCTCGTCGGTGATCTCCTCCAGCGGACCCTGGCCCAGGGCCGCGCGCAGCGACGCCGCGCGGAACAGCTGCGGGGTCTGCGCACACCACAGCCCGGTGCGATCGAGCGTGAAGCCGACCCGCCCGTCCTCGCCACGCTTCAGCGTGTCGGACAGCGGGATCGCCAGCAGGCCGCCGGCATCTTCGTGTCCCGCCTCGTCGATCAACCGGCCGAGTGCGTCCGCGCCGAGGCACGGCCGCGCGGCATCGTGTACCAGCACGCGGTCATCGTCCGCGGTGCGGCCCGCGATCGCGATCAGGCCGTTGCGGACGCTTTCGGCCCGATTCGCGCCGCCAACCGGCAGGAACTCGACTCGTTCGTCGTCCACCTCGAGCTGCTGCCACCGCGTATCGGACGGCGCAACGACGATGAAGATCGCGTCGATGCGGGCCTCGGCCAGCAGTGCCTCGATCGAGTGCTCGAGCATCGTGCGTTCACCGAGCCTCAAGTACTGCTTCGGCACGTCGCCTGCCACGCGCGATCCGACCCCGGCCGCGGGGATCAGGGCGATGTAGCGCAGAGGTCGGGGCACGAGTCGGGTTCGCGGCTGGAAATCGAGGAGAGAGCGGAGGGCACCACTTGGCGCTTCGTATAATAACGACCGCGTTCGGCAGCCCTTGAGTCCTCTTCGAGGCTCCCGGGTTGCCGAACTTTTTTTGGCCGTGTCCGACGTCCCGCTCGCACCGCCCGCGCCCGTCGCGGCGGACCTCGCACCGCGATCGCTGCCGATCGCAGGGACTCGTTTTGCCATCGCGCGGCCGCCCGGCTCCGCCGATGCGCTGCTGCTCGCACAGACAGCCGCCGCTGCACGTCGCGCGGGCCGCCTTGCCGTCGTCGTAGCGGCGGACGCCCTCGATGCGCAGCGGCTGGTCGATGAAATCCCGTACTTCGATCCATCGCTGGGGGTGCGACCGCTGCCTGACTGGGAGACGCTGCCCTACGACACGCTGTCGCCGCACCAGGACCTCGTCTCCGAACGTCTCGAGACGCTTTACCGGCTGAGCCAGTCCACGAGGACGATCGACGTGTTGATCGTTCCTGCGATCACGGCGCTGCACCGGCTTGCACCTCCGCAGTACGTCGCAGGGCATACGTTCTTCTTCCGCCAGGGTGATCGGATCGATGCCGAGCAGCTGCGCCGCCAGCTGGTCTTCGGTGGATACCAGCACGTGTCGCAGGTGGTCGCGCCGGGCGAGTTCGCGGTGCGCGGCGGCCTGATCGACCTGTTTCCGATGGGCTCCACGCTACCGTATCGCCTCGACCTTCTGGATCAGCAGCTCGAGACGATCCGGGCCTTCGACCCCGACACGCAGCGCGGGCTGTACTCGGTGCCCGACGTCCGGCTGCTGCCAGGCCGCGAGTTTCCGACTGACGAGAACTCTCGTCAGGCATTCCGTCGTCGCTGGCGCGATCGCATCGAGGGCGACCCCAGCCGATCGGGCGTCTACAAGGACGTCGGCAACGGCATCGCGCCGGCCGGCATCGAGTACTACCTGCCGCTGTTCTTCGACGAGACGGCGACACTGTTCGATTACCTGCCCGCCGATTCCCTGCTCGCGCTGCACGGCCCGATCGAGGCGGCGATGCAACGCTTCTGGAACGAGACCAGCGAGCGCCACCGCTTCCTCGCGCGCGACGCGGCGCGGCCCATCCTCGCGCCAGCCGCGCTCTTCCTCGACGCGGAGACGTTCTTCTCAAGGGCACAGCCGTATGCGCGCCTTGCGCTCGGTGAGCGCGCGGCCCAGCTCGATGGAACGCCCTACGCACCACTGCCGCATCTCGCGGTCGAGCGCCGCGCCGATGACCCGGTGGGGGCCCTGCGGCGCTACGCCGAGGAGCATGAGGGACGGATCCTGATCGTCGCGGACTCGGCAGGCCGACGTGAAACGATCGGCCAGATGCTCGCCGAGTACGGCATCCCGTTCGGCGACAGCGCGGACTTCGCGGGCTTCGTCGCGGGCTCGGCGCGCATTGCACTCGGCGTGGCGCCGCTGCACGAAGGATTCGCGCTGCGCGATCCGCCACTCTCGATACTGACCGAAACCGAGCTCTACGCGGCGAGCCCGCGGCGGCTGCGCGGCAAGCAGCGCGAACGCGCGTCCAACGTCGAGGCGATGATCCGCGACCTCGCGGAGCTGCGCATCGGCGATCCGGTCGTGCACGTCGAGCACGGCATCGGCCGCTATCTCGGTCTGCAGACGATCGACCTGGGCAGCGGGCCGACCGAGTTCCTGCAGCTCGGATACGCCAACGAGGCCACGCTGTACGTACCGGTCGCGCAGCTGCACCTGATCGGCCGCTACAGCGGCGCGGACCCCGCGGCGGCGCCGCTGCACCAGCTCGGCAGCGGCGAGTGGGACAAGGCGCGGCGCAAGGCCGCCAGGCAGGTGCGCGACACCGCGGCCGAGCTGCTGAACCTCTATGCGCTGCGCGCGGCACGTAAGGGACACGCCTTCGAGTTCCGCCAGCACGATTACGAGGCCTTCGCCGAGGGCTTCGGCTTCGAGGAGACGCCGGACCAGCAGGCCGCGATCGACGCGGTGCTGAAAGACATGGGCGCGGGTTTTCCTATGGACCGGCTGGTCTGCGGCGATGTCGGCTTCGGCAAGACCGAGGTGGCACTGCGCGCGAGCTTCGCGGCAGTCGTCGGCGGCAAACAAGTGGCGGTGCTGTGCCCGACGACGTTGCTCGCCGAACAGCACTTCCACACTTTTCGCGACCGCTTTGCGCAGTGGCCGGTGACGATCGTCGAGCTCTCGCGCTTCCGCTCGTCGAAGGAGGTTGCCGATGCGGTCGCGGGACTCAATGCCGGCACGGTCGACATCGTGATCGGCACGCACAAGCTTCTCACCGAGGACGTGAAGTTCGAGCGCCTCGGGCTTGTCATCATCGACGAGGAGCATCGCTTTGGCGTGCGTCAGAAAGAGCGGCTGAAGTCACTGCGCGCCGAAGTCGACGTGCTGACGCTGACCGCCACGCCTATCCCGCGCACGCTGGCGCTTTCGCTCGAGGGCATCCGCGACTTTTCGGTGATCGCGACCGCGCCACAGCGCCGGCTCGCGATCAGGACCTTCGTGCGCAAGGAGGCCGCAAGCCTGATGCGCGAGGCAGTGTTGCGCGAACTGAAGCGCGGCGGCCAGGTGTATTTCCTGCACAACGAAGTCGACACGATCGAAAATCGACGTGCGCGACTCGCGGAGCTGCTGCCCGAGGCGCGCATTGAGGTTGCGCACGGGCAGATGCCGGAGCGCGAGCTCGAGCGCGTGATGCGCGACTTCTACCAACAGCGCTTCAACGTCCTGCTGTGCACGACGATCATCGAGACCGGCATCGACGTGCCGACCGCCAACACCATCATCATCCACCGCGCCGACAAGTTCGGCCTGGCGCAGTTGCACCAGCTGCGCGGTCGCGTCGGCCGTTCGCACCACCAGGCCTACGCGTACCTGATGGTGACCGACGAAGGCGGCCTGACGAAGAATGCCGAGAAGCGGCTCGAGGCGATCCAGAACCTCGAGGAACTCGGCAGCGGCTTCTACCTCGCGATGCACGACCTCGAGATCCGCGGCGCGGGCGAGGTGCTCGGCGAGAGCCAGAGCGGCAACATGCAGGAGGTCGGCTTCGACCTGTACACGCAGATGCTGAATGCCGCGGTGCGTGCGCTGCGCTCGGGCCGAGAGCCCGATCTGCTGGCACCGCTGGCCGCGGTCACCGAGATCAACCTGCACGTGCCGGCGCTGCTGCCGCCAGATTACGTCAACGACGTGCACCAGCGGCTGTCTCTCTACAAGAAGCTCGCAAGCTGCGACGACGAGGACAGCCTGATCGGCGTGCAGGAGGAGCTCGTCGATCGCTACGGCAAGCTGCCGGAAGCGGGCCGCGCGCTGATCGAAACGCATCGCCTGCGCCTTCTTGCCGAGAAGCTCGGCGTCCGCAAGATCGACGCGTCCGGCGAGGCGATCGTGATCCAGTTCATGCCCGATCCGCCGTTCGACACGGCCAGGCTGATCGCGCTGATGCAGCGCTCGAGGACGATGCGGCTCGCGGGGCCTGAAAGGCTGCGCATCGACGAGAAAACGCCCACCGTCGAAGCGCGCACGCAGCGGTTGCGCGAGATCTTTCGCGCACTGTCCTGAGCGGCAACGCGCTCCTGATCGAGCCGCTAGAACCGGACGCCGACGCCGGCGGTGCCACCCCAGTTCGCCGTCAGCCGCACGCCATTCACATACTGATACAGCGGCAGCTGCGCGATGGCAAACAGCTGGACGTTGCGCGCCACCATCACACTGATGTCGGGGCTGAGGAACAGGTACTTGCCGCCGCTGTCCGACGGTTCGGCCTGCTCCCCGCTATCGCGCCCCGCCATAGTAGGGCGTTCAACTGCAGCAGCAGCGCGACGTTTGGCGCGACGTCGTAGCGGCCGCCGTCATCGAAAGTGAAGCGGTTGCCGGGCCGGCCCGGGCACAGCACAGCGGCCGTCGTGTGGCCGCGCTCCTACTTTGCGATGGGGATCATTCCCACCGTGCGCGGTTCGCGTGTTGCTCAGAGCTTGTCGACGGCCGGTCCCTTCGGATCGCCGAACCAGGCCTTATCGAAAGCCTGCCGCGCCGCCTTCTCGCCGGCCGCATCGCCCTTACGACGGTACGTTTCGGCCAATCCGGCCAGCGCCCAGCCGTTGTTGCGCACGCGTCCGAGCGAATCGCGGAAGGCCTTCTCGGCATCGTCGAGCTTGCCCTGCCGCAGCTTCACGGCGCCGAGCGACTGCCGCACCGGGTAGTACCAGTACGGCGGCTCGGTGTACGCGAGCGTGTCCTCGATGAAGACGGCGTCTTCATAGGCGCGCGCGGCACCGTCGAGGTCGCCCTTCGCGTCGGCCAGCCGCCCGGTCGCAACCAGGCGTGCGGTGTCGACAATCTCCTTGGCGGGGATGCCCCACTCGTCGAACGGCTTGAAGTCGGCCTCGCGCAGGATGCGCGCCAGCGCGTCGACTTCTTTCTGCCCGCCGGCGATGTCTTTCTTGCCGGCGTAGGCCACGGCGCGCGCGTAGTGGTACATCGTCTCGACCAGCACGAGGTTGGGCGGCGGCGCAGGCAGCGCGAGGATCGTATCGGGCGCGCTGAAAATGGCGTGCGTCGTGTAGGGCGCGGCCTTGACTGGCTGCATGATCGCGAACTGCGCCACCACTTCCGGCGCCATCGAAGCGTCGAGCTTCTCTGCGGCCGTGATCGCGGCCGCACTGTCACCCCCCATCTGCGCCGAGACCATCAGGAAGTGGATGTTGTGCGGGTAGTACGCAGCCCTGTAGAGCGGATCCGAGGGCGAGCTCTTGAAGTAGGCCTCGTCGACCGCCATGGCCTGTTTGTTGGTCTCGAGCGACTTGCGGTACATGCCGACGCGGTAATAGATGTGCGCCGGCATGTGCACGATATGGCCCGCACCGGGCATCTGCGCGCCGAGGCGATCGGCATAGGCGAGCGCCCTCTGCGGCTGCGTCGACGCCTCGACGGCGTGGATGTACAGGTGAATCGCGCCCGCGTGCTTCGGGTTGCGCTTGAGCACGGCTTCGAGCGTCGTGAGGATGTCAGCCCCGTAACCTTTGGGCTTCGTGCCGCCGGCCTCCCAGTAGTCCCACGGCTGCGTATCCATCATCGCTTCGGCAGCAAGCGCCTGGATCGTGTCCTCGGCCGCGTAGCGCGCAGCGACCTGCTTCATCGCCTCGGCGTAGGCCGCGTCGAGCGCGGCGCGCTCGGCCTTCGGATCGGCTGAATAACGCTTCGCCAGCGCCTCGATCAGCGCCCGGTCCCGGGCGGGCGCGGCAGGCGCCAGGGCAACCGCCTGCGCGAGCGCCGCCAGCGCCGGCGCGTTGGCCTCCGGCATCATCGGCACGTTGATGTTCGGCCCGAGCACCAGCGCCTCGCCCCAGAAGCACAGGGCGCATTTCGGATCGAGCTTCTGCGCCTCGCGGAATGCGCGCTGCGCCTCGGCGTGGTTGAAGGCGAAGGAAAGCCGTATACCCTGATCGAACCACGCCTGGGCGCGCGGATTCGCAGTCCCCGCCTTCAGACTGAGCGATCCCAGGTTCTTGTACAGGACCGGCGTTTCGGCGAGCGCGGCCTTGGCGGGCACCGGCTGGAACGGCGCCGTCTCGGCCGCGGCGATCAGCAGTTTCTTCAACAGGACCGGCGGCCCCGAAGCCGCTGGTGCGCACAAGGCACCGTCGCTCAGGAGCGGGTCGAAGTTCGCGTCGCTGCCCAGGCTCGGCGCGCTCGGCGCAATCAGCGCCAGTGCAGCGCCGACTGCCAGCGCGATTCGATGGGGTCGCAGAGCCATGGTCGTCTCCTTGAGGCGCGCTCCGCCTAAGGTCCGGTGCCGCTTCGTCGCAGCTTGCGCCCTGTTCATTACGGCCGCTGAAGGAGGCGAACTGTCAGCGTGCGACTGACCGAAGTCAAGGGCGGGCGCGGCAGGGGATTCCGGCCCGTTCCGAGACGGTCGGCGGGGCGTCGACAACCACTACACTGCGAGCCCGATGAAAGACCTCGTCGTCCAGGGTCCGGGTTTGTCACCCGAAGCGCTCGACACTTTCAAGGTGGTCTGCATGCCGGAACGCATTCGTCTCGCCGGTCGGTCGGCGCGATGCGTGATGGTCCCCGACGATCTCGAGGTCCGGCGTGCGGTGCGTGGACTCGGCGAGTACTGGAAACTCGACTGGGCCTTCGTCGACCCCGCGTGGCGCCTCGCCGACTTCCGTGTGCTGGCACTCGACATGGATTCGACGCTGATCACGATCGAGAGCCTTGATGAACTGGCCGCGTACGCCGGACGCGGCACGGAGGTCGCGGCGATCACCGAGGCAGCGATGCGGGGCGAAATCAGCGATTACAAGGAGAGCCTGCGCCGCCGCGTCGCCATGCTGGCGGGCGTCGATGCCGCACTGCTGCAGCGGGTCCACGACGAGAAACTGAGACTGAACGACGGCGCCGAGCGGCTGATCTCGACCTGTCGCACGGCCGGCCTGAAGACGCTGCTCGTCACCGGCGGCTTCACCTTCTTCACCGACCGCATGCGCGCGCAGCTCGGCTTCGACGCCACGCGGTCGAATGAACTCGAAATCGCCGACGGTTGGCTCACCGGCAGGGTAAGCGGCCCCGCGGGCGGCGACATCGTCGATGCCGATGGCAAGGCGCAGGCCGTGCGCGACCTCTGCGCCGACCTCGGCTGTCCCACCGACCGCGCGATCGTCATCGGGGATGGTGCCAACGACCTGAAGATGATGGCGCTTGCCGGCATTTCGGTGGCATGGCGCGCCAAGCCGGTCGTGCGCGAGAAGGCGACTTTCGCGCTGAATCACGCGGCGCTCGACGGCGTACTCGCCTGGTTCGCCGATTCGGCGCAGTGAGCCGATGCACGATCCCGCGCCTACCGCACAGACGGGAACCGGCGACCGCGGCTCCCTGACGCGCTTCGCGTGGCTGTCCATCGCTGCGGCAGTAGCCACGATTTCGATCAAGACCGGCGCCTGGTGGCTGACCGGTTCGGTCGGCCTGCTGTCTGACGCACTCGAGTCGATCGTCAACCTCGTCGCCGCCGCGATGACGCTGTGGATGCTCGCGCTCTCAGCCCGCCCCCCGACCGAGGAGCACGCCTATGGCTACTCCAAGGCGGAGTACTTCGCGAGCGGGCTCGAAGGCGCGCTGATCTTCGCAGCTGCACTGGCCATCGCCTGGACCGCCATCGACCGCCTGCTGCACCCGCAGCCGCTCGAGCGCATCGGGCTCGGTCTTGCGCTGTCTGTCGGGGCGAGCGCCATCAACTTCGGTGTCGCCCGCGTGCTGCTCGGCGCGGCCCGGCGCTACCGGTCGATTGCGCTCGAAGCTGATGCACATCACCTGATGACCGATGTCTGGACCTCGGTTGGCGTCGTCGTGGCCGTCGGCGCCGTCGCGTGGAGCGGCTGGAACTGGCTCGATCCGGTCATCGCGCTCGCGGTGGCGGCCAATATCGTGCTGACCGGATTCTGGCTGGTACGGCGCTCTGCGCTCGGGCTGCTCGACCGATCGATCCCCGAAGACCAGCGCGGCGCGGTCGAGGCCGTGCTGCAACAGCATCGGGCAAACGGTGTCGAGTTCCATGCGCTGCGCACGCGCGCGGCAGCCGGGCGCTCGTTCATATCGATCCACGTGCTCGTGCCCGGCGCCTGGACCGTGCAACGCGCCCATGACCTGGCCGAGACCATCGAGCGCGAGATCGCTGCTGCAGTGTCCGGCGCTTCGGTGTTCACGCATATCGAACCCCGCGAAGACCCCACGTCGTACGCCGACATCGCACTCGACCGCACGCATTGAGTCGCGCTTTGTCGGCCGGCCAAAAGGGGGCTTGATCCGATCTGTCTCCGGTTCGCGCAAATTGCGGCCGATTTGACCGCCTAATCGAAAACATTTGGCGATTGCCCCCAATTGCGGCGATTTTCGGGTGCAGCCTTCCGCACGGCTGCCGATTCAGGACGTGACACCGGCACTTCTGCTGTCACGACGATGAATCCGACCCCGGCCGCAGCAGCGGCAGCAGCCCGGCGCGAGCGCGTCAACCCGTTCTTCGTGATCGGCTGCGGGCTGTTCCTGTTGTCCGGCGCCTTCATGATGCAGTGGCTCGAGAACTCGAGCATTGCCGAAGCACGCGCGGCGACGCTTGCGGCGGCGCAGGCGCGCGAGGCGGCGCGTGAGCAGCGCGCGGGGAAGCGTCAGAACTACGCTGAGCGCGAAGCGCTCGCGCGCGCCGAACAGGAGCGCATCGCGGCCGAAGAAACCGCCGAAAAGGCCCGTCGTGCGAGCCTTCTGGCCGACGCCGAAAGCGAAGCCCGCGCGCGCGCCGAGCGCGAAGAGATGGCGCGCAAGCGCGCCGCGGTCGAGGAAGCGCACCGCGCCGCCGCCGAGACGGAAGACGCCTGGAAGCGGTTCTACCACCCCTCGGCGAACTGCCGCGATCCGTCGAACAACGCCACGGTCGAGTGCGTCAACGAGTACGTGAAGGCCAAGCGCGAGTTCGAAGTCAAGCGCGCGACCGAGGCCGCGCGCTAGCGCGACCCGCCAGGCGGGAGACCGGCGTGAATCGGGGCACCGTGGATCGAATCGCCTGGTGCGTGCCGCCGTCGGGCCGCGCATCTTCTGCGCGGCAATAGGAGGATCCCGTGTCCAGCCCCGTGCGACGATCTGCCGCGAAGCCGACGCGGCTTCCTGAGACCGCGGCGCCTGCGCCGCCGGTCCGCGCACCGCTGATCGACCTGCCACGGCTGCGCCACGCGGAACCGGCGCAACGCCGGCGCCTGCTCGCAGTGTCGATCACAACGGCGCTGTGGTTCGGTTTTACGGTCTGGGCGTCCTCATACTGGTTCAGTGCGCTCGCCGACACGATCGGACTGGTCGCGGCAACCTTCTTCATCGGCGGCCTCGCTCTCGTGCCGAGCGCGATGAACGTCTTCATCGTCGCCAGCCTGCTGCTCGACCGGCGCCCGCCCAGGCGTGCGCTCGCACGCTACCCGGCGCTCTCGGTGTTGATGTACGTGCGCGACCAGGCCCAGTCGATCGCGCAGACGATCGAGAGCATTCGCCGCCAGGAGTATCCCGGGCCCTTCGAGGTGATCCTGATCGACGATGCATCGACCGATCGCACGGCGCAGATCGTCCACGACATAGGCTACCGCTGGATCAAGGTGCTGCGGCAGAGCCGCAACCGCGGCAAGGCCGCCGCGCTGAATCGCGCGCTCGAAGCGGCTCAGCATGACCTGATCGTGACCCTCGACGCCGATGCGATCCTCTTCGGCGATGCGCTGTGGAGCATGGTCGAGCGCTACCTGACGGCGGAGCCCGACGTGCGCGCGATTTCGGGTTGCGTGCTCGTGCGCAACTCGCGCGACAACTGGCTGACGCGCGCGCAGGAGTGGGACTACTTCCACGGCCTCGCGGCGATGAAGCGCATGCAGTCACAGTACCAGGGCACCGTCGTCGCCGAGGCGTCCTTCACGATCTACGACCGCGTCGCGCTGAAGGAACTCGGCGGCTGGCGCTCCGACGTGGCCGAAGACGTGCTGCTCACATGGGACATGCTGCAGAAGGGATGGCGCGTCGGCTTCGCCGAGGATGCGTGCTGCTTCATCATCGTCCCGGCCGATGTGAAGTCGTTCCTCGAGCAGCGCATGCGCCAGGCCCGCGTGACGCTGCGCGCGCTGACCGAGCTGCCGGGTGAACTGATCAAGCGCCGAACCTCGATGCTGTTCGTCGTCTGGCACCTGCTCTTCCCATGGACCGACCTCGCGTTCACGCTCGGCTTCGTCCCGGGCGTGATTCTGTCGGCCGCCTTCAGCAGCCATCTGCTGATGGGACCGATGGCGTTGACGCTGCTGCCCGCTGCGTTGCTGCTCAACGTGGTGATCTTCTTCGTGATGCGTTCGATGTTCAACGATCACCGGCTCAAGATCCGCCGCAACGTCGGCGGACTGCTGGTCTACGTGTTCGGCTACAGCCTGTTGCTGCAGCCCGCGCGCGTCGCCGGCTATCTCGCCGGCCTCGTTCGCCGCTCCCCCAGCACGTCCGCGCCGGCCGAGTAGGCGCTCGCCCTGTCATCGCGTGCGGCGGGCGTAGCTCACCGTCAGCGCCTCCCAGACGTGGCCGTCCGGCTCGCTCCAGTAGACGAGCCGGCCGCCGTACTGCGCATTGACGGCGTGATCATCCGGGCCACGCGGCGCGCTGCGGTAGGCGATCTTCTGCGACTCCAGCCGCGCGAGCAGCGCGTCGAACTCGGTGTCGCTCATGCGGAAGCAGAAGTGCAGCCTGGGGAAGCCAGCGTCGGCCTGATCGAAATCGAGCGTCAGGCCATCGCTGACATAGACCGCACTGAAGGGGCCGAGACCCGCCTCAGACCATGGCACGTCGAGGATGCGTGCGAGCCGCTCCGCGGCGTGGCGGCGGTCGCGCGCAGGGACGATCAGGTGGTCAAGCTCGATGCCCATCGCTGTACGCCGCGCATCGCCACCAACAACGACCTTAGCCCGTGACGGGTTTCCTCTTCTGGTCGATCCAGATGCGGTCGTCGCCGGTGTCGACGTGCACGAAGCCGCGTCCGACGTAGAACCCGGTGCCCCCGTGGCCGAGCACACTCGACAGTCCGGCCAGCTTCACGCTCGACACGCCGGCCACCGAGATGTCGGCAGCCTGGCCGATGACATGGCGGGAGTTGAGCGCGGCCCCTTCGGTGGCATTGTTGGTGCGGCTTGTCCGATAGCCGGAATGCACCTCGATCGGCGCATCGACGCCGGACTGCCGCAGCCAGGCCTGCATCCCTGCCAGCGTGTCCAGCAGGCCGCGGTCCATCGCGAACACGCGGTCGGCGCGGATATCGCGCAGCAGCCAGCACAGCTGCAGGTACTGGTCCTGATCGCGCCCGCCCGCAGCGGTCCAATAGGTCGCCCGCAGTTCCTCGCTACCGCGCCGCAGCCACAGCGACCGTCTCTCCTTGAGCAGTTGCGCGACACGGGGGTCCATCGAGCGTGGCGTCGCCGCCCCCGCGTGGCGCCAAGGGACGGCACCACAGGCGCAGCAGGCGGCGGCGCACAGCGCCCGTCGCCGCGTGAAGCTCATGTGTACGCGCCCCTCGCCTCAGACGCGTTCGAAGACGGCTGCGATGCCCTGGCCGCCGCCGATGCACATCGTCACCAGTGCGCGACGCCCGCCTATGCGCTGCAGTTCATAGAGCGCCTTGATCGTGATGATCGCCCCGGTCGCGCCGATCGGATGGCCCAGCGAGATGCCGCTGCCGTTCGGGTTCACCTTGTCGGCCGGGAACCCGAGGTCCCTTGCAACCGCGCACGCCTGCGCGGCGAAAGCCTCGTTGGCTTCGATGACGTCGAGGTCGGTCACCTTCAATCCGGCGCGCTCGAGCGCTTTCCCCGTCGCCGGAACGGGTCCGATGCCCATGTACTTCGGGTCGACGCCGGCGTGGCCGTAGGACACCAGACGCGCCAGCGGCTTGAGCCCGCGCTTCTCGGCAACACTGCGTTCCATCAGGACGACCGCTGCCGCACCGTCGTTGACCCCCGACGCATTGCCCGCGGTCACCGTGCCGTTTTCCTTCGCGAACACCGGTTTCAGCTTGGCCATGTCTGCCATCGTCGCACCGTCGCGAAAGTGCTCGTCAGTATCGAACACCGTCGGGCCCTTCTTGCCCTTGACCTCGATCGGCACGATCTGGGCCTTGAATCGACCCTCCTTCGTGGCAGCGGCCGCACGCCGATGGCTTTCGACCGCCAGTGCATCCTGCTGCTCGCGCGTGATGCCCCACTTGGTGGCGACGTTCTCGGCGGTCACGCCCATGTGGATGACGTCGAACGGGTCGTGCAGCGCCCCGACCATCATGTCGATCGCCTTAAAGTCGCCCATGCGCTGGCCCCAGCGGCCCGTTGGCATGCTGTAGGGGCCGCGCGACATGTTCTCGGCGCCTCCGCCGATCGCGATATCGACATCGCCCAGCATGATGGTTTGCGCCGCAGAGATGATCGCCTGCAGGCCGCTGCCGCACAGGCGGTTCAGCGTCAGGCACGGTGCTTCCTTGGCCACGCCACCGTTGAGCGCGGCGACGCGTGCGAGGTACATGTCCTTGGGCTCGGTGTTGATCACATGGCCGAACACGACATGTCCGACCTCCTCGCCCTTCACGTTGGCCCGCTTCAGCGCCTCGGCGACCACAGTGGCGCCGAGCTGGGTCGGCGGAATGTCCTTCAGGCTGCCGCCGAAGGTTCCGATCGCGGTACGGGCACCGCTGACAACGACGACTTCACGCATGCTGTTCTCCCTCCTGGGTCTCTGAACGCGCCCGCCTGCACGGGCGAATCAAGCATCTTGCACGGCGCATACCGCTTTGCCTTGACCTGTGTCGTGTGCCGCTGCCAGCCTAGAACTTCGCCGTCAATCCGACCATCGCCGAGTATTGCCAGAACACGTCACTGCGCAGCACGACGATGCAACCGCCCGAGCAGAGGAAGCCGCCGGAGCTGTTGACGAAGGTGGCGAAGCCGCGCGCCTCGGCGCGCAGGGCAACGTGCTGCCCCAGCGGCCACAGATATCCCAGCCCCAGGTTAATCGACGGCTTGAATTCCGTCCCGTAGCCCGAGGTGCTCGGCGAGAACTGCGTCGCTCCGAGGCCGCCGACCACGTAGGCACCGCGGTCACCCGGAGCGTCGAAGAACACCGTGCCGCCCAGGTGCAGGTAGCGGATCGTCAGGTCGAACGGCGCGGCGCCACCGCCCGGGTCGAGCGTCGTCGCCTGCTGGCTGTACAGCAGTTGCACTTCACGCCCGTCGTCGAGCACATAGCCGCCGGCCACCGCGAACGCCGCCGAGCTGCGGATGTCTGCCTGCGTGTTGGTCGTGACGTTCTCGACGCCGTCGCTGCCGACGTACGCCGCATACAGCGTCAGCGTCATCTGCGCCTGCGCGGTCGCGGCCGTCAGCAGCAGTCCGATCAAGGCTGCCGAAAGAATCTGACCGGCCTTCACGACCAGTGCCTTTCCCATACGGGCGCCACCTCGGGCAGTTCGTCGACCCGCTGCATCATGAGGGCGAAGGGGCGGTGACGCCGCTTCAGGTAATCGCGCATCTTCCACCAGCGCGACAGGTTCGCGAGATAGACGTCGCAGACATACGGCCGCTCACCGAGCAGGAACCCCTCCGTCTGCGGGAAAGCCTGAGCGACGATGTCCCAGCCGAGCTGCATGCGCGCCACCGCCGCGCGTTCGACGGCGGCGCGGGCTGCGGGCGAGCGCGAAGTGGTCCAGCGCGCCGGATAGTCGGCCACGCCGACCGCCGCATATACGGTCGATGCGGCGAACTGCATCCAGCGCAGGCAGGTCGCACGGTCGCGCGTCGACGGCGCCGGCACCCACTCGCTCGGATGGCGCTCGAGCAGTGTCCAGAGTACGGCCACGCTTTCGGTCAGCACTTCCCCGCCCGGCGTGACAAGCGTCGGCAGCTGGCCCAGCGGATTCACCTGCTTCAGCTCTTCGAAGCACGGGCCGGGCGGCTCGCTCCACGGCGTCGCGTCCTTCAGGTCGAATTCGAGCCCGAGGGCGCCGAGCATGACTTCCACGCTCGCAGCGCCGGAGCGCTTCGCCGTGTACAGCACGTAGCGGCTCGTCACGCCAGACTCCCGTGCAGGTCGTGGGGATCTGCGGCCGAGATAGCCACGTCGACGAAGTCGCCGACCTTGCAGCGGCGCCGCCCTGTCTTGACGTAGACCACTCCGTCGATCTCGGGCGCGTCGGCGGCACTGCGACCGATTGCGACCGTCGGGCCGGTTTCGTCCAGGATCACTCGTTGCACGGTCCCGATCTTGCGCCGCAGCCGCTCGGCCGAAATGCCTTCCTGGACCGCCATGAAGCGAGCGCGGCGCTCCTCGCGAACCTCGCCCGGCAGCTGGCCCCCGAGCGCGTTGGCGGCCGCTCCCGCGACGGGCGAGTAGGCGAAACAGCCGACGCGGTCGAGTTGCGCTTCGCGCAGGAAGTCGAGCAGATAGTCGAACTCGGCCTCGGTCTCGCCCGGGAAGCCGGCGATGAAGGTCGAGCGGATCGTCAGGTCCGGGCAGATCGCGCGCCACGCACGGATGCGCTCGATGTTCCTCTCTCCGGAAGCGGGCCGCTTCATGGACTTGAGCACTCGTGGATGCGCATGCTGGAAAGGCACATCGAGATACGGCAGGACCTGCCCCTCGGCCATCAGCGGAACGATCTCGTCGACGTGCGGGTACGGGTAGACGTAGTGCAGCCGCACCCAGGCGCCATGCGAACGCGCCAGCCGCGCGAGTTCCCGTACGAGCTCGGTCATCCGCGTCTTGACGGTCCGGCCACCGACGAAGTCGAGCTTGTAGCGCAGGTCGACACCATAGGCGCTGGTGTCCTGCGAGATGACGAGTATCTCGCGCACGCCCTGCTTCAGCAGGTTCTCCGCCTCGCGTACGACCTGCCCGATCGGCCGCGAGACAAGATCGCCGCGCATCGACGGAATGATGCAGAAGCTGCAGCGGTGGTTGCAGCCTTCGGAGATCTTCAGGTAGGCGTAGTGGCGCGGTGTCAGCTTGATGCCAGCCGGCGGAACGAGGTCGGTATACGGGTCATGCGGCTTCGGCAGGTGCCGGTGCACGTGATCGAGCACCTCGCCCGCCGCATGTGGTCCGGTGACCGCCAGCACCTTCGGGTGCACTCTGGCCACGAGGTTCTCGCCGCTCTCCTGGCGTGCGCCGAGGCAGCCGGTGACGATCACCTTGCCGTTTTCCGCCAGCGCCTCGCCGATCGCATCGAGCGACTCGGCCACGGCAGAGTCGATGAAGCCGCAGGTATTGACGATGACGAGATCCGCGCCCTCGTAGGTCGAGCTCGTGACGTAGCCCTCGGCCGAGAGCCGCGTCAGGATCACTTCAGAGTCGACCAGCGCCTTGGGGCAGCCCAGAGACACGAAGCCCACCGACGGAGCGGCGGGCTTGCGGACTGCGGGGCGCGCCCGCCGCGCGGCGACCGTTTCGGACATCCGCGGCCGCGCAGCGCTACTTCTTCTCGCCCTGGCCCGGGAATCCGGGGAAGCCGGTGAACATCGAACGCGCCTGGTTCTGCATGTTCTCCTGCATCTGCACAAAGAGATTCTTCGACTGCTCGATGTAGTTCGACATCATCGACTGGATCATCGGCGACTGCATGTTGACGAACTGCGTCCACATCTCGGGGCCCACGATCTTGTTCGATTCGTAGAACGCCTTGCTCTGTTCCTGCAGCTTGCCCTGGATGTCGATGAAGGCCTGGATGTTCTTCTCCAGATACGAGCCCATCATGCCCTGCATCGCGTTGCCGTAGAAGCGGATCACCTGCGACAGCATCTGCGCGCTGAACATCGGCACTCCGCCGGCCTCCTCCTCCAGGATGATCTGCAGCAGGATCGGCCGGGTCAGGTCCTCGCCGCTCTTGGCGTCGAGGACCTGGAAATTCTCGTGGTCGAGGACCAGTTGCTTCACATCCGCCAGCGTGATGTAGGTGCTGGTCTGCGTGTCGTACAACCGGCGATTGGGATACTTCTTGATCAGTCTGACGGGTGTTGCCATGGTGTCCTTGGTGACCTCCCAGTGATGCTCCAACTCGGGCCCGTCGGGCGGGCGTCTCCTTGTTATTTGTTCATTCTAGCCACTTTTGACGCAGCGCAGCGCCAGACCGTCACCCGGGTCTGTCCGCTGGTTCGGCCCGAAGCGCTCTGAGAGAATCGAACGCTGCATCCCGAGCGACTTGATGGAGACACGATGACCCGCCGATTACTTTCGTTACGCGTCTGCTTCGGCGCCGCGCTCGCCCTCGCCGCGGGCGTCGCCCTCGCCGGCACTGTCACGGTCATCACCTCGTTTCCGAAGGAGCTGACCTCCGCTTACAAGACCGCGTTCGAGAAAGCGAATCCGGGTATCACTCTTGAAATACTCAATAAGAACACCGTTGCCGGCATCGCGTTCGTGCGAGAAACGGCGCCCGGCCAGCGCCCGGAGGTGTTCTGGGCGTCAGCGCCCGACGCATTCGAGGTGCTCAAGCGCGACAAGCTGCTGGTCGCCGCGCCCGGCGTCGACAACAAGGCGATCCCGGCAAAGATCGGCAACTATCCGATCAATGACCCGCAGGGCTACTACAAAGGCCAGGCGCTGGCGGGCTACGGGATCATGTACAACACGCGCTATCTGAAGGCCAACAAGCTCGCAGCGCCGAAGGAGTGGACCGACCTGCTCGCGCCGCAGTGGTTCGGCCACGTCGCGATGACCTCGCCGTCGCGCTCGGGCACGATGCATCTGACGGTCGAGACGATCCTGCAGGGCGAAGGCTGGGACAAGGGCTGGAGCCAGATCCTGCAGATGGCCGGCAATAGCGCGCAGATTACCGAGCGCAGCTTCGGCGTGCCCGATGGCATCAACAACGGCCAGTTCGGCGGCGGACCGGTCATCGACTTCTTCGGCCTCGCCGGCAAGAACTCGGGATTCCCGGTCGAGTTCGTCTATCCGGCCGTGACTTCGATCGTACCGGCCAACATTGCCCTGATCGCGGGCGGCAGGAACGTCGAGGAAGCAAAGAAGTTCGTGGCGTTCACGCTGAGCCAGTCCGGACAGGAACTGCTGCTGGTCCCGGCGATCTCGCGCCTGCCGGTGCTGCCCTATTCAGCGCTCGGCGGCAAGATCCCGCCCGGCTATCCCGACCCGCAGGCCATCGTCAAGCGCGCGAAAGTCAACTTCAATGCCGACCTGTCCGAGGAGCGTTACTCGGTCGTGCATTCGCTGTTCGACCAGACGATCACGTTCCGCCTGAAGGAACTGCAGGCAGCAACCAAGGCGATCCAGTCTGCCGAAGCGAAGCTGGCAGCGAGCGGCAAGCCGAATCCCCAGGCATCTGAGCTGATCCGGCAGGCGCGGGAAATTGCCTACGCGCCGGTCGTCACCGCGTCGCTCGCCTCGCAGCCTGACTTTCTCAAGCTCTTCGCTTCGAACAAGAAGGAAGTGGCCGTTACCAAGCAGATCACCGGCCTCGAGGAAAGCTGGAACCGCAAGGCTCGCGAGAACTACGCGAAGGCCGGTGAACTCGCGCAACAGGCGGCGAGCGTCGTTCGATAGACGCACGGCGGATGGCAGCGACGCTCGACGCCGACGCGGCGCCGCGACTCACGCTCGCCGCGCGACTGCAGCGCCGCTACGGCGCCTCCTGGCGCTCGCTGCTGGCGCTGGCGGCGATCGTCGCCTTCCTGCTGATTCTGCTGATCATTCCGGTCGGAGCGGTCTTCGCTACTGCATTCCGCGACGGCGACGGCAGCTTCACGCTCGGCCATTTTGCGTCGTTCTTCACGACCGGGCTGATGCGCGAGTCGTTCTTCAATTCGCTGCTGGTGGCCGCGATCAGCGTTGCGCTCGCGTCGCTGATTGCCGTTCCGCTTGCCTACGTGACGGTGCGGTTCCGCTTCCGTGGCGCGCTGCTGATCCAGACGCTCGGTGTGCTGCCGCTCGTGATGCCGCCTTTCGTGGGCGCGGTCGCGATGCAGCTGGTGTTCGGACGCTCAGGCTCGGTCAACCTGCTGCTCGACGAGCACTTCGGGATTTCGCTGCCGATCATGGAGGGGTTGACCGGCGTCGTATTCGTCGAGAGCCTGCACTACTTCCCGTTCATCCTGATGAACCTGACGGTCGCGCTGCGCGCGATCGACGGCGCGATGGAGGAAGCCGCGCTCAACCTCGGCGCGCGCGGCTGGCGCCTCTTTCGCCGGGTCGTCTTTCCGCTGGCGATGCCTGGCTACCTCGCCGGCGCAGCGCTGGTGTTCATCAAGGTCTTCGACGACCTCGGCACGCCGCTGGTCCTGGGCCAGACCAACCTGCTCGCGCCACAGGCCTACCTGCGCATCACGCAGGTCGGCCTCGAGGATCCGCTCGGCTACGTGATCAGCGTGATCATGATCGCGTTCTCGATCGTCGCGCTGTGGCTGTCAGTTCAGGTGATGAAGGGCAAGGATTATTCGACACTGCAGAAGGGCGGCACGGGCATCCAGCGGCGCCGGCTGCAGGCGTGGGAGGCGGCACTCGCGTACGCGGGCATCGTCTTCGTGCTGTTCGTGGTGCTGAGTCCGCACCTGGGACTGCTGGTGCTGTCGTTGGCGCGTGTCTGGAGCTATTCGGTGTTGCCCGACGCGTGGACGCTCGCGAACTACGCGTCGGTGTTCGCGGATTCGACCGGCATGATCCAGAACACTGTGCTGTACTGCGGCCTCGCCGCGGCGCTCGACGCGGTCGTCGGCACCACGATCGCCTATCTGATCCTGCGCACGCGGCTGCCGGCGCGCCGGTGGCTGGACTTCGCCGCCAGTGCGGCGATCGCCGTGCCGGGCATCGTGCTCGCGATCGGGTACCTGCGAACGTTCCAGGGCCTGACGATCTTCGGCGTTCCGCTGACGCAGACCTGGCTGCTGATCGTGCTCGCGTACGCGGTGCGGCGCCTGCCCTATGCGCTGCGCTCGTGTATGGCAGCGCTGCAGCAGATCAACGTGAGCCTCGAAGAGGCCGCCGGGATGCTCGGCGCGACCCAGTGGCGCACGGTGCGGCGCATCGTCATACCGCTGATGGCGGGTGGCATCCTCGCCGGCTTCGTGTCGAGCTTCGTCACCGCGGCCGTCGAGCTGTCGGCGACGATACTGCTGGTGGTGAAGGAGTCCCAGGCGCCGATGAGCTATGGCATTTACCTCTATCTGCAATCGGTCGCCGGGCGCGGGCCGGGCGCCGCGCTCGGTGTGCTGCTGGTGCTGACCGTCGCGCTCGGGACCTACGCTTCGCACCGGCTGGTCGATCGCGCGCAGCGCAGGGTGGAACGATGAAGGCGGTTGCGCTCGAATGTGTCGGCATTGGACTTGCGTACCCGACGCCCTCCGGTCCGCACCAGGTGCTGAAGGACATCACGCTGGCCATTGCCCCGGGCGAGTTCTTCGCGCTGCTGGGTCCTTCCGGCTCAGGCAAGTCGACGCTGCTGCGACTGGTCGCCGGCTTCAGCCAGCACAACCGCGGCCGCCTGCTTCTTGACGGACGCGACATCAGCGGCGTGCCACCGCACGCGCGCAACATCGGGATGGTGTTCCAGAGCTATGCGCTATGGCCGCACCTCAGCGTCTTTGACAACGTTGCCTTCGGCCTCGTCGAGCGCCGCGTGCCGCGCGGCGAGGTCCGCCGCCGCGTCGGCGACGCACTGGCACTCGTGGGCCTCGCGGACTATGCGCAGCGCCGGCCGAACCAGCTCTCCGGCGGCCAGCAGCAACGCGTCGCGCTCGCGCGCACGATCGTGATCGAGCCGCAGGTGCTGTTGCTCGACGAGCCGTTGTCCAACCTCGACCGCAAGCTACGCGAACAGATGCGACTGGAGCTGAAACGGCTGCAGCGCACGCTCGGCATCACCACCGTCTTCGTCACGCACGACCAGGAAGAGGCGATGACGACCGCCGACCGCATGGCGGTGCTCGAAAACGGCGTGCTGCAGCAGGTCGGCACGCCTCTTGAACTCTTCGATGCGCCGGCCAACCGCTTCGTCGCTGAATTCGTCGGCAGCACCAACCTGCTCGGCGGGCGCGTCGACGCCGCGCGAGGGGTCTTCGTCGCGGAGGGCCTCGGCGACATCCCGTTGGCGGCCGCGGGAAGCGGCACTGCGCTGTCGATCCGGCCGCACACACTGACAGTCGCGGCTCAGCGCGACGACCGCAGGGTGTGGTTCGACGGCCTGGTCCGCGAGATCGAGTTCCTGGGCGAGTTCACCCGTTACGAGGTGAGCGTCGGCATGACCAGGCTGACCGCGGACGCGTCGCACCTGTCTTCCACGCCCGTGTTCGACCGCGGCACACGCGTGCACATTGGGGTCGATCCGACGGAGGTACGCCTGCTGGGGTGAACGCGCAATGCCCGGGGATCCGACCGCTACGCCCGCGAATTCGGTTCTCCGGCGCGTCGTGCCAGCGCCGCGTTGCGCCAGGCGCTCGGCGAACTCTTCGTCCAGTTGCGGAAAGCACGTGAGAAGGCGCTGAGATCAGCGTAATGCAACGCGCCGGCGATTTCGCTGAGCGACAGGCTAGTCTGTTCCAGCAGCTGCTCGGCCACCGTCAGCCGGGCCTCGCCGATCAGTTCATTCAGCGCCACGCCCTCGCGCGCGAGATGGCGGCGCAGCCCGCGTTCGCTCAGCGAAAAGATCTCGGCGAGATACCGCGCGTTCGCGGTCCCCGCCAGCACACTGTTGCGCAACACCCGCCGGACGCGATGCGCAAGGCTCATCCGCACCTGCCCCTCGAGCGCGGCAGCCATCTGGTTCAGCAGTCGCAGCAGATCCGGGTCGGCGCCCGGAATCCGCGCATCGAGCCAGTGCCGCTCGAATACGATCATCGACAGCGGCATGTCGAAGCGCACCGGCGCATCGAACTTCTCCCTGTAGACCGCTGCATCTGCAGGCGCGCCCTGCGCCAGCCGGACCTCGACCGGGCGCCAGGACGGCCCGCACAGCGACTTCAGAATCCGGGACCCGACCATCAACGCCGTGCTGTGGATCAGGCCGGTCTCCGGCGTGCGCGGCGTGCACACCGCATACGACAGCTGCGCATAACGCGCGCCGGACTCGTCCAGCGCAGCCACCGCGCCACGATCCTGCAGGTGCAGTTGCAGCACCAGCGTTCGCAACGCCGCCCGCACTGTGGGCTGATGACGCACCAAATAGCCGAGCGTATTCAGCATCGGCAGTTCGAACTCGCCAGCGACGACGAGCCCGAAATGCGGCTGCCCCGTTGCCTCGACACAGGCACGCAGCAGCAGTCCGACGCGCTGGTGGCTGATGCGGTTGCCCGGCTCGTCGAAGAGGTGGGGATCGACGCCGACGCCGCGCAGGACCCGCACCGGGTCCGCACCCATGCGCCGCAGGATCGCCGGAATGCGACTCAGCGCACCAACTTCGGTCTCGCCGAACGATTCGCTCGACGGCGGCGCCGGAGCCCTACCCGCGGCAGAGGTCGCGGGAATGGCTGGAGTGAGGTTGTCGCGGGGAGGCACGGACTGGTGCAATGCGGCAGACAGCCATCGTTGGCACTTTGTCCGGAACTGTCAAGTTGCCGTCACGCGTCCGCATTACATTCACGCGGCCCCCCGGGGGTAAACCCTCCGGGCGGCTGCAAAGGACGGATCGCGGCGCATGGTTTGTTCAGGCGCCCCGCGATTAGCGCCGGGCGCTGCTCGAACCGGCACCTCGCACAGTAACGACAGAACACTGCCCAGCGCGGGCGGGAGGGGACGTTTCATGTTGAAGCACATGCGCGCCGTTCTGGCGCTGCTGGGGGGCGCCGTGGCCATGTGGTCGGCCCAGGCGCAGCAGGTCACCGGCACGCTGGGCTCACCCGGCGCAACGACGACAATTCCGAACACACAGCTGCCGCCGCCGGACCCGAGGTTCGGCGGCGTGATCAAGGACGATGCGCTGAACTCCAAGTATTGGTGGGCACCGCGCATCGTTCCGCCGAAATCCGCGCCCAATGTCCTGCTGATCATCACCGACGACGCCGGATTCGGCGTACCGAGCACGTTTGGCGGCGTGATCCCGACGCCGACGATGGATCGCATCGCGCGCGAGGGGCTACGGTATACGCGGATGTTCTCGACCGCGCTCTGCTCCCCCACGCGCGCCGCCCTGATCACCGGCCGCAACCACCACTCGGTCGGTTTCGGCGTGATCTCCGAGCAGTCGACAGGCTTCCCCGGCTACAACAGCATCATCCCGAAGAGCAAGGCAACAATCGGCCGCATCCTGCTCGACAACGGCTATGCGACGTCGTGGTTCGGCAAGGACCACAACACTCCGGCCTTCGCCGCGAGCCAAGTCGGCCCGTTCGACCAGTGGCCGACCGGCATGGGCTTCGAATACTTCTACGGCTTCGTCGGCGGCGACGCGAACCAGTGGGAGCCCAATCTCTTCCGCAACACGACCCAGATCTATCCCTTCAGGGGCCAGGAAGGTCAGTGGAACCTGGTCACGGGCATGGCCGACGATGCGATCGACTACATGTCGCGGATCCACCAGACCGATCCGTCCAAGCCGATCTTCATCAAGTACGCGCCCGGCGCGACGCACGCACCGCACCACCCGACCAAGGAGTGGGTCGACAAGATCCACGCGATGCACCTCTTCGACGACGGTTACGAGAAGCTCCGTGAGCGCATCTTCGCGAACCAGAAGAAGCTCGGGATCATTCCGCAGGACCTGACGCTGACGCCATGGCCGAAGGATGTACTGAAACCCTGGGATTCGCTGACCGATGTCGAGAAGAAGCTCTTCATCCGCCAGGTCGAAGTGTTTGCGGCCTATGCCGCGTACAGCGACTACGAGATCGGCCGCGTGATCCAGCAATTCGAGGACCTGGGCAAGCTCGACAACACGCTCGTCATCTACATCAACGGCGACAACGGCACCAGCGCCGAGGGCGGACCGATGGGTACGCCGAATGAGGTTGCGTTCTTCAACGGCCTCAGCGAGCTGCCGGCCGAAGTGCAGATGAAGTTCTACGACGTCTGGGGCACGCAGTACACCTACAACCACATGTCGGCCGGCTGGTCGTGGGCATTCGACACACCGTTCGACTGGTTCAAGCAGAACGCGTCGCGGCTCGGTGGTATCAACCAGAACATGGTGGTGTCGTGGCCTGCGCGCATCAAGGACAAGGGCGGGATGCGCGACCAGTTCATGCACGTCATCGACGTGGTACCGACGATCCTCGAGGCGGCGGGCATCATGGCACCCGAGTTCGTCGACGGCATCAAGCAGAAACCCATCGAGGGCACGAGCTTTGTCTACACGTTCGATGCCGCCAATGCCAAGGCACCGTCGCGGCACAAGCTTCAGTACTTTGAAATGATGGGACAGTGGGCGCTGTACGACGACGGCTGGCTGCTGTCCACGAAGGTCAACCGTGCACCGTGGCAGGCCTTCGGTCCTGCGAATCCCGACCCGCTGAACAAGCAGACGTTCCAGCTCTACGACCTGCGCACGAGCTGGAACCAGACCGATGACGTCGCGGCTAAGTATCCGCAGAAGGTCAAGGAACTGCGCGTGAAGTTCGTCGCCGAGGCGAAGAAGTACCAGGTCTTCCCGATGGATGCCTCGGTGGCGGCACGCATCGTCGCGCCGCGGCCGAACATCACGGCGGGCCGCACGGAATTCGTCTACACGCGGCCGATGACGGGCCTGCCGCAAGGCGACTCGCCGTTCATCCTGGACTCTTCCTACACGTTCTCCGCGGACATCGAGGTGCCGCAGGCCGGGGCCGAAGGAGTCATCGTCACCTCGGGTGGCCGTTTCGGCGGGTACGGCTTCTACCTGCTGAAGGGCAAGCCGGTGTGGGTGTGGAACCTCGTCGACCTCGAGCGTCTGAAGTGGGAGGGGCCGGACGCGCTCGCGCCCGGACGGCACACGATCGAGTTCGATTTCAAGTACGAAGGACTCGGCGTTGGCACTCTCATGTTCAACGACTTCAGCGGCCTCGGGCGGCCCGGTGTCGGTACGCTGAAGGTCGACGGCAAGGAGGTCGCTACAAAGAAGATGGAGCGCACGCTGCCGATGATCCTGCAATGGGATGAAAGCTTCGACGTCGGGTCCGACACGCTGACCGGCGTCAATGACGCTGACTACAAGCCGCCATTCCCGCTGACCGCCAAGCTCAACAAGCTGACGATCAAGGTGGATCGTCCGCAGCTTTCGCCGGCAGACATCAAGAGATTGCAGGCAGCGATGATCGAGAAGGCCAAGGCCGACTGATCGTGACGCCGGTGGCCTGCACCGCGCGGGCCACCGGCCTGAAGCGCAGCGACTGCGACGACAACGCAATCAAATGGAGATTTCCATGAGCAAACGAGCATTGGTACTCACCGCACTCTGCGCCGGCGCGCTGAGCGGCGTTGCGCTGGCACAATTCCCGATTCTCGACATGATGGCGGACCGCGTCGTGCAGAAATACCAGACCTCGTCCTGTGAACAGCTCTGGGAAGCCCGCAGCAAGCCCAAGGGCGAGCGCGAGCAGGAACTGATCAATCTTCTGCGCAGCGATCCGCAGGCGCGGACCGCATTCATCAACCGGATTGCCGCGCCAGTGGCGAACAAGATGTTCGAATGCGGGATGATCCCGTGACGATCGCGACGAGACGGAGTCGGCGATGAAGGCAGCACGTGCGCTGGCATCGTGCCTGCTGGTGACGGGGTGCCTCGGTCTGGCGTTGCCCGCAGCGAGCCAGGCCGGGGCGCCGTCCGCGCCCGCGGCAGAGAAGAAGGGCCCGGCCAAGTCTGCGGCGCCGGCGAAGCAGAAGGCGCCAGAGTTCAAGATGGTGCTCGAGCCGCGCGCGGTCGAGCTGCTGAAGGCGATGAGCGCACGGCTGGCCGGGGCGAAGACCCTCTCGTTCACCGCAGCTGCCGGCTTCGAATTCCCCAGCAAGCTCGGCCCGCCGCTGGTCTACACGACCCGCTACGACGTGCTGATGCAGCGGCCGAACAAGCTGCGCGTCATCATGCCGGGCGACGGTCCCGCCTCCGAGTTCTACTACGACGGCAAGACGATGGTCGCGTTCGCGCCGGTGGAGAACCTGGCCGCAGTCGCCGACGCACCACCAACCATCGACGCCGCACTGCAGGCCGCGTTCCAGACGGCGTCGATCTATTTTCCGTTCACCGACCTGTTGCTGACGGATCCGTACAGTGCTCTTGCGGACGGCAAGCTCGCGTTCTACATCGGCCCGTCGGGCGTGGTCGGTGGCGTGAAAACCGAGATGGTCGCCTGGGCCAACGACGACGTCTTCCTGCAGGTCTGGATCGGCGTCGACGACAAGCTGCCGCGGCGCGTGCGGGCGATGTTCAACTCCGATCCGCTGCTGCTGCGGCACGACCTCGAGATCTCGAACTGGCAGCTCGACGGGCCGGTGCCGGCCGATGCCTTCGCCTCGGCGAAGGCCGCAGCCGCGGGCCGCATGGCTTTCGCGACACCGGCGATCAAGCTGCCGCCCGGCGTGAAGCCCGTTGCGCTGAAGAAGGCGACGCCGAAGGCGCAGCCGACGGCGCCGAAGTGATACGGAGGAACCCGAGATGAAGAGTGCTATCGCAACCGCAGTCGGACTGCTGGCCCTAGGTGCCTGGTCGTCGGATGCTGCGGCGTGGGCCAGCGCCAACCGCTATGGCGGCGCGACACAGCACACATGGGGTGCAACCTCGCACGAGAATGCGTGGGGCGGCAGCACGTCGCACGTCGCGGGCGAAGGGACCGAGCACACCAACGCCTACGGCGGCAGCACTGCGCACTCCTACTACGGCGGGACCGAGCACACCAACGTGTACGGCGGCGAGACCTATGGCAAGGCGGGTGAAGGCGCCTACCACACCTATCCGGGCGGGGCGACCTATTACCATCCGCCGGGTGCGTATCCGACCTATCCCGTATATCACCCGCCGGTCGCGGTGCCGTACTACTCGGCGGGATGCTATGGCTGCGCCGCGGCCGCAGGTGCTGTCGTCGGCGTGGCAACCGGGGCTGCGATCGCTTCGGCAAATACTGCAGCGGCAACCTCGAATGCCTACGCTGCTGGAGTCGCCACCGGAAGCGCCAACACGGCCGCAGCAACGACGAGCGCCTACAACGCCGGCGTGGCCGCGGGGACCGCGAGCGCATCGACGACATACAGCGCCGGTGTCGCGGCGGGAGCGGCCGGTGCAGCACCCGCGGGCGGGAACTACATCATGGGCCTGAACTACGCCGCGCTGCCAGCGGGTTCGATGCCGATCCCGAAGAACGGCATCACCTACTATTTGAACGGCAACACCTGGTTCAAACCATCGTACGGTGCCAACGGGGTCTATTACACGGTGGTTGCGGCACCGTAGGACGGGATCCAGACAGGGAGAACACGGATGATGACAATCGGCCAGGCGATTCGGCGATGCCTCGTGGCGGCCTGCACGCTTGTGGTCGTGCTCGCTGGCGGTCCCGTGCAGGCACAGACGCCGCCCCAGAGCGCGAGCGACGACTGGCGGTTCTGGTTCATCCTGTACGGCTGGTTTCCCAGTATCGGTGGCACGACGAGTTTCTCCACCGGCGGCATCAGTCCCTCGGTCAACGTCGACGCGAGCACGATCCTCGACCACCTGCAGTTCGCCTTCATGGGCGCGTTCGAGGCCCGCAAGGGCCGCTGGGGCGTGTTCGCCGACTACGACTACATGAACCTGTCGGCGGACAAGTCCGCCACCCGCGACTTCTCCTTCCGTGGCTACCCGGTCGGCGCGCTGACCGCCGACCTCAGCTACGACCTGAAGGGCAACGTGCTCACGCTGACGGGTCTGTACGGTCTGTCACAGACTCCTGACGTCGTGGCGGACCTGCTGTTTGGCGCACGTATGCTCAATCTCAAGCAGACACTTGGCTTCACCTTCAATGGCAGCCTCGCCTCGATTCCCCTGCTGACCCGCAGCGGCGGCACCGACTTGAACTTCACGAACTGGGACGCGATCGTCGGCGTCAAGGGCCGCGTCCGGTTCGGTGACGGCGGCCACTGGTATCTGCCGTACTACGCGGACATCGGCACCGGCCAGTCCAAGCTGACCTGGCAGGCCATGGCGGGCATCGGCTATTCGTGGAACAGCGTCGAGCTGCTCGCGGTCTGGCGCTATCTAGACTACGACTTCAAGTCAAGCTCGCAGGTCGACTCGCTGACGCTGAACGGCCCGGCGGTCGGTATCGTGTTCAAATGGTAGGAGGACAAAAAATGAGAACAACAGGAATCGTCGCCTTTGGCGCTGCGCTTGCGGCGAGCATGGTCGCCGGGTGCACGACCGATGCGCAGTACATGCAACAGCTCGAGCCAAAGGCCGTGCAGACGGCGGTCAACCGTGGCAAGTTCGAAATGAATTGCCAGCAGGTCACCGGCGAAGTGATCTCCAAGGACATGCTGCAGCCGGCGATCCAGGGCTTCTATGCGCGCGGCGGTCCGGAGCGCGCCGAGTACACGATCGGCGTGGCCGGTTGCGGGGAGCGGGCGACCTACATGGTCATCTGCCCGCTCGACCAGACCGGATGCTGGTCCGCCGGCGCACGCAACGTCATCCGCTGACCGGCACGGCCCTTCGGGGCCGCACTGCTTCGCGCCTTCGCCTCGGGCCGTGGAGCGACGGTGCGCAACGGGTAACCGAACCAGGGAACGCGTTCATGGAGCGATGGTCTCGACGCCTCCTTGCGCTTTCGATTGCGTGGCTGGCCGGTACCGGCGCCGCGGCGGAAATGAGCTCGGAGGAACTCGCCAAGCTTGCGCAGAATCCCGTGGGCAATCTGGTCAGCGTGCCTTTCCAGAACAACACGAACTTCAACGTCGGTCCGCTCAACGGGACACAGAACATCCTGAACATCCAGCCCGTCTATCCGATCGAACTGAATCAGAACTGGAACCTGATCACACGCACGATCCTGCCGCTGATCTGGCAACCCGAGTTCGCACCCGGGCAGGGAAGCCAGTTCGGGCTCGGCGACCTGCAGCTCTCCGGTTTTCTGTCGCCTTCGCAACCCGGTCCCGGCGGTCTGATCTGGGGCGTTGGCGCGATCGCGCAGATCCCGACCGACACCAACGACCTCGGCAACAAGAACTGGGGACTCGGGCCGACGGCAGTGATCCTGAAGCTCGAAAAAGGCGATCCGTGGGTGTACGGCGTGCTCGTCAACAACGTCTGGTCACTGTCGAGCAGCCAGAAGGGCGGTGCGTACAGCAACTTCCTGATGCAGCCGTTCCTGAACTACAACTTTGCCGGCGGAACCTACCTGACGTCGTCACCGATCATCACGGCCGACTGGAAGGCCGACAGTAGCCAACGCTGGACGGTGCCACTGGGCCTCGGCGTAGGCCACATCTTCCATCTGGGGCGCCTGCCGGTGAACACGCAGTTCGGCGGCTATTACAACGTCGTGCACCCGGACAACGGCGCCAACTGGCAGCTGCGTGTGCAGGTGCAGGTGATGTTCCCCAAGTAGTCGTCGAGTGTCCGCGGCCCCGATGCACACGGCCGGACAACTCATTGCGCAGAGCGACTCACCGGCCCGAAGAACAACTGCAGCAGCTTCCGGCCGCCGATCACACGCCCGAGCTCACGCACCACGCAGTAGTTGAGGATCAGCACGAACAGGACGATCTGCAGCGCCCAGAAGTGCGGCCAGACCATCTCCGCAAGCAGCTTGGAGTTTCCTGCGGCAACCGTACCCGTGGCGCGCCAGGCGTCGAACAGCCGCTCGAGGTAGTGGATCAGGGTCGCCATCAGGAAGTAGATCGCGGTCTTCCACGCAACGTTGTAGGCGAGCGGTTTCGTGGGGAAGCGGTTGATCGACGGAAGCAGGTCGGCCAAAAGGACCGCCTTGCCAAGGATCAGCGCACCGATCGCGATCTGCACCGACGAAAGCGTGGACAGCCCGGTGCCCTTGACCATCAGCGCGCGGACGAGCCCGACGATGTGGAGCGCGACGAAGAAGAAGATCGTCGGAGGAAGCAGCTCGAGAAACTCCTTCTTCAGTGTCTCGACCGCCCTGCTCATCGTGGATTCCCTCCGGTCACCGCGCCTGACGCCATCTCATCTGCAATCGACGCTCCGCCGGCGCCCGCGTGCCGGCGGCGGTCAGGAGGACTCATGCGACAGCGCCGCGGCGAATGCGCACGCGGCCCGATCGCCCATTACGCCGGATCGTCCGGCAAACGAACGCACCGGATCTTCGTCCGGCTACTGCTGCGGGACGACGCGCGCGCCCTCGCCGTTGCCCTCGATGTAGACGCGCTGGCCGACGCGCAGCGCGGCATTGACCGGTTGCGTGATGGATACGAGCACACCCGAGGACGTGCGAACGAAGATCTGCTGGCCCGGGATGGGCTGGTCGTGCTTCTTCTGGACCTCGTTACCGATCAGCGCTCCGCCAATCGTTCCGGCCACCATCGCGACATCGCGACCGGTTCCGGCACCGATCAGGCTGCCAATACCGAGACCGGCGACACCACCGACCACCGCGCCGAGACCCTGGTGCTGGTTGGTCTGTATCTGCGTCGCGTTGATCTGCTCGATCGTCCCGCGACGGACTTCCATCTCGCCGGGCTGCGGGCCAGGTGTCGCACAGGCCGCGAGGCCCAGCACGAATACGCATCCAAGCGCGGTTGAAGCAATGCGCCTCATCAGTTCTTCCTCCCGAGAGTAGTCAAAGGTGGACCACCGTCCACGAATGCAATTGTGCCTGCAACCCACTGTGCATTTTCGGACAGGCCGCGCCAACCGGGCCGCGTTGGCGAATCCGGAAGCTGGAAACGTCCGCGCAGAACACCCGGGCCGCTGCCGAGTCGCATCGAACGCCGCTGCCGTCGTCCAAGTCGGCTCGTGCTCGTCAACCCATGTGCAGGCCGCCGTTGCAGGAGAAGTCCGCGCCGGTCGTGAATCCGGAGTCCGGACCCGCCAGCCACGCGACGATCGATCCGATCTCGTCGGGCGTGCCGAGGCGCTTGACCGGGATGGTCGCGACGATCTTCTCGAGCACTTCGGGCTTGATGGCCCGAACCATTTCGGTCCCGATATAGCCCGGGCTCACGGTGTTTACCGTCACGCCCTTGTTGGCCAGTTCCTGCGCCAGCGCCATCGTGAAGCCATGCATTCCGGCCTTGGCCGCGGAGTAGTTGGTCTGCCCGGCCTGGCCCTTCTCGCCGTTGACCGAGCTGATCTGGATGATCCGGCCGAACCCCTTCTCGACCATGCCCGGCACGACCTGCTTGGTGACATTGAACATGCTGTTGAGATTCGTGTCGATCACCGCGTCCCAGTCCTCGCGTGTCATCTTCAGGAACATGCGGTCGCGGGTGATGCCTGCATTGTTGACAAGTACGTCGATCGTCCCGTGCTCCGCCGTCGCCTTGGTAAACGCCGCGACCGTACTCTCCCAGTCGGCCACGTTGCCAACCGAGGCAAAGAAGGTGTAGCCCAGCGCCTTCTGCTCGGCGAGCCACTTGTTGAAGTCGCGGCTCGGACCGCAGCCCGCGATGACCTTGAATTCCGCCTTGGCGAGCCGCTGGCAGATCGCCGTGCCGATGCCACCCATCCCGCCCGTTACGTATGCCACCTTGCTCATCGATGTCTCCGCCTTTGTTTGACTGCTGTTGTGATCGGGTCGCGCGCCGGGCCGTCCCAAGCCCGACCCGCAAATCAAACTCGGCCGAGTGAACGTGCGGCGCAACGCGCCGCGTGCACGAGGCCGATCGACCTATCTTTCGACCGTCAGCGCGACGCCCATGCCGCCGCCGATACAGAGGGCGGCGAGTCCCTTCTTTGCGTCACGCCGCTTCATCTCGTGCAGCAGCGTGACCAGCACCCGTGCCCCGGAGGCGCCGATCGGGTGGCCGAGCGCGATCGCGCCGCCGTTAACGTTGATCTTGTCCTTGTACGGCGCCTTGTCCCAGCCGAGATCCTTGTTCACCGCGCAGGCCTGCGCCGCGAATGCCTCGTTGAGTTCCATCAGGTCGAGTTGCTCGGCCTTCCAGCCGGACTTCTCCAGCGCCTTGCGCGAGGCAGGGGCCGGGCCCATGCCCATGATCGAAGGATCCACCCCTGACGACGCAAAGCTGACGATGCGCGCGAGCGGCTTCAGGCCGAGCAATTTCGCGCGCTCCGCCGACATCACCAGCAGCGCGGCCGCGCCGTCGTTGAGTCCCGAGGCGTTGCCGGCCGTGACCGAACCCTGCTTGTCGAATGCGGGCTTCAATGCGCCGAGCGCCTCGGCGTTCGTCTTGCGGTTGATGAATTCATCGGCGTCGAAGACCAGCGGATCACCCTTCTTCTGCGGAATCGTCACGCCGACGATCTCCTCCTTGAAGCGCCCGGCGTCCTGCGCCGCGGCCGCCTTGGTCTGTGATGCGAGCGCGAAAGCATCCTGGGCGCTGCGGTCGATCCCGTGCGCCTTGGCCACGTTCTCCGCGGTGTTGCCCATGTGGTACTTGTTGTAGACGTCCCACAGGCCGTCGACGATCATGCTGTCGACGATCTTGGCGTCGCCCATGCGGAAGCCGTCGCGCGAACCGAGCATCACGTGCGGCGACGCGCTCATGTTCTCCTGGCCACCCGCCACGACAATCTGCGCGTCGCCGTTGCGGATCGCCTGCGCAGCCAGCATCACCGCCTTCAGCCCGGAGCCGCAGACCTTGTTGATCGTCATCGCCGGAACGCTCACCGGCAGGCCGGCCTTCAACGACGCCTGGCGCGCTGGGTTCTGGCCGCTGCCCGCGGTCAGCACCTGGCCCATGATCACTTCGTCGACCTGATCGGCCGGAACGTTGGCGCGGCGCAGGACCTCCTTGATCACGATGGCACCGAGTTCCGGTGCCGGCACCTTCGCCAGTGTTCCGCCGAACTTGCCGATCGCGGTGCGTGCCGCCGCGACGATTACTGCTTCAGTCATTTCGGGACTCCATGAAGACTTCGCTCGGGCCGTCAGGCGCCCTCGCCTGACGACGACTGCTCGATTTCGCCTTAGGCCTTTTCCTTGACGTAGCTTCCGGGCGCGGCCTCGATCGGGGAATGGGTCGAGTTGCCATAACGCTTCGGCGCCGGTTTCTGGCTGCCGGAATGGCGCGCGAGCCAGCGGCTCCAGTCGGGCCACCAGCTGCCGGGCGTTTCGACAGCAGCATTGAACCATGCGTCCGAGTTGGCAGGCAGCGAATCGCCGGCCGTCGCCCAATAGCTGCGCTTGTTCTTGTTCGGCGGATTGATCGCGCCCGCGATATGCCCGCTGGCGCCCAGCACGAATCGCACGCCACCGGCCTTGCCGCCGCCCGGCAACGCCCGCGCCGACGCGTACGCCGCCTTCCACGGCACGATGTGGTCCTCCCGCGCCGCGAATACGTAGGTCGGAACCTGGATGCGCCCCAGGTCGACCGCCTGTCCGCAGCAATGCAGCTTGTTCGGCACGCGCAGATTGTTCTCGAGGTACATGTTGCGCAGGTACCAGGAGTACATCGGTCCCGGCAGGTTGGTGCCGTCGCCGTTCCAGTACAGCAGGTCGAACGCCGGGGGCTGCTTGCCCTCCAGGTAGTTGCTGACGACGTAATTCCACACGAGGTCATTGGCGCGCAGGCTCGAGAACGTGTTCGCGAGTTCGAGCCCCGGCATGATGCCGCCGCGCGCGAACTGCTGCTCGCGCAGCCGCACCTGGTTCTCGTCGATGAAGACGTCGAGCACCCCGGCGTCTTCGAAATCGAGCAGCGCGGTCAGCATCGTCAGGCTGGTGATCGGCTTCTCGCCACGCGCATAAAGCACGGCGAGCGCGTTCGCGATCAGCGTGCCGCCGACGCAGTAGCCGAGCGCATTGATCTGCTTCGCCCCGCCGATCTGCTGCGTGACGTGGATCGCCTCCATCACGCCTGTCTCCAGATAGTCGTCCCAGGTGACGTGCGCTTCGGGCTTGTGCGGGTTCTTCCACGACACCACGAAGACCGTATGGCCCTGCTCGACCAAATAGCGGATGAACGAGTTGTCCGGCTGCAGGTCGAGGATGTAGAACTTGTTGATGCACGGCGGCACCAGCAGGAACGGGCGCTCGTACACCTTGTCCGTCAGCGGCTTGTACTGGATCAGCTGGAACAGGCGGTTCTGGTAGACGATCGCGCCCTCGCTGGTGGCAACGTTCTTGCCGACCTCGAACGCCGCCTCGTCGGTCATCGTGATCTTGCCCTTGCCGATGTCCTTCAGCAGGTTGTCCATCCCCGCCTTGAGGCTCTCGCCGCTGGTCTCGAGCAGCGTCTGCTGCGCCTTCGGATTCAAGGCGAGAAAATTTGCCGGCGAGGCCGCGTCGACCCATTGCGACACGGCGAACCTGACACGCTTGCGCGTCTTGGCGTCACCCTGGACGCTCTCCGCCAGCCGCGTCATGAACTCCGAATTCAGCAGGTACGTGCGTGCGTAGAACGACGCCAGTGAGTTCTTCTGCCACGACGGGTCGGAGAACCGCGGATCGGCGATCGGCGCCGTCGTGCGCTCAGGGTGGCGGAAGAAATCGCTCCACAGGCCAGTCAAACGCTGCACGTACTCCTGCTGCATTCCGACCAGCCGCTCCGCCGACAGGGGCATCGCCGCCGCGGCGGGCTGCAACCAGGGGAGGGCGAAGCCAAACGGCTCCGCGCCGCCGAGCGCCTGGGAGTGCGACGGGCTCGCCCGTACGTGCGTCTCCGCGGCCGGCGCCGCGCGCGCAGAACGTGCACCA
>Ga0335084_10000116_pt1 | contig 54932 bp, 49 predicted proteins | sample Lox_Sample_44_FD_206721 | JGI IMG/M metagenome (GOLD analysis project Ga0335084, IMG submission 206721) | Soil microbial communities from Loxahatchee National Wildlife Refuge, Florida, United States - Lox_Sample_4.4 | ecosystem: Environmental > Terrestrial > Soil > Wetlands | place: USA...
GGGCACGCCGCGGGAACTGAGAAATCGCTTGGGCAGGCTCATGGTACGCGTTGTTTTGCTGTTCTCGAACCGGAAAAGTCAGCAGCGCCTTCGCTGCCGCCGTATCTCCGGGTCGGCCGCCAGGTGCGTCGCCAGATCGCGCACCCGGCTACGTCGCCCGCTTTGTAGAAAATCCGCTACATGCACCACGGACTGTTAAGCTTACTTCTTCACCGGTGGAGGATAATTCTTGAGGAGCTTGGCAATGGCTTTTTTCAGGTTCTTTTCCTGCTTGTCGGGTTTGGCCTTCTGATCGAGGGTCTTGCTTACCACCCCGCGCCATGCCAAATCGCGGTTTGTCGAATCGTACATGTCTAAAGCCAACTGACCAACGTAGATTGTCGAAGTCTGCCCGGTGGTCGTGCTCATCCCTCCCCCACCACCGTACCACCCGCCGCGGTACCAGCCTCCGCCATATCCCCAGTCCGAGTTGTAGGACGTGAATTGCTTCTCCTGGCCAACGCCAGCCTGATAGCCGATGAAGAGGTCAGCGCTGTCGCCATCAACTTTGGACAGTCCTTTCGCCGCCAGTTCTGTGTCCACCGTAGCAATGATCTGCTTATCGATCAGATCATTCGGCTTCGCAGCATCCTTCAGGGCCACCCATTTGTACGTCTTGAATTTTGAGAAATCAGCGCTCTTGTCGAAGTTGTACCGAACATCCTGGCCGATCGCGCCAGTTGCCGCAATCAGGATTGTCAGCAGCGATAACAATGAAAGTCTCTTCATAAATGTCCTCTCGGCCGCAACATTCAGCAGTGAGCCGAATCAACGTGTCTTCGGGTCTGCTATTGTATGGGATAGAAATCCGCCATAGATAACCACAGACGACACTAAAGGCGAGAGCCATTCGCAGAAACTGTCAGAACTGACAGACAAATTCGCCAAAGCTTTTCGGGGGCATCGACGCGGATGGGCTCGCGATGCAGCTTGCTCCTGGAACTGACAGAACTGCCAGTTCCTGTGCCCAATGGCAGCACTGCAAACTCACCTTCATGGCTCTGGAATTGTCAGGAGCGACTTGTAGCTACACCGGAGGCGCCCGTGCCGCGTAATAAGCCGAGCAATAATAATAAGAAAAAGTACGACAACGACCAAGCAACGGTTCAGCTCAAGAACAAAGAGTATGAGAAGGAACTACGCAAACTCCAGACCAAGCTAGTCCAAATGCAGGAATGGGTGAAAACCACTGGTGCCAAGGTCGTAGTTGTGTTTGAGGGCCGCGACGCCGCCGGCAAAGGGGGTGTGATTCATCGCATCCTGGAGCGCGTAAGCCCGCGTGTCTTTCGCCACGTGGCGTTGCCAGCCCCGACCGATCGCGAAAAGTCACAATTGTATGCCCAGCGCTACGTCGTCCATATGCCGGCCGCGGGTGAGGTGATCCTTTTTGATCGCAGTTGGTATAACCGTGCTCTGGTGGAACACGTGATGGAATTTTGCACCGACAAGCAATACGCAGACTTTATGCGTATGGTCCCGGGGTTTGAGGGTCTGCTCAAGAACAACGGCATTATTCTGGTCAAGTACTGGTTTGAGGTCAGCGAGAAGGAGCAGCACAGGCGGTTCCTCAAACGCATTGAAGATCCCATGCGAACCTGGAAGCTTAGCCCCATGGACCTGGAATCGCACCGTCGCTGGTATGACTATTCGCGCGCCCGAGACGCAATGTTTGCTGCCACCGACACGCCGCAGTCTCCCTGGTATGTGGTCCAAACTGACGACAAAGCGCGGGCTCGACTAAACTGCATTTCCCATCTGCTTAGTGTGGTGCCATGGAAAGAAGTTCCACACGACAAGGTCAAACTGCCGAAACGACAGAAGCCAAAGGGCTACAAAGCCCCGGACTGGAATTATCGTTGGATTCCCGAGAAGTATTGAAGACGCCGCGCGGATGCAAATCGAATTCAGCACGCCGGATTTTCTTGTTGTTCTGAACTGCCCTGCGTACGATGGCGGACAGAGAGAGCCCCCCTTTCGTGCCATGGTCGCCCCGCGCCTTTCACTGTAGGTTCAGCATAGGTCGGCTGTTGCATTCACTGTGAGACAAGAATTAACAGATACGGCACGCATTTTCGTGGTGGATGACAATGAGCCGTTTCGGCGATTCGTTATCTCCACACTCCACGAGCAACCAAATCTGCAGGTCGTCGGCGAGGAAGAAGACGGACTACAAGCTGTCCAGCGGGCCGAGGCACTCCAACCCGACTTGATCTTGCTCGATATCGGTCTGCCAGGGCTGAATGGAATCGATGCCGGCCGGAGAATCGCTGAACTTGCTCCCAAGGCAAAAATAATCTTTCTGACTCAAGAATCTTCTCCCGATGTGGTGCATGAAGCTCTCGGCCTGGGTGCGTGGGGCTACGTGGTTAAGGTGCAGGCCGGGAAGGAATTGCTGGCTGCTGTGGAGGCGGCAATGCAAGGCCAGCGCTTTGTCAGCAGCGGCTTGGACGGCCACAAGAATCCCAACGCGACGTAGCTCCCGCGATAGAGTTGAAAGCTTGCCATCAGGGCGTCGCATGCAGCGAGCGCCCTTCTGACGTGATCTACCCCCAACTCCAGCACAGTCCAATGCACTAGAACTGGTCTCATAGTGCGCCCCGACGGCGCAGATCACCAGCGGGGGAAGGACCCGCCCAGACAGATGTTGGTTAGGTCTGGTAGCTAACGAGCATTGCAGCCGGGGAACCGGCTGCGATGAAGCCTCGTGACAAAGCCCGCGTAGGGCGGGCGAGCAACTCGGTAGGCCGTAACGCGAGTGAAGCTTGAGCAGGCCTCGAAAGTTTAGTCGTGGATGCCGACCCGCCTATGAGCGAAGGCTGCATGAGCAGGGAAGAAACCAACATGTGCACCTGACCAGTCCACCGGGGTATTGAGCACGGCATGCAGAGAAGGCGGTCTGAGTAATTGGGGGAGACCCAGATGGGTGGAGGTCGCGCCTCCGACGTCGTCAGAAAGGGCGACGACCGGTCTGGGAGTCGGAGAGGGTCAGAGGTACCGAAGAAGCCGGGTAACGCCGGTGGAGGGAAGGACCCTCACTTTGGACGTGCTTTTGAAGAAGAAGAGGACGGGTGATTGGCGATGAGCCTGCAAACACCGATTGCGATCCGGACGCTTCAGAGAAAGCTGTATCGGAAGACGAAGCAAGAGCCTGACTTCCGCTTCTATCTGCTCTACGACAAGATCTACCACGAAGATGTTCTGCGACATGCCTATGAACTGGCGAAAGCCAACAAAGGAGCGCCGGGAGTAGATGGGCAGACCTTCGAGGTGATCGAGTCGGAAGGGTTAGAGAAGTGGTTGGAGGGAATCAGGAAAGACCTGCGCGACAAGACGTACAAACCACAACCGGTGCGGCGGGTGTTGATTCCGAAGCCCGGAGGCGGTGAGCGGCCGCTCGGTATCCCGACGATACGAGACCGAACGGTGCAAACCGCCGCAAAGCTGGTGCTGGAGCCGTCCCCTGTCGTCCGAGGTGGCGGACTTCTCTTCAGCGCCATTTTCCTTTGCGAGGTGAAGAATCACGCCCGGGAGGACCATATCAGAGGGGTCAGCGTCACCCCCGTCAAGGCGCCGGTTGAGGCGGTCTGGCTAGTGAGGTGACCGACAAGAACAACCAAAGCAACAGTAGTGCTGAGGAGCTCTGCGAGTGGCCCATCTGGGTTGGAGCTGCTAGGGATTCAGAGACCTGCCTGCCAGGACGACTCCCCGCTGCTGGCACGGAGCCGTTACCTGGAGTAAGCTACCGCCCGCCCCGCAGGGATAGTACGCCAGTCGACCTTACTTGACAACCTTCGACCTGGGTGGTAAATGTGCCCCCCGGACCTATAAAACCTGACAGGTTCACCTACCGAGGAACTTAAGTAGATTAAAGCCCCCTGGGACCTGGGCTGCGATTGCGCTGGTAATCTCTCTATGCTCTCGCTTCATCTGCCAACGAGACCCGTGATGAGGACTCGAAGTGGCGGACTATTTCCTCCCCAACAACCTATTCGAAGACTGCGTATTAACTGGAAACTGACCTGCCTGGTCGTGGTACTGACAGCCGGCCACTTGCTGCTGCAGTTGGCTGCCGCAGCGCCCGAGAAGGAAGTCCGACGGATTCTGATTCTGAACGAAGCCGGCACTTCGTATCCGGGGATCAATGCGCCGGTTTTTAGCCTATTTGATATCTACCTAAACCACGGAGAGGTGGGAGGCTACCTCTCTAGCCTCAGCGACCAGGGCAAGGCTGCTGGAGACATGGCGCAGAGATTGCTCAGCGGGGCAAAGCCGCAGAACGTCGCCAGGGCAAGAGGCATAACCACCTACATGTTCGATTGGCGAGCCCTACAGCGCTGGGGATTCAAGGAAAAGGACCTTCCACCCGGCAGCGTGCTGCTCAACTACGAGCCAACAGTCTGGCAGTCCTACAAGTGGTACATCATTGGCGGCATTGCCTTGCTCTTGATGCAAGCGCTGCTCATTCTTGGACTGGGGCGGCAGCGGGCGAGACGCAGAAACGCGGAAACCGAACTGAAGATTACCTACGACCGGCTTCGTCAGGCAGTGGAAGCCGGGAAAACTCTGGGATGGGATTGGGACGTCAAGACTGGAAGCGACCGTTGCTTTGGCGATCTGCAGACCATTTTCGGAATGCAATCGGATACCCATTCCGGACGAGTAGAGGACTTTCACCGCCGGATACACCCGGAAGATAGAGCACTCGTCGGGAAAGCGGTTGCAGATGCCAGGAAAAGCCGGAAACCATACGCCGCAGAATTCCGGGTCGTGCGCCTTGACGGAAGCGTGCGCTGGCTCACGGCCAGGGGACAGTTCTACTACGACGCCAACGGTGAGCCTGAGCGCATGCTCGGCATGTCGGTGGACATTACCGAGCGCAAGCACGCGGAGGAGGCACTGAAGAAGTCGGAGGAGAAGTTTGCCACGGCCTTTCGGGAAAGTCCGATAGCTCTCACTGTGACCAGCATGAAAGACCATCATTACCTCGATGTCAACGAGACTTTCGAACAAATTACCGGTTGGCGACGTGCCGAGATTATCGGACGAACCCCATTCGACCTTAACCTCTGGGTAGATCCTGCCCAAAGGGTGGAATTGGTAAAAGAGATTCGGGTCAAAGGCACCGTTCGGAACCTGGAGTTCCGCTTTCGTTGCAAGGACGGCGATCTGCGCGACGGCTTGGGCTCGGCAGAGTTGATCGAAATCGACGGCGAGCCCTGCGTCTTTGCCGTGATCGCGGACATCACCGAGCGCAAACATATTCAGGAACAACTACGTACAAGCGAGGCCAGGCTGGCAGCTATCGTTGGGTCGGCGATGGACGCAATCATCGCCGTCGACGCGGAGCAAAAGATTGTGCTTTTCAACACCGCCGCGGAGAAAATGTTCGGCTGTGCTGCCGGCGAAGCCATTGGAACTCCCGTAGATCGTTTCATTCCCGAACGCTTCCGCTCGGCACACGCAGCCCACATCCGCCGCTTCGGCGAGTCAGAAGTTGCCAATCGAACCATGGACAACCTGGGCATATTGTGGGGCCTCCGCGCAAGTGGAAAGGAATTTCCTATTGAGGCTTCGATTTCTCATTTAAATGCGAATGACAACAAGTTATTTACGGTGGTCATCCGCGATGTCACCGAGCGGCACAAGTCAGTTGAAGCCTTGCGTAGGAGCGAGCAGAGATTACGCCTAGCAATTCAAGCGGGAAGAATGTATGCGGACGAGTGGGATGCCGAGAGCGACACGATCGTCCGGTCCCCTGAATACGTGGATATCCTCGGGGCGGATCAACCTGTACAGACCTGCAGTCGCGAACTTCTAAACCGGATCCACCCGGACGATCGTGATGAGGTTGCAGCCGAACTTGCCAGAATTACACCTGAAAACCCCGTCTCTACAATCCGCTATCGGTTTGTGCGTTCCGATGGCAGTACGATTTGGCTGGAGAAGAGGGCGAGTGGATTCTTTGACGGCGAGGGTAGGTTGCAACGTGCGGTCGGCGCAATCGCAGATATCACCGACCGCAAGAAAGCAGAGCAGTCGCTTCGCGAAAGTGAGGAACGCTTTCGCCTGGTAGCAAACACAGCCCCTGTGCTGATCTGGATGGCCGGCCCCGATAAGCTATGCACCTACTTCAATCAACCCTGGATAGAATTTACTGGCCGGTCCCTTGAGGCAGACCTTGGCAACGGCTGGACGGAGGTAGTGCACCCCGATGACCTGAGTACGCTCGTGGACACTTATACGCAGGTATTCGATCGCCGGGACCGTTTCGAAATGGAGTATCGCCTGCGGCGGCATGATGGAGAATATCGCTGGGTGTCTGACATTGGCGTGCCGAGATACAACCAGAATGGTTCTTTTGCTGGTTACATAGGGTCTTGCATGGACGTGACGGATCGCAAAGTCGCGGAGGAATCTTTGGCCGGCGTAGGACGCAGGTTGATTGAGGCCCATGAGCAGGAACGCAGCTGGATCGCGAGAGAACTGCACGACGACATCAATCAACGGATTGCGTTGCTGGCGATCGAACTGGATCGATGGAACCATCTTCCCGGGTCGGGTGTGGATATCCACAATCACGTCCAGAACCTCAGCCAACGCCTCGCAGAAATCGGGAAGGACGTTCAGGCCCTGTCGCATCGGCTGCACTCCTCCAAGCTCGAGTATTTGGGTATTGCGGTCGCAGCCAAGAGCTTCTGCAAGGAGTTAGCTGAACAGCACAAAGTACAGATTGACTTCAGCCATTCCGATATACCGCGCAACCTGCCGAAGGAAACCGCGCTTTGCCTGTTCCGAGTCCTACAGGAGGCGCTGCAGAATGCCGCGAAGCATAGTGGCGTTCAGCACTTCAAAGTGGAACTCCGCGGTACACCAGGGGAGATCCAACTGTCCGTCAGTGACGCCGGAATTGGCTTTGACTGGCAAGATGCCATCAACCGGCGCGGACTGGGGCTCATCAGCATGCGAGAGAGACTGCAATTAGTGAGCGGCGAACTTTCCATCACGTCGGAATCAGGCCACGGCACTACGATATTCGCTCGTGTGCCTGTGGGGTTCGAGGAACTTCTGGAAGAGAATCATCGAAAAGTTGGATGATGCAATAAGGGGAACGGTGCTCCCGGAACTCCGAACTCTGACGACAGCCGAGCTCGATTCAGTCTGCCAAATGCCACCCTCAATTGGGACTTGCACCGACACTCACTGAGAGAAGTGACAGTTATGACGACGGCTTCCTGTCGCTACCATGTGTGCGAGTCGGTGTGTAATCCAAGTGCTGCACAGTACGCTGGCTGTCCAACTGGAAACTCGCATGGAGCGTCGTCACAGAGCAAGACTGCTGATTGCGGATGATCATACGCTGGTGGCCGAGGCCTGCAAGAACCTTCTCGAACCGGAATTCGAGGTTGTGGGTGTCGTCGACAACGGACGAGCTCTTCTTCGACTGGCGTGCGAACTGAAGCCTGACCTGGTCATCCTCGACGTCGCCATGCCACAACTCAATGGGCTCGATGCAGGCGAAGAGATCAAACGCCTGCTGCCCGCTACCAAGCTGGTTTACCTGAGCATGAACATGTCGCCAGATGTGGCGGCCGAAGCGCTTCGCCGGGGCGCCTCCGCATACGTAGTGAAGCACGCTGCAGCGTCAGAGCTGATTACAGCCGTTCGCCGGGCTCTGAAATCGGAATCGTACCTTTCGCCGGCTATTACGAAGGAAACTGTGGACTACCTTTTGAGGAGCGGAAGTTCCTACGAGAAGGAGAAGCGGATTACCCGCCGCCAGAGCGAGGTCCTACAACTGCTTGCCGAGGGCAGGTCAATGAAGGAAATTGCCAGCATACTGAACCTCAAACCTGGAACCGTTGCCTTCCACAAGTACCGAATCATGGAGACCCTCAGTCTGAAAACCAATGCGGAACTGCTTCAGTATGCCATTAAGCATCATCTGGTTGGCTGAGAGCGCGAAGCCTTGCTAAAGCAGCCCTCCTTGGGGCTATCTGTGGGTTCACAAATCTCTGCGACTTGGGCGACAACGCTGGCAATTCTGCCAGTCGCGCCCTGACGCAAGAACGATTACAAAATATCCGGGATCAGACGCGAGGCTCCGGCTCAACCAAGCGTTCGCTCGAGAATGGACGATCATGATCGCGGACGCGCGTTGCCCCCGGTGACAAGAAATGACAATCACTCTAGTGCTGATGGCGATATCGACGCTTCTCGCACTGGGACTAGCGTTGTACCTGGCTTATCGTGAGACGGCGATTGATCTGCCCCCTAAGGCATCCACTCACCACTACATGGCAGGTCACCATGGAGTCGCGGTTCATGACGCTGCAGACCTTCATTATTCACGGGTTAGGCGGAGCGCTGGAGGCGCCTCTGTCGGTGGCGGGTCGGATGGTCCCGTTCTGGCTTTGCGAGCTAGCAAAACTGACAGTGCCCACTAGAAGAAACCCAGACTAGAAATTGGCCCACGATGATTTCAACACCCACATCCAACTTGTTCCCGCCACCTCAGAAGGTCTGGCCGCCTGCGATCCGCATGGACGGGCTACGGTACTTATCCGCCTTGCAACGAAGCATTGTCATAGGCAGTCTGCTAGGGATTCTATGTATAGGTCTAGGGGCACTCGGACAAGCCACCAACGAACATGCGGCAGAGTCTGCGCAAGACAACAATTCCGCGCCCACTGAAAATAGTGGGGTTGCAGTGGAGATAGATGGCAGGCCCACCCTGGTTGTTTATGCACCAATTGCTGGTTTCACTCCGCAAGAGCGGGCTGAGGCGATACAGAGGCGCATTATTAATCTGGGCAAAGAAAGGGACATTGCGCCCGAGGCGATTCATGCGGAAGACCGCGGTACGTGGACCGAGATCTTGGCCGGCGACGAACGCGTCATGGGGGTAACCCAGGCCGATGCCATAGCTGCAGAGCGAAGGCGGGCAGACCTTGCCGCCGAGAACGTAGAAATCATCCGCCTGGTCGTGAAGCAATATCGGCTGGACCACACTTGGCCGCGCTTTCTGTGGGCGATGCTCTACAGTGTTCTGGCCACGGTCGGGGTTATTGGGTTGGTTTTTGTACTGTTTTGGATCCGGCACCGCATACGCTCCAGGTTAGAGCATTGGCTGGGCAGCCCGGAAACCGGAGCTCCGGGCCGTTCAACCAGACTATGGCTCAGACGCTACCTCGGGAAGCCATTGGTTGCCCTAGGCCATGCAGGTTTCTGGATTCTGGTTTTAGCCCTGATACAGGCATACGGCACGCTCGTGCTGAGCTTCTTTCCTTCCACCAAGTACACTTCAAACCAAATTACAAACTGGCTGTTTTCCGAACTGGCAGTGTTCGCGAAAATGCTGATCGGCTACATCCCAAATTTGATCCTGATTGTGATCATCTGCATGGTTACCTCCTACCTCCTGAAGGTGAATCATTACATCTTTGACGAAGTTCGCGACGGCAAGCTCACGGTTCGCGGCTTTTACCCGGATTGGGCAGAACCCACGGCCAAGCTGGTGAGGATTCTGGTTATAGCCGCGGCTGCCATCGTCGTCTTCCCCTACCTGCCCGGGTCGAACAGCCCCGCGTTTAAGGGGATTTCTGTATTCCTGGGGGTCCTTCTGTCGCTTGGTTCCACATCAGCGGTAGCGCATGGGGTCGCGGGCACCATTCTTACTTATATGCGGGCTTTTCAAGTGGGAGATTTTGTGAAGATAGGGAGCGATGTAGGAGAAGTAGTGGAGAAGACATTGCTGGTAACGCGCATCTGCACACAAAAGAGAGAGCTGGTTACTATTCCCAACGGCACAGTGTTGGGTGGCGTGGTCGTCAACTACAGTGCCGAGGCCAGACAAAAAGGAGTGATCTTCCACACCACAGTGACGATTGGCTACAACGCCCCGTGGCGAAAAGTTCATGAGCTGTTGTTAGCTGCGGCTGTCGCCACAGATGACGTATTGCACGATCCTCCCCCCTTTGTGCTGCAAACGGCGCTGAACGATTTCTATGTTGCTTACGAGCTAAATGCCTACACGGCCAAGCCGGCCGATATGCTGCACACATACTCAGTGTTGCACCAGAACATTCAGGACAGGTTCAACGAAGCCGGTGTAGAGATAAATTCACCGCATTACAGATCTCTGCGCGACGGCAATCAGACCACCATACCGGAGAGCTACTTGCCCAGCGATTACAAGATTCCAGTATTTGGGATGCGAGAAGTCAACAGCTCTCAGCCCCAGCAAGCGCAGAGTCAAACCTCGGTGAAAGAAATATAGAAAGACCTGCATTCGTAAATTACTGACAGAAAAGACGATAGTGGATGGTCCCAAGTAGAGGTCGACTGAATGCCGTGCGGGGATGGCTTGATCTGATTGCCCGGATAGCGCAAGTGCCTTGCCTCGGCCCAGGGTTCGGCAGGGAAGAGTGAGGTAGTTGCAGCTGTCGATCCTGACACGTTATTCGTTAGGCAACCTGCTAGTGCTCAGCTGGTAAAAGTGCTAGTGGCCAAGGGAAAACGCGTGCGTTAATGTAACCCCCGTCACTGACATGGTATCAGGCTCGACGACCGTGGAACATAGCCCACAGGTCCTGGATGAGCAGACCACTCCTTGGCTGTCAGTGCAGCGTCGGCAAGGTTCTTGCCGCAGGAGTTCGAACATGATTACGAACATGCGAAGAAATCTCCCCCGGGTTTTGATTGCCGATGATCACGTTCTCGTGGCCGAAGCCTGCAGGAAGCTGCTCGAGTCCGAATATGAAGTCGTGGCCACGGTAAGTGATGGCCGCGCCCTGGTCCGAGCCGCCGCCGAACTAAAGCCGCAGCTCATCATCGTTGACGTCGCCATGCCGATACTGAACGGCCTGGACGCAGGACAGCAGGTGAAGGAATTCTTACCCTCAGTGAAATTGGTTTACCTGACGATGAATCACGATGCCGACTTGGCGGCCGAGGCGTTCCGTCGAGGGGCGTCAGGATATCTCCTGAAGACCTGTGCCGCCTCTGAACTGACGACTGCAGTCCGGGAGGTCCTTAAAGGCAAGTCGTACCTCTCGCCCACGATCGCAAAAGACACGGTCGACTTCCTGTTGCGCCAAGGCAAGAAGCTGGTTGAGGAGGGGGAACGGCTCACGGAAAGGCAACGGGAAGTGCTGCAACTGCTCGCGGAAGGAAAATGTATGAAGGAAGTGGCCGACGTGCTGAATATTACGACCCGAACCGTTGCCTTTCACAAGTACCGCATTATGGAGATTCTTAACGCTAGGAGCAGCGCCGAGCTTGTTCAGTACGCAATCAGAAACCACTTGATAGCCGCGTGAGTGGGGCCAGCCATCTTCGACGGCGGACAGTGAGAATCCGCCACACTTCTGCTGAACGCCTCCAAGATCCCCTAAGTCTCTCAGACCACGACCGGCGGCTCCAACCGCTAAGTCCCACACGCGGTCAGTCCTGCGGCTACACTCTATGTCAAGGGGTATGCTTCAGAAATGAAAACGGGCTCGAGGGATAGCCGGAGTACTGGTTTTCTCGAACCCGTTACGGATCAAAAGGTACTGCGAATTACTCTCAGGCAGAACGCAGACAAGAGAGCAAGACTGCCCAGCACTCCGATCAGCGGCAGCAGACTTGCAGTCTTGGGTAGTTCTGCCGGAGCGGCCGGAGCCGCCGGTGCAGGCACTGGCTCCGCGGAGGCGATCAGAATCGGTGTATCAGCAGGTGGCGCCGGCGGCGGTGGAGGCATGCTGCCGGTTAGCCTGCGCTGTTCACTGATCGCAGTTACGGGTTCCTCCACGACCTTGGTGGCTGAAATGGTCATCCCTTTCTTCAAGCCCCAGGCGTCGGTTTCTTGGCCGTCAACCGTGAACTTTTGACCCTTTGGGATCTTGAACTGCTGGTTGGTGCCGTCTTCCAGGGTCAGAATTACAACATTTGGCGGATTGACGTGCCACACTTTTCCCGTAACACTCTTCACCGTCGTGATGGTTTGGGGAGTTGTGGTCACGGTGATCGAACGTTGGAGCTTCATGCCCGGTTTCAGGTCGTGAATCCCGAGTTGTTGGCCGTTCACCTCGACCCGAGCGCTTTCCGGCACGTTGTGAAAATCTCGGAGCGAGCCGTCTTCCATTTTTACCACCAGATCATTTCCCGAAACGTACACGACTTCGGCGCGCTCGACCGTTGTCTCGTGTGAGGCCTGCCCGACGGTAGTCTTGGTTTCTGTTTGCACTTGTGCGCTCATGTTCGAGGCAAAGGCCAGGCACGCCCCCGCCACAAGCACCAGCCACACTCGTGTCCATCCGATTGTTGAGTTCATCGTATTTTCTCCTTGTTTGGCTTTCGCCATGAATTTGAGTCCTGTCAAAGATCGTTTGAAACAAGTTCATCTCTGTCCTGTTGTTGCCGTTTGCTCGAGAACGGTTTCTGCTTGCCTGTTAGGCCAATCGGGGCCGACCTTAGAGGCTTGAACGATGTAGCGCTCTGGAGCACTGCCCACGTAATAAAATGGGTAACACGTCACCAGAGTGAGTGACGACACCGAGCGTGGTTGCAGGACGGAAACATCGTCAGGGCGTACGAGCACTATCCGGTCCACAATGTATGTGTCTACGCGGCTTAGGGTCGCAAGCTCTACGGTGTCGCCTGGGCCGACATCTTTAAGCACCCGAAAAAATCCATCCCGATGGCCGGCAATTCCGATGTTCCCGTCTTCCCCCGGTGAGACTGTGCCTGCGATATGGCCAACCCCTCGGTTTAGGGTGAGATCATCAGTTCCCTCCAAAACGGGTACCTCAAGATGGACCTTAGAGATGCGCAACACAGCCAAGGGTGGATCGATGTGCTCCGCCAGGCTGTGTTCATACGCCGCGATCCGTTTCTCCGACCAGAGACTGAAATCGAAGTGGACTTGGGTGCCGGCACGGACACCGACGGGCGTTCCGACCGGTTGTCGTGTTTGAGCGTCGTGGAAACGTCTTAACTCAGCGTGGGACAAGATCGTCCTGTGGATATATGCTGCCACGTAAATCGCGATCAGCAACCCGCCAACGATAAGTAACAGACGTTCTGTCCGTCTCGAGAATCTCATCTCCAAAAAGCCTTGTGCATTGGCGGTAAACGAAACTACGCACCCCGATGCAACAGTTCATCGATCTGTAGCAGACTTGTGCGCTGCGAGATCTCCTACGCCAACATGAGGAGTCTAGGCAACGGACTGAGTGGTCGTAACTGTTAGTAGTGACAGTCCGCGGGCAGCGGCAGAGAGGCGTGATGTGTCTGGTGGCGCAGAATGTGCCCTTCCCGATGTCGAGAGTTCTGAGCGGGAGTCAGGCCTGCTGACCTGCGCGACGGATTCTGCTAGCCGCGGCAGCGGTAGGCACTGAGTTGTCTGTCAACACTGCCAGTTGTTAGGCTCTCGTATCCTTCATAGAAGGGAGGGTGTGCAAGCAGGTTAATTTATTATGATCAATCCCACAGAGCACAAGCAGGTTGGTGGAGAAGCGGTTCACATTAGTGATTGTCAAGTGTGGATGGAAATCGACTATCTGGATTCGCCGACGGACTATCGTGAATACCTTCCGCAGAGCCGCTCGAGGCCTCTTTCCTGTGACTACATCAGGCTGGATTCTTCGAGGTATGCGCTTGGATCAGCTCCCAAGCGAGTGTGGAGTTGGGTGGCGCCCGCGCTTCTTCTTCTAGCAGCCTGGTTATTCATGTACTTGATTTGGGAGTCCTCCTGAAACGGGCCCTCTGATCCGAGTTGTGATCAGCTGGCGCCCCGCCAAGACAGAACTGAATCGTCTCGCCTCGCGGAACAGTCCATGATGCATGATGCGGATTGAACAAATGGGTGCGGCCAGCAACAAAGGGGTTCAGACGCCCTTAGCGAGCTGGGCATTGAGGCCAGTGCAACGAGGGGGAGATGAACGTGCTACCTTCCAGTGCCTTCCAAATGGCTGGAACCAAATCTGTGGCCATTGACTGTTTGAGCACATAGCCCTGGGCGCCCACAGACATCGCAGCCTCCACAAAATCGAGATCTTCATGGACAGTCAAGAAAATCACCTTTGTCCGCGAACCCCTTTCCTGCAGCCGTAGGGCAGCCTCGATGCCAGTCAGTACCGGCATCGAAATGTCGAGTACGACGACATCTGGAGAAAGACTGAAAGCGAGCTCCAGCGCACCTGCTCCGTTGTCAGCTGTGCCGACGATCTGAAATTCACCTCCGAGAACTTGCGCGGTCGTGCGCAGCATTTCTTCCTGATCGTCAGCTAAGAAAACCCGAGGAATCATCGGAACCATCCGAAGCGGAATCCCTGTTTCCTCCTGAGCGGTTCGGTGCTCCAGGTCGACTTGAGAGGCGCATAACATAATCAGAACTTAGCAGAAAGAAACATCCGTGTCAGCTAGGAGGATGCGCAGTATTACCTCTATCTGTTCTTAGTCTTGTTCCTGTCGAAGGGTGTCGCTTTGAGATTTCCCTCAACGATTATGCGCCGGCGGCGCATTCCACCGTGGCGTCAGTCTTAGGTTCTGCCCGCTTTCCCAGATCGGGCCTGCGAACCAGAATTGTTCCCGCTGAGGTTATGGCTCAATCCTCATGCTCGCGCCCAGCGCTGACTGTAACTTCTGCCAGTTTTCCGCGTGCCATGCACCATCTACTCTTCACTCGATCAACGGTGGATTTGTGACTACCGCAGCTGAACATGAGAGGCAAACCTGCTCCCTTCAACGTCGTGAAACGGCGCTCTGACAGCTTTTTGTCATGTAGCTTAGCCCATAGTGCCGGAACGAGACCCTCACGGTTCTACTAGTCCCGTTCTGAGGAGTTTGCCATGCGAATTGAACCTGCGTTGCATCGTCCTGAACGACATCTCGAAAGTGCAAGCTCCTCGCAACCATCAAGGCTGCCCCATCGGGGCTCTCCTCGATGCATAGTCCATACAGCCTTGTTCCTGCTCGCATTGTCGCTGACCGGATGCTCAGAGAAAGAGGCAAGGGTGGCGGCAGCGCCCCCGGAAGTGGAGGTAGCGTCGGTCGTGCAGCAGGACGTTCCCGTCTACGGAGAGTGGGTGGCACAACTGAACGGTCCCGTGAACGCTGACATCACACCCAAAGTGCAAGGGTATCTGCTCAGCCAGGACTATGTGAATGGATCGTTTGTGAGGAAGGGGCAACTACTTTTTCAGATCGATTCGCGGCCGTTCCAAGCGGCATTGGATCAGGCGAAGGCAGAAGTGGAGAGGACCGTGTCATCGTTGTCGAAGGCGACCAACGATGTGCAGCGCGACACCCCGCTGGCGGCGCAGAACGCGATTCCACAGAAGCAGCTTGATGATGACATCGCCAATCAGGCCGCAGCCCAATCGGAATTGACAGCAAAGAAAGCGGCGCAAGAGCAGGATGAGCTGAATCTCGGATGGACCAAGGTCTATTCACCGCTGGATGGCATCGCCGGAGTGGCGAACTCTCAGGTCGGCGATTTGGTCGGCACGACCACCAAGATGACCACAGTGTCGCAGATCGATCCCATTTGGGCGTACTTCAACATTAGCGAGAGCTTGTATCTCGGCTTCGCGCCGCAGATCTCAAAAGTCTTACAGAAATCCACGATTAGAAGCGCTGTTCCGGTTGAGTACATTCAGGCCAACGACGCTCCCTATCCTTTCAAGGGGAAAATCATCTTCGTAAACCGCGAGATTACCGCTGGCACAGGCACCATTCAGTTGGCCGCTGCATTCCCGAACAGAGACGCGATCCTCCGCCCTGGTGGATTTGGGCGCGTACGTGTGCAGACCAGCACCAGCAAGAACGCATTGCTGGTTCCGCAGGCGGCCGTTATCGAAGTGCAGTCGCAGTACCAACTCTTTGTGGTCGGGTCTGACGACAAGGCCACGGTCCGACCGGTCAAAGTGGGAGAACGTGTCGGTCCGAACTGGATCATCACTGAAGGATTGAAACCGGGCGAGCGGGTGGTGGTCGAAGGCATCCAGAAGATGCAGACGTTTGCAGCGCAGGCGCCGGAATCGGCGAAGGAAGGTATCCCGGTCAGTCCCAAAGTGTACGCGGCCCCTGCCGGCGGGAGCGACTGACCATGGCGAAATTCTTTATTAATCGGCCCATCGTCGCGATCGTCATTGCCATACTGATGGTGCTGGTCGGCGTGGTTTCGATGCTTAGCCTGCCCACGGCGCAGTTTCCCAACATCGCCGACCCGATGATCCAGGTGAAAGCCACCTACCCGGGTGCGGACGCCCAAACGATTGCCGAGTCAGTGGCGACTCCGATTGAGCAACAGATGTCCGGCGTCAGCGGCATGAACTATATGTATTCGTTGAGTGCCAGCTCGGGCGGAGGGGGTACGCTCTACATAGATTTCAAGCTCGGGACTGATGTCAACACGGACCAGATTCTGGCGCAGATGCGGAGCGGTCAGGCTAACTCGCAATTGCCGAGCGAAGTTGTCCAGCAGGGGGTTCTCGTGCAGCCGGGTACGACAGCGCCCTTCATGCTGCTCGATCTTTACTCACCCAGTGGGGTATACGACAACATTTTCCTAGCGAACTACGCCATCATCAATCTGCAGTACGCTCTGACACGTATCTCCGGTGTCTCCCAGGTTCAGATCTTCGGAGCTGGGCCTTATGCCATGCGCATCTGGGTGAATCCTGATCGGCTGGCGAGGCTCGGGGTCACGGTCTCCGACATCACCAACGCGGTCAAAACCCAAAACAAGGTCAATCCGGGAGGGCAGGTCGGAGGGGAACCCGTTCCTTCGGGTCAGCAATTCACCTATAATGTGCGGGCCCCCGGACGACTGCCCACGGTTGAGGAGTTTAATGACATCGTCGTTCGTGCCCAGGCCGACGGTTCAATCCTTCGACTGAAGGACGTGGCACGAGTGGAAATGGGTTCGCAATACTATTCCTATCTGGCGCGGTTGGGAACGTCAGGAGAAGGTAAACCCGCTCAGCCCGCAGCCCTCATCGCGCTCTACCTCACCCCGGGGAGCAATGCCCTGCAGACGCGAGACTCCGTCCTCAAGATGATGGAGGAAGCGAAAGGGAGGTTTCCCCAGGGACTTTCCTACATTGTGGCACTTGATACCACGCTCGCGGTCAGTGAGGGCATCCATGAAATCTACAAGACACTGGGCGAGGCTCTGCTCCTTGTCATCTTAGTGGTCTACATTTTCCTCCAGGGATTTAGGGCGACTCTGATTCCGTTGCTTGCCGTTCCTGTCTCTCTGATTGGTACCTTCGCCGTTTTTCCGATGCTGGGATTCTCCATCAACACCCTGTCGCTTTTTGGGCTCGTCTTGGCGATTGGACTGGTCGTCGATGATGCCATTGTTGTCGTGGAGGCGGTGGAACATCATATTGAGCACGGAATGTCACCTCATGATGCGACCGTCAGAGCGATGGAGGAAGTTTCCGGGCCGGTCATTGCTATTGCACTGATTCTTGCGGCTGTCTTCGTTCCCACGGCTTTCGTTCCCGGTATCACCGGCCAGCTCTACAAGCAGTTTGCAGTTACCATCGCCGTTTCGGTGCTCTTCTCCGCTTTCAACGCGCTCACGCTCAGTCCTGCACTTTCCGCCTTGCTGCTGCGCCCAAGGAAGCCGGCACGGGGGCCTCTGGGAGCTTTCTTCCGCTGGTTCAACCGTGTCTTCGGGCGCGCCACGGACGGCTATGTGAGTTGGTGCGGACTCCTCATCCGCAAGGCCGGCGTCGCTTTTATCTTGCTCGCCGCGCTAACCATAGGTGCGGGTTTCTTCGGGAAGAACGTTGCCAAGAGCTTCCTTCCGGATGAAGACCAGGGATATATCTATGCCGGCTTGCAGTTGCCGAATGCGTCGTCGCTCCAACGATCCTCTGAAGCTGCCCGGGAAGTTGAGAAGGCCATCCTGGAGACTCCCGGGGTCGAGTATGTCAGTTCGGTCATGGGATTCAGCATGCTGAGCGGCGTCAACGCAACCTACAGCTCATTCTTTTTCATTTCGCTGAAGCCGTGGGAAGAACGCAAGACTCCCGAAACAAGCTACGAAGGAATCAAGGCCCACCTGCAAAAGGCACTTTCAAACGTCCCATCGGGAATTGCATTCTCGTTTTCACCACCCGCGATTCCGGGCGTAGGGACTTCAGGAGGAGCCACTTTCATTCTGGAAGACCGGTCGGGTGGAGGTGTTGATTTTCTTGCGAAGAACGCGCAACTGTTTGTGGCCGAGGCTCGCAAGCGACCGGAGCTGGCAGGCGTCATGACCACGGCTCTGTTCGGCGTCCCTCAGGTCGGGGTAAAAGTGGACAACGCCAAAGCAATGACCCAGCAGATCCAACTGAGCAGCCTGTACGAGACCGTGCAGACGTTTATGGGCGGCGCGCTGGTTAACTATTTCAATCGCTTCGGCCTGCAATGGCAGGTGTATGTCCAGGCCGATGGTGACTTCCGGAACAAAGCCGAAAATGTGGGCAAGTTCTACGTCAGGAACGCCGCGGGCGGAATGGTTCCGTTGAGTACTCTGACTACCACTTATCCCCGTAATGGCGCCGAGTTCATGATGCGCTACAACCTCTTCAACTGCGTGCAAATTAATGCCGCGACGGCGCCCGGCTACAGCTCAGCGCAAGCAATGGCGGCACTGGAAGATGTCTTTCACAAGTCGATGCCGAGCCAGATGGGCTTTGACTACATGGGCATGTCGTACCAGGAGCAAAAGGCCGCGCAGGGCGTTTCAGCCGGAGCCATCTTTGGGCTGGCCTTCTTCGTGGTTTTCCTGATCATGGCAGCGCAATACGAGAGCTGGACGCTACCGTTCAGCGTACTCCTGGGAGTTCCCATTGCTGTTTTCGGCGCGTTCGCGACCATGTACCTTCGCCGGCTCGACAACGATGTTTATGCCCAGATTGGCCTGGTCATGCTGATTGGATTGTCGGCCAAGAATGCCATTCTGATCGTCGAATTTGCCAAGGCAGAATACGAGAAGGGCAAATCCCCGATGGAAGCCGCACTGATTGGCGCCAAACTGCGATTACGACCCATCCTAATGACCTCATTCGCTTTCATTCTGGGTTGCGTGCCACTGTGGACGGCTTCCGGAGCGGGCGCAATCTCGCGGCAGGTTCTGGGAACCGTGGTCATCGGAGGAATGATGGCAGCTTCGGTGCTGGCCATCTTCTTCATTCCGGTCAGCTACGACGTCGTAGAGCGGTTCGGACTATGGGCATCCGGAGAGAAGAAACGTCCACAAGAAACGCTACCCGAACCGCTTCAAGGAGCCGCCGATGACTAGGAAGGCTGCCCTTCGCGGCATTGTGCGTGCATATCGTGGACCGGCCAGCGCACCGGAACAAAAAAGAGTCTCCCCATTGTCAGCGCCAACCATTCTGACAACGGAAGGGGACTGGCCATGATCAGCAGGCATTGGCTTGTCGCACTCACGTTTCTCCTGCTGACTGGATGCACTGTAGGCCCCAAGTACCAGCGTCCGCCGGCAACAGTTCCCGATGGCTACCGGGGCCTTGCGCCAGATGCTAGCCAGCAGGCTGCAGCTTCGCTCGGAGACGAAAAGTGGTGGACAGTCTTTCAGGACCAGCAGTTGCAGGCACTGATCCGGGAGGCACTCGCCCAGAACTATGATGTGCGCATCGCCGCAACGCGCGTGCTCCAGGCACAGGCCATACTAGGCATCACTCGCGCCGACCAGTTTCCTACGATCGCTGGCGGCGCATCAGCTACCAACCAACGGTTTCCGAAGACACGAGTGACCCCTGCATTCGAGAGCAGCCCGTTAGAGGTCAACCTTTCACTATTCTGGGAACTGGACTTCTGGGGAAAATTCCGCAGAGCCACTGAATCGGCGCGCGCCAGTCTGCTAGCCACGGAGTGGGCTCAGAAGGCTGTGATATCGAGCCTGGTCAGCAATGTGGCTTCGGCGTATTTCCAGTTACTGGAACTGGATTCAGAGATGAACATCTCCAGGGACACACTCGCTTCTCGAAGAGAATCATTGCGCCTGGTAGAAATACGAGCGAGAGGAGGCACAACCTCCTTGGTGGACGTCCGTCAATCTGAGCAACTGGTTTACACGGCTGCCGCGTCTATTCCAGATCTGGAACGAAGGATCGAGCAACAAGAGAACCTGATAAGCATTCTGCTGGGCAAGAATCCGGCGCCCGTCACTCGGGGGAAACCTTTGGTGGAGAATTTGGTGTTGCCGACAGTCCCAGCCGGGCTACCCTCGCAGCTGCTGGCCCGGCGTCCCGATATTCAGTCAGTGGAGCAACAATTAGTCGCCGCCAATGCCCAGATCGGCGTGGCAAAAGCAGCTTATTTTCCCCAGATCACGCTCACCGGTCTCGGAGGCTACCAGAGCACTGCTCTCACGGACCTGTTCACTGGGCCCGCTGGTTTGTGGAGTTTTGGCGGTCAGTTGGTTCAACCCATTTTCACGGCCGGAAAGATCCGGTCCAACGTGAGGCTGACGGAAGCGCAGAAAGAGGAAGCGGTTCTCATCTACCAGCAGTCTATCCAGCAGGCCTTCCGCGAAGTTTCGGATTCGCTGGTCGCTTACCGTAAGAATCAGGAGTTCCGGGCACAGCAGGAATTGCTCACTGGAGCGGCACGGGATACCACCCGGCTCGCGGGCGTCCGTTATCAAGGTGGGGTCACGAGTTACCTCGAAGTGTTGGACAGCGACACGCGCTATTTCGATGCCCAACTGGGTTTGGTGCAAGCAGAACTCAACGAACGACTGGCCCTGGTTCAACTCTACAATGCGCTGGGAGGTGGGTGGCAGCAGTAGGGAAATCCGTGACCACCATGCCTGAGAGCCAAACCAAATCACCTAGACGCCTACTCGAACCGATGGAAAGGATCTCCGAGGTTCTGTTCGGGTTGATCATGGTTCTCACCTACACCTGCTCATTCAGCGTCGCTGGGGCAGGCCGTGAAGAAGTCCACACAATGCTGGTCGGGGCGTTGGGCTGTAATCTGGCTTGGGGAATTATTGATGCGGTCTTCTATCTGATGGGCAATTTCAGCGCGTTTGGTCAAGGTATCCTGAAGTTGAGAGCATTGCGACAAGTCGCCAGCCCAGCCGAGGCACACCAGATCATTGCTGAGGCACTGCCCCCTCTACTGGCGTCCGTTTTGTCTACAGCAGATCTTGACCATATGCGCCAAGAGTTGAATCGATTGCCCAATCTGCCGTCGTGCCCACGACTTCAGAAAGATGATTGGCTGGGCGCGATCGGCGTGTTCGTGATTGTCGTAGTGGCCACGTTCCCTGTGGTCGTCCCATTTGCTCTAATCAGTGACGCCCGGCATGCCTTACGAATCTCCAATGGGATTGCTATTGCGATGCTGTTCCTGACCGGATATGCATTTGGACGCCATGCTGGGCATCGTCCGTGGGGGATGGGCCTTGCGATGGTGCTCCTCGGCGGCGTCATGGTCGCGATCACAATTTTCCTCGGAGGGTGACAGCCACGCAATCGCTGGCGATTCTCGCCGTGGCAATTCTCCTGAGCGACTCAGTATGGGCGCAGACGTCGAGCCGCGCGCCGGCCAGTTCCAGCGAATCCCCTCCGGACAAGTGGGCGTACTCCTTCAACATATCTGGATATATTGTGCCCCATGACCGTTCTTATGCTTCTCCGACATTCGCCGCGGATCGCGGACGGGCTCACTTCGGAGCGCGTTACAACTACGAGGATAAGGAGACTGGCTCGCTGTGGGTTGGCTACAACTTCAGCACTGGTGACAAACTGGCTCTGGAGGTTACGCCAATGATTGGCGGCGTCTTCGGGAACACGACCGGGGTTGCTCCCGGATATAAGGCATCACTCGCCTGGAGGCGGGCTGAACTCTCGACGGAAGGTGAATATGTATTCGATACGAAAGACCACATTGGCAATTTCTTCTACAGTTGGATGGAACTGAGCTATTCCCCCTTGGAGTGGTGTCGCGCGGGTCTTGTAGCGCAGCGGACCAAGGCATACCATACCGACCTCGCCATCCAGCGCGGACTGTTGCTTGGCTTTTCCCACAAGAGGATGGACTTCACAACCTACATATTCAACGCCGGCTGGACTGACCCGACTGTCGTTTTGTCCCTCGGGTTCAGCTTTTGATCAGCGGGGTGACGATTAACACCTGCCCTGCTTGTGGCTACCAGGTTCCGACTCGCAAGACGATGCCCGTCGTGAAACGCAGACCCCGGTTGTAGTCCGTTCCGGCCACGGGCTGCAGCCATGAATACATGTAGTCGAGATTTGCCACGCGAACTGCTAGGGCATTGTTGAGCTTGATATCCAGGCCGCCGCCGGCGGAGATCGAAACGCCGGTGCTCTCGTAGTGCTGGGCATGAAAACTGGGTTCGCTCTTGCAAGGCTTTCCAACGAATAGGCCATCCGGATGGACGCCTTCGACTTCGCAATAATCCCGAGTGATTTTCTGGCCGCCGGCACGGAAGTGGGCGTGGGGGCTCCAGCGACTGGAGTTATGCATGATCCACTGTGGACCGGTATTGAAGATCAGGGAGTCGCCACCCCAATGCTTGGGTAAGCTGGTGGCCAGATTGCAACCACCAACTTCCGCAGTCCATTGCCAAGAATCGTCGATCCGGAAGCCGACGACTCCACTGCCGCCCAGACACGACTGCCCCCCCATTTTCGTGTACGAGGGCATGGCCGCGGTGAGTTCAAATTTTGGAACAAGCGGGGGTATGAACCTTACCGAGGCAAAAGTATCCGGCCGGAAATAAAGCTGGCCATCGTACTCGGTGGGACTTGCCCGGTTTTCGCGATGCCAGGGGTATTGGAACATCATCATATTGGCAAAGGTCTGGGGCGGATTGATGAGTGACCGAAGAAGACTGCGAGCCGTAATGCTGGTGGTGCGATTTTCGAGGGGGCGGGTGACGTATCGATCGATAATGTCGCCTCCCACCAGCCAGGCCATGCCGAAGTTTGGAGTAACGACGTGGTCAACAAAACCATAGGCGCAGCAATAGCGCTGAATCTGCCCGATGGAAGCTTCGCTAAGCACGCCGATCTCAAACTGCTCGCTGAAGGCCCAGGAATAGCCATAGGCGCGTAGACGACCCATCCAGTAATCACGGCTCTTGCCGAACTCAACGTTGCGATAGCGCGGATCATTGTGAATCCACACGTAGTCGGTGACACCGCCCTGGATCGGGTGTCCGAGGTAATTCTCGTAATAGCCGTCACCGTCCGACCAGCCGTGCATCGACCCGAGGGCTTTGAAATATCCTCCGACCACATTGTTGTGCATGGCTTCGCGAGTGCCATTTTCGGTCGAAAGGCGGAAAGCTTGCATGAATCCCACGAGGAAAAGAGAGTTTTTCGTCAGTGTCTTCCACTGAATGCCCTGGTCTGATTCCTCGGAGGAGCGGATCACAACGGCAGGAGTAGGAGAGATAGCGGACGAGAGCCTGGCGAAATCCGGTGTGGAACTGTCAGCACCACCCGGCGGGGTGGCGGATGCAGCGAAAAACTCCGCTTGCGCCGCAGCGTACCTGGGCGGGCAGACGGTACCCACCAGCAGAGCCGTGAGGATGACCAAAAAGATGTTTTTCACGAGAGCCTTCGTACATTCGTGGACTGTTTCTGACTTGGCGACGCCACCAACTCGTCGCCACCACATCACACTTAAACAGGCCCCGGGAATGGGAGTAACTAGGAAGACTTACAGCAAGTGCGTCCGAAGTTACCAGTGTCACCTGCTTCGAACCGAGTCGGCATTGCGGTGATTCACGCGGTCTCATTCGCCGCAGCCAGGTTTTCGGCTGGAAACTGTCATTTCTGTCAGTATCCGCTGCATTGTCCGGCTCCTAACTTGATGGGTGCAGGCGCCTTGGCGATGAGGGTCGACCGACTAATCAACGTACTCGCGGTCATCACACTCATCGAAATGATGGTGACAATCGGCTTAGGCGTGGCATGGTCTGATGTGTTGAGCGTAAGCAGAAACTACGGGTGGGTCGTACGCGCCGTACTGGCAAACTACATTCTCGTCCCTGCGGCGGCACTTGGCCTACTCCTGTTGTTTCATGCCAGTCCCATGGTCGCTGTCGGATTTCTCGTCGCTGTGGTTTGCCCGGGCGCGCCCTATGGGCCACCTTTTACCGCGATGGCCAAGGGAAACGTAGCGGTTTCGGTGGGATTGATGGTCATTTTGGCGGGATCGTCGGCTATCGTCGCACCTCTACTGCTCCAATTCTTGCTCCCCATCGTGGTGGGAGACATCCCGCTGAGAATCAATGTGATCAAGATCGTCGGCATACTGCTCGGGGCGCAGTTGTTCCCGTTGTGCGTGGGACTCATGGTGCGCCAGCGGTACCCGGTCTGGGCGGAGAGATTCAAGAAACCGGCGGGTGTACTAAGCGTCTTGCTCAATTTGTTACTGCTCGCCTCAATCCTTTTCGTTCAGTTTCGAGTGTTGTTGGAAATTCGTCTGGTCGGTTACGTCGGAATGTTGTCGCTGGTGATCGCCACCTTCGTCTGTGGGTGGCTCGCCGGCGGGCGGAGAAGCGAGAACAGAAAGGTCATGGTGTTCACGACATCCGTCCGAAATGTTGGCGTCGGACTGGTCATCGTGACCGCCAGTTTTCCCGGTATGCCCGCTGTTGCCTCGGCAACCGCGTATGCGTTGTTTCAGACGATTGTGATCGCGTTAGTTGCGTTGGCGTGGGGCAGACTTACGCCAGCAGACATCGGGCTGGTCAAGATGAGGGCCGCATGAACAAAGCACTCTCCATTGTTTACCTAGCGCGGCACGGAGAGACTGCCTGGAGTCCTACTGGCCAGCCATACCGGACTCAGTCTTTGACCGAGGAAGGCGAGCAAGTCGCACCGCGAAGGGCGAATGGGCTGCTGCCGAGGGATGACACCCGTCAGGTGGGAAGAAAGCAATCTATAAACAAAATATAGAATGTCAAGACCAGGTCAATTCGATGAACACAAGAAGTGTAACGAGTCGTAAGAGTCCCAAGAGCACAAGAACCGCGACGGTGGTGCCAATCCCAACTGCAGCGGACGGTATTTCGAGGCTCCTGGAGCAATATGGCTGTGGTCCAGTTCAATTGTCTGGAACAGATAACTCCCTATATGAGCGCCATCTTGTTTTTGACAACGTCATGGATCTCAGCGCAGCCGATGCCCGGGCGCACTTTGAGGCGTTTGCTCATTCGGTTCGTGACATCCTCTCGCAGCGTTGGATACATACCGAAAACACGTACGAACGCGAGAATCCGAAGCGAGTGTACTACCTCTCGATGGAATTCCTTATTGGGCGCTCACTGGCTAACAACGTCACCAATCTGTTGCTCGATCCGGTGGCGAAGCAGGCCATTCAGCAAAAAGACATGGATTGGGTCGCTCTGTTGGAACAGGAGCCCGATGCAGGTCTGGGGAACGGAGGACTTGGACGCCTGGCAGCCTGTTTCCTCGACTCGTTAGCGACCATGCAGTTGCCGGCCATGGGCTATGGCTTGCGTTATGAATACGGCATCTTTAAGCAAACCATACGGGACGGATGGCAACACGAAGATGCAGACAATTGGCTCCGTCGCGCCGATCCGTGGGAAGTTGCTCGCCCGCAAGAGAAGGTTCAGATCAACCTGAACTGCTCGTTTGAGATACACGGCGGGAGCCTGCGCGCAATTCCGCATCGTCCCTCGAGTTTGATTGGTGTTCCATTTGATCGGCCAGTCGTTGGTTATGGCGGCCAGACCATCAATACGTTGCGACTTTGGGCCGCGGCCGCCCCTGACTATTTTGATTTTCAGGAGTTCAGCAGCGGCGATTTCGTCGCCGCACTGGCCGAGACACTGACCGCCGAATCCATCACCCGGGTTCTGTATCCAGACGACTCTACCAGCAGGGGGCAGGCGCTTCGCTTCGTGCAGGAGTATTTTCTGGTCGCCGCTTCGCTGGCCGACCTGCTGCGGCGCTTCCGGCGCACCAATAAAGATTGGCATGCCCTCCCGGAGCAAGTCGCTATTCAACTCAATGACACACACCCAGCTCTGGCTGTCCCCGAGTTGATGCGAGTTCTGCTCGATGAAGCGCATCTCGGATGGGAGGAAGCCTGGGATCTTAGCCAAAGAAGCCTGGCCTTCACCAACCACACTCTTCTGCCCGAAGCCCTGGAAAAGTGGCCCCTGGCCTGGTTTGAAACTATGCTGCCAAGACACCTTGAGATAATTCTGGAGATTGATCGGCGTCTTCTCGATGAAGTTCGCACTAGCTTGTCCGGAGAGGAGGAGCGGACCAGGAACATAACGCTAGTAGAGCAAGGAGATCAGCGCCAAATCCGAATGGCGAACCTCGCGATCGTGGGCTCGCACAGCACCAACGGTGTGGCCGCCATCCACTCTCAGTTGCTGCGCACGACCACAGTGAAGGATCTCGCCGAGATGTTTCCTGAACGCTTCAACAACAAGACTAACGGCGTGACCCCACGACGCTGGCTATTGCTGGCCAACCCCGGCCTGGCTTCCGCGATCACAGATGCCATCGGGGAGTCCTGGATCACGGATCTCGGCCAACTCCGTAGTCTTAAGAGTTTTGCTGATGACAAGAGCTTCCGTGAGACGTTTCGCAAGGCCAAGCAGGAAGCCAAGGTACAGTTCGCCAACTGGCTCAAGTCCACCTCAGGACTGACGGTTGACCCGGACACCATCTTCGACTCGCAAGTCAAACGCATTCACGAATACAAGCGGCAACTGCTGAATGCGCTGCGCATTGTCGTGCTTTATAACCGGTTGCGCGACAACCCAGGTCTAGACATGGCGCCTACCACTTTTTTGTTTGCCGGTAAGGCTGCCCCGGCGTACCGCCTCGCTAAGCTCATCATCAAGTTCATTAACAATCTGGCGGGCACGCTCGACGGAGATCCGGCTGCGCGAGGGCGGCTCAAGGTTATTTTCCTGCCCGACTACTGCGTTTCGTTAGCGGAGAAGCTGATCCCGGCCTGCGATGTGTCTAACCAAATATCCACTGCAGGCTACGAGGCCAGTGGAACCAGCAATATGAAGTTCATGATGAACGGCGCTCTCACCATCGGTACCAGGGATGGTGCGACTATCGAGATGGCAGAAGAAGCCGGCGAGGAGAATTTCTTTCTTTTCGGACTGACCGCAGACCAAGTCGCCAACAGCCGCGGATGGTACAGCCCGCACTGGCATTACGAGAACGAACCTGAGACACGTGCGGCGCTGGACCTGATCTTCTCCAACCACTTCAGCCGCCATGAACCTGGCGTGTTCGAGCCCCTGCGCGAAACACTTCTGACCGGTGGCGACCATTACATGCATTTGGCAGACCTGACCTCGTACCTCCAGGCGCATCAACGAGCGGGAGAACTGTATTCCGACGTTGATGCCTGGACGCGGACAGCCATTCTGAATGTGGCGGGGTCAGGCAAATTTTCCAGCGATCGTACGATTGCGGAGTATGCAGCCGAAATCTGGAAGGTGAAGCCATGTCCGGTGTCGTAGAAACCCGGGCACGACCGGTCGTATTCAATGGGCAGAGCCGGCTGCAAATGAAATAGCTAGCTGAGTGGACTCCCCAAAGTTGAGGAGACGAAAGGGGAAGCGCATATGGCGGCACAACCACAAGCAGTTACCAGTGAGCTGCAGACAAAGCGACCGGTATGGAAGGCTCTCGAAACTCACTATAAGAGGGTCCGGGAACTACATCTCCGGGATCTCTTTGCCAACGACCCCACTCGTGGGGAAAGGATGGTAGCCCAGGGCGCGGGCATCTACCTGGATTACTCAAAGAATCGGATCACCGACCACACCCTCAAGCTCCTTACGCAACTTGCGGAGGAGTCCGGTCTGCAGGCGCGGATCGATGGCATGTTCCGAGGGGCGAAGATCAACAATACCGAAAAGCGGGCTGTCTTGCACGTGGCTCTCCGCGCTCCACGAGGCGCGTCCATCTTCGTTGACGGCAAAAACGTAGTTCCGCGAGTTCAGGCCGTACTCGACAAAATGAGTCATTTCTGTACCCGCGTCGGTGGTGGCGACTGGAAGGGGCACACGGGCAAACCGATTCGCAACGTCATCAATATCGGCATCGGGGGCTCCGATCTGGGGCCTGTCATGGCATATGAGGCGCTGAAGTATTATAGCAATCGCTCAATCACGTTCCGGTTCGTCTCCAACGTCGATGGTAGCGACCTTACGGAAGCTGTTCGTGATCTAGATCCAGCCGAAACTCTTTTCATAGTTTCCTCGAAGACCTTTGCCACATCGGAAACGATGATGAATGCCTGTGCCGCCCGTGCCTGGCTTCTTGCCGGTTTTGAGGGAGACGAAAAGTCGGTATCCAAGCACTTCGTCGCAGTCTCAACCAATGTCGCGGACGCAGCGAAGTTCGGTATTGATGCCGCGCACACGTTCGAGTTCTGGGATTGGGTGGGCGGGCGCTACTCCATGGCTTCGGCGGTAGGCCTGTCTACGATGCTTGCAATTGGCCCGGAGAATTTCCGCGCCATGTTGGATGGTTTTCGCCAGATGGACACACACTTCATGGCCACTCCCTTCGAGCGCAACCTGCCGGTGCTGATGGCCTTGCTGGCCGTCTGGTACAACAACTTTTTTGGCGCCGAGACGGTCGCGGTCTTGCCCTACGACCGGTATCTGAAGCGCTTCACTGCTTACTTGCAACAGTTGACGATGGAGAGTAATGGCAAACATGTCACGCTCATTGGGACAGAGGTTACGCAGGCAACTAGCCCGATCTACTGGGGCGAACCGGGCACTAACGGTCAGCACTCGTTTTACCAGTTGATTCATCAGGGGACCAGGCTCGTGCCTTGTGACTTCATCGCCTTCGGACAGCCGCTCAATCCAATGGGGCGCCACCACGATACGCTCCTGGCCAATGTCTTTGCGCAAACTGAGGCGCTAGCCTTTGGCAAGACCCTGGAGCAAGTCAAGTCCGAAGATACTCCAGACTGGCTCGCCCCCCATCGCGTCTTCGAAGGTAACCGGCCGTCGAACACGATTCTGGCGGAGAGGCTCACGCCGGAAACGCTAGGCAAGCTCATTGCCCTTTACGAGCACTCCGTCTTCACTCAGGGAGTGATTTGGAACATCAATTCATTCGACCAGTGGGGCGTCGAGCTGGGCAAGGTTCTGGCGCAGCAAATTATCCCCGAGCTCGAGAGTAAAGAAGAGCCCCACCTCGAGCATGACAGCTCAACTAACGCTCTGATCCGCCGATATCGGCAACTCAGGGAGAAGGCGTGAAAACGAGCAGGAGGTAAGTTATGACCGCCACTCTTGAAAACGAAATTGATGTTCTCGAGCTCACGAGATCGCAGGAGCCAGAAGAGAAACCTGTTATTGAAATGGCCGGTCAGAGCTCTCCTCTTGGCGCCACGATCAGAGCCAATGGGGTCAACTTCAGTGTTTACTCCCGCAATGCCTCAAGCATCGAGTTGTTGTTGTTTGACCGGGAAGACGACGCCAAGCCGGCACGAGTCATTCGCATCGATCCTGTCAGTAATCGCACGTACCACTATTGGCATGTATTCGTCCCGGGAGCACAGGCAGGGCAAATCTATGCATATCGTGTCCATGGACCATTCGATCCCGCCAAGGGATTGCGATTCGATCCCGAGAAGCTCCTGCTCGATCCCTACGGCCGTGGTGTTGTCGTGCCCAAGAACTACTGTCGTGGCGCGGCTCGCCAAAAAGGTGACACCGCAGCCACGGCCATGAAGAGCGTGGTTGTCGATCCACACACTTACGATTGGGAAGGTGATACGCCGCTGGCGAAACCATCGTCACAGACGGTCGTATACGAAATGCATGTCCGCGGTTTCACCCGACACCCCAGTTCCGGCGTCGCAGAGAACCTGCGTGGCACGTATGCGGGCCTGATCGAGAAGATTCCCTATCTTCGCGATCTTGGTATCACCGCTGTCGAACTGCTCCCCGTTTTCCAGTTCGACCCGCAGGACTGCCCGGCGGGACTCGTCAACTACTGGGGGTACGCACCGGTTTCTTTTTTTGCGCCGCATCAGGCGTACAGCTCAAAGCAGGATCCACTTGGTCCGATCGACGAGTTTCGCGACATGGTGAAAGCACTGCATCGTGCCGGCATAGAGGTGATTCTCGACGTTGTGTATAACCACACTGCAGAATGTGCTCAAGATGGACCGACCTTGAGTTTCCGCGGTTTCGACAACGAGGCGTACTACATCCTGGAGCAAGACCGCTCGAGGTATGCCAACTTCAGCGGGTGTGGCAACACACTCAATTCCAATCATCCCATTGTTCGCCGGATGATTGTCGATAGCCTGCGCTATTGGGTCGGCGAGATGCATGTTGACGGCTTCCGGTTCGACCTTGCCTCAATCCTTTCGCGCGATTCGTCAGGCCACACGATGTCGACGCCTCCGGTGCTGTGGGATATCGAGTCGGATCCAACCCTCGCGGGCACCAAGCTCATCGCGGAAGCCTGGGATGCAGCCGGCCTTTACCAGGTGGGCAGTTTCATCGGCGACAGTTGGAAGGAATGGAACGGACGCTTCCGCGATGATGTCCGAAGCTTCTTCCGTGGCGAGCAGGGAGTAGTGACCCGCTTTGCGGACCGGATACTCGGAAGCCCCGAAATGTACGCTCATAAGCAGCGCGAAATGGAACAGAGCGTTAACTTCGTGACCTGCCACGACGGCTTCACGCTAAACGACCTTGTTTCCTACGATCAGAAGCACAACGAGGCAAACCTCGAGGAAAACCGCGATGGCAGCAACGACAACCGAAGCTGGAACTGCGGTGTGGAGGGACCAACTGAAGATCCGGCAGTGGAGCGCCTGCGGAATCGACAAGTGAAGAACTTTTTCACTGTGACCATGCTTTCACTGGGCATGCCGATGATCCTGATGGGGGACGAGATTCGGCGCACCCAGGGCGGCAACAATAACGCTTATTGCTACGACGACGCCAACAACTGGATGGACTGGGGCTTGCTGGACAAGCACGCCGACATACATCGTTTCACAAAACTGCTAATCGCGCGGCGCCTGCTGCGAGGCGTAGAAGCAGAACAACAGCGTAAAAGCTTAGATCAGATGCTCCGGGAAGCGCGCAAAGCCTGGCATGGTGTGAAAGTGGAGCAACCGGACTGGAGCGATTGCTCGCACAGCCTGGCGTTTGGAGCTGAGCTCAAGAACCAAAAACTGTACTTTCAGCTGATGATGAATGCGTATTGGGAGCCGCTGGAGTTCGAATTGCCATCATCGGATGACCGCGGAGGACATCCCTGGTGCCGTTGGATCGATACCGCGCTCGAGTCGCCTCTGGACATTGTCGAATGGCAAAAAGCACCCACCATTTCGGGTCGCACCTACCGGGTGGAGGCGCGATCTGTAGTAATGCTTTTCCGCGCCCTGGACGCCTGATTGTTTCGAGTCAATCATGGACCAAGAACAAATCAAGTCGCCTGCCTTCCAGAACGCTGAGTTGCAGAGTGAACGTCTCCGCATCCTCGGTGTTCTGGGATTCGTCGCCATTTTCATCGTGGTGACGGCCGTCCGGGTATTTGTTATTCGCACGGCCGCGAGCACGACCCCGTGGGTGTTGAGCTTCCTCCTGGCGGCCATTGTTATTGCGTTTGAATTGTGGATGCTGCGCAAGGTGGGTCTTGCCTTGAAGGAAAACGGCAGTCTTGGGACCCGGTTCTGGATCCTGAGCACGATTCTGGAGACCTCAATCCCGGCATTCGCAATCGCCTTCCTCACCAGCGCACAGGTAGAGGTCGTCTATCGCCCTCTGGCCAGTCCGGCAGTGCTCGTTTTCTTTATCTTTATTATATTGTCCACTCTGCGATTGAGCCCTTGGATCGGCACTCTTTCCGGCATTGTCGCAGCCGTTACTTACATTTGCGCCGCTTTGTACCTCGGCTGGCGGCTGCCTCTTCCCGGTGCACCAGCTCCGGTCACTCAAACCAGCGTCAGCCTTTATGCCGTAACCCTTCTTATTGGTGGACTGGTTGCTGGTGCGGTTGCGGGGCAGATCCGGAAGCATGTTCAATCAGCTCTTCGCGAGGCAGAAACCAAACGGGAGCTGGAGGCTGTGCAGCACGACCTGCAAGTAGCCCGTTCCATCCAGCAATCACTCCTCCCCCAGAAGCGGCCTCAAATTGTGGGGTTCGATATTGCCGGGTGGAACCGGCCCGCCGATGACACGGGGGGAGATTATTTTGATTGGATTACGCTGCCCGATGGAAAGGTATTTGTCAGTCTCGCGGATGTCACCGGACACGGGATAGGCCCTGCGCTACTTGCCGCCGTGTGCCACGCCTATGCGCGTTCCAATTTCAGCATCGCACAGAACCTTCCGACAGCTTTCGAACACATCAATCAGGAGCTTGCGGCCGATCTTGGGACCGGCCGCTTCGTGACTTTCGTGGCCGCCACTTGTTGTCCTGGTTGTGCGGAGGTGGAGATGCTCTCTGCTGGCCACGGTCCTCTCTTTTTCTATTCGCGTCCGGAGGACCGGTTTACGACGATGAATGCGCACGCGCTCCCATTGGGTATGTTTTCCTTTTTCAAATCCGATCCCCCGGCTCGTCTCCAGCTTCGCACGGGTGATCTGATACTCCTGGCAACAGACGGTTTCTTCGAATGGGAGAACGATCAGGGCGAACAATTCGGGGTACAGCGGATAGAAGGAGTCATGCGAGCATCACGAGACTTGGCTGCCTCAGAGATCATCTCGCAGCTGTACGAGGCCGTCATCAGGTTCTCCAATGGAACCAAGCAGCAGGACGACCTGACTGCGGTGCTCATCAAGGGATTGTAGAGACGAGGCGATGTTTGATGCTGGGAGGCAGAACACGATGCTGTTCGATGAAATTGTGCCGAGGGTACTTGCTCTTGCTTGCCCTTGTTGTGTGTCCTCTGAGTTGGGGGCAGGACCTGGCTCCGCGAGCCTATCTCATCACACCCATCCATTCAAACGCGGTCACCTTTACCTATTCGTTCTTCACCGGCAACATTCTCTTCGATGGGGCGGTTCCGATAACCGGCGCTAGCGCGAGAGTGAATGTGCCGATCCTCAGCCTCACCCACTCCCTCCGCTTTTTTGGACGCTCTGGAAATATCACAGCTTCGCTGCCCTACGGGGTAGGGAACTTCCGGGGCACAGTCACTGGCGCTGAGACTCGGGCCTACCGCTCGGGCATGCTGGATTCTTCGTATCGCTTGTCAGTCAACCTGAAAGGCGGGCCGGCGATGGACGTGCATGATTTTCTTAAATGGCGGCAACGGACCCTTTTAGGGGTGAGCCTCAAGGTGGTGGCTCCGACCGGCCAATACGACCCAACGAAACTGATCAATTACGGTGCCAACCGCTGGGCCTTCAAGCCAGAGGTGGGCCTATCCCGACGATGGGGACACTGGGTTCTAGACAGCTATGCAGCGGTATGGTTTTTCACCACGAACCACGACTTCTTCTCGCGCAATCAGTTTTCACCGGGCACCAATACTCAACAACAGGCCCCCATGTTCGCCTTCGAAGGGCACCTGAGCTATGACGTGAGGGCCCGCCTTTGGGCTTCGCTCGATGGCAATTTCTGGACCGGAGGTCGGACGACCTTGAACGGGGTTGAAAACCCCGGCACGCTGCAGAAAAACTCGCGTATTGGGGGCACGGTCTCTATCCCCGTGAGCCGGCATCAGGCCATAAAGTTCAGTTACAACCGTGGCACCTACATCCTGTATGGCGGGAACTATCAAAATGTGTCCGTGGCGTGGCAGTACTCGTGGCTGGGCAGGCCGAACTAGCAGGTGGAACCAAGCTAGCAGGAATAACAAATGAGCGCGATAAGAGACTTTCCGCTTCTCGTCTTCGTGATATCTCTCATCGTGATGTGGCTCTCGGCACAGATCGGTGATTTCTTTCGCAAGAGAGCAAGACCACTGGAAGAAGGTGAGCGGACAGACTTATCTACCGTCTTGACCGCTACCCTGACCTTGCTCGGCCTTATCATCGCGTTCAGCTTTTCCATGGCCGTCAGCCGCTACGATCAGCGAAAAAACTACGAGGCAGAGGAGGCGAACGCGATCGGGACCGAGCACATCCGTGCCACTTTATTACCTGCCGCCCACGCGGAAAGAGTGCGTGAATTACTAAGGCAGTACACACATCAGCGGGTCCTGTTCTATGAAACCCGCAATCGACGCCAGTTGGAGCAAATCGATAAGGATACCGCTGCGCTCGAGGTCGAGCTGTGGTCCACTGTACAGGCCGCCGCTGCGGCGCAGCCCAATCCGGTTGTCGCCCTCGTGGCTCAAGGAATGAACGACGTTTTGAATACCAGAGAGTACACGCAGGGTGCGTGGTGGAACCGCATCCCACGCGCGGCATGGATTCTGATGATCGCCATCGCAATCTTCTGCAATCTGCTAATCGGCTATGGCGCGCATCGGAAGGGGATCATCCTGTTCCTGGTTTTGCCGCTGGCTCTGTCGATTGCGTTCTTTCTCATATCTGACATAGACAGCCCGCGTGGAGGCGTGATTCGCGTGCGTCCGCAAAATCTGGAGAGCCTCGCTCGGTCGCTGAACGGACAATAGTCGAGACTCAATGAATCGCAAAAGGAGCAGGTCTCATGGAACCTCCCATTTCCGCTCCACTTTATGCTGTGCTGCTGTTCTTCGGCATGCTGATCCTGCTGGAAGCCGGCCGTCGTTTTGGTGTCAGGCGTCGGCCGAAAGAGTCGGAAGGCGAGCGGGGCAGCTTGGGTACGGTCGAGGGGGCGGTTTTCGCCCTGTTTGGCTTGATGGTGGCATTCACCTTTTCGGGAGCGGCGACGCGGTTCAACGAGAAACGGATGTTAATCGCCGAGGAAGTCAACTCTATCGAAACTGCGTATCTGCGGTTGCATCTAGTGCCCCAGGAGGCACAGTCCGCATTGCAAGAGTTGTTTCGTCAGTATGTGGACTGTCGATTGGAGACCTATCGCAAGCTGCCAAATATGGCGGCAGCCAAGCCGGAAATGGTCAAATCCAAGAAGCTCCAGGAAGAGATTTGGACGGAAGCAGTGGCCGCTACAGTACTTCCGAAGTCCCATCCCGACGCGGGCAAGCTACTGCTTCCTGCGCTCAACAACATGATCGACATCACTACTACCCGCTCGATGGCACTACAAATGCACCCCCCGAGAATCATCTACGCGCTTCTGTTCGGTCTGGGTCTCATCTGCTCCTTGCTGGCCGGTTATCGGATGTCAAGCGCCCACCACCGTAGTTGGCTTCACATCTTCGGCTTCACGGTCATAACGGTCATCATCGTCTACGTCATGCTCGACACTGAGTACCCGCGCACGGGTCTGATCCATCTCGAGACCGCCGATCAACTCCTGGTCGACCTCCGCGATGGTATGAAATGACTTGCAATAAATACGTGAGCGCCGGTCTTATGCCCTGCTAGACTTTCGACTGTGCTCACTGAGACGCCTGCAGGGCCTTGTCACTCTGCATCTGCTTCACCACGAGTTTTACCAGTCCGTTGATCGCTTTTTGTACATTGGACGGATTGAAGGTGTCGGTGACGCCGGTCCAGACGAGTTCTCCCTCCTGCGAAGAGATCACATAGAGGTTCGTCTCGATGCGTACTTTCTTCTCTTCCCGCAGGTAGTCGGGCGAGTAGACTACGGGGTATACCGCGCCGTAGTAGCCATAAAAAGTGTTGTAGTAGGGGAAGGGAGCAACGTAGGCGCTGCCTGGGATATAGGTGACGGTATTTTCCACCTTGATCAGGCGCGACACCACGATCGCATCAATCCGGTTCTCCCGGATCTGGATCTTGAGGTAATTCAGGTCGAACTGCGTACCCTCTGGTCTCAACAGGATGCTGTTACCAGGAATCGTCTCCACGCCGGTGGCCACAAGCTGTTCTGCGAGCGCGTCTTCGAAGCTAGCCCGAACTCCTGTCTTGTCGCTCAGCCCCAGCGCCAGCACCCGGTGAAATTTCCTTGCCGTGTAGTTGGGGTTCTTCCAGCTCATAACCATCTTGCTGGATTTGGTGGTAGCCAAAGGGGCTGCCAAGAGGACGATGACAATGGTCAGAATTGTTCGGTTCAAAGCGCAGCCTCAACTTCAGTCGTGAGTGACACACCGCTTCTCGATCGTTCGGGTTGTCCTAAATACCGATCTTCTGCCCGATGACTTCACCCGAAACGACGATTTCAACCCGGCGGTTTTTTTGTCTACCTGCGGCGGTGTTGTTATCAGCAACCGGCTCGGTCTTGCCAAAGCCTTGCGCGGTTACACTATCCTGAGGCAGCCCCTGTTCAGTCAGGTAGTCGCGCACTGCATCGGCACGGTCCTGGGAGAGCTTTCGGTTCAGTTCGTCGCCTCCAGTGCTGTCCGTGTAGCCCTCGATGGCGAGCTTTAATCCCGGATGTGCCAGCACAATACCTGAAAGTTTAGCCAGCTTTTCCCGTGCTTCGGAACGCAGGTCAAACTTGCCTGTGTCAAACAACACATCCCCCATGTTGACCACCAGGCCGCGAGGAGTGTCACGGGTCTCCAGAACGCGGTTGAACTGCTCCAGCAACTGGGCACGCAGAGCTTCTGCTGCCTTGCGGGCGCGCTCGGCTTCAGCCTTCGCAGCCTGTTCCTTGGCCTGCAAGGCCTCTTCCTTCGCTGCGGCTAGCTCAGCCTGGCGCTGGGCCTCCTCATCGGCTTTGCGTTTGGCCTCAGCCGCCTCCATCGCTGCTTTGCCTTCGGCTTCGGCCTTGGCCCTCGCTGCGGCATCATCACGTTCCTTCGCAATGCGCTCTTCTTCCTGGCGCTGCACCGCCAGAGCTCGTGCGTCTTCTGAGAATTGGGCAGTCTGCCGAGCCGTCGAAATGACGGCGTTCTTATCGCCCTTGGCTGCGAGGGAATTCTCTACCATCTTCAAGCTAGCCTCCGCCTTGGAATAGATCTCCGGGGCGTATTTGTCCGCTCCCCGCGACCTGGCGATATCCACGGCGTTACGAGCTTCGTACACCTCCAACGGAATGTTCGGATCCGGCGTCAGAGCCAAGGGGTTTCCCATCTTCTCGTACTGGCCCCTCTTCATGAGCTTGTACTGACTAACAGGGAAAATCTTCCCTTTCGTGTCTTTCCGAGTCTCGCTCTGAAGAACAACCATTTCGCTCGGCACGCGGACGGCAAAATACGGTTCGGCCGTAACAATCAAAGAGAACGTTTGTCCTGGCGTGGTCGCACTCAGTTTGCCCTCTCCATTCTTGGAGAGGAGAATCTCTCCGGTATTGCCAGTGCGCCCTTCTGGTGTGACTACCCAGAGTACGTAGGTCAGAAATTCCGCTCCGAGCTGCGAGGGCGGCGTCATGTCTTTCAACTCGACCTCAACGTTCGTTCTCCCGGCCTTAGTCTTGGCCTCGACTTTGGCCACACCACTGGCCCGAGGCATCAGCTCCGTGGCCTTCATATCGACTTTCGTGCTGCCACCGCCGACCGCGTAGCCGACGGCAGTGACGGATTTGGTGATGACACTGGACGGGGGGACTTCCTGATCTGCTTGTGCTGCCGCGCTACCTGCTGAGAATCCGACCGATAACCAGCCCAGCAGGACCGCAAACGCTACCATCTGTCTATTGGGTGACTTCATAGCGCTACCCCTTTCAATCTAAAGTCATGTAGAACAAGCGTCGCCCTGGCAGTTGCACGGGTTGTTCCGTTGTTCCGGGGGATACTCTGAAGATTCCAGTGCGCGGCGCGCTCTGCGTCGCGACAAATGCAGATGGACACGTATCCCGTTTCTTATGATCGGAAGTCACGGCCCGCAAATGAACTGGCAAGAATGACAGTCTGGAAGGAAGTCAGCTTGTGTGCATGGCCGGTTTTTGGTCACTCCGCCGCCGCGCGATCCTATTCGAGAATGCCCGCGACAGAGCGTAGGGAACCGCGATCAGGACCGGACCCAGCAACAACGCGGCTCCGGGGTGGACCTCGCGAAAGATGAGAAATTGCGAGACGACATCGAGAAGAATGGCTATCGCTACCAGGTTGCGGATGGATGCAAACATGTTTCGCAACATTTCCGGCCGATGGGCGCCCTGAAACCCTAGTGCCCAAATAAAAGGAGGGAGCCCTGCCCGGGCATCCTTAACACCGTCACGCGCGCCCAGCAAAATCGCCACCGTGGGCTGCAGGATAAACCGCATTCTTCCCGGGCCCGACAGACGCGCCAACAGGTCGGCGAAGAAATCGTGAGTGAACAAGTATGGGTTGCCAGTCTGTATGATCCTCCGGATCGCGCCCGGCAGGGCCGCGAGAAGTATCCCAATCACGACCGCACTCAAGACCGAACTGCGAGAGACAGAAGCCATTTGACTCAAAAACTCCGTCGATACTAAGGTCAGAGGCGACGGCTATCCTCAGCTGACAAGGCTCTGTACGAGTCTGCCGCTGCATATCCGGCGCGCGAGCTGGCGAAATTGCTCTATATCTTCGGGCGGCGCGAACAAACCTTGTTCTTCTTCTGTGAGCTCACCGGGGGGGGAGAGCGGCAACCTCACGCGACGGCTCACGAGGTCATAGGTGCCGAATACCACGCCCAGATCAAGGAACCGGGTGCGAAATTCCTGGCGAAGGCAGTAGGCGCTCCAGGCGGCGTTCAAGGACACGGCGGCTTCAAGCAATGCGGCCCGACACTGCGGTTTACGAATGACCTCAAGGCCGTAAAGCTCTTCCATACCCATCGCGGCAACGCGCACCGCAACGAGGAGTTGGTCCTCAATAGACCGGATGGAATAATCGGTTGCGATGTCCAGATAGCGGCGCGGCTCAAGATACAGGTGCACAGCCTCGGTGACCGCTCCGCACTGACCGTGTGACAATACAACCACGAGCTTGAGCGTGGTGGGAAAATGACTGACTGCATACCGCAAACTGCCCAGGCATTCCTGACCCAGCACATTGCCGGCAACCCGGACAACAAAAAGTTGGTTGCAGCCCTTGCTGAACACCATTTCTGTTGGAACCCGAGCGTCGGCGCATCCCAGGACGGCAGCAAAGGGAGCCTGCACGGGTGCACCCCCGTTCTCAACGCCCCAGCCAAAAGCCCGCGGATCAAATGGGATCACACGTTGTGTTTTGGCGGTAAGACGCGTGTCCGTCATTTCCGCGAAGTCACGATTGCCTTGCACCAGGAGCCGGCAAGCCTCTTGAGAGGTCTGGGGCGTCCGGTACGATGCAGCCTTCGCAGGATCGAAACGATAGACAAGATCGAACATGGTAATTGGTCCTAAAGATCACTCCCTACGTGCTGCACGGAAACCTCGCTTGGTCTGCCCTTGGGTGTTCTGGACATCATCGCGACTTAACTGGCCACTCGGAGTACTTGCTTCCTCCGTTCGATCAGGGCTGCAATACTCATTCGCTGCCCGATCCCTGGAATGCGCGTTTCGAGTCCTTCCGCATGCAACAGATCACGTACGTCTCCGTGAACCTCAGCCAGTACGAGCGACGCTCCTGTTTGCGCCACTTGTTCGTCCAGTTCGCTGAGCATCCGCACACCCGCCAGGTCGATGTTCGCCGAAGTGGAGAGGTCGATAACTACCAACTCCACTGCGCCGTGTCGACGCATGCGTTCCAATACCTCGTTCTTTACGTTCTGGGCATTGAAATAAAATAGTCCCGCTTCCACGCGCAGCACCAGCACCTGCGGGATCGCTTCACTTTCGGGATAGCGCGCAGAATCGGCAAACCCGCCAGTTCCCGGCAGCTGTCCCAATACGGCGATTCTGGGACGGGAGGCACGTTTCAGCAGGAGCAGAATGGAAAAGATGGCGGCCAGCAACACACCCTTCAGGATCCCAAACGCCAAAACCCCGACCATGGCTACCATGGCCACGCGAAATTCCATTCTGCTGACCTTGTACAGATGCCAGAGGTCGCGGGGCCGGATCAGTCCCCCGACTGCGATCAACACGACCGCAGCCAGAACCGGCTCGGGCAGGTTTTTCATCAAACCGGTTAAGAACAACAGGACTACGCCGATGCCAGCCGAGGCCACAACCAGGGCCATCGGGGTCTGTGCGCCGCCCTTTTCGTTCACTGCTGATTGTGACATGCCTCCCGCCAGCGGATAGCCTTGCCCTACTCCCGCCGCAAGGTTGGCAACGCCCAGCGCCAGCAACTCCTGGTCCGCACTGATGGGATAGCCATGTTTGAGGGAAAACGTCCTGGCCACCGAGATACTTTCCACGTACGACAACAGAAAGCAAGCCAGAGCGACCGCAAGCAGGTTGTCCACTTCGCTCCAGGCCACCACGGGCCACCCGAAGTGAGGAAACCCCTGGGGAATCACGCCCACCGTTTTCACGCCTTGGCTGGCTAGGGAGGAGTACGACATCACCACGATCGAGAGCGCAACCACAAACAACGCGATTGGACGACGGGGCAACAGTCGTTCGCCCAGAACAAGAAGTGCGAGAGCACCCACTCCCACGCCCAAGGTTGCCAGATTTGTATCCCCTAGGTGCCGGAATACTTCGATAATCCTGGTGAAAAAATTGCTGCCCCCGCCACTGATGCCGAATAACTTCGGCAGTTGCGTCGAAGCAATAACCAGACCTGCTCCGATCTTGAACCCGCTAAGCACGGTCTCGGAGACAAAGTTGGCTATGTTACCCAAACGGAGCGTCCAGGCAATGATGCCGATTAATCCCGCCAGCACCGCGACCGCCGCCGCCAGGTGGCTTTGGCGCAGCGCATCCCCTGCCGCCAACGTACCGAGCGCTGACCCGATCAAAATGGAAATTGCCGAAGTGGGCCCGATGGCCAGCTGTCGGGAGGTTCCGAAAACCGCGTATGCGATACCGCCCACCAGGTAGCAATAAAGACCAGCTTGCGGGGGCAGCCCGGCGAGCGAAGCATAGGCCACTGAAACCGGAACCGCGTAGGCCGCCAAGGTCAGCCCCGCCACCATGTCCGGGCGTAGCCAACTTCTCTGATATTGCGGCAACCAACCAATGACGGGGAGCGCCGAACGGATACGACTCCGCAAGTCGTGGTCGTTATCCGGTTGTGCAGTCACTCGACGCTCCCTTCTCTTGGTGCGTGTGCACCACTTAACCTGCCACCTGCCGGCGAGTAATGTCAGCCATCAGGTCTGACTTGGCTGTCTTGAGCATTTCGACCGGTTTCAAACGTGCGAACAAGTCGAGCGAGCGTGCGATCGTCCCCGTCCATCCGGTCTGGTGGCTTGCCCCAAGCCCCGCGCCGTTGTCTCCGTGGAAATACTCATAGAAGAGGATGTAGTCTTTCCAGTACGGATCGTCCTGGAACTTCCTGGTTCCACCGTAGACGGGGCGTTTGCCGCTCTCATCGCGAAGAAAGATGGCCGAGAGCCTACGGGCAATCTCTCTTGCTACTTCGAACAAGGTCATGTATTTTCCCGAACCGGTGGGGCATTCGACCTTGAAGTCATCGCCGTAGAACTGGTAGAGGTTCAGCAAACCCCGGATCAATAAAACGTTCACCGGCATCCATATAGGCCCTCGCCAGTTGGAATTGCCGCCGAACATTCCCGTGTTCGATTCCGCGGGCAGATATTGAACTTTGAATTCCTGCCCGTCGAGGTTGAACACGAATGGATGCTCCAGGTGGTAGCGCGAGAGAGACCGTATACCGTAGGGAGCAAGAAACTCGTTCTCGTCAAGCAGGGAAGCCAAAATCCGCCCGATCTTCTCCTTGTTGCAAACCGATAACAGTCGACGGTCAGCGTAGCCCTTGAACTTACTATCCGCCGGAGCGATATGCTTCAGCAGATCGGGGTGACGCTTTTTGAACAGTTCGATCAATTCCAACATTCGGGGATGGCGGGCGACGGCACCGGCCTCGAACACCGTCGAAGCACATAGCGGCAGCAATCCCACCATCGAGCGGACTTTTAGCCGCTTAGTATCGCCATTCGGGAAATGGAGCAGATCGTAGAAGAACCCTTCCTCGCTATCCCACATCTGGTCGTGGTGTTCCCCGATCCGATCCATGGCGTACGTGATCCAGAGGAAGTGCTCAAGGAACCGGTAGGAAATTTCCTCATACATGGAGTCGTAGTCTGTAAGAATCAGGGCGATCTCCAGCATGTTCTGGCAGTAAAAAGCCATCCAGGCAGTACCATCGGCTTGATCAAGATGACCGCCCGTTGGGAGCGGAGAGCTGCGATCGAAAACGCCAATGTTGTCCAGCCCGAGAAATCCGCCGGCGAAAACATTCTTTCCCTGCGGATCCTTCCGGTTGACCCACCAGTTGAAATTCTGCATTAAGCCTTGAAACGACCGTTCCAGGAAGCGGAAATCAGCCCGACCCAACTCCTTTTCAACGTTGTAGAGGAACAACGTCGCCCAGGCATGCACGGGCGGGTTTACGTCACTGAAGTTCCACTCATAGGCCGGAATCTGCCCATTCGGATGCGCATAGAGATTCCGCAGCATGAGCAGCAGTTGGTCCTTGGCGAAATCGAAGTCCACCAGCGATAGCGCAAGCGTGTGGAACGCGAGATCCCAAGCTGCGTACCATGGATACTCCCACTTGTCGGGCATCGAGATGATGTCGCTGTTCAGCATGTGGAACCATTCGGAATTGCGGGAGGTTTTTTGACCAGATCCCATCAGTGGATGAGCGTCATGCTCCTCCAGCCAGCGGTCGAGGTCGAAGTAGTAGTACTGCTTGGTCCATAGCATTCCGGCCAGCGCCTGGCGGTGTATGCGACGTTCATCATCGCTCAACGACCCCGGAGTGATTCGGTCATAAAACTCATTCGCGTCAGCCAGTCGCGCGGCAAAAACCTGGTCAAACGTGTCGAACGCGTCGTCGGTTGGCTTCGTGCTCAGGCGTAGCCGCACGACCTTGCTGCCGCCCGCTGGCACCTCGAGCTGATAATAGGCAGCCGCTTTCGTGCCCGTCTTGTATGGACTCACAGCGTCCTGTTTTCCTGAGACTACGTACTCGTGAAATGCGTCCTTCACATATGGAGACGGATTCGACTGCCCCCAGAGCCGGCTGGCGTTGGATTCATTTTCCGTGAACAGGAGTTCGGGGCTACCTTCGCACTGAAGCGTGCGCTCCCCAAGTTTGCCGTGTGAGGCCAGGACCGCCCCGTCTTTTCCTTGGCTTAGAGAGGGTTTAACAGCGTCCTCTTCCCACGACCAGGTGTTGCGGAACCAGACCGTCGGAAGCAGATGAAGCTTCGCCGTTTCGGGACCGCGGTTGTGAACTGAGATCTTGATGAGAAGGTCTTCGGGACCTGCCTTAGCGTATTCGACGAACACATCGAAATACCGATCGGCATCAAAGACCCCAGTATCGAGCAGTTCATATTCGAACTCTTCCCGCGAACGACTCCGGTTTTTCTCGATGAGGTCTTTGTATGGAAACTCCGCTTGGGGATACTTATAGAGATACTTCATGTAGGAGTGCGTTGGTGTGCTGTCGAGGTAGAAGTAGTATTCCTTCACATCCTCGCCATGATTGCCCTCGTTGTTGGTAAGGCCGAACAGGCGCTCTTTCAGGATCGGGTCCCGTCCGTTCCAGAGAGCAATCGCGAAACACAGTTGCTGCTTGTCATCGGAGACTCCAGCCAGGCCATCTTCGCCCCAGCGGTAGGCACGGGAGCGGGCCTGATCATGATTGAAGTAGTCCCAGGCATTTCCGTCCTGGCTGTAGTCTTCGCGAACCGTCCCCCACTGACGTTCACTGAGATACGGCCCCCACTTTTTCCACGGGACGCCGGTCTCACGGCTCTCGTTCAGGCGCTTTTGCTCCTTAGTTTCGATATATGCAAGTGGAGACTTCTCGCTCGGTTTCATTGGTCTCTCCTTTTTTTCATTCGTGCTCTCCGATTCTTTGTTCAGTTCAAGCGTATACAGAGGTATCGGGGTCAGTCGGACGCTCCAGTAGCCGCTGGACATGTCTCAGCAAGAATTACATTCAAATTACTTTCTCCTAATGCGTCGGACATCCCAAGCTCGATGGCGGCGCGGAACCCAGGCTCCGCTCCGGCGTGGCTCGCCCTCACGGAACACGGTCAGACGTCGCTCTCCTGATTCAAGTAAGCGTTCCTGTCAATCAATCGTGGGTTGTTCTCACATCGCCTTTTGATTGTTCTCACCGCCTGCATCTTCGGGAACTGTCGTTTTTGCCAGTACCCTTGTTGGGCGAAAATCGGCTAAATGCTACGCAGTGGTTCCGCACAGGCAGAGAACACAGCGGAAGAAAGAGTAGTCCCATGAAATCCCTGGCGATACTTCCGATGCTGACCCTTGTAGCCCTATCCGCGATAGCGCAGACGCCATCCTCTGGCGGTTCTGCGTCGTCTCCGGCAAAGAGTATTGGCCTATTTGCTTATCCCAAGAACCAACAGAGTGCCGAACTGCAACTCAAAGACGAGAACGATTGTTACAGCTCCGCCAAGCAGCAGACCGGGGTTGATGCGCAAGCTCCGCCACCCGCAGCACCTAGCGCGCAGGAGCAGCAAGCTGCGCAAGAGCAGGCTGCGAAACAGGCGGCCGCGGCAACACCCAAGGGAGGGGCGATCAAGGGTTCCGCTCGAGGTGCAGCCGGGGGAGCGGCCATTGGTGCTATCGCTGGTGATGCCGGTACTGGTGCCGCCATTGGTGCAACTGCCGGAGCTGTGCGCGGCAGGCGCCAGCAGAAGAAGGCGCAGAAGGGAGCTCAGGAACAGGCAGCCGCGCAAACTGCTCAGGCGCAACAGCAGGCCCAGGCAGAAGCCAACGCCCAGCACCAGGGGGCCTTGGATACATTCAAGAGGGCATTCTCAGCTTGCATGGACGCCCGCGGATACTCCGTCAAGTAATTGTGTGGAAAGCACACGCTGCTTGGCGGCGCCCTATCACTTTTGACGGTTCAAAGGTAACTCGCAGGTGTTTAACCTGACTCAGCTTTCTCCCTTGATTTCAGCTGGAGTAGCGGCGGAGAGTGGCGTGTTTTGCACGTCCGAAGACTCAGATAAAAGACCTCTGCTGGAGGAGACATACATGAGGTTCTACTTGCAGAATGCGTGGCTCGCGCTTCTGGTACTTCTGATCACCTCAGCGAGCATGTGGGCGAGTCAGGCCAAACAGAAAACTGAGATGTTGGTGATAACTGGACAAACCGGACAAGCGCCCGTCATCCAGGTTGATGGACGGGCCTATGTGGACCTGGAAAGCCTGGCGCGCATCGCCAATTGGTCCTTGACCTTCAAGGCGAACCGGATTGTGTTGAATCTGCAGCCCCCCACCGCAGGCATTCCGGCAGCCGTTACTCCGTCAACCCAAGTAGACGACCCTGGCTTATCGCGGGATTTCATGCGTGCTGGAATGGAAACGATAGCATTGATGAGGGAGTGGGCCAGTCCACTTGCCTACGCTATTCAGAATGGATACCCAGTGACGGAAAATTGGGTTGCGGGCTACCGTGATCAGGCCGCGCATGGTCTCCGACTTGCATCGGTGGCGGCCGCTACAGATGCCGATCGAAGCGCCCTTCAGTTGCTCACCAACGAGTTCGAGGCCGTACGAGAGTGGAGCAACAAACTGGTGGAGGCGCGTAAATCAATGAACACCGGGGAATATGCAATGTCCCCTAGCGCGCTGCGGGATGATCCTCTATCTCAGAGGATCGTCACCTGTGGACGGTTCCTGGCGCCGATGTTGGCGAGCGGAAATATTCAAGATGATCCATCGTGCCACTGAATTGTTGCGTGAGTGACGACAGGGTTTGATCTCTCCGCTTCTCTATTCGGGGCTAGTATTTTTGCTAGTTCATGCAACGCTCAAGTGTGTGGAACGGCACAAGAGGGATTGTGTTTTGGTATGCACCCGTCAGGCACTTCCACCCTGTAGAGGGGGAGTCGGTGGGGAGTACGCATATGAGATGGCAAAAGTATAGTAGGCATTGATATCCGCAATCAACCCTCTGTTTTCTTGTTGTAAGCCTGTGAATCCGGCTAGTAAGAGGGTTAGTCAGTCCGAGGGCAAACACTATAAGAGGCCGAACCTGTTCAATCCGCTAGTTTTCTGACGGAGACGGCTCAGAGACAATGGCAACATAGGGCAAGCAGGCGGATTAGCTCAAAAACGTAAACGTCGATCGCGCCAACGCAAACCTTGCCATGAACGAGATGAGCGACAATTCATGATCACTAAGTGTGCGAACCCGGCCTGCGATAATTCGTTTCGCTACCTTCGCGGAGGCAAGCTCTTCCTCATTGAGCCGCAACCCGTCAGGCCACCGAGGGAAGCAGAATTCCAGGAAAACTCTCAGCGATGCGAATATTTTTGGTTATGTGAACAGTGTGCCCGTACCACGTCCATCACTTTGGACCAGAGTGGGCATACGGTAGTTGCCTGCGCTCACTCTCCGATTGGACCATCCCTAAATATCGGTAAGGGGCAACGCCTGTGATTCCAGTCCCGGTTTTCTGCTGCCGTACGGCAGGGCCTATTTCTGCTCAAGAAACTGTCACTTTTGTCAGTCGCGCTCCGCTTTATCGTGAGTGATCATGCTATAGGTCCGGCAAGGGAACCAAATCTTGGCAAGCAACCCCTGCACAACAAAAGATGATGACAGGGAAGGCCGAGCATTGACAGGCCATGCGTTCGGAACCGGGGGAGTGAGATTAACTCTATACGGGTGGTGCCCAGCGCCTGTGTCGGTTCCCGGCGTCGATTCGGTGGTTCCGAGGCCCGACCGTTGCGGTCAATAGCGAGGGGCATCCCTTATGAACGCTTCCTGGTCAGAACTCTCAATGCGCGTCATGCGAAACGTGATGGCCGTCGTCTGTGCGGCAATGCTTGTACCGGGCGACATGAGCTTGCTGGTAACCCCAGCATCGGCACAGGCAGCCACAGCCACGGAAGAAGCGGCCCGCATCCCGTCGGAACAGCTCGATTCTCTGGTGGCTCCAATTGCGCTCTATCCCGACCCCATGTTGAGCCAGACGCTGGTGGCTTCCACCTACCCGCTGGAAATAATCCAGCTTCAGCAGTGGTTGGCGAAGAACAAGGGCCTGAAAGACAAAGCCCTGGCGGACGCGGTGAAAAAGCAGGATTGGGATCCAAGCATCCAGGCCATGGCAGCCCTTCCAGAGGTGGTCAAGCAACTGGCGGAAAACATCAAGTGGACCACGGATCTGGGCAACGCTTTTCTGGCGCAGCAGGGAGATGTGATGGATGCGGTGCAACGCATGCGCAAGAAGGCCACCGATGCGGGCAACCTGAAATCCTCTGAACAGCAGAAAGTGGAAACCAAGGTAGTCGAAAGCAAGCAGGTGATCGTGATCCAGCAGGCCAGTCCGGAAGTTGTTTATGTTCCCAGTTACAATCCCACCGTGGTGTACGGCGCGCCGGTCTATCCGTATCCCCCCATTGCTTATCCGCCAGTCGGCTACTACGCGGCTGGTATGGCGATTTCATTTGGTGTCGGGATGGCAATGGGTGCGGCCTGGGGTGGCGGCTGGGGCTACAGCAACAACTGGGGCGGCGGAAACAACAATATCAACATCAATAACAACAACACATTTGTAAACAACTCCAACCGGCAGAACGCCTCCAATCGGTCGGCCAGCGCCACCAGCAACTGGCAACATAATCCGCAGCACCGGGGAGGCGCTCCTTATTCAAACAAGGCGACAGCCAATAAATATGGTGGCACAGCTCGCGGAGATTCAATGGCTACGCGGCAGTCGCAGGCACGTCAGAACCAGGGGCAACGGGGGGACCGGCAACAGGGAGGGGTCAGCGACCGGAGTGCTTCCGGAGGCCGGAACCAGGCCAGCGACCGGAGCGCCGGTGGTAGAGACTCCGGCAACCGTAGTGCGGGAGCCGGCAATACCAGTGCGAATCGTGGTGGCGGCGGCGGAGACCGTGTGGGGAACCGCAGCGTTTCCAGTGGCGGAGGATCTCGCGGCGGCTCCAGTGGATTCGGCGGCGGCTCCGGAGGCTACAGCGGCAGCAATGCACGGAGCAGCAGTTCGCGCGGCTCATCCAGCATGAGAGGCTCCCGCGGAGGTGGCGGGAGGAGGAGGTGAGTCATGATTAAGAACGAGGAAGACATGAGATCACAACCATCGAACGTCATCACAGGGACCGTACTCGTCGTGCTGGCTGCCATCCTGGCGTGTCCCCTGGTGATGCCTCTCAACGCACAAACCCAGCCGACCCAAAAAGAGTCCTCGCAATCTTCACCGAAGGCTTTTGACAATCCTCAACAAGCTGCCGAAGCTCTGATCCAGGCAACTGAAAGCTATGATGTTCCCGTCTTGTTGGACATCTTAGGTCCGGATGGCAAGGACATCTTCGCCTCGGCAGACCCGGTCCACGACAAAAACATTGCTGCTGCCTTTGCTGCCAAGGCCCACGAAAAGAATGTGGTCACCATAGACGCGAAAAACAAGAATCGAGCGATCCTCTCGGTTGGCAATGACGATTGGCCGCTTCCGGTTCCGATGGTCAAACAAAAAGGGAAGTGGCATTTCGACTCCAAACAAGGGCGAGACGAGATTCTCTTCCGGCGGATAGGAGCCAACGAGCTCGACGCAATCCAAATCTGCCGTGGCTATGTGGAGGCACAGGAAGAATACGCTTTGCAAGTTCACGACGATTCAGGAGTCAATCAGTACGCGCAAAGGATCATCAGTACCCCGGGAAAACGCGATGGTCTCTACTGGAAGAACGAAGATGGTACTCCGGGTGGTCCCATCAGCGAGGGCATCGCGCGAGCCATCGAGGAAGGGTATACCAGCCGGTCGGAGCCGTACCACGGTTATTTCTTTAAAATTCTGAAGGGGCAGGGTCCGGCGGCGCGGCTGGGACAACTCGACTATGTGGTCGAGGGAATCATGATCGGCGGGTTCGCATTGGTTGCGGTTCCGGCCGATTACCAGGTCACGGGAGTCAAGACTTTCATGGTCAGCTACGACGGGATCGTCTACGAGAAGGATCTGGGCCCTGACTCGCTCAACCTTGCCAAGAACATGGAGCGATACAATCCGGACAAGACCTGGCATCGCACCGACGACCAGTGGCCGCAAGAAAGTTTGGCTGGCGTGGATTGATGGTTGGTCCTATCTAGACTCGTTATGGCGTCGTGGACGGTTGTCGCACTCCTTCTCCGGGCTGAACGAGCGGTGCGCATGCAATCTGGCTCCAGTTCCGCCCGCCAATCTTGGCATCGCCTGGAGCCTCACGCATCAGCGAACTGAATCCCCAGAATATTTCCGAAGGAACCGCAGAACTCCAGAGGTACGTTGCCGCAAGTTGGACAGAACGCTTCGTCCACAAATTGCGCTGAATGAATTGATATGAAAGAGTTGCATTGGTCGCAGCGCCATAGCGTGGCATCCATTTGCATCTGTGGTGTCGTGCTTCGCCGGTTCATGTTTGCCATGTTCAACATTGATGAGACTCCTTGCCTAAAGTTGACGCGAGACTATCTGCAGCGCCAAAGGGTGGACAACTGTCATTTGTCCTAGATCCTCATAGGTCAATGCCCAATCTTCGTCATGGCTTTCGATAGCTCAACCGGCCCGAGGTCAAGATGATTGAGGCGAATAGCAGGAACGCGGCGGGAGCCGAACAATGCCGAGGCTGTAACTAGTGACAGTTCTTTCTCTCAGTATGTCTGTACAGACTAAGCCCTAGTCACCCCGGTCAATCTGTCGATGATGATGGAGGCTGAATGAACGTCTCGCTGAACAAACTTCGATTGTGTTTCCTGGTCGCTGCAATTTCCATAACCAATGCCTTTGCCCAGAAGGTGAGTGTGGGATACGACAAGAGTACGGACTTTGCCAAGTATGTCAGCTACACATGGGCCCAGCCTGGATCTGCCCCCGCACGGCCCCTGCTCTATTTAAGCGTTGTCGGCGCGATCGATCAAGAGCTGAAAGCCAAGGGTTTGAGTAGGACGGACAGCGGTGGCGATCTCACCCTGGTTCCTGCCGGGGGAATGGAGTTTGGCCTCACCAGCGTTGCCGGGACGCCAATTATGCCCAGTTATGGCGGTTCACCGGCCGCAATCGACGCCACCATGTGGTCCGGGGCACTCGGGTCCTCCAACCTCACGGCAGCATACGTTCCGGAAGGCAGCCTGGTGCTCAATTTCGTTGACCGGAAAGCGAATAAGGTGATCTGGACAGGCACCGTGAAACAAAAGCTCGAAGTGGAAAATAAGAAGAGGTCTCTTGAGCTGATCGATAAGGCTATCGCAAAATTAATGAAACAATTCCCGCCTCAGAAGAAGTGACCGCTTTCGCGCGCTTCTCGCCAGCAGGCTGTGGCACTATGAATTGAGGGCCGTCGATTGGTGTGCTTTGGTTCTCTCGCCTGCCAATTTCGGCAACGTCCCCGATGTTCCAGTGCAGAACTAAAATCAGGGTTCAACGAGCGGGATTTCAGAGGCCAGTTGTAGATCCATTATGGATCCAATTCGCCGGTCCACTTGAAAGAATCGCGCGACCTTTTTCCCCGGCAGCACCTTTAGGAGGATCGGGAGGTACTTCATTCTCAACTGGACGGCTGATTCGTCGGCGTCGGTCCAGCTCTTTACCAGTCGTTCAGCCTGGGCATCGCTGAGGCTCTGATAGTTCGCAGCATATTCTTGTATGATCGAAAGCTTTGCGTCGTTGATCTTGACTCCTTCGGCCGTGTATTGATCGTAGACCGGCCAGAACTTCTGCGCCTCGGCCTCAGTCAGAGTCATGTTAACAGCAACAATTTGCTTCTTTTCCGATCGCAAGTCTTTCCTGAGTAATTTGATGTCCTGGTCGGACGCCGCTGGGGTTGTGGCACTTTGCGCTGACAAGAGCTGGTAATTTGGCAGGATGCCGGCGAATACAAAAAGAGCGATCACAATCCTGTTCATTGCTTTCCTCCCACGGAACAACATGAGTCTTCTCGGGTTATCTTCCACTCAAGACCGTTATATTGACTAGACTAAGACTACTCACGTCAAAGTAGGTTCAAGGATTTGTTGCCGCTACTGGCAAAAGTTACAGTCAACCGAATGCAACCCTGCTCTGTCCCCCTCAGGCTGAGCTGACAGGAGTGATCGGATTTCTCCGGACCCTGCTGACCCTTCGCGAGGGCATGTTGTTGAGTCCTACTTGTTCTGGCGTCGAATAAAGTGCGGGTGAGCGTTGATATTTGCGGCCAGTATCGCCAGTTCGAATCTGACTCCATCCGAACACTCAAGGCATGCAGGAAATATGTCACCGTAGAGAACGGTCACGTAGTGCGGCTGAGCGTGCTCTCTGGCATGCACAACTTTGTACAGGCCGGAGTCTGGCGCTCTATCTCCTGGTTCAAGAATCTTGGGCATCCACCTCCTCGCGTCACATGCGAATGATGATTCACGGCTGAGTCCCTTTGCGCCCCTCCTGCAATCATCAGGCCCTTCTTTAAGGTCCTTGGGGGCGTTTCAAAGGGTTCCAGCGTGAATCTACACAGATGTCTGCCGGGTCGTTGCGCAAGCGCAATCAACTGGCTGACGAAGGGCAAGGAAGAAGAAATGAAAGTGGAAACCGAGAGCACACGAAAGCTAGGAGGGAAACAGCTGCTCTGGATGACGAAGTAGTATCCTGCCCCGGGTCTTTAGCACAGCGCCGCTTCGTTGCCACTCGCTCAACAGGCGGCTTGCCGTGAATAGTGTGATGTTTGCCGTGTTGGCCAACTGCTCGTTGGTGATCTCGAGGTATGTTCCATCTGGACGTTTCCTGCCAATACCGCTGGCCAGACTGACCAGCACATGGGCAAGCCTTTGGCGAGCAGTATGGCAAACCAGACCCAGGTGGCTCGCCATATACCACGTCAGGTAGTCGGTGGCAATGGCCAACCCGTTCCCCAGCAATCGTGGATAGCGTGCTGCGAGACTTTGTATGGTGTCGCGATCCCATACGAGCACGCAACTGTCCTTTACAATCTCGGTGTTGACGAGAAAAAGCGTCGGTTCGGCCAGAAGGGCGGCACCGCCGAATATCTCTCCGGGCGCAAGCCAAAGCAGGTATATGGTGCGACCATCCGGTGTGATGAAAAAATAACGGGCAGAACCTTTGATCAATAGAAATAATTGATCTGCAGGCTCACCTTGATTTGTCACTACTGATTGGCGGGAAAGTCGCTGGCACGAGGCGGCCGTTAGGACAGAATGCCGTTCCTCCTTGGATAGCCCCTCCAACAACCGTATCCTGGAAGGATCCGTAACCACTGAATTGACGTCGAAGCGAAACACTTGATCAGAGCCAGCCCACGCGTGTGGAGGGCTACCCTTTACAACGTTGCTTCGTGGCTCGGGCTCGTATTTGTGCTGAGGACTCACCGGTGCCCTTGGCGCCGAAGAGGCGCGACAACAAGAGTCCTCCAGACGACTGGGGACAAGAGACAATCACAATTCCTTAGGGGATGTTAGATGACTTGCCACAAGAGTTCGTACTGGCAGAATTGCCAGTTTGCCGGGGCGGTTAATTCCGTCATCCTGCGTCCAACTTGAAAACTACTCTGCATCTCAATCCTCAGTCCGTTCCACAACGAACCGCTCTTGTCGTCGGGCCAGAACCCGATTTCGCCGCCACGGTCGCGACCATCCTTCCCGATTGGAAAATCGAGCGGGCGCGCGACAACGTGGCGGCGCTCGCCTTGATCGAGTCGAGAGCATCCGAGCTGGTCCTTACCGGAGAGAATACATCGGGTAAGGCCGATGTAGAGCTCTTGCGCAGAATTCGATTGGTCCGTCCACATACGCGATTGATCATTCTCACCAATGAAAGCACACCGACTGACGTCATTGCGTCCATGCGCGAGCACGCCTTCAGCTATTTCTCGAAACCACTTTGCTGGTCCTCGATTGCTGAGATGGTGCGGCTTGCCGCCGAGGAGCCGTGTTGGGACGATGGCATCGAGGTTCTGTCGGCGACGTCAGCTTGGATTCGGCTGGCCGCACGTTGCGACGTGAAAACAGCAGATAGGCTGCTCCAGTTCTTTCACGAAATCGCTGATTTACCCGAACCGGAAAAGAGCAATGTAGCGGTTGCCTTTCGTGAAATGCTGTTGAACGCCATCGAGCACGGAGGGCACTTCGATCCAAACCAGTACGTCGAGGTCTCCTATCTGAGAGCACGCCACATGGTAATGTGCCGCGTGAAGGATCCCGGCGAAGGCTTCTCGCTGGACGAAGTCCGTCACGCTGCTATTGCCAATCCACCCGACGATCCCATCCGCCATCAAAGCTATCGGGATGCCAAGGGACTCCGCCCCGGTGGTTTTGGAGTGCTTCTTACGAAAAGTCTCGTTGACGAGGTCATCTACGGCGAGAAGGGTAATGAGATTCTTCTCGTCAAGTATGCCGACTCCCCTTGGCAGCGCACAGCATGACGCTTGGCAACATCGAGGAAGCAACCGAGACCGCTGAGTCGTATCTCGCCGGATTGTGGCGCACTCGTTGAGCCATCCGACTTGGCTTTTGCATTTGTTACTCGCCATCCATGAAGCGGTGCCCATCCAAGCTGCGACTAAGGAACTTCTCACCCCGAATGACCGACTGGATAGCTGCTACCAATTCCCGCGCCGCATCGGACTTCAGGACATAACCCGAGGCTCCCAGCCGCCACCCAGCTTCCACAATATCGGGATCACGTTCCATGCTCACAAACACTATCTTGGCGCAAGGAGCAACCTTCCGGATCCACCCACCGGCCTGTATTCCGTTTAATCCTGGCAGGCCGATGTCCAGCAGCACGACGGTCGGTTGAAGTCTTTCCGCTGCCTGGACCGCGTTCAACCCGTCCGAGGCTTCGAAGACTTCAAACGACGGCTCCGCCTCTAAAATAGAAGAAACGCATAGCCGCCAACGCTCGACATCATCTACTACGAGAACACGAATCAACGACATCCTGGCAAAACCCTCCGCTACTTGAGAAGTCACACTCAAAGACCTGCACGGTGAACTGGAACTCTTTAGAGTTACACGTTGCAAGGCGGGGCGTCGTTGCTCATGAACAACTAGCGGTTTCGCCCCGTGCGGGGTGTGCCGCGGCGGGCGCAGATCGAATCAGCGGCGATAGGTAAAAAGCTCACCGAAGACGGGCGATGTTACGGTCATTTTTCAAAGTTGAGTCGACATACAGGGGGGATACACACGAGGGCAAAACGCAACGCCCTCTGGTCGGGCGCTGAAATGGAATGGGGTTGGGCTGGGACGGCGGGGGCGTGGGTGGAATCGGACTACGTCAGTCATGTCCCAGTGCTATGGTACAAGCGTCAGAATCAGTACTGGCTTCTTGTGCTTTTTTGCCAGGACGCGGCCAAGATCAGGGAGGAATTCCTTCACGATGCCGAAGGCCGCATTGCTGCCCATGGTGATGCCGAAGCTGACGGCGCCGGCGGAATTCTGACTTGAGGGAAGCCAGACCCGGGCCAGGAATGCCCCGGCCGCGACCCCGCCCACCTGAGAGATGGAAAAGTGCCGGCTTCCATCATCGTGGCGCGCCAGAATGCCGCTGGTAAGCGCATATCCCCGTGCGCGGCCAGAAGCCATTCCCGCCGGAGTTGAAGTAACGGTTATCCTCGTGCAAGGCGCTCTCCAGCCCGTACGTCACCGTGCGCTGGATGGAGTACTGCCCTAGGGAGACTCTGATTAAGTGCTCCCTTTCCACAGCCAGTGATAGATAAAGTCGTGCCAGCATGAACTCTTTGAAGCAGCAGAGGACACTGGCGATGATGACGGGATTCGAAAGGTACACGAAGAAGACGCGGCGGGCAATATTCCTGGAGGAGATGGAGCAAGTGGTGCCGTGGGCGGAGTTGTGTGGGTTGATCGAGCCGCACTATCCCAAGCCG
>Ga0335084_10000117_pt1 | contig 54771 bp, 42 predicted proteins | sample Lox_Sample_44_FD_206721 | JGI IMG/M metagenome (GOLD analysis project Ga0335084, IMG submission 206721) | Soil microbial communities from Loxahatchee National Wildlife Refuge, Florida, United States - Lox_Sample_4.4 | ecosystem: Environmental > Terrestrial > Soil > Wetlands | place: USA...
CAGACCTCCACGCAGTCGGTGTACTTACACTTCACGCATCCATCGGCGACGATGTAGGCCATGGCGGCGAATCTCCGCAGTGAGCGCTCGACTCGTGGGAGCGCGGGGCGAAACTGAGCGCATCCGCCTCTCCGGGGCAAGACCGGAAAAGGGCCTACTTGGTGAGGAAACCTCTGGCTCGCATCAGCTCGGCGACGAGCACCGCGCCCTTCGCCGCGCCCATCTTGGTGTTGTGCGAGACGAGGACCAGCTTCACCCCGTGTTCGAGGACCGGCTCCTCGCGCAGCCGGCCCACGCTGGTGGCCATCCCGCCGTGCGTCTCGCGGTCCAGCCGCGGCTGGGGGCGGTCCGGTGCCTCGAGCACCTCGATCCACCGCGGCGCGGACGAGGGGAGGTCCCGCGCCTCGGAGCTCCCTTCCCAGCTGCGGAGCGCGTCCTTGACCTCGTCGAGGCTCGCCGGCCGGCCGAGCCCCACCGAGACCACCTCGGTGTGCCCGTCCTGGACCGCGACCCGGGTGCAGGTGGCGGAGATCTTCACCGGGCTCGGCTCGACGCCCGCGGCGCCCGGCCTCCAGCGGCCGAGGATCTTCCGCGTCTCCGCCTCGACCTTCCCCTCCTCCTTCGGGATGTAAGGAACGACGTTGTCGAGGATGTCGAGCGCGGCCACGCCCGGCGAGCGCCCTGCGCCCGACACGGCCTGGAGGGAGGTCATCACCACCGAGCGGACGCCGAAGCGTTCGGCGAGGGGTGCCAGAACCACCGCGAGGCCGGTGGTGGTGCAGTTGGGAATGGGCGCGACCGAGCCGCGCCAGCCGCGGGCGCGCTGCGCCGCCACGAGACCCAGGTGGTCCGCGTTCACCGGAGGGATGAGCAACGGCACGTCCGGCTCCATCCGGAAGGTGCTGGCCGCGCTGACCACCGGGAGCTCGGCGGCGAGCCGTGGCTCGAGCTCCTTTGCCACGTCGGATTCCACCGCGGAGAAGACCAGGTCCACCCCACGGGGCGCGGCGCCCGGGTCCAGGAGCCGGAGCGCGGCGACCTCGGCAGGGATGGGCTCGGCGAGGAACCAGGCGCCGGCCACTGCCTCGTCGTAGCGTCTGCCGGCGTTGCGCGGAGAGGCGGCGATGGCGCCGATCTCGAACCAGGGGTGATCGCGGAGCGCAGAGACGAACTGCTGACCGGCGATGCCGGTGGCACCCACCAGAAGGGCGCGAAGCTTGGCCATGGGGTTATCCTGCCATTCCTTGACCGGTACAGCGGCCGTGCCCTACAAACCCGCGGTCGCTTCGGGCGCCATCGCCAAGTGGTAAGGCAAGGGTCTGCAAAACCCTCATTCCCCGGTTCGAATCCGGGTGGCGCCTCTTCCCTGACGTGACTCGGCCTCACCGGACAGGTGTCGCTCCAGGGTGGCTCCTCGCCCTCGCCTGCGCCGCATGTGCGGTGTCGCGGCCGGCTCCGCCCCCGCTGCCCGCTGCGGTGGAGACCGTCGCCCCGGCCTCCGAGGGCCTGGACGCCGGCCCTCCGCCACTCGACGTGCCGCCGCCGCCCTCGGCTCGCCGGCTGGACGTCCGGGCAGGCGAGCCCACCGTTCCGGTCCGGCTGATGGAGAACCGGCGGGAGGTGACGTTCGTCCCCGGCGGCCGGGTGCGGCTCGTCCTTCCGGGAGAGCCGGAGAAGGTGGTGGAGGCACCGGCCGGGACACCACTGGTGGTGCGCTGGCTCGACGGCACCCCGGCGGACCGCCGGTTCCGCCTCCAGACCTCGGAGCTGGCCTGGGCGGACAAGGAGGGGCTCGCGGCGGAGCGTGAGACCTGGGAAGGCCGCGGTTTCCAGGTGCGGCTCGAGCAGCTCGGGCAGGTCTACGGGATCGTCGGGAAGATCCTCGACAACCGGAAGGTGCTGGTGCTCCTCGAGCCGGCGCTGCAGGCCTCCGAGGCGGCGGCCCGGCAGGCCGAGCTGCTCCAGACCTGGTCCGCTCGCACCACCCTCGCCGAGGAGGTGCGAACCCTCGCGCGGGTGCGGCTCCGGCTGGAGATGCCCGACGGGACGCCGCTCGGCGAGAGCGAGGGGCCGATCCGCGCCGAGACTCCGGGCGGCGAGGGCTTCGAGGTGCGCTCGGTCGAGTTCGCGGTGGGCTACCCCAACCACGGGTTCGAGACGCGGAGCTACCGGGGAGGCCTGTCCTTCGCCGCCGATGCCGGCGGCACCCTCGCGGTGGTCAACCTGGTCACGCTCGAGGAGCTGCTCCGCGGCCTGGTTCCGTCGGAGATCTTCGCCGCTGCGCCCGCCGAGGCCCTGAAGGCGCAGGCGGTCACCGCGCGCGGCGAGGTGCTGGCCAAGGTCGGCACCCGCCACCTCGCCGACCCCTACCTCCTCTGCTCCGAGCAGCACTGCGCGGTGTACCGGGGGCGCACGGGCGAGACCCCGTCCACCAACGCGGCGGTGGAGGCAACCCGGGGCCTCGCGCTCTTCTCCACCGAGGGCCGGCTGGTGGACTCGGTGTACAGCGCGGTGTGTGGAGGGCACACCGAGGACAACGACGCGGTCTGGGGTGGGGTGCCCGACCCGAGCCTGCGCGGGCGCCCGGACGTGCTGGAGCCGGTGACGGGGATGCCCGACCCCCGCCGCGCCCCGGAACGCTTCCTCGCCTTCGACCTGCCCGCGGCCTGTCGCCGGGGCCGCTTCGCCCAGCCCACCCGGTACCGCTGGGAGAAGCGCTTCACCGCGCAGCAGCTGGACGCCCTGGTCGAGCCGCTGGGCGTGGGGTCGGTCCGGCACCTCCAGCCGCTCGAGCGGGGCGCCTCGGGGCGGGTGCGGCTGCTGCTGGTCTCGGGGACGCGCCGGGCCACCGAGCTCCGCGGTGAGCTGACCATCCGCAGGCAGTTCGGGATGCTCAACTCCGCGCTCTTCACCGTGACCGAGGAGCGAGACGGGCGGAACAACCCGGTGGCGTTCACCTTCCGGGGCGGGGGGTGGGGCCACGGCGTCGGCCTGTGTCAGACGGGGGCGATCGGCCGTGCGGAGAGCGGACAGGACTACCGGGCCATCCTCCGGCATTATTTCAATGGCGCCGAGGTGGCGCGCATCTACGAGTAGGAACCGACCCCGGGCGTTGGCCCAAGGGCGCATGCCTGCCTGCCCGGCTGGAACAGCCCTCCCCATCCGGGGTTATGTCAGGGCCGCGGCGGTCGGTGGCGCAGGAGCCCCCGGCGTCGAGTAGGTCGGGGCCGCAGCTTCCAGTTATGTAAGACCGCCACGTGAGCTTCTCCGGTGCCAGCCCCCGACGTCGTCGCCGCCGTCCGGCGACGACCGCGCTCATCGCGGCGCTGCTGGCGTTCCTGTTCCACGCCGGCGTCCTGGGCCTTCTGCTGCTGATGAACTTCGTCTCGGTGAAGTGGCCCGGCGGCGACCACCCCCGCCAGAAGCCGCAGGCGGTCACCCTCCGGAACGTCGACCCCCGTGCCTGGGCGAAGAACCGGGGCCAGGCCCGTGAGCAGGAGCGTCCCGAGCCGCAGCGGCGTGCCGAGGCGAAGAAGCCCGAGCCCAAGGAGGAGAAGAACCCCCGGGGCCAGGTGGTCGACGTCGCACCGGGCAACGAGCAGGAGTCCCCGGACGCGAAGTACCTGGCGGAGAAGAACAACCGGGTGGACAAGGAGTCCAAGGCCCGCGACCAGACGCCCTTCTACCGGAACGCCATGCCCCGGCAGACGGCCACCGAGGAGCGGAAGACCACCGGCAAGGACGAGGCCGCGCAGCTCGTGGTCCAGGGCAACAACGGCAGCGGCCAGGATGCCCGCCCCGCGCAGAAGGGCGGCGGACAGAAGCCGGTCTTCGACGTGCCCAGCATCAAGCAGCGGGACAAGATCGCCCTCAAGGAGCAGACCAGCAAGGGCCCCGGGGCGAGCGTCCGGAACCAGGGGGAGAGCGCACCCGTCCAGGGCAACGCCGACCGGCTGCGGGTCGACCCCGGGAGGCCCGGCGAGGAGGGAGACCAGGGCAGCGCCGGAAGGGTGGGCCTCCCCACCCTGTCGCAGCTGATGCCCAGCAGCGCCGCGCTGGACAAGATCATCGGCGCCGCCCCCAACGACCACCTGCAGGACGTCGAGCAGGGCGAGGGAACGTTCCTCAACACCCGCGAGTGGAAGTACGCCACGTTCTTCAACCGGGTGAAGCAGGCCGTGGGCCGCAACTGGGACCCCAACGAGCCGCTCCGCCAGCGCGATCCGACCGGGGAGATCTACGGGGGCCGCGACCGCTACACCATCCTCGACGTCACGCTCGGGGGCGACGGGCTGGTGAAGGACATCAAGGTCCAGCGCTCGAGCGGGGTCGACTTCCTCGACGAGGCGGCCATCGTCAGCTTCCGCCGCGCCCAGCCCTTCCCCAACCCGCCCCCGGGTCTGATGGGCAAGGACGGGACCGTCACCTTCCCCTTCGGGTTCTATCTGGAAACCGGTGGCCGGCCGCTGATGCGGATCTTCCGCAACAACTGATCTCGCCAGGCGCTCCGCTCCCGCTCAGTGAATGCCGACGCGACCTCGCACCGACTCGATGAGCTTCCTCGGGTCGAAGCCGATGCCGCCCTTGAACACCAGCTCGACGTTCTCGATGTCGGCGATGGTCTTCGCCGGATCACCCTTCACCAGGACCAGGTCGGCGCGCTTCCCGGGTCCGATGGTGCCGATTTCCGCCTCCTCGCCCAGGTAGCGGGCGCCGTTCCGGGTGGCGATGGAGATCGCCTCCACCGGGCTGAATCCGGCCTCGACCAGCAGCTCGACCTCGCGCTGGTTTCCGAATCCGGGGAGCACACCGCCGTTTCCGGTGGGGTCCGAGCCGGCCAGGAGCAGCCCCCCCGCGCGAACGAAGGCCAGCTCGAAGTCCATCTCCTTGCGGAGCGCCGCCTCGGGGTCTCCCGCCGTGCTGCCCACGCTGCTCACCCGGGCACGGAGCGTGAGGTAGCTCTCGCGGGCGGTGGGTGACATGGCTTCCAGCACCCGGGCCTGGAGCGGAGGCCGATCGCGCACGCTGCTCTCGATGACCGGCAGCGTGGAGGTGACCGCGACGCGGTGCTCCACCAGCGAGCGGATGAGCGCCTGGACCCGAGGGCTGCCGATGTCCGTCCTCATCCAGGCCGCGAGCTGCGCGTCCCAGTCCGGACAGACGTCCGGCTTTTTGTCCGCGACCAGCTCGCTGTCGGCGATCACCGGCCCGTGCTCGAGGTTGTCGATCCCGGCGGCGATGGCCTCCGGCCAGGTGACCGCACACAGATGTCCGGTGATTTTGAGCTTGAGCCGGTGGGCCTCGGCGATGCTCGCCGCGAGCTCGGCCCGGGGCAGGTTCATGTACGCCTTGAACGAGTCCATGCCGGCGCGGGCCCAGAAGGCGACCATCTGGCGCGCCTCCTCGGGGCTCCCGAGCTCGTGCATCTGGGCGAAGAAGGTTCCCTTCCCCTCGAGGTACGGACCGGTGGGGTGGACCCGCGGGCCGGGCTGGAGGCCGGCATCGATGCGGCGCTTGATCTTGAGGTCGACCGACGGCTCGATGCTGCCCGTGGTCCGCAGCGTCGTCACTCCGCCGGCGAGGTAGAGCCGGGGCGCGGTGACGGCGATCTCCTCCAGGAACACCCCCGGCTCGGGGAAGCCTCCCTCGGGGCGGCGCTGCTGGATGATCGAGGCGGAGTAGTAGAGGTGGTCGTGCATCCCCACCAGACCGGGGAGCACGCTCCGTCCCGGAAGGTCGAGCACCTTCGCCCCGTCCGGAACCTTCACCGAGGAGGCCGGACCCACGGCCTGCACCCGCCCGTTCGCCACCACCACGGCCTGATCCTCGCGCGCCGGAGCTCCGGTTCCGTCGATGACGCGCACGTGCAGGAGCACGAACATCGGTGCATCGACCGCCACGAAGGACCGGACCTCCGGCCCGGGCACCTGCGCCCACCCCACGCGGCCGAGGCCGAGCACGAGGACGATGAGACCCCAGCGGTGGCCTCGAGCGGTCACGATTGGCCCCGGCTCAGGCGTAATCTTCGACGGGCGGGCAGCTGCAGATGAGCTTCCGGTCGCCGAGCACGTTGTTCAGCCGCCCCACCGCCGGCCAGAACTTGCTCGCCCGGACGAACGCCGACGGAAACGCCCCGAGCTGACGGGAGTACGGCCGGTCCCACTTCTCCTGGGTGACCACCTCCGCGGTGTGCGGGGCGTGCTTCAGCACGTTGCCCTCGCGCGGCTGCCGCCCCGCCTCCACCTCGGCGATCTCCTTGCGGATGGCGACCATCGCGTCGCAGAACCGGTCCAGCTCCGCCCTGCTTTCGCTCTCGGTCGGCTCGACCATCATCGTGCCCGCCACCGGGAAGGACACCGTCGGCGCGTGGAAGCCGTAGTCGATGAGGCGCTTGGCGACGTCGTCCACCTCGATGGCCGCCGACTTCTTCAGCCCGCGCAGGTCGAGGATGCACTCGTGCGCCACCCGGCCGCGCGCGCCCCGGTAGAGCACCGGGAAGTGCTCGGCCAGCCGGCTGGCGATGTAGTTGGCGTTGAGGATGGCCACCTCGGTCGCCCGGGTCAGTCCCTCGGCGCCCATCATCCGGATGTACGCGTAGGAGATGACCAGGATGCTCGCGCTGCCCCACGGCGCGGCCGACACCGCACCGCTCGCCTGCGCTCCGCCCGTCTTCACCACCGGATGCCCCGGGAGGAAGGGCGAGAGGTGCGCCGCGACGCAGATGGGGCCCACGCCCGGGCCGCCGCCGCCATGGGGGATGCAGAAGGTCTTGTGGAGGTTCAGGTGGCAGACGTCCGCGCCGAAGTCGCCCGGCCGGCACAGGCCCACCTGGGCGTTCATGTTCGCCCCGTCCATGTAGACCTGGCCACCGTGCCCGTGGACGATGTCGCAGATCTTCCGGATCTCCTCCTCGAACACCCCGTGGGTCGAGGGGTAGGTCACCATCAGCGCGCCGAGCCGCGCCTGGTGCTGGGTGGACTTGGCCTCGAGGTCGGCGAGGTCGATGCTCCCGTCCTCGTCGCTCTTCACCACCACCACCTCGAAGCCGGCCATCACCGCGCTGGCCGGGTTGGTGCCGTGCGCCGAGGCGGGGATGAGGCACACCCTGCGGTCGCGATCGCCGCGGCTCTCGTGCCACTTGCGGATGGCCAGCAGGCCCGCGTACTCGCCCTGGCTGCCGGCGTTGGGCTGCAGCGACACCGCGGCAAAGCCGGTGATCTCCGCCAGCATTCGCTCCAGCTCGCGGAAGAGCTGCTGGTACCCTTCGGTCTGCTCCGCGGGCGCGAAGGGGTGCAGGCGCGAGAAGCCGGGGAAGGTCACCGGGATCATCTCCGCGGTGGCGTTCAGCTTCATGGTGCAGCTGCCCAGCGGGATCATCGCGTAGGTGAGGCTCAGGTCCTTCGCCTCCAGCCGCTTGATGTAGCGGAGCATCTCGGTCTCCGACCGGTAGCGGTGGAAGACCGGGTGGGTGAGGTAGGCGCTCTTCCGGGTCAGGGCCGGGCTCCAGGCCGGCGTGACCTCCGAGGCGAGCACCTCGGCGGCGAAGTCCACCGGCTTGCCCGCGGCGAACACGCCCCACAGCGCCTCGACGTCCTCGGGCCGGGTGGTCTCGTCGAGCGAGATGCCAATGCTGCGCGGGTCGATGCGCCGGAGGTTCATCCTCCGGTCGCGGGCCCGGGCCATCGCCCGGTCCGCCTCGGCGGGCTCCAGCTCCAGCCGGAGGGTGTCGAAGACGCTGGCGTGCTTCACCTTCACCCCGAGCTTGCCGAGACCCCGGGCCAGACGGACGGTGAGCCCGTGGACCCGGGTGGCGATGGCCTTCAGCCCCTCGGGGCCGTGCCAGGCGGCATAGAACCCGGCCATCACCGCCAGCAGGGCCTGGGCAGTGCAGATGTTGCTGGTCGCCTTCTCCCGGCGGATGTGCTGCTCGCGGGTCTGCAGCGCCATCCGCAGCGCGCGGTGCCCGTTGGCGTCCTCGGACACTCCGATGATGCGGCCGGGGAGCAACCGGGTGAACTCCTGCTTCACGGCGAAGAACGCCGCGTGAGGGCCGCCGAACCCCATCGGCACGCCGAACCGCTGCGCGCTGCCCACCGCCACGTCCGCGCCGAGCTCGCCGGGCGGAGTGAGCAGGGTGAGGGCGAGGAGATCGGTCGCCACCACCGCGTGGGCCCCCTCGGCGTGCACCCGGTCGAAGAACGAGGCGTGGTCCTCCACCAGCCCGTCGGTCGCCGGGTACTGCACCAGGGCGCCGAAGATCTTGGTCGAGAAGTCGAAGGTTCGGATGTCGCCCACCAGGACCGGGATGCCGAGCGCACCGGCCCGGGTCCGCACCACCTCCAGCGTCTGCGGGTGCACCCTGTCGGAGACGAAGAACGCCTCGTGCCCGGGTCTGGCCAGGGCCTGGAAGAGGTGCATCGCCTCGGCCGCGGCGGTGGCCTCGTCGAGCAGCGAAGCGTTGGCCACCGGCAGCCCGGTGAGGTCGACGACCATGGTCTGGAAGTTGAGCAGCGCCTCCAGCCGGCCCTGGGAGATCTCCGGCTGGTACGGCGTGTACTGGGTGTACCAGCCCGGGTTCTGGAAGACGTTCCGGAGGATGACCGGGGGGACGAAGGTGTCGAAGTAGCCCTCGCCGAGGAATGACTTGAAGACCTGGTTCTTCGCCGCGAGCGCCTCGAGCTCCTCCAGGAGCCGGGCCTCGTCCACCGCCGGCGGCAGATCCAGGGCCCGGCGGAGCCGGATGCTGGCGGGCAGCGTCTGGTCCACCAATGTCTGAAGGGACGGGGCGCCGACGACGCGAACCATCTCGGTCACGTCGGCCGGGTCGGGTCCGATGTGGCGGCGGGGAAAGGAGTCGGTCTCCGAGGGGGTGCGGGAGTCAGGCATCGAGGCGAGGGTTCCTGGCGGGAGGGCGGGCGAGCCGGCGCCTCCGACGGGCATGTGAAGACGCCCGTTTAACAGGACCGGGCCACGCTGGCTCGCGGGGACACATGAAGGCCCGCTTCTCGCTCCCATCTGCTCCGGGGAGGGGCCCGGGGGCGACCGGGACTCAGGTGGCGGTCTTCGCCAGCAGCTCGCCGTAGGCGTCGGCGTCCATCAGCCCATCGAGCTGGGCGGGGTCGGAGGGCTCGACCTCGACGATCCACCCTGCGCCGTACGGGTCCGAGTTGATGGTGGACGGCTCGTCGGAGAGCGCGGTGTTCACCTTGAGCACCTTGCCGGAGATGGGCGCGAACAGCTCGCTCACCGCCTTGGTGGACTCGACCACGCCGAACGGGCTTCCGGCGGTCACGGTGTCCCCCACCTTCGGCAGCTCGACGTACACCACGTCCCCCAGCGCCTCCTGGGCGTGCGCGGTCACCCCCACCACCACGCCGCCGCCGTCGCGGCGGGCCCACTCGTGCTCCTTGGTGTAGCGGAGGTTCTTCGGATTGTCGGCCATTGAGGATTCCCTAGCGCTTGAACGGGGTCTTCACCACCTCGGCGCGGACCGGGCGGCCACGGATCTCGATCTCCAGCGGCGTTCCCTCGGCGGCCAGGGGCGGTGGCACGTACCCGATGCCGATGGCCTTCTTCACCGTCGGCCCCAGGGTTCCCGAGGTCACCTCTCCCACCTGCGTGCCGTCCTTCAGGATGGGGTAGCCGTGGCGGGGAATGCCCGGCGCGCGCATCTCGAAGCCGACCAGCTTCCGCGGGATGCCGGCCGCCTTCTGCTCCGCGAGCGACGAGCGACCCACGAAGTCACCCTTGTCCCACTTGACGATCCACCCCAGGCCCGCCTCGAGGGGGGTGTGGGCGTCGTCGATGTCGTTCCCGTACAGGGCGTACTTCATCTCGGTGCGCAGGGTGTCCCGCGCCCCGAGCCCGGCCGGGACGAGTCCCACCGGCCGCCCGGCCTCGAGCAGCGCGTTCCAGAGGTGCTCGGCGCGGTCCGGGGAACAGTAGAGCTCGAACCCGTCCTCGCCGGTGTACCCGGTGCGCGAGACGATGCACGGCACCCCGGCCACCGTCCCCTCGCGGAAGCGGTACGTCCCGATGGGCTCGAGCGGCAGGTCGGTCAGCGATTGCACGATGGCCGCCGCCCTCGGCCCCTGGATCGCGAGCTGGGCGAAGTCGTCGCTCCGGTTGACCGGCTGCACCCGGGGGGTGTTCTCGGTCATCCAGGCGAAGTCCTTCTCCCGGTTGCTGGCGTTGACGCAGATGAGGACGTGCTCCGGCGAGAAGCGGTAGGCCACCACGTCGTCGACGAAGCCGCCCTGGTGGTTCAGCAGGCCGGCGTACACCGCCTGCCCGTTGGCGGCCTTCCCCAGGTCGTTGGTGATCAGCCCGCTGGCGCTCTCCAGCGCTCCCTCGCCACGGAACTCGATCTCCCCCATGTGCGAGACGTCGAACAGGCCGGCGGCCGTCCGCACCGCCTCGTGCTCCGACACCACTCCGGTGTACTGGACCGGCATGTCCCAGCCGGCGAAGTCGACCATCCGCGCTCCGAGCGCGCGGTGAAGCCGGTTGAGCGGTGTCTGGCGGGACATGAGGTGCGGCCCGGACTACCCCACCCTCCACGGGCCGATCAAGGCTTCGAAGGGGCGCCGCGGCCGAAGCCTGAGTAGAGTGGCTTGCTGCAACGAGCGATGAAGATCCGCAACCGGCTCAACCCCTCGGACCCCTGCTTCTCCTTCGAGTTCTTCCCACCCAGGAGCGAGGAGGGGCGGCGCGCCCTGCTTCGCACGCTGGAGGACCTCCGGTCGCTGGAGCCCGGCTTCGTCTCGGTCACCTACGGCGCCGGGGGGAGCACCCGCGATCGCACGGTGGACCTGGTCCGGGAGATCCGGGCCACCGGCCTGGAGACCATGGCCCACCTCACCTGCGTGGGCCACACCCGCGAGGAGCTGGGCGAGCTGGTGGAGCAGTTCCTGGCGATGGGGGTGGAGAACCTGCTCGCGCTCCGGGGCGATCCGCCGGCCGGGGAACGCGAGTTCCACGCCCCGCCGGGGGGCTTCCGCTACGCCTCCGAGCTGGTGCAGTTCATCCGCGAGCGCGACCACCGCCTCTGCATCGGCGGAGCGGGCTACCCCGAGGGGCACGTCGAGACACCGCTCCGGGACGACGACCTCCGGCACCTCAAGGCGAAGGTGGACGCCGGGCTGGACTTCGTCATCACCCAGCTCTTCTTCGACAACGCCTTCTACTTCGACTTCGTGGAGCGGGCGCGCCGGGTGGGGATCAACGTCCCCATCGTCCCGGGCATCATGCCCATCACCAACATCGAGCAGCTGGAGCGCTTCGTCCGGCTGTGCGGGGCGACCGTCCCGATGCGCCTGGTGCTCCAGCTGGAGCGGTACCGCGACGACCCGGATGCGGTGGTTCAGCTGGGCGTCGCCCACGCCACCGTGCAGTGCATGGAACTGCTCGCCCGGGGCGTGCCGGGCATCCACTTCTACACCCTGAACAAGAGCCCGGCGACCCGGCTCATCGTCGGTGCGCTGCGCGGACGCGGCGCCGGGCCGGCTCGCTCCTGACCGCTACCCCGCGCGCGTCTCGCCGACCGGAGCGCCTGCCGACCGATGCTCCGTCGGGGCCGGCTGGGGGCGCGCCCTGCCGGCGGTGACGAGCAGATAGACCCCCGCCGCGGCCAGCAGCGGGGTGATCCACTGCGCCGGGGTGAGGCCCAGGAACCGGCCGTCGACGAACGGCAGGTCCCGGGCCCGGAAGAAGTCGAGGAAGAAGCGGGGGACCGAGTAGGCGATGGCGAGCACGCCCATGAGCGTCCCCTCCGGCCGCTTCCGCCGTGCCAGCAGATACAGCACGACGGTGATGACCGCGAGCAGCACGCAGTCCACGAGGCCCATGTCCAGCCGGGGCCCGTCCGGGAAGGCCACCGCGAACCAGGCATGGCTCCGGACGCCCGGGTGGTCATGGACCACCGCGCAGCCCAGACGGGCGATGGTCCAGCCCGGCGCGGTGCCCAGGGCCAGCGCATCCCAGTACGGCCGGATCCGCAGCCCCTTCCGCCAGAAGTAGGCGGCGATCCCCGCCATCCCGCCGAGGACTCCGCCCATCGAGGAGACGCCGTCCCAGACCTTGAGCAGCACCAGCGGCCCTTGCGTCCGCAGCAGCTCGGGGTGGTAGCCGAGGACGTGGAGCAGGTGCGCCCCGAGCAGTCCCCCGAGCAGCGCCCAGGTGAAGACCTCGGACAGCGACTTGGTGTCCCCCGGCCCGTACACCCGGCCCGCGCGCACCGTGAGCACCGCCCCGGCGTAGACGCCGATGGCGGCGAAGATGCCGAAGGGGTGAACGGTCAGGCCGAAGAGGTGGAAATCCGGCAGCTCCACGTACGGGAGCACGAGTGCAAGCATGAACCCACCTCTTAACAGGCAAGGGGAGCCCGGCAGTCCGGGAACAGCCTTGAACGGCGTCAGGCCCCGAGCAGCGCCCGCGCGTTCCGAAGGGTGTTGGAGAGGAGCATGGCGATGGTCATCGGCCCCACCCCGCCGGGCACCGGAGTGATGTACGAGGCCCGTTCGGCGGCAGCGGCGAGCTCCACGTCCCCCACCAGCTTGCCAGTGGGAAGGCGGTTGATGCCCACGTCGATGACCACCGCCCCGGGCTTCACCCACGCGCCCTTGATCAGCTCCGGCACGCCCACTGCGGCCACCAGGATGTCCCCCCGGGCAACCTCCTCCGGGAGGTTGCTCTTGCGGTGACAGACCGTCACCGTGGCGTCGGCGTTCAACAACAACAAGGCCATCGGTCGGCCCACCAGGATGCTCCGGCCCACCACCACCGCCCGCTTCCCGGCGGGCTTGCAGTCGATCTCCTGGAGCATCCGCATCACGCCCCACGGCGTGCAGGCCACCGTGGCCTCGCGCCCCTGGGCGAGGAGCCCCGCGTTCACCGCGTGCAGGCCGTCGGCGTCCTTGTCCGGGCGGAGCACCCGGAGCAGCACGTCCGAGTGCACCTGCTTGGGGACCGGTAGCTGGACCAGGATGCTGTGCACGCCCGGGTCGGCGTTGAGCGCTTCCAGCCGGGCCTGCACCTCGGCATGGGTCGCGGTCTCGGGGAAGTGGTGCTCGCTGGCGTCGAATCCGACCTCGGCCGCGGCCTTCTGCTTCCCCGTCACGTAGATCTTGCTCGCCGGATCCTCGCCGACCCGGATCACCGCCAGCCCGGGGACCCGGCCGGTCCGCGCCTTCAGCTCGCGGGTGGCCTCGGCCACCTCCCTCCGGACCTTCTGCGCGATGGCCTTGCCATCGATGAGTGTCGCCGCCATATGGCGCGGCACACTACACGAGCCGGCCGGTCCGGGAAGGCTGGCTCGACGCCGGGCGTCCTCCCTCTGGTAGCCTCGGAGAGGACATGTCCCGCGAGCTCATCGACCTGCACATCCACGTGGGCGGAGCGGTGGCCCCGCACGTGCTCTGGTCGCTGGCCCACAGCCAGGGCTTCAAGCTACCGACCAAGAACTACTTCGAGTTCGTGGAGATGATCACCGCCCGGCCGGACAACGTCTCCAACCTCGACGACTACCTCCGCATCATGCACACCTGGACCGAGAAGATTCAGAGCTCGCCCATGGCCATCGAGCGGAGCGTCTACGAGGTCATCGGGAAGGAGTTCCGCGGCAGCCGGGTCACCCAGATCGAGCTGCGCTTCAACCCGATGAAGCGCAACCTCGACTCCACCCTGGACCTGGACCACATCATCCACGCCGCGCTCCGGGGCATGGACCGGGCGACGCTGGAGTATGGCGTCCGGGCAGGGCTCATCTTCTGCCTGGCCCGCGAGTTCGACCACCGGCTCAACTCCATCATCCTGGAAAAAGCGATCCGCTACCGGCACCGCGGAGTGGTGGGCATCGACCTCGCCGGGACCGAGACCCGGGCCCTGGAGCTGGACCGGGAGCAGGTCGGTGCCTACGAGGACCTGTTCGAGCGCGCCCGGGCCGCGGGTCTGAAGACCACCGTCCACACCGGCGAGACCCACGGCACGGGGGCCGAGGGGGTGATTGCGGTGGTGGACCGGCTCCGGCCGCACCGCATCGGACACGGCATTCGTGCCGCGTACGACGAGGCGGCGATGAAGCTGCTCCGCGAGCAGGACGTGGTGCTCGAGCTCTGCCCGACCTCCAACCTGCACACCCACGCGGTGAGCGGAGTGGACGAGCTGAAGCACATCGTCCAGACCTTTCTCGACCGCGGGGTGAAGGTGACGCTCAACACCGACGGCCCCTACCTCCTCGAGACCGACATGCAGTCCGAGGTGGCCCTGGTGGAGAAGCACGGGATCATGACCCCCGAGCAGGTGGATCGAGCCCTGTCCTGGGCGCGGGAGTACTCCTTCATCCCCTGAAGCGTGGTAGTCGCCGGGGACGTGTACGGGCTTCTCAAGCGCGGGCTGTTCCTGCTCTCGCCCGAGCTGGCGCATGGCGTCGGGATGGCGGCGCTCCGGGTGCTGGGGACGGTCCGCTCCGCCCCCTCGCTCCCCGCGGGCGGACCCGACCTCTCGGTGACCAGCGCGGGGCTCCGCTTCGCGCATCCGGTGATGCTCGCGGCGGGGTTCGACAAGGATGCCGAGGCGGTCTCCGGCTTCTTCGCGCTGGGCTTTGCCGGGGTCGAGGTGGGGACGGTGACGCCCCGGCCGCAGCCGGGGAATCCCGCGCCCCGGCTGTTCCGCATCCCCGAGGCCCGGGCGCTGATCAACCGGATGGGTTTCAACAACCACGGGGTGGAGGCGATGGCCGCCCGGCTCCGGGCGCTGGCTCGCCGTCCGGGACCGGTGGGGGTCAACCTGGGGAAGAACAAGGACACGCCGCTCGAGCGCGCGGTGGACGACTACGTCGCCGGCGTGGAAGCGCTCGGGCCACTCGCCGACTACGTGGTGGTCAACGCCAGCTCGCCCAACACGCCGGGGCTGCGCCGCCTCCAGGAACCGGACCAGCTCCGCGCGCTGCTCTCGACCGTCCGGGCGCGGCTCGATGCCGTCGCTCCGGGCAAGCCGCTGTTCCTCAAGATTGCCCCGGACCTTGCCTCCGAGGAGGTCGACGCCATCGTCGACGTCGCGATCGAGGTCGGCATCTCCGGCCTCATCTGCACCAACACCACGCTCACCCGCCCGGGCGTGAGCGGCCCGGTCGCCGCCGAGGTGGGGGGTCTCTCCGGCGCCCCGCTCGCGCCGCTGGCCCTGGAGACGCTCCGCCGCGCGGCGACGCGAGCCCGGGGCCGGCTCGCGCTGTGGGCATCCGGTGGGGTCTTCACCGCCGATGACGTCCTCGAGCGGCTCGAGGCCGGCGCCGACCTGGTCCAGGTCTACACCGCCTTCGTCTACCAGGGACCGTTCCTCGTCCCGCGCTTGCTCTCCGAGCTGCGCGCCCGCCTCACCGCCCGCGGGCTCCACGCCCTGCCGCGGAAGCCGGGGACGACGCCACCGGGCGAGCCACGTTCCAGCTCGGGCTGATCCCTTTCAGGGCGACCGCCCGGGCAGCCCCCGAAGGATGTAGAGGTGCCCGAGGAAGCGGTTGAAGGTGTAGGCCAGGTCTCGCCCGTCGCCGGTGACCTGGACGAAGGCGAGGGTCGCGGCGCCGGAGGTATCCGGCGGACCGAACCTCCGCTCCTCCAGGACATTCCCACTGTCGATGTCCACGCGGAAGAGGCGCGTTGCGGCTGGCAGGTCCGCGCCCTCGGTAAGCCACAGCTGGCGCGGACCGGCCCAGCCTCTGGGCCACGACCCGGCGGGGATTCCCGGCACCCGCACCGGCGCGCCGGTGGACAGCGAGATGACCACCACCCGGTCCTCCAGGTCGACGGCGGCGGCGAGCCGGCTATCCGGCGACAGCACCAGGACTTGCCGCGTCCCCAGGGGAACCTCGGAGACGAGGCGCGGTGATCCCCCCTCCGGGTCGATCTCGTGGAGTCGGTAGGGGCCCGAGCCAGCGCGGGCGATGAGGATGATCCGCCTGCCGTCCGGCGACCACCGCGCGTTCCACATCCTCAGCTCGCCGAGCGCGAGTCGCCGGGCGGTCCCCGGTCCCGTCGGCAGCGCCACGAGGCCGTCGCGCTCGTCGGTCCGGACGAGCGCCCACCGTCCGTCGGGGGAGAGGTCCAGCGCTTCACCCTCTCCGAGCACCTGAGCGGGAGAGCCATCCACCCCCCGCAGGACGGCCAGCGACGGCTGCTGGCCGGTGGGGGTCAGCACTGGGCTGGCCACGGTGAACAGGACCTTCCGGTCGCGCGAGACTGCAGCCACGGAGTTCGCCCACTCCGTCCACGAGAGGAGAACTTGATGCCCCTCGGAATCGAGGGCCTGAACCTCCGCTCGCTCGAATTGATTGCTGATCAGGACCGATCCGTCCGCTGCGATGTCGTCGAGGTGGAGATCGGATGGGGCCCGGTAGACCTCTCGCATCCGACCCTGAAGGTCAACGGCCCGGACGAGGTTCCGCTGGAGCTCGCCCGAGGTGAACCAGATCTCCGTGTCGTCGGGAGCCCAGGCCAGGCCCTGGAGGACCGGGTACCGCGGAGTCAGCGTCTTCCGCTTGCCGCCCGGATCGATGACCTCGAGCTCTCCCATCGTGTCGAGAGGGACGGGGTGATGGACGAAGGTGATCTGGTCTCCCCGATGCGAGAACCGCGGGTCGCTGATCCAGCCCTCGGTCTGGAAGAGCACCTTCCCCGGGGGATACTCCAGCACCCGCGCCGTTCCCCGCGAGATGACCATCGCCAGCTCGCCGGTCGGTGAGAAGTCGGCGTACTCGACGTTCTCGGCCACCTGACGCGGGATTCCCCCCACCCCCGGAACCCGGGCCAGCGTTCCTCGTGCGGTGCCGAGGACCACCCAGCTGGGGGCGAGGAGCACGGCCAGCTCGCCCGAGGGCGAGACCGCGGCGAGCCGAACCCTTTGGAGCCCGAGTGCCTGCGACACGGCGCTGCCCGGGGGCCGGGTGAACACTTCCTCCGTTCGCCCCTCGAACGCCGCGCTGTAGAAGACCCGTCCGTCGGCCGCGAAGCGCGCCGCTCGGATTCCCCCCCAGCGGAAGGTGACCTGCTCGACGGTCGGCGGCGCGGGCGGGCCGGAAGCCTGACGGCGTCCCCAGGCGAACGCACCGGCGGCGAGGACCAGGGCGAGGACCAAGGCGAGCCCCAGGGCCGCCAAGCTCCGCGGGCTCCACCGTCGGCGAGGGCGTGGTGGAAGAGGAAGCGCCCGGTCGGGCCCCGACCGGACGCCGCCGCGCAGCACGTCGAGCGCGAAGGCGAGATCGGAGGCGGACTGGAAGCGCCGCGCCGGTTCCTTCTCCAGGCACCGCTGCACCACCTCCGTCACCTGCGCCGGGATCTCCGCCGGCAGCGGCGGGGGGTCGTCGTGGAGGATCGCGTACCCGCTCTCGACCAGGGATCCGCCGGCGAAGGGGCGGGCTCCGGAGAGGAGCTCGTGCAGCACCACCCCGAGGCTGAACAGGTCCGAGCGGGCGTCGAGCGGCTCGCCCCTCACCTGCTCGGGGGACATGTACCCTGGCGTTCCAAGCACCGCGCCGGTGCGAGTCACGGTGCCGCTCGGCGCGACCGTGGAGTCCATCAGGCCGCGCGGACCGGGCCGCTCGGCCCCCTCGGCCAGCTTGGCGATTCCGAAGTCGAGCAGCTTGAGCTGGCCGTCCCCGTTCACGAAGACATTGTCCGGCTTGAGGTCCCGGTGGATGACCCCGCGTGCGTGCGCCGCGGCGAGCCCACGGGCGAGCTGGGATCCCCACTCCAGGGCCGTCTGGAGCGGGAGGCGCCCGCGGGTGAGGCGCTGGCGCAGCGACTCGCCCTCGAGCAGCTCGGTGACCAGAAAGGGCACGCCATCGTGGTGCCCGATGTCGTACACCGCCACAACGTTGGGATGCTTCAGGGAACCGGCCACCCGCGCCTCCTGCTCGAAGCGCTGGACCAGATCGGGGTCCCTGGCCAGCGCGGCGTTGACCACCTTCAGCGCCACCTCGCGGCCGAGCCGCATGTCGAGCGCCCGGTACACCTCGGCCATGCCTCCGGCTCCGAGGACCGAGATGATCTGGTAGTGGCCCACCTGCAGGCCGGGAGTCAGCTGCACGTGCGGCAGCCTAGCCGACCGCCAACGCCGGGACGGTCACCTGGCGGTCGGGCGCTGCTACGGCCCGGGGTCGTCGGCCGGAGCGAGGTCGCGGTTCACCGGCTCGTCATCGGGCACCGGCTCACCGGCGATGGGCGCCGCGCCGTCCGGCACCTCGGGCGCGCTCAGGCCTCTCCGATCTCCCGGCCCGCCCAGCGCACGCCCCGCGCCGCCTCCCCCGCCCGGGTCTCCTCCGCCTGCGCGGCGGTCCCGGCGGCCATTCGCTCCCAGCTCCGCCGCCCCCACACCCAGCCGGTGAGCAGCGCCCAGGCGGCCCCGAGGACGGTGAGCTGCACGGTCGCGTCGGCGGCGACGCGCGGGGCCCCGGAGCGCTCCACCAGCTCCAGGCCGAAGCAGCCCGCGGCCGCCACCAGGCCGCAGGCACGCCAGAGCGAGAAGCGCCAGCCGAGACGGGACGGCCCGAAGCGCCCGCAGCTCCCCACCGCTGCCGCCCCGCTCAGCGCCGCAGCGAGCGCAACGAGCCCCAGCGCCGCGGTGTGGGCAAAGGATTCGCCGTCCTCGGCGAGGTCCAGCCCCAGTGCCAGCACGGCCAGCGCTGCCGGCGCCACCGTCTCTCCCCATTCCTTCCATCGACGCCGATCGATCCGCATCACGCACCCCACGAGGTCGCCATCACCGGTCGGGGCGGTCCGGGCTCGAGGACGTCCTGCCCCGTGGCCACCCGCTCCGCCGCTCCGGCCAGCCCGAGGAGGACGAACAGCTGCGGCGCGGCGAGCGAGCCCGAGAAGCAGTTGCAGAGGAGGAACCCAGCCACGCTCGCCCCGATCCCCCGGGCGAGCCAGCCGATCTCCGGGTCTCGCCCGGCGCGGAACACCGCTCCGGTGGCGCTCCCGGCGAAGGTCAGGAAGAGGAAGAAGCCCACCCAGCCCAGCTCGCCCAGGGTGTCGAGGAAGATGTTGTGGGCCACCAGCGGCTGCTCGCGGACCTGGGGCGGCGCGTAGAGGGGCCAGGCCTCGCGGAACGCGCCACCGCCCACCCCTCGGAGCGGATGATCGAGGTTCGCCGACGAGGCGACCTGCCAGGCGTAGACGCGGCCGAGGGCGGACTGGTCCTGCTCGAACTCCTCCAGGGTGTCGTTGCGCTCCCAGTAGGTTGCCGGGGCGAAGATGGCCACACCGACCGCCAGGGCGGCGGAGACGACGATGGCCTTGGTGCGCTGCGCCCGCTCGCGCATCGCCCAGACCAGCCCGCCGAACACGACTCCGAGGAAGCCGCCGCGCGAGAACGTCAGGACGATGCAGCTGACGGCCAGAAGCAGCGCCAGGGCGCAGAACAGGCGAATCCACACCCCCATCCCCGGCCGGGCGACGAAGGCCACCGCCAGCGGAACGGTGAGGGCGAGGTACTCGGCCAGGTAGTTCGGGTCCCCGTAGACGCCGAGCCAGAGGGTGCGAAACCCCTGCGAGAGCTCCTGCCCAGAGACGTACCGGAGGATGCCACCGACGGAGGTGACCACCGAGCCGGCCACGAGGCAGAGACAGAGGATGGCGAGGCGCCGCGGCGTCGTGGCGAGGTTCACCACCAGGAGCCAGGCGAGCGCGACCTTCACCACCACCAGCAGCCAGGTGTCCGTTTCTCGTGGAGCGAGGCTCCACAGTCGGGACGCCGTGGCCCAGACCAGGAAGGCCACCAGCGCCGGGCCCCGCACACCATCCCAGTGGAGCGGAAGGCGCCGTCCTGCGTGCTCGAGCAGAAGCAGCCCGAGCGCGCCGAGGCTCAACGACAGCGCCAGACGCAGCGGAAGGACCGCCGGAATCCACTCCGCCGGCGCGGCGTAGATCTGCACGCAGAACGCCGCCAGGAGCAGGAACGCCCAGCGGTCACGCCGTGCCGCCAGCGCCCACGCCCGGGACTCCCCCTCCCCCTCCGGCGCTCGGGTCCGCATGGCTCGTGCCCGCCGGAGCAGACGACGTGCCAGCCTCAGCACCGCGAAATCGCTGGCGCGGCGGCCAGGGGCGAGTCGCCGGGGCTGTCGTTTCTACAGCGCGTCCGCCCAGGGCAGGGTCGTCTGCACCTCGACCGGCAGCGGCCCGGCGAGCAGGGCCTCGCCGAGCTGGTCCGCCAGCCGCTCGAGCACCTGCCGAGCCAGCCGCGGCGCCTCGTCGCCCGGGGCGACCGCAGCGAGCGCCGCTGCGACCCGCTCGACCGCCTCGGGCCGGACGGTGGGGGGCGCGCCCGGCGCGAGGAAGTTGCGGCCAAGCTCCTGCGTGCGGCCCGCCGGCACCGGTGCGATGCGCGGACGGCCGTCGAGGAGGGCGTGGGCCACCGCGGATGCGAGGACCGCGGGCGGGCCCCCCGCCGGCCACGCCGGACCGAGTCCGTCCAGGGCCACGCGGGCCCGCTCCTCGGTGCCACCCAGCAGCGCCGCGAGCAGCGCCTGCTGCTGCTCGGCACGCGACAGGTCCTGCTCCGCCTGGTGGAGCTCCGCCACCGACCGGAACGGCACCGGCTCGGCGCCCTCGACCGGGAGGGCGCGCATCGGGCGCGCGCGCCGGAGCGCGGTGACGACCGCGGCCTGCTCCGGCCAGAGCATCCACTCGCCGTCCACCCGGGCCAGGGGCCGGGCCGCGAGCCGGTCGGCGCGGTGCCGGAGCCGGAGCCCGAGCGAGAACCCGGTCTGGAACACCTCGCGGAACGGTGAGTCGCGGACCACCGCGGGCGCCCGCCGCGGGTCTCCCCCGGTCAGAGACTCGAGCCCCAGGTTCAGGGTGTCGCGCGCCCGTTCGGCGGAGGCACGGAAGGCGTCGAGGTCGCCGGGGTCGGCCCCGTCCGCAACCAGCGCGGCGTTGAACAGGCCGCGGAGCTCGTCCAGGGCGTTCTCCGCCTCCAGCGGGTCGAGCCCCTCGAGCGCGGCTTGCACGAAGTCGACCCGCCGCCCGCCGCTCCTGGCCAGCTCGCCGGACGGGCTCGAGGACAGCGCCGGCGGCAGACGCACCGCCGCATACAGCCCGGCGGCCGTCTCCGGATCGGGAAAGCCGAGGTCGGCCAGCCGTGCCCAGCGGAAGCGCAGCGCCACCTCCTCGAGCTCGCTCGGCAGCTCCCAGCGGATGGCCTCCATCAGCCGGCTGAAGGCGAACGGGCTCTCGGCCATCAGATCCAGCAGCAGCGCCCGGAGCGCCGCCTGCTCCGGTCCCTCGACCTTCAGCTCGATGCGGTAGCGCCCATCCGCGGAGTCGAGGGTGACGCCCTCCACCGGCGGATCCGGGTCCTCCTCGAGGTCGTGCACCACGGTGAAGGAGCGGAGCATCACCTCCAGCAGCTCGAGGTCGATGCCGTGCAGCTTCCGGAGGAACGCATCCGGGTCGTCGCCCCGGGCCGCCTGCAGCCACTCGAGGAGCCCGTGCGGATCGAGCGCATCGCGCCTCCAGGCTCCCAGGTCCACCAGCGACTGGAACTGCCCCGGCGAGGCGAGCTGGACGAGCTCGCCGGCATCGGCCAGCCCGACCTCGGCCACCGTGGCGTAGAGCTGCTCGGGCGGAACCGCGCGGACCAGCGGCCCGGCGTCCTTCGAGGCGAGGAGCGCATCCATGCGGCCGCGCGCCGGCAGCGCCGCGATGCGCTGGAGCTCCGAGGCGCGCTCGGTCGCCACGTCCCGCCCGTTTCCGCCGGAGGCCACGGCCGCCGTGCGTCGCACAGCCGGTGGCGCCGGCGCAACCCCTCGCTCAGACGCCCGCTACTGGAGCGGGGTCAGGCACTTGGAGGTGACGTTGAAGTCCAGCAGGTACGGCTGGCTCGTTCCGTCCTTGCTGGTGAGGAGGAACTTGAGCAGCAGGTACTTGAACTGGGGCACCGGCCCGGGGGCCGCCTGGAGATTCGCCGGTGAGCCGGTGAACGGCCCGTACTCCTGGGACACGGTGAAGTCGAGGTTGTTCGACCCGCGGACGAAGAGCACCACCGAGGTGTTCGGCGGGGTGATGGCGTTCCAGGTGACGGTGTCCCACTCGGCGTAACGCGAGCAGCCGGAGACGGTCTGGCTGAAGCTGCCCTGGTTCAGGGTGATGTGCCGCAGCTGGTACCCGGTGAAGTCCGAGTAGGTGTAGAGCTGGCCGGCCTGGTTGGCCGAGGTGGTGACCCCGCCGGTCGCTCGGTCGATGCGCATCACGTTCCCGGAGTTGTTGTTGACCCACAGATTCTTGTTCTGGTCGAGCCCGATCCCGATGCTGGTCTTGCTCCAGACCGAGGTGGCGTCGATGAGCCCGGTGGGCGTGCCCGCGCTGGGGAACATCCGCACCCCACCGTCATTGATGTCCGCGCCCCACACCAGCGCCGCTGAGCCGTTGTTGTTCCGGTCGCCGCTGAACCAGACGACGCCCTCGTCGTCGACCGTCACCCCGCGGCCCTGGCCAATCCTGGTGCCGCTCGGCGAGGTCAGCGCCGAGAAGTCGAACTTGTCCCAGGTGCCAGCGTCGATGGGGCCACTGGTGGGCGGGGTGTACCGGGTGGCGGTGTTTGCCGGGGTCGAGCCCCAGTTCGGCATCCAGACCCGGCCCTGCTTGTCCACCGCGATGCCGTAACCACCCCGGGGGAAGCCCGAGGGCGGGGAGATGGCCCCGGCGAGCAGCGAGGCGGTGTTGGTGTCGATCACCGCCACGGTGTTCTGCACCCGGTGGGCGATCCACAGCCGGTTCTTGGCGTCCACCGCCGAGCCGTAGGGCTCGATCGACGGAACGCCGATGTACTGACCTCCGCCGTCCGGCAGCGAGCCCACGTTGGTGCCCGCGGGGATGGCCTTGGGAACACCGGTGAAGGGATCCAGCCGCCACATGCGCCGGTCAATCCAGGTGCCGACCCACACGTCGCCCGGGCCGCCCTCGGGGGCCGCGGCGATGGAGATCGATCCCTCGCCGAACGCGCCGTTGGGATTGATGTTGCCGAGCTCCTGGGTGAAGAGCACGCACTCGTCGTAGAGCAGCGGGTTGTTGGGGTCGCTGGGGTTCAGGTACTCGCTGGGCTGGATGACGCCGTAGTTCGCCACGTCCGCCGGGTCGTCGGCGCTGGTGTCGATCTTCCCGTTGCCGTTCCGGTCGACGCAGTTGAAGAGGCTGCCCGAGACCTTGGTCACGCTGAAGTACTGGTTGGCGTGCGAGGCGAAGTTGGCCACCCACATGTCCCCGTTGATGTCGATCGCGGTGCGGCTCGGGTCGTAGACGCTGGCCGAGGAGCTGTGGTTGCGACGGCCGAGCCCGTCGAGCGGGAAGACGCTGATGTAGCGGCCCACCTCGTGGATGCCGCCGTCCGGGAGCAGGTTCTTGGTGTCGAACTTGGACACCGTCCCCATCTTCCAGTTGGCGATCCAGGCGAAGTTGATCTCGATGTCCTGGCTGTTGAGGGTGATGCGCCCCATCGGGTCCACCGTCACCCCGTCGCCACTAGTGCCCACCCCCCCGTCGAGGGAGAAGCCGCCATCCGGCGGGAAGGCGATGGTCCCGCTGAAGCCGCCGTCCACCACCGGCGGGCAGACGATGACCTGGCAGGGATCGGTCACGCTCGGACCACCGCCGTCGCCCCCGTCGCCCCCATCGGGCTTGCCGCCCCCATCGCCGTTGCCGGGAGGTGTGGTCACCACCGGAAAGCGCGAGACGTCTCCACTGCACGTGCAGCCGGAGACGGCGGTGATCGCGGCGGCGACCATCAGGAGGGGCAACGCCCGGCGGGTCATCGAAGCTGTCTCCACGAGTGGCGGCACGGGCCCGGCAGCCCGGTGGGCACACGAAGGGCCTTCAGAGGAGGAATCATCGGGCGGGCTCCCCGGTCGGTCAACACTCGAGCATCCTTCATGACGTCGCGATCCAGAGCGACTCCCACACTTCAGGCACGCCCAGCTTTTCCGTTGCCGAGAAACCCAGCACGGTGTCACGGGGGACCGACAGCCGCTCCGCGGTCGCCGACAGACGGGGTTTCCTCTGGGACTTCCCGAGCCGATCGAGCTTGGTCGCCGCCACGAGGACACGGCGTCCGGCGGTGACGAGGTAGGCCAGTGTGCGGACATCGTCCTCGGTGGCCCCCACCTCTGCATCGACGATGGCGACCACACCCCTCAGCGACGTGCGCCGCTCGAGGTAGGTGGTGATCATCCGCTCCCAGCTCGAGCGCTCTGTCTTCGACACCCTGGCGAAGCCGTAACCGGGGAGGTCCGCGAGCCGGACGGTGCGGCGCACGCCGGTGCGCTCGAGCACCACGTCGAAGAAGTTGAGCGTGCGCGTCCGGCCGGGAGTGTTCGAGACCCGGACCAGCTTCCTCCGGCCGGTGAGGGCGTTGATCATCGACGACTTGCCCACGTTGCTGCGGCCGACGAAGGCCACCTCCGGGACGTCGCCCGCGGGCCAGCCGGCCTCCTCGACCGCGGTGGTGAGAAAGCGGGAGTCGAGGACGCGGATCACCGCTCGGCGCGAGGGGACGGCGGGGCGCCGCGCTTCTGCCGCTCCACGCTCCAGTGGTCCATCGCCTTCAGCTTCTCGGCGAACTGGAAAGGACGCAGCGAGGGCGAGCTGGGCTCGTGGCAGCTGCGGCAGGACTTCTCCGAGGGGTCCACCAGGCCGACCAGCCGGGCGAGCTCCGGGTCCTTCATCACGTAGGCCGGCGCGTAGTACTGGCCGCCGCCGTGGCAGGTCTCGCAGCCGATCCCGGCCATCCCCTGGTCGGTCAGGTTCGGCGCGTGGCAGGTGGTGCAGCGGGCCTCGCGCTGCTGCTCGGCGGTGAGCGACTCCATGGAGCGGGCGTGCTTGGACGACCGCCACGCCGCGTAGGCATCGGGGTGACAGCCCTTGCAGCTCTCGGAGCCGAGGAAGTCCGCTCCCCCCGCCACCGCGGAGCACAGCACGGCGAGCGCCAGCGCCCAGCGGGTTGCGCGTCGGAGGGTCATCGAGCACCGGGCAGATACGGGATTGCCTGGCCCTCTGGCAAGCGGCAGAAGGTTGAGGGGCCGCGAGGGTCGGGGTAGACCAGTGCGGACGACGATGCGTTGCCCGGCACCGAGGCGCCTCCTCCTGGTCACGCTGCTCCTCGTGACGGCGGTGGCTCGCGCCAAGGCCTGGAACGGGATCGAGCCCGGCGTCTCGCGGCGAGATGAGGTGGTGAAGCGCTTCGGCCCCCCGAGCAAGACGGTCACCGTCTCGGGCAAGGAGGTCCTCGCCTACACCGACTCGGTGGCGATGAAGGGCACCTCCCAGGCGCAGTTCCGGGTGGACCCGGCGACCGGGGTGGTGGAGCGCATCGACGTCTTCCCGGCGACTGCCATCGACCACGACACGGTGGAGGCCACCTTCGGCCCGGTGTGCCCCAAGGCAGGCGCCCCGCAGCCGGCGGCGTGCTTCCAGAAGAAGCTCACCGACGACTTCCGCACCTACTACGTCTACCCACGCCTGGGCCTGGCGGTGTTCTTCGACGAGACCGACGACCGGGTGCAGTCCTTCGTCTACACCGCGCCCCGCCCCGCCTCTGCACCGGCCCAGGCGCCGGCCGCGGCGACGCCTCCTCACTGATGCGGGTGGTGGGGCTCACCGGCGGCATCGCCTCGGGGAAGAGCACCGTCAGCGCGATGTTCCGCTCCCTCGGCGCCCCGGTCATCGACGCCGACCAGGTAGCCCGCGACGTGGTCGAGCCCGGCACCCCGGGCCTGGAGGAGGTAGCCCGGCGCTTCCCCGGCGTGGTGGACGCCTCGGGGCAGCTCGACCGGGTGGCGCTCGGCCAGCGCATCTTCGCCGACCCCGCCGAGCGGAAGGCACTGGAGGCCATCGTCCACCCGCGGATCCGTGAGGAGGTGGCGCGCCGGACGGAGGCGCTGGCGCGCGCCGGAGCACGGGTCGTGCTCTACGACGCCGCGCTCCTCATCGAGAACGGGCTCCACCGAGGGATGGACGGGGTGATCCTCGTCGCCGTGCCCGAGCCGGTGCAGCGGGCCCGGCTCGCGGCCCGCGACGGGCTGGACGAGGCGGCCATCTCGGCCCGGCTGGCGGCGCAGCTGCCCCTGGCCGACAAGCGGGCGCACGCCACCTGGGTGGTGGACAACAGCGGGTCGCTGGACGAGACCCGGGCCCAGGTCCGGCGGATCTGGGAGGAGATCCAAAGGAGCGGCTAAGGTCGCTGCCCTCATGCCCTCGAGCGATGGCGCCACGCTGGTCACCGGCTATCCGGGTTTCATCGGGAAGCGGCTGGTGGAGCACCTCGCGCAGGAGGGCAAGGGCCGAATCTTCGCCCTGGCGCAGCCCCGGCACCTCGATCAGGCCCGTGGCCTGGCCTCGCGGGTGCGGGGTGCACCAGTGGAGGTGCTGGCCGGCGACGTCACCGACCTCCACCTCGGGCTGTCCGGCGAGGAGGTGGAGCGCGTCGCCGGGAGCGTGACCCTCATCTTCCACCTCGCGGCGCTGAACCAGCTCAGCGTCTCGCGCGAGCTGGCCTGGCGCACCAACGTGGACGGTACCCGCAACGTGCTGGAGCTGGCGCGGGAGTGCCGGCGGCTGGAGCGGCTGGTGCACTTCAGCACCTGCCACGTGGCCGGGGCCCGCGAGGGGGTCATCGCCGAGGACGAGCTGGACAAGGGCCAGGAGTTTCGCAACCCCTGGGAGGAGACCAAGTTCCACGCGGAGAAGGCGGTGGCCCGCGCCGCCGAGACACTCCCCATCACCATCGTCCGGCCATCCACGGTGGTGGGCGACTCGCGGACCGGGGAGATCGACCGCTTCGAGGGGCCGTACACGCTGGGCATCCTCCTGGTGGCGAGCCCGCTGGTGGTGCCGCTGCCGCTGCCGGGCAATGGCGTCGCCCCGCTGAACGTCGTCCCGGTGGACTTCGTGGTGAGGGCCGCGGTGCACCTCGCGGGCGATCCCCTGGCGAAGGGCCGCACCTTCCACCTGGTGGACCCCAATCCGATGAGCGTGGCCCGGGTCTACGAGCTCATCGCCGAGCGCGCCAACCGCCGCATCCCCAAGCTCACCTTCCCCGCCCGCGCCGCCGAGGCGGTCCTCCGGCTCCCGCTGCTGGAGCGGGTCACCCGATCGCAGCGCGCGGCGCTGGAGTACATCAACCAGCTGGCCTGGTTCACCAGCGCCAACACCCTCGAGCTGCTGGACGGCACGGGCATCCGCTGTCCCCGGCTGTCGACGTACCTGGACACTCTCATCGCCTACGTCCGCGACGACTACGCGCGCCGCCAGGCGGCCGAGGCCGAGACGCTGGTCGAGGACCCGCTCGACGAGGGCGTGAAGGCGAACGGGTGAGCATCGTCCCGGGACAGACCTTCTCCCTGGAGCGGGAATGCGACCGCTACCGCTCGCTCTACTATGCAGGGGCGAGCGGCGACTTCAATCCCATCCACATCGACGTGGAGGTCGGCCAGGCCGCGGGGCTCGGCGGAGTCATCCTCCAGGGGCTCTGCACCCTGGCCTGGGCCGTCGACGCCTTCGCCCGCTTCCTGGGAGACCCGGGGCTGGTGACCGGGGTGAAGGCACGCTTCAGCAAGCCGGTGCGCCCCGAGGACACGGTCCGGTTCGAGGGCAAGGTGACCGAGGTCTCGGGCGGGGTGGTGAGGGCCACGGTGGTCGCGCGGAACCAGGCCGGGGAAGAGGTGCTGAAGGGCGTGCAGCTGGAGGGCCGTTCGCGCGCGCCCGAGGCCGAGGCGGGCGTCTGGGGAGGCATGCGCGGAATGACGCCCGAGGTGGCCCAGGCGGTGGAGGTGCTGCGGATGTCGCGCCCCGAGCTGCTCGAGGAGGCGAGGATGCCGCCGCCCGTCGGCCCGGCCTCCTCCGGGGCGGGCGAATCGCCGGCGGTCGCCCGCGGTCCGGGCCGAAGCGCGATCGGCACCCGCTGGGGCCCGTTCCGGTACGTGATGGGCGCGGAGAAGATGCGCGAGTACGCGGTGGCCATCTCCGGTGGCGTGCCGTCGTACGTCTCGACCGGGCTCCCCGAGGACCTGCACCCGGTGCTCCACGACGAGGCGGCCGGCGCTCAGTCGCCCTGGGGCTCGATGATCGCCTTTCCCATGTTCGCGGTGCTCTTCTCCATCGCCCCGGCGCAAGCGGCGCTGCTCGACCCGGCGATGGAGGTGGACGTGTTCCGGGTGCTCCACGGCGAGCAGCAGTTCGAGTTCCGCGAGGTGCTCCGGCCGGGCGACGTGCTGCTGACCACCGGGACGCTGGAGTCGCACTCCCGGCGCGGGAGCAACGAGCTGTTCGTCATCCGAACCGACTCGGTGAACCAGCACGGTCGCCTGGCGGTGCGGGGGCGGTTCACAGCCTTCCTGCGGGGATGAGCGTCGGCGGGAGCCAGCTCGGCGTCCGAGGACGCGTCCCACCCCGAGTCCCGGATGGAGGCGCGTACGCGGGACACGACTTCGGCGCACCGGGGCGGTGGGAGCGTCCGGGCCTCAGCCCCCCGCGCGGCCGAGCCACCCGGCGATGAACGGCTCGATCTCCCCGCGGAGCACGTCCTTCAGACGGGGCGTGGCGGTCCCGGTGCGTGGATCCTCGACCCGGGCCGCCCGCCCGACAAAGTAGTGGCGGGCCTCCACGTCCGGCGGCGCCTTGCTCAGCACGAGCAGCGCCAGCGCACGAAGCTCATGCAGCGACACCCCTCCGTCCAGATCCACCTCCCGACCCGAACCCTCGTCGAAGCCGCGAAGCTCGGCCGTCACCCGCTCCAGGTGGAGGCCCTCGCGCCGGCGGACCGCGCGGCAACGGGCGTTGAGCCTGCCCTGCATCGGCTCCTTGTTCGGCCACGGAAGGAGCCGCACCCGGACCACCACCCGCCGGCCGTTCTGGTGACGGCGATGGATGCCCTCCTCTCCAGCGAGAAATCCCGGCGCACCCGGGCCGGCGAGGTGCAGCAGGACTCGAGGCGGCCGGAGCGATTCGGCCATGGCCGTGGCCTCGTAGCCCCGGTGCGAGGCCCAGCCCTGGTACATCGCCACCAGCTCGCCCAGCCATTGGCGGTGCTCGTCGTTCTCCTGCGCCGCCGCCAGGTCGAGGACCAGCTCGTCGGCGCCGCTGCCCCCCGCGGCGACCCGCGCCTCGGCCAGCTGGACCTCCCGGGCGCTCCGCTCGACCGCCCGGGCGGCCGCCGCCAGGCGCACCTCTCCCTTCGCCTCGCCCACCAGGCGCCGCGCCGACTCGCAGCCCCTAAGCAGCGCATCCAGCGCTTGCACCTCCCGGTCCAGGGCCTGGAACGAGCGGAGCAGCCCGGCGGCGCGCAGAGGGTCGTCCCAGAGGTCCGGCGCCTGGGTTTGGGCGAGGAGATCGGCGCGCCGCTGCTCCAGAGCCGCACGGTCGAGGGACTCGGCCACCCTGGCCGCGCGTTCTGCGAGGGCGCTCGCCTCCTCCAGGAGGGCCTTCCGGTCGAGCCGGCGCCGGCCCACCACCGTCCCCAGGCGCGTCACCGCCACGGGGGTGCGGGCCTCCTCCTCGGCCCGCGGCTCGGACCGGACCGTCACCACAGCGCCGCTGACCTGGACCTGGATTCGCGAGCCGGGCGGCAATGGGCGGCGGACGATCTCCGCGGCGACCGGCGCGGTGACGGTTCGCTCGATCTCTCGCTGGAGGAAGCGGGCGCCGAAGAGAGGCGAGTACCCGCGCTCCACCAGCAGGTCGATCACCTCCGGCGCCACCTCCACGTCCAGGCCCCGGGTCCGGATGCCCTCCCGCTCCAGCACCCGGCCGACCTCCCGCTGGGCAATGCGTCGGATCTCCACCTTGCCCAGCGGCCGGAAGTGGCAGATGGCGTCGAAGCGGTTGAGGAGCTCGTGCCGGAAGACCTCGGCCAGCCGGCGCTCGGACTCCTTCACCAGCTCCGCGCTGGACGGTGCGCCGGCGAACCCCAGCGAGGCCTCCCGGTAGACCTCCGCCCCGGCGTTGCTGGTGACGATGATCAGGACGTTGCTGCACCGGACCAGTTCGTTCGCCGCATTGATGAACTGACCCTCGTCGAACAGCTGCAGGCAGCGGTCGTGGACCGACCGGTGGGCCTTCTCGAACTCGTCGAGGAGCAGCACGGCGAAGAGCTTCCCGTCGAGGAGCCGGGTGAGCTGGCCCCGCTGGTGGTCGCGCGATGGAGTCCAGGGCATCCCGAAGAGGACCGCGTCGTCGTCCTCGTCGGGGAAGTCGGCCATGTTCACCCGCACCAGGCGCTCCGCCGAGCCGAACACGTACTCGGCCAGCAGCCGCGCCAGGTGCGTCTTGCCCACCCCGGTCGGACCGGTGCAGAGAAAGAGTCCGAGGGGGCGACGGGGATCGGTGAGACCCGCCTTGAGGAGGGCCATCGGTCGGAGAATCGCCTTCACCGCCTCCGGCTGACCGAGGATCCGCTCGTTGAAGTAGGCCTCGGCCTGTTCGAGATCGAGCGGAGCCCCATCGTCGACCAGCGAGCGGGGGAGCTGGGAGACCGCGCAGAAGCGGCCGAGCACCCCCTCGGGCCCGAGCCGCTCCGACTTCGCGGCCCCCGCCTCCTCGGCCGACGCCCGGAGGAGCTCCACCGATTTCCCGGGCTGCCGCTGTCCGATGAGGAACTTGTCCGTCAGCCGGAGCGCCAGGTCGCACGCCCCGGGGTCCACCGCCAGGCCGAGCTGGCGCTCGAGGTCCGCGGCGACCTGAACCAGGATGGCGCGGGTCCGATCGACCACAGGCTCGGGCACGGTCACCAGATGCAGGCGATCGCCGAGGCCCGCCTCCTCGTCCATCAGCGCCCGGGCGCGCCGGGGATCCGCCTCGAGCACGAAGCGCAGAGTGCTCGCGCGCAGAGTCTCGCCCAGGCTGGCCAGCAGCGGCGTCCCGAGAAAGGCGCCTCCGTCCCGGACCGACACCACCGTGAGTCCGCCGCTCCCTTCGAGCCGCTCGACCAGCTCGCTCCAGCACTTGCCGACCTCTTCCTCCTTGCCAACCCAGGAGAGAAACGCCCGGACGGAGAGCTCCAGCAGTCGCGCGCCGGCCAGTGGCCCCGGCCCGGGAGCGTCCGCGATCCGCCGAGCGAGCGCGTGGACCCGCGCGGTCTTCCCCACTCCCGGCTCACCGGCCAGCAGGAGATTCGGGCCTCCCCGGCCAACCATCGCCAGGAGCACCTCGACCTCCTCGTCGATTCCATACCCGGGCGGAAGCCGCCCCTCCCGCGCCAGCTCGGTGAGGTCGCGCTCGAGCGAAGGGGGTGGGCGGGGCCCGGCCATGCCTTCAGCTGACGATGACCCGCTGGTCCAGCAGCTGGGCGAGGATCCGCGCCGTGTCCAGGCGCGACATGCCGGACACGGAGAAGAGATCCTCGAAGCTGAGCGTGCCGTCGATCTGCGCTAGCATGAAGCCGGCGCGGTGGTCGAGGTTCAGCCAGATGACCTCGTCCTCCTTCAGCCGCACCCGGGGCACCGCGCTGAGCTTGCCGATCTTCGACTCGTAGATGGTCTGGAGCTTGGTCTCACTCCGCGCCAGCGCCTCCGACAGCCCGGTGAGCTCCGGGTAGAGCGCCTGCGCCTGGAGCAGCAGCTCCCGCGCGCCGCTGTGGTCGTCCAGGTTCTGCAGCTCCCGGGCACGCTCGAACATCCGCATCGCCTCGGAACGCGGATCTCGCGGCGCGGGCAGCGGGGTGAGCCCGGACACGGTACGCGGCTCTGCCAGGAGCTCGAGCGCAGCCGCAGGACCCTCGGGTGCGAGCAAGGTCGGCCCGTCCCCCTCCGCGCCCCAGGCGTCGCTGGTGAGATCGAGGCCGCCGGTCGGGGGTGGGAAGGCCGGGGCGACCGTCGGCGGCACCGGCGGCGAGCCACGCGGCGGGGAGAGAACGGCTCCAGGCCCACCGGGCAACGGGACCGCGCCCTTCGAGGGAGTCGCCGCCGGGGCCGAGGATGGGCGCGCGGGCATCGCCCAGGGCAGCGGCTCGAGTGAGGGCGAGGGCCCCGGCGCCGTGGCGCGCCCGCCCTCCTTCGCCCCCGGCAGCGGGACCACCACGTGGCTCTCGAGCGTGGGCGACGGCCTGGGACCGGTCGGCTGGGGCTGCTGCCACGCCGGCGGAGGGGTGGCCTGCACCGGAGCCACCGCCGGAGGCAGCGGGACCGGCCCCGTGGTCCGCGCCGGACCCGGCTGCGCACCCGGGCCGGACGACGGAGCGAGGGCGGGGGGAATGGACGGGACCGGACCGGGCACGGGGCTGGTCGAGCCCGGGACCATCGCCGGAGGCAGCGGAATCGCTCCCGTCGTCCGCGAGGGTCCGCTGCCGGGCGCCGCGACCGTCGGCTGCACCTGCTCCGGCGGGCGCAAGCCCGGGACGCTGCTCCCTCCGCCGGGGGCGTGCGCCGGTGGAAGCGGGATGGCCCCCGTCGTCCGGGACGGCTCGGCGGCCACGGGTCCCGGCGAGGCCGGTGGCACCGGCTTCGGCCCCGAACGCTTCAGCGGCGCCGGCGTCCCCTCCGACAGCTCGAGACCGAAGTCTTCCCCGCTCTCGCCGAAGTCGTCCCCCTGGAAGTCGGGGTCGTCGGCCGCTGCCGGCGGCGGCTGGGCCGGCGGGGGGCGGGGCGGCAGTGGCGACGGTCCCCAGGGGATGGTGTGGGTGGGGGCAGGCGCCTCGCCCGACGGGGTCGGCGGGGGCGGCCGGACGAAGAAGCGCGCCGTGTTCCCCATCGCGTCCGAGGGCGGCGCGTTCCACCACTCCTCGCTCAACGCCGCCGGCGCCGGCGGCTCGTCCTGGAAGAGCCGGGGCAGCGGCACCGAGAAGAGGTCGGTCCGGGAGGCGGGGACGTCGCGGAGCTCCTCCGGCACTGCCTCGGCGGCCGGAACCGAGGGCCCGAGCAGCTCGCGGGCCCGGATGCTGTCGGGGTCGAGCTTGAGCGCTTGCTCGAAGAGACGCCGCGCCCCCTCGAGGTCACCGCTCATCTTCAGCCACAGCCCGGCCTCGAGCAGCTGGTTGACCCGCGCGCTCACTGCGGTCTGGCCCCCAGCCGCTCGAGCACCCCCACGAAGAGCACCCGCGTCCGCTCCAGCTGGTCCACCCAGTCGGTCAGGGCCGCCAGGTCCTCACCCTGGGCGGCGGCCCGGGCCGAGGCGATGACCTCCTCGGCCCGGCGGAGCGCCTCGCGCCCGAACTCGCTGCTCCCGGTGAGCTGCCGCACCCGGGGGATGAGCGCCGAGACCTCGGCCGCGGCGCTGGTCAGCGCGTTCCGCTTTTGCTCCACCTCGGAGGAGATGCGCGCCTCGAGCATGCTGTCCGCTTGCTGCTCGAGGATGTTCTTCAGCTCCTCCGGGGTGAGGCCGCCCGAGGCGGTGACGGTGATGGACTGCTCGAGGCCGGTCTCCTTGTCGCGGGCGGAGACCGAGACGATGCCCTCGGAGTTGATCTCGAAGGTGACCTCGATCTCCACCTCGCCCCGCGGCGCCAGCCGGAGCCCGGAGAGGATGAACTCGCCGAGCAGCTCGTTCTGGTGAGCCAGGTCGCTCTCGCCCTGCAGGACCATGATCTTCACCGTGGTCTGCCCGTCGCGGCTGGTGTGGAAGAGCTCGGTCACCGAGGTGGGAACGGTGGTGTTCTTGGGGATGAGGATCCGGTCGTAGCCGCCGGCGATGGCGACGCCCAGGCTCTGGGGGGTGACGTCCAGCAGCAGCACCTGGCTGGAGGGCTGCATCAGCGCGTCCGCCTGCAGGGCTGCGCCGAGCGCCACCACCTCCTCGGGGTGCACGCCCTTGGAAGGGTCGCGCTGGAAGTGCCGCCGCACCGCCTTCTGCACCGCGGGCATGCGGGTCATCCCGCCCACCAGGACGATCTCCTTCAGCTCGTCGGGGTGCACCCGCGCCTCGCCGAGCACCTTCTCGGCGATCTCCACCGTGCGCTCCACCAGGTCCTGGGTCAGCTCCTCGAAGCGGCTCCGGCTGAGGCTGGCCTGGAGGTGGATGGCGGAGGTGCCCCCGGGGGGGGTGTAGAGGAACGGCAGGTTGATGTTGGTCTCCTGCAGCTCGGACAGCTCGATCTTCGCCCGCTCCGCCGCATCCTTGAGCCGCTGCAGCGCCATGCGCTCCTTGCGCAGGTCGACGCCGTGCTCCTTGGCGAAGTTCATCACCAGCATCTCGATGATCCGGCCGTCGAAGTCCTCCCCGCCCAGGTAGGTGTCGCCTCCGGTGGCCACCACGTCGAAGACGCCCTTGGCCACCTCGAGCACGCTGACGTCCAGCGTGCCGCCGCCGAGGTCGAACACCGCGATCTTCCCGGTCACCTGCTTTCCGAAGCCGTAGGCCAGGGCCGCCGCGGTGGGCTCGTTGAGGATGCGGAGCACGTCCAGCCCGGCGATGCGGCCGGCGTCCTTGGTGGCCTGCCGCTGTCCGTCGTTGAAGTAGGCGGGGACGGTCACCACCGCCTTGCTCACCGGGCGGCCGAGGAACGCCTCGGCGTCGACCTTCAGCTCGCGCAGCACCGCGGCGGAGATCTCCGGCAGCGACACCGCCTTGTCGCCCATCTGCACCCGGACGTCGTCGTGCTCGCCGCAGACGATCCGGTAGGGCAGCGACTCGCGCGCCCGGCGGACCTGGTCCGAGCTGAACTTCCGGCCGATGAGCCGCTTGCTGGCGTAGACCGTGTTCTCCGGATTGGTGATGGCCTGGCGCTTGGCGAGCTGGCCCACCAGCCGCTTCCCGACGCTGGTCACCGCCACCACCGAGGGGGTCAACGCCTGGCCGGTCCGGTTGCGGATGACGTGGGGCTGCCCGCCCTGGACGATGGCCACCACGCTGTTGGTGGTGCCGAGGTCGATGCCGATGACGGGCTCTTGTTCTGCCATCCTCGGGGGCTAGCGTACCTGACGGAGCAGCGCCTTTGCCTCGGCGTTCCGGGGATCGAGCTTCAGCGCCGCCTCGAGATGTCGGCGGGCCACCGAGCCCATCCCCATCCGGAGGCAGATCTCCGCCAGCAGGAGCTGGGACGGAAGATGGTCCGCCCGGAGCGACGCCGCGCGCTGGGCGAACCCCCGGGCCTCCGCCAGGGGGTGCCCGGCCTTCATCAGCCAGCGGGCCGCCTCGTACGCGGCGTCTGCCCGCGCCGGGTCGAGGTTGGAGGCGCGGGAATAGGCGCGCGCGGCGGTGTCGGCCTCACCCTCGAGCGCGGCGACGCCCCCGGCCTGCATCTCGTCCTCGGCGCGCTTGCTGGCCAGCTGCTTCCTGGCCTCGGTCTCCAGCGCCGGGGCCCGCTCCTTCCCCGCGACCCCGCCGAGCGCCTTGGCCTTCTCCAGCAGCTGGAGCGCCTTCTCCGGGGAGGTCTGGAGCTGGCGCTGTGCCTCCTCGACCAGCGCGCCGGCCCGGGCCTTGGTCGCCAGGTAGGGATGCCGGGCCAGGCGAGCCCGCCGCTCCTCGGCGCGCGGGTCGACGGTGGAATGGGCCCCGGTCGCGCTCCCCCGGCCGCCCCTGGCCGAGCCGGATGCGGGCGCGTGGCGGAGCGCCTCGGTGAGCGCCTCGTGCGCCTCGCTCAGCCGCTGGAAGATGTGCTCCAGCCGGGCGCGGTAGCTGCCCAGGTTCTTCCCGTAGTACCGGTCGGGGTGGAAGACGCGGCTCGCCTCGAAGTAGGCCAGCTTCACCGCCTCGGCGTCGGCCCCCCGCTTGATGCCCAGCACCGTCCAGTGATCGCGGTCGAGCAGCGCCTCGCGGGCGAGGATCTCCCGCTTGCGGTCCATCGTGAGATCCACCGCTTCGTCGAGTGCGTCGTGCTGGGTGCGATCCGTGTCGCTGGGCAAACCTTCGCTCCCCCACTGGACGCGAGGTGCTCGACGCTACCTGCGCCGTGGGGGGTGGTCAAACCTACGACCCGCGTGGGGCCAGACCGACCACGGCCTCCTCGAGGAGCCGGGAGCCCTCGTCCAGCTCGTCGAGGGTGACGATGTACGGCGGGGCGAACCGCACCGTGCGCTCGCCAGCGAGGTTGCAGAGCATCCCGCGCTCGCGGCACCGGGTGACCACCGGACCGGCGTCGTACGTCAGCTCGACCCCCAGGAGCAGGCCGCGGCCGCGCACGTCCTTCACCAGGGTGGGATGGCGGGCCTGCATCGCCCGGGCACGGTTGACGAAGTGTTCGCCTTTTTCAAGATTTCCAGAGAGTACCCGAGGATCGCTGGCGAGCCGGACCGTGGCGATGGCCGCCGCCGCCGCCACCGGGTTGCCGCCAAACGTGCTCCCGTGCGTCCCGGGCGCCAGCGCCTTCCCCGCCTCCTCGGTGCACACCATCGCCCCGATCGGCAGGCCGTTCGCCAGCCCCTTGGCGAGGCTGAACCCATCCGGCCGGATGCCCTCGTGCTGGAACGCGAACATCTTGCCGGTCCGCCCCATCCCGGTCTGTACCTCGTCGACGAGCAGGAGCGCCCCGGTCTCGTCGGCCAGGGTGCGCAGCGCGCGGAGGAAGCCCTCGGGTGCGGCGCGCACTCCCCCCTCGCCCTGGACCGGCTCGACGAGGATGGCGGCGGTGCGCGGGCCGACCGCCTTCCGCACCGCGTCCAGGTCTCCGTAGGGCACGTGGACCACCCCCGGGAGGAGCGGCTCGAAGCCCTTCTGGTACTTGGGCTGACCGGTGGCGGTCACCGTCGCCAGGGTGCGGCCGTGGAAGCTGGTCTCGAAGCAGACGAACTCGAACCGGCCCGGCTGCCCCCGGGCGTGCTGCGCCTTGCGCGCGAGCTTGAGGAGCGCCTCGTTGGCCTCGGCGCCCGAGTTGCAGAAGAAGGCCCGATCCAGCCCCGAGAGGGAGGTCAGCAGCTCGGCCAGGACGATCTGCGGCTCGGTGTAGAAGACGTTCGAGGTGTGCCACAGCCGGTCCAGCTGGGCCTTGGCCGCGGCGGTGATCTCCGGGTGGCAGTGCCCGAAGGGCAAGGTGGCGATGCCACCGAGCAGGTCCAGGTAGACGTTGCCGTCGGCGTCCCAGACCTTCGTCCCCTCCCCACGCTCGAGCACGATGGGCTGCTGCTTGTAGTTCTGGAGCAGATGGGCGCGCGCCCGGTCCATCACCGCCCGGTTCCTGGAAGGCAGCGGGCGCTCGACACCGGGGACGACGGTCTGCGGGATGGGCATGGTGGGCCGGTCAGAGAATATAGCGGGAGAGGTCCTCGTCCTCGACCACCTCGCGCAGCCGGCTCTTCACCACCGCCGCGTCGATCACCTCGTCGCGGGAGCGGCCCGGATCGCTGGCCTCGAACGACACCGGATCGAGCAGCCGCTCGAGGATGGTGTGCAGGCGGCGGGCGCCGATGTCCTGGCTCCGGGAGTTCACCAGCGCGGCGATGCGCGCCACCTCGGCCACCGCGTCGTCGGTGAAGTGCAGCGACACGCCCTCGGTCTCGAGCAGGGCGGTGTACTGGCGGATGAGCGAGTTCTTCGGCTCGCGGAGGATGCGGACCAGGTCCTCCTGCCGCAGCGGCTCGAGCTCCACCCGGATCGGGAAGCGGCCCTGGAGCTCGGGGATGAGGTCGGCGGGCTTGCTGACGTGGAAGGCGCCCGCGGCGATGAACAGCACGTGGTCGGTCTTCACCGAGCCGTACTTGGTGGTGACGGTGCTCCCCTCGACGATGGGGAGGATGTCGCGCTGGACGCCCTCGCGCGAGACGTCCGGACCGCCGCCGCGCGCAGTGCTCTCGCGGCTGGCGATCTTGTCGATCTCGTCGATGAAGATGATGCCGCTGGACTCGGCGCGGACCAGCGCCTCGCGGTTGACCCGGTCCTGATCCACCAGGCGGCCGGCCTCCTCCTGGGCGAGGAGCTCGAGGGCCTCGGGGACGGTGACGCTCCGCCGGCGGGTGCGCGACAGCCCGGGCATCGAGCGGAACAGGTCCGAGAGGTTGACGCCGATCTCCTCCATGCCCTGGCCGGAGAAGTTGCGGAGGAAGGTGGGACCGGCGTCGGCCACCTCGACCTCGACCATCCGGTCGTCCAGGGTCCCGGCGCGGAGCTGGGCGCGGAGCTTGTCCCGCTCGGCGTCGCCGAGGCGGCCCGGCGGAGGAGGCGGCGGGGCGAAGCCCATGGTCCCCTGTCGCGGCGGGGGCGGAGCGCCGTGCGAGAGCAGCTCGACCAGGCGATCCTCGGCGGCCTCGCGGGCCCGGGTGCGGACCTTGGCCGTCTCCTCCTCGCGGACCAGGGAGATGGAGGCCTCGACCAGGTCTCTGACCATCGACTCGACGTCGCGCCCGACGTAGCCCACCTCGGTGAACTTGCTCGCCTCGACCTTGACGAACGGCGCCTGGGCGAGACGGGCGAGCCGCCGGGCGATCTCGGTCTTCCCCACGCCGGTGGGCCCGATGAGGATGATGTTCTTGGGGGTGATCTCGTCCTTCAGCTCGCCGGTGACGCGCTGACGCCGCCAGCGGTTCCGCAGCGCGATGGCCACCGCGCGCTTCGCCGCGCCCTGGCCGACGATGTACCGGTCGAGCTCGGAGACGATCTCCCGGGGTGTGAGGTTGGCGCCGCCCGCGGGCATCGTCCTAGAGCTCCTCGAAGCTGAGATTTCTGTTGGTGTAGATGCAGGTGTCGGCGGCGATGCCCAGCGCGACCTCGGCGATCTGCCGGGCGTCGAGGGTCGAGTGGTCGAGCAGCGCGCGGGCCGCGGCGAGGGCGTAGGGTCCGCCCGAGCCCACCGCCGCGGCGCCGAAGTCGGGCTCGATGACGTCCCCGGCCCCGCTGAGGACGAAGGTCCGCTCGACGTCGGCGACGAGCAGGAGCGCCTCGAGCCGGCGGAGGAAGCGGTCGGTCCGCCAGTCCTTGCCCAGCTCGACGCAGGCCCGGGCGAGGTTGCGCTGGTACTCCTGGAGCTTGGCCTCGAAGCGCTCGAAGAGGGTGAAGGCGTCGGCGGTGCTCCCGGCGAACCCGGCGAGGACCCGGCCGTCGCCGAGGCGGCGCACCTTCTTGGCGCTGGCCTTCATCACCGTCTTGTCGAGGGTCACTTGCCCGTCGCCGCCGAGCACGACCCGGCCGTCTCGGCGGACACAGAGGATGGTGGTTCCGTGGAACATCGGGGGGTTGCCCGGGCATGTAACAGCCAGGTGCCGGACGTTCCATCCCCGAGTGCAAAGGAGCGTCGGATGCCGAGGGGTCTCGCCGCTTGCCTGAGTCCTCGGCCGAGGCTTTCCTGAGGGGCGCTCATGAGGCGCCCCGTGGTCGGACTCACAGTCGGCATCTGTCTCTGTGCGGCTGGATGCGTCGACGCCCGCGCCCCGTGATCTCGCCCGGAGTTCGCTGGGGAAACGGCGACTGCAACTTTCACATGGTGCCCGATGCCGGCGGTTGTGAGCTCTGGTTCTCGACTGCGTTCTCTGGACGAGACGAGGGCGGCGGTTCCTACGGCGGCGGTTCCTACGGCGGAATCGGACACGGCCACCAGCTGGTCGGCTGCGGTCAGAGATTCGGCGTCTGCGGCGGCGTGCTCGCCTGTGACTGTCCGCCCGATGCCGGGTGAGCCCGATCAGGCGTGCGGGTGCGTCCGGTCGTAGACCGCTTGCAGCTGCTCGATGCTCACCTGGGTGTACTTCTGCGTCGTGGAGAGGCTCGCGTGGCCGAGGAGCTCCTGGATGACGCGGACGTCCGCCCCACCGGCGAGGAGATGCGTCGCGAAGGAGTGCCGGAGCGCATGCGGACTCACCTTCCGCTGCAGCGCGAGCTGGAGCACGGTGTGGTCGAGGTGCCGGGCGACGCTGCGGGCGGTGAGCCGGCCGCCGCGGTGGTTGAGGAAGAGCGCCGAGGGGTCCTGGCCCGGGGCGGGCCTGGCGAGGAGCTCGCCTCGGCGCTCGAGCCAGCGGCGGAGCGCGGTGACGCACCCCCCATTCATGGGACAGAGGCGCTCCTTCCGGCCCTTGCCGAACACCCGGACCGTCCGGGAGCTGAGGTCGAGGTCATCGACGTCCAGCCCGCAGGCCTCGCTGACCCGGAGGCCCGATCCGTAGAGCAGCTCGAACAGCGCCCGGTCGCGGAGCCCGAGCGGCCCCTCCTTGCCCGGAACGGCGAGGACGGCGAACACCTCGTCCACCGGGAGCACCCTGGGCAGTCGCGTGGGGAGCTTGGGACTCCGGACGGAGCGAGCGGGGTTCGAGGAGACCCGGCCGGTGGCGACCAGGTAGCGGTAGAGCGCCCGGACGCTGGCGAGCGCACGGGCGCGGCTCCGCGGAGCGTGGTCGACGGCGAGCGTGCCGAGCCAGCCACGGAGGGTGCCGTGGTCGGCAGTGGCCAGACTGCGTCCGGCGCCCTCGAGATAGCGGGCGAAGGCGCGCACGTCGGCGAGGTACGCCTTCACCGTGTGGGGCGAGCTGCCCCGGGCGTGGGCCAGCGATTCGCCGAACGCGTCGATCCAGGCGTGCTCCATCGGTCTTCTGCAGACTAGGGCCGTGGCCGGGGGGGAGCGAGATTCCGGTCCCGGCGACGCAGAACGCGCCAATGACGGTTTCTCGCCCAGGCCCACGCATGGACCGGGAGGAGGTCGAACCCCGCCTGTCCCGAGGTCACGATGCGCGCTCGTCTGTTGAACTCACTCGCTGCCGTCGTTCTCGCCGCCTGCGGTGGGAGTGGTCCCAGCACCCCGGGGGGCGGAGGCTCGGGATTCACCGCGAAGATCGACGGCCAGGGGTGGCAGGCAGAGGCGCTGGGCGTCTCCGCGGCTGCAGTCCCCGGTGTGCCCGGAGCGCTGGTGATCGTCGGTGCCCAGACGGCTGGAGGGGTCACCCGGGGCCTGACCATCACCCTCTTCAATGTCTCCGGGCCCGGGACGTACGCCCTCGGCGTGAGCAGCGACGTCTTCGGTGGCATCGCTTCGGTCGGCGAGGGCACGGGGTCCGGGGCCAACGCGCAGACCTGGATCACCGACAACACCGGGAGCGCAGGGACCATCACCCTGACCACGCTCGCCGGCGGCCGGATCGCCGGGACGTTCTCCTACGTCGCCAGTCCCGGCCACTCCAACACCGTGGGGGGCACGCGCACCGTGACCGATGGGAGCCTGGACCTGGCGTTCAGCGGCAACCTGGTCCCCGTTCCGGCCAACCTCGGGAGCAAGCTGAGCGCCCAGCTGGGAAGCCAGGCCTACAACGCCTCGACGATCAGCGGTGTGCCCCACGATCCTCTGGGAGGCGCGGGGCTGCAGATCAGCAGCGTGAACAAGGACCACGGGCTGTCCATCACCCTGAGCGGGGTGAGTGGCCCCGGGACCTACGCCCTCGGCAACAGCGGGACCGCCCGACTCCTCAGCGCCGGCCACAACGGCGGGGACGCGGCCCACTGCTGCTGGGGAGGCGGGAACACCGGCGCGGACGTGGGCTCGGTCACCGTCACCAGCCTCACCGCCGACCGGGTGAAGGGCACGTTCAGCGCCACCTTGCAGCCGGTCCCGGGCAAGCCGGCCACGGCTCCGCTCACCGTCGCCAGCGGCACCTTCGACGTGGGGTTCCACTAGGCGTTCACGAGAGGCCCCCGCGCGACCACCCTCAGGGGACCTGATCGCAGACGTACAGGCCCGACCGCTCGCCCTGGGAGACGAGGTACACCGCCCTGGTCCCCTCGGGGTCGGCGAACAGCGCGGGAAGGAGGATGCGCTCCTCCAGCGTGACCCGGACGTTGGTCTTCAGATTCAGGACGGCCACGTCGTAGGTCTCGGCGTCGGTCCGGGCGTAGGTGACCAGCATCCGGTTCCCGCTCTCGCTGGGGCGGAAGCCGAAGATGCCCTCGAGGACCGGCGTGGGCTTGCCGTCGGGGATGCTCGGGTCGAGCCGTTCCAGGGTGCAGGCCCGGGCCTCGCGGATGCATTCGGACCGGAGGTACAGCGAACCGCCGGGCCCGAAGTCGTAGCCGTAGACGTTGGCCATCACCGCCGAGGCCGAGGGCTTGCCCCGGGTGTACAGCCACAGGTCCACCGAGGGCAGGGGCTGGAAGACGCGGAGGTTGAAGGCGAGGTGCCTGTTGTCCAGGCTCCAGACCCAGGTGGTGACGCGCCTGCCCAGCTCCACCGGCTGGCCCTCGGGGAGGGGGGCGTAGGTGAGCCGGCCCCACTTCTGCTGCTCGTCGTAGTTGGCCAGCGCGGCGACGGCCTTCCCGTCCGGGGCGAAGGAGAAGTCCCCCACCCGCTCGGCCACCTTCCGCCCGCTGCCGCCCGCGGCCGGGCCCACCACGAGATGTCCAATGGACGAGGCCTTTTCCCGCTCGATGCGGGCCAGCTGCATCCCGTCCGGAGAGAAGGCGAACGGCCCGGTGCCGGTGACCACCCGGACCGGCTTGCCGTCGGGGAGCGCCGCCACCCACAGGTCGCGGCCGTCGCGCACCACCGTGCTCTTCACCGCGAACGCCACCCGCTTGCCGTCCGGCGCCAGGATCCAGTCGCCCACCGAATCGCCGAGCCGGACCGGGGGATGGTTGCCTTCGACTGGAACGCGCTCCAGCGCCCCACCCGTCGCTGCCCGGTGGTGCACGAGCAGGAGCGCCCCGTCGGGGGTGAACTGGGCGGTGGAGACCTCCGTGGCGACCGCACGGGCGCTGCTCCCGGCCTGGAGCGGCGCGAGCCGGAGCACCCCGCCGTCGACGAAGGCGAAGGCGTTGCCGGTGGGACTGACGGCGACGAAGGAGACGGCGCGGCCGCGGAGCTCGGGCTCCGCCGCCGAGCCGAGCTGGAGCGTGTGCAGCGTGCCGGCCTCGGCCGCCGCGTTGTAGCCGTCCACGAAGAACAGCCAGCGCGAATCGGGGCTGAACAGGACGCTGCCCGGCCGGTTCGAGACCCCCTGGCCGATGAAGCGGACCACCCCGTCCTTCAGCGAGGCGACGCCCAGCTCGCCCAGGGCCATGAGCGGCGAGACCCCCTGGATGGCCAGCCGCTTGGGGTTCCTGAGGAAGGTGGCGAACGCGCCGTCCTTGGTGAGCTTGAGGTCGGCGACCGGTCCTGCGGCGAGCCGCTTGCCGAGACCGCCGACCAGCGGCTTCTCCGTCTGGGCCGGCTGGCCCCCGCTCCTGCTGCAGCCCGCCCCGGCGCAGGCCAGCGCCACGAGGCCGAGGGCGCCCAGCCTGGCTGCCGTCACCGGGCCACCACCACCGGGTCCACCGCCACGGACGCCCCCGTCCACGACGACGTCCCGGACGAGGTCTCAGAGAACTCGATCCACCCGCGAAGGGCGGTCCGGGCGCGCGCGGCGTGCGCCTCCCGGCGTCCGGACTTTGGGACCCGGCCGGGCAGCGGCGGGAACAGGCCGAAGGTCACGTTCGACGGCTGGTACTCGGTCCCCGGGGGGTGCGCCGCCCCGGTCACGTGCCGGTAAAGCGCGCCCAGCGCCGTCTCCGCCGGCGGCGGAACGAACGCCCGACCCTGCCGACGCGCCACCACCGCCAGCGCCACCAGGTAGCCCGACCCCGCAGACTCCACGTAGCCCTCCACCCCGGAGATCTGCCCGGCGAACCACACCCGCGGCTCGGCCCGGAGCGACAGGTCGGCCGCGAGCAGCCGCGGCGCGTCGATGAACGTGTTGCGGTGAATCTGCCCCATCCGCAGGAACTCGGCGTTGGCGAGGCCCGGCAAGGTCCGGAACACCCGCCGCTGCTCCGGCCACGTCAGCCGCGTCTGGAACCCCACCACGTTGTACGCCGTTCCGCCCAGGTCCTCCTGGCGGAGCTGCACCACCGCATACGGGCGCCGGCCGGTCCGCGGATCCTCCAGCCCCACCGGCTTCATCGGCCCATGCGCCAGCGTCTGCTCCCCACGCTCCGCCATCACCTCGATGGGCAAGCAGCCCTCGAAGTACCGGGCCTCCTCGAAGGCATGCGGCACCACCTTCTCCGCCGAGAGCAGCTCCCGGACGAAGGCGCGGTACTCCGGCTCGTCCAGCGGCAGGTTGAGGTAGTCCGCTCCGTCCCCCCGGCCCCAGCGGCTCGCCCGGAAGGCGACGGCCTCGTCCACCGAGTCCGCTGCCACGATGGGAGCGATCGAGTCGTAGAAGTAGAGCTTGTCTCCGGTCCACCTGGAGAGCGCCCGGGTCAGCGCCTCGGAGGTCAGCGGCCCGGTCGCCACCACCACGTCCCCGGCCGGCAGCGACTCGACCTCGCCCACCACCCGCTCGAGCCCCGGGGCGGAGGCGAGCGCCGCCTCGACGCCGGCCGAGAACCGCTCCCGGTCGACCGCCAGGGCTTCCCCGGCCGGCACCCGGGCCCGGTCCGCCTCGCCGAGGATGACCGACCCGAGCCGGCGGAGCTCGGCGTGGAGCAGCCCGATGGGGGTGTCCGGACTGTCCGAGCGGAAGCTGTTGCTGCACACCAGCTCGGCTGGCCCGTCGGTCCGGTGGGCCGGGCTCCGGCGCAGCGGCTTCATCTCGCACAGCCGGACGGGGAACCCGCGGCGGGCGAGCTGCACCGCGCATTCGCTGCCGGCGAGCCCCGCGCCGATGACCGTGACCGGTTCCATGCCTGCTCTCCTGACCCAACGGGGCGCCCGCTGCAACCCCCGCGGGGGGTTTCACCCGCCAGGGCCCGACTTACCTTCGCCGCCCGTGGACCGTTCCGCCGGCCTCGGCCAGGACATCCCCATCGAGCCTCTCCGCGCCCTGCCCTTCACCCTCCGCTGCGAGAAGGACGAGGAGCAGCGGCAGCTGTCCTTGCGCGGAAACGCACCTCGCCCCTCCCTCTGACGGGCGACAGGCGCTACCCGCCCTCGCTGCCGTCACCCTTCTGGAGCACCACGAAGCGGTAGTTCTCCAGCTCGGCCTGGCCGGCGGTGTAGAGCACGGTCAGCAGCAGGTCGTAGGGAATCCTCCGGTCGCCGATGACCGACAGCTCGCGGCTGAATGGTGCGGCCGGGTTCCGCGAGGCGATGAGCTTCAGCTTCTCCACCTCGCGGCGCAGGGCCTGGTCGAGCGGCTTCACCAGCCGGCCGTCCAGCATCCCCGGGGGGATCTGCCCGTTCTGCAGCGCCACCACCACCCGGTCACCGACCAGGATGTCCCTCGGGGTGATGGTCACCGCCACGGTGTCCTTGGGCACCGCCCGGGTGCTGGAGATGGGCGGCTTCACGTCCTCGCTCTGGGTCAGGGAGATGGCCGAGGCGGCGTAGGACTTGAGGAGGAACACCAGGATGATGGTCATCATGTCCATCATCGCGGTGATGTTGAGCTCGTGGATCTCCCCGGCGGCCTCGCGCTCCTTGCGCTTCTTGCGCGCCAGCGCCTTGCGGAACATCAGCCGCTGCAGCGTCTCCTCGTCCAGCTCCGGGGCACGGGCGACGGGCGCGGCCATCACATCGCTCCCAGGGTGACGTCGGTGAAGAGCAGCTTGCGCTCGCGTCCGGGCGTCTCGCGGATCGCGTCCATGGTCTGCACCAGGACCTCGTAGGGGATGTCGCCCTCGGCGCCGACGATGACTTTCGACTCGGAGGGGAACTCCCTCTTGACGTTCACCATCGACTCGGTGAGCGCGGTGTAGTCGTAGCTGCCGTCGCCCTTCTTCGGGATGCTGGGAGGGGCCTCCGCCGGGTTGGGCTGCCCCTGCTGCTGCCCGACCACGCCCCCCGTCGCCGCGACGTAGAAGCCCTTCTTGGAGATGAGCACGGTGAGGAGGAGCTTCGGCTTGTCGCCCTCCTCGGTCACCTGGGTGGTCGGGCCGCCGTAGTTCGGCGCGTTCACGTTCAGGATGCCGAACGCCGACAGGCCGGTGATCGACAGGAGCATGAACATGATCAGGTTCATGAGGATGTCGAGGTAGGGGACGATGTTGAGCTCGGTGCCCTCCTCGCGCTCCCGGATCCGGAGCTTTCGCTTGCTGTAGAAGAACGCCATCGGCGCGGGGCCTCGGAGCCTGACGCTACGCGGAGCGCTCGAAGTCCATCGCCGACGTCTCGCCGGCGGCGCGCCGTGACAGGAGGTTCTCCAGCTTCAGTGCGCTGAGCTCCACCGTCTCCACCATCTTCTTGGCGTACGCGGTCAGGAAGAGGTGGGCGATGATACAGGACACCGCGATGCCCAGACCGAACGCGGTGTTGTTCATCGCCTCCGAGATGCCGTTGGAGAGGATGGCCTGCTTCTGATCCGCGGGCACGTTGCCCAGCGACTGGAAGGTGATGATCAGACCGCTGATCGTGCCGAGGAGCCCGACCAGGGTGGCGATGTTGGCCAGCGACCAGAGCCAGGGGATGCGCGACTGGATGGGCGGGGTGTGCTCGAGGATGGCCTCCTCCACGCTCTTGGCCACCTCCATCTCCCCGCGGTTGGCGCGGGTGAGGCCGGCGCGGATCACCCGGGCCAGCGGCGAGTGCGGCGCCGCGCCGCAGAGCTTCACCGCCCGGTCCACGTTGCCGGTGAGCACCAGCTTGGTGATCTGCTCCATGAACGGCTCGGCGTTCAGGTTGTAGCGGAACATCAGCGTGACGACGCGCTCGACCACCACCGCGATCGCGCAGGCCATCCAGAAGATGTTCACGTACATGAACGGGCCACCCTCCTTGAAAAACCGAACGATCGAGTCGATCGCCCCGCCCTTCACCGCAGGCGCGGCGGCCAGGACGGCCTCGACCAGGTGGCTCATCGACGTGCTCATGGAGGGGTGAGTCCTTTCCGGTGCGCCGGTTCCCGGGGTGGCGCGTTCAGACTATCGAGGGGGCGACCCCGCGGTGGTCGGGCGGCGATCGGGGGACGCAAGGAGGCAGTGCTTCACAGGAAGACGCGAGCAACATCGTCCCTTTGCGCCCCCCGGGGTGTCAAGAACGGCACACCGCACGCCGCACCACGCGCCGCATGCCCCGGCGGCGGAGGCGGTGTGGCATTGCCGCGCAGATCCGCTGACTCGCGAGCTCGCCCGCGCCCTGGCGGGGTCGACACCGGCCGCGGTGGCGCTCGGTACGGCTACGCCGCGGACGGCGGCGCCACCGAGCTGCCCTCGTCCACCGAGCGCGTGTAAGCGCATTCCTTGTTCGGACAGACGATGCGCGCGCCATCGCGCTTGCTGTACTTCTGCAGCAGGTACGGCGAGGCGCACTGCGGGCAGGCTTCGGGCAGCGGCCGGTCCCAGGCGGCGAAGGTGCAGTCCGGGTACCGGTTGCAGCCGAAGAACACCTTTCCGCGGCGGCTCCGCCGCTCGGTGAGGTAGCCCACCTTGCAGGTGGGGCAGGCCACCCCGATCGACAGCGGCTTGCTGGTCTTGCACTCCGGGTACCCGGAGCAGGCCATGAAGCGCCCGAACCGCCCCCGCTTGATGACCATGGGCCGGCCGCACTTCTCGCAGGTCTCGTCGGTCGGCTCCTCCTCCACCGGGACCACCTTGCCGTCGACCTCCTTGAAGTCCTTGGTGTTCTTGCAGTCGGGATAACCGGTGCAGGCGAGGAAGCGGCCCATCTTCCCCCACTTGATGGCCATCATCTTCCCGCACTTCTCGCAGTTGACGTCGGTGGGGATCTCCTCCCGCTTGACGTCGCGCATCTCCTGCTCGGCCTTGGCCAGCGTGACCTGGAAGGGGCCGTAGAAGTCACGAAGCACGCGTCGCCAGTCGGAGTCCCCCTCGGAGATCTGATCCAGCTGCTCCTCCATGCTGGCGGTGAAGGTCACGTCCATCTCGTGGGGGAAGTGCTTCACCAGCTCCTCGGTGGTGATCTTCCCCAGCTCGGTGGGATGAAAGCGGCCCTCGATCTTCTCCACGTACTTCTTGTCCTGGATCACCGAGAGGATCGAGGCATAGGTCGAGGGACGCCCGATCCCGTCCTCCTCCAGCTCCTTGACCAGCGAGGCCTCGGTGAACCGGGGCGGCGGCTGGGTGAAGTGCTGCTCGGAGAGCAGACCCTGCCCCACCAGCTTCAGCCGGTCGCCCTCGGCGAGCTCGGGGAGCTGCACGTTGGCCTCGTCCGCCTTCGGCTCGTCGGCAGCGGCCTTCTCCCGCTCCGACTCCTCCTCGGTCGTCGGCGCCATCCCGTACACCGCGAGGTAGCCGGCGAACTTGAGGATCGAGCCCGCAGCCCGGAAGGTCGCCCGACCCGCGGAGATCTCCACCGTGGTCTGGTCGTACACCGCGGGCTTCATCTGGCAAGCCACGAAGCGGTTCCAGATCAGCTCGTAGAGCCGCGCCATGTCCGGCTCGAGGAAGGGCCTCACCCGCTCGGGCGTCCACTCCATCGACACCGGCCGGATGGCCTCGTGCGCGTCCTGGGCGCTCTTCCGGCTCCGGTAGACCAGCGGCTCGTCCGGGAGCGCCTCCTTCCCGTAGGTCTCGGCGATGTAGCCCCGGGCCGCCTTCACCGCGTCGTCCGAGAGCCGCACCGAGTCGGTGCGCATGTAGGTGATGAGCGCGGTCTGCCCCTCGTCGCCGAGCTCCACCCCCTCGTACAGCCGCTGGGAGAGGGTCATGGTCTTCTTGGCGGTGAAGTGGAGCCGGTTGGCGGCCTCCTGCTGCAGCTTGCTGGTGATGAACGGCGCCGGGGCGTTGCGGCGCCGCTCGCGCCGGTCGACGGTGTCGACCCGGTAGTCGGCCCGGCGCAGCTCCTCGAGGAGCGCATCGGCGGTGGCCCGGTCCGGGACCTCGGCCTTCTTCCCGTCCAGCTTGGCCAGCCGGGCCCGGAACGACGGCGGCGCCTTCCCCTCGAGCTCCGCCTCCAGGGTCCAGTACTCCACCGGGACGAAGGCCTTGATCTCCCGCTCGCGCTCGACGATCAGCCGCACCGCCACCGACTGCACTCGGCCGGCCGAGAGCCCGCGCCGCACCTTCTTCCAGAGCAGCGGGCTGATCTGGTAGCCCACCAGCCGGTCGAGGATGCGCCGGGTCTGCTGCGAGTCGTACTTCGCCTGGTCCAGCGATCGCGGGTGGGCGATGGCCTCCTGGATCGCCTTCTTGGTGATCTCGTTGAACATCACCCGCACCGCGTTGGGGTGCCGCAGCTCCTCGTGGAGGTGCCAGGCGATGGCCTCGCCCTCGCGATCGGGGTCGGTGGCGAGGAACACCTGCTCGGCCCCCGCCGCCGCCTTCTTCAGCTCGCCGAGCGCTTTTTCCTTGCTGGGGATGACGTGGTACTCGGGCGTGAAGTCGTGCTCCACGTCGATGCCCATCTTGCTCTTGGGCAGGTCCTTGACGTGGCCCACCGACGCCTTCACCGCGTAGCCCGAGCCCAGGTACTTCTTGATGGTCTTCGCCTTGGCCGGCGACTCGACCACCACCAGGTAGCGTCCGCCGCGGCGGGGCGAGGGGGTACCTGCAGCGTCGACCACGGCGAGGGTGCGCTTCCTGCTCGTGCTCTTCGCCGGAGCCGCCTTCCTGGCCTTCACCGCTGGGGCCGCCTTCCGGGCAGGAGGCTTCTTCGCCTTCTCGGCCGGGGCACCCCCCGCGTCGACCTTCTTGGTCCGTGTCGTGGGCATCGTCTTCCTCACACCCGTTGGTACCTTCTTCCCGGGACCTGTACCGCGAGTCCCAGGAGCTCCAGCTCGCACAGCGCGCTCACCGCTCCGCCCGGATCCAGCCCCGAGCGCTCCTCCAGCTCCTCCACCGGACGGGGCTCCCGTCCCAGCAGCGCATAGATGCGCGAGGCGGCGGCCGACATCCCCGGCATCTGCCCCGGCTCGATGTCACCCGGCGCCGGCGCGCCGTCCAGCCCCACCGCCCGGAGCGCGTCGGCCGGGGCGATGCACAGCCGCGCCAGGCCCCGAGCCACGAGGAGGTTGCAGCCCCGGGCTGCCTCGGCCCACGTCTCACCAGGACAGGCGAGGATGGGCCGCCCCTGGTCTCGCGCGGCGGCGACGGTGTGCATCGCCCCGCTCCTCTCACCGGCCCGGAGCACCAGCACCGCGTCGGATGCACCGGAGATGAGTCGGTTTCGCCGGGGGAACGTCTGCTTGCTCGCCCGGATTCCGGGCGGCAGCTCGCTGAACACCGCGCCCCCGCCGTCCAGGATGAGGGGCATGAGGCGCGCCTGGGCCGCGTCCACCGCGTCGAGCGCCGAGCCGAGGAAGGCCCAGGTCTGTCCGCCCATGTCGAGCGCGCCGAGGTGACACGCCCGGTCCACTCCGGCTGCCGCGCCCGACACCACCCCGGCCCCGCCGCCCGCCACCGCCGCGGCGAAGGCCCGCGCGTGCCGGAGGAAGCCCTGCTCCGGGTGCCGTGTCCCGACGAGCGCCAGGCGCCGCCTCGGACGTCCCACCGTGCCGCGCATGAAGAGCACCGGGGGCGCGTCGCGCACCTCGACCAGCCGCTCGGGGTAGCCGGGGTCTCCCCGGTGGAGCACCTCCATCCGGCCGCGCGCCGCGCGCTCGCGCACCTCGTCGGCGACCGCCCGGAGCGAGCCCGCCGCCCGGAGCCGGGCCCGCACCAGTTCGCTCGCCGGCAGCCCATCCACCCAGTCGCGGGCGGGAGTGTCCAGGAGGTCCGCCCACCGGCCGGCAGCCCACCGGCGCATGCCGCCGAGGCCGACGCTGCCGATGCCGGGAACGGCCCAGAGGGCGAGGAGCGCAGTGCGTTCGGCGCTGGGAAGAGGACGGGTGTCCATCGCGGGCACGCCCTGCCAGTCCCGGGCCACCTATATAAAAGTGGAGGGACTGGCCGGAAAGCGGCGGCGAGACATAAGCGCCCGCTCCCACCGGGTCAAGCGAGGGTCCCCCCGACCGCCCGGGGGGATTTCATGCTTTAGCGAGTGACTCCGGCCGTTTGCGGGCCTCCGGCGCGCAGCTCGACCCGGTCGCCGGCCACCACCTCGCGGAAGGAGCGGAGGAGCAGACAGGTGCTCACGCTCTCGCGGACGTCGACCGCCATGCACCGGCCGACCTCCTCGACCGGCAGGGTGCTGTCCTGGTTGGCGCTCGGATCGACTCCGACCCCGGACGTGATGGGGTCCACCTGCCGGATGACGGTGAAGACGTTTCCGACCTGGACGCCCTGGGTGCTCCCGGCATCCACCAGCACCCGGACGTGCTCGCCGGCCATGGTGATCGACGGCTCGAGCTGCGCCACCACGGTGAGGTTCTGCAGGGCGACCGCGTTGGGGACCGGGGACACCGTCTCGTACAGCCGCTCGCGCGCCGGCCCGATGCGGTCGCCGCGGCGGACCTCGTCGAGGGCACGATCGAGCACCGCCCGGACCTTGGGCTCGCTGGTCCGGCTCACCTTCACCGTGCCGAGGATCTGGGTCTGGTAGCCGAGGAACTTCCCGGTGCGCGGGTGATGGACCTCCCCCACCGTTCGGTAGACGACGTAGCTCGCGCCGACCTGGACCGCGCTCCGGTCCTTGAAGTCCAGGTACACCACGTCCGGCGGCGACAGCATCTCCGACTCGGCGTAGCTGCCCACCAGCGTGCCCGCAGCCTCGATCTCCCGCGGGGTCACGAAGCCGTCCTTGAGGACGATCTCCCGGGTCTTCACCTCCACCGGGATGCGGACCATCTGGATCTCGTCGTCGCCCTGGATGGCCTCCCCGGCCTGCAGCTCGTCCTCGTCGCCCACGACCTGCTCGGCACGGGCCGGCGTCTCCTCACCGTTGCCGGGGAAGAAGCGCACCTGGTTGCCCGGGTAGATCCAGTGCGGATTGGCGATCTGCGGGTTGTACGACCAGACCTTCGGCCAGTACCACGGACTGCCGAGGTACTTGCTCGACAGGTCCCACAGGGTGTCGCCCTTCTCCACGGTGTGGACCTGGGAGGGGCCTTCGGGCGGAGCGGTCTGCACCTGCCCCTGCTCGGCGGGGCCGGGCGGCTGCTTCACCTCGGTGCCCTCGACCTCGGAGCTCCCGCCGGCGGGCGCCTGGGCCCGGGCGACGGCGACGGCGAGGCACAGCATCGGCAACGACGCTCTCATCAGGGTGTCCTCGGGATTCGGGCCAGGCGCGCCTGGGCCTCGGTGGCCGCGGGCGTCCCCGGGAAGGAGGTCGCCAGGCGCGCGAGCAGGGCGCGGGCCTCGGCGGGCTGCTTGAGCCGCATCCGGCACTCGGCGAGCTTGAGCATCGCCTGCTGCACCAGGTCTCCGGCTGGATAGCGCTGGAGCGCGGTCTCGAGCAGCTTCGCGGCGCGGCCCGGCTCGTCCTGGCCCAGCTCGCCCAGAGCGGCCAGGTAGAGCGCGTCGTCGGCGCGCGGGTCCTTCGGGTGCGCCTCGGCGAAGCGGGTCATCCGCTCGACGCCCCCCCCGAGGTTCCCGGTGCGCAGCGCTTCCTGCGCCTGGGCGAACTCACCGTCGAGCTGGGTGGCGTCGGGCGTCTCGGCCACCGGCGCCGGGGACCTGGCGAGCGCAGCGACCAGCTCGGCATCGGGCTCCTGCACCGTGGTGCGCACGTCGATGGGAGGGGCGCGGTCGACCCGCGGCTTGAGCTTCACCACCGCCAGGGTGGGCACCTCGCTGCCGGTGGGCGTGGAGGGCGCGGCGGCCAGCAGCGGTCCCAGCGGCTGCCGTTCGGCCCGGGCCACGGCACGGTCGGTCTCCAGCGCCTGCACCCGCTCCAGCAACCTCAGATTGTCATCCTGCAGCTGCTTCACCGAGGCCTGCAGCGTCCGCACCTCGCTCTTGCTCGCCGCGTCCGAGGCACAGCCCACCACGGAGGGGACCAGGAGCGTCAGGACGTACGAGGGGGGAAGGCGAGGCACGGGAACACGCCGGATTCCGTACGGAGTGTACGGACCCGCTTCGAGGGGGGTCAAGAAACGCGGCCGGGCGCGATGAACGCCAGGTGCCGCCCCGTCCCACCCCGGTCCCTGCGGTGCGAGAAGAAGCGCTGGGGTTCGCAGCCGTTGCACCCGGGTACATCCTCGATGTGTGCCTCCGGCACGCCGGCCTGGACGAGCGTTCGGCGGACGGCCAATCGCAAGTCAAGGTGCGGCCTCTGCCCTTGCCGGCGAACGACCTCGGAGCCGAAGGCGTCGGCGAAGCGCCGCGCCAGGTCCTCGCTCACCTCGTAGCAGCAGGCCCCGATGGAGGGCCCGATGGCGGCCCGGAGCGCCTCGGCCGGAGTCCCCTCCCGGCCGAGCGTGGCCACCGCCACAGCGCTGATGCGGTCGGCGCTCCCCCGCCACCCGGAGTGCACGGCGGCGACGCGGGAGCCGTCCTCGCTGCAGAGGAGCAGCGGGACACAGTCCGCGGTGCGGATGCCGATCCACACGTCCCGGGCATCGGTCCACAGCGCGTCGGCCTCGGGGAGCGTCCCGGGCCGTGCCCGGACCACTGCGGTGCCGTGGACCTGCTCGGCCAGCGCGAGCCTGCTGGCGGCAAACCCCGCCGCCCGGGCCACCCGCGCGCGGTTCTCGCGCACGTCGGCGCCGGCGTCCGCCGCCGGCCCCACGTCGAGCGAGGCGCGCTTGCCCTCGCTCACCCCTCCGGAGCGGAGGGTGAACCCATGCCGGACCGGGAGGCTGCCGGCGAGGAGGAAGAGCGCACTGTCCACGAACGCCCCGAGCCTAGCAGAGGCACTGCGCTCTCAGCCGGGGACCACCAGCGCGCGCAGCAGGCTGCTCTCCTCGCGGTTCGGCAGGCGGACCTGCACCCGGAGCAGGATGGTGCTCCCGGGCTTGGCCTCCTTGAGCAGCCGCGAGAGGTCGTCGGCCGAGGCGATCTTCTTCCCCGCTGCCTCGGTGACCACCATCCCCGGCGCCAGCTCGGCGGCGTCCGCGGGCGACCCCGGCTGCACCTCGGTGATGACCGCGCCCTTGGTGGGCAAGCCGTTCGCCTCTGCGGTGCGGGGATCGATGCTCTGCAGCGTCAGCCCGATGCGCTGGCGGTTGGTCTCGTCCTTCTGGTTCTTGCCGCCGCCAGAGCGAGGTCCGCGCGCGTCGCCCACCCGGTCGAGCTCCCCGGGCCGCGAGGTCAGGGTCACCTTGACCTCCTGGGGCTTGCCATTGCGGATGATTCCCAGCGTCACGGTGGAGCCTGGCGGACGCAGGGCCACGGTGCGGGAGAGCGCGGAGCTGCTCTCGACCTTCTTGCCGTCGAGGGTGATCACCACGTCGTCCGCCTTGAGGCCGGCCTTGTCACCCGGGCTGTTCTTGGTGACCTCGTTGATGAGCGCGCCCGAGGTCTGGGGCACGTTGAGCGCCTTGGCCAGCTCGGGGGTGAGGTTCTGCAGCTTCACCCCGATGTAGCCGCGGGTCACCGAGCCGTTCTTCTCCAGCTGCGGGATGAGCGCCTTGGCCAGGTTGCTCGGCACCGCGAAGCCGATGCCCGCCCCACCGCTGACGATGGCGGTGTTCATGCCGATGACCTCTCCCTTGAGGTTGAACAGGGGCCCGCCGGAGTTGCCGGGATTGATCGCCGCGTCGGTCTGGAGGAAGTCGTCGTACTGGGTGGCGCCGATCTCCCGCGCCTTGGCGCTGAGGATGCCCGCGCTCACGCTGGAGGCGAGCCCGAAGGGGTTGCCGATCGCCACCACCCAGTCGCCGACGCGCATCGCGTCGGAGTCACCGAGCTTGAGGAACGGCAGGTTCGCCGGCGGAGCCTTCAGCTTGATGAGCGCGATGTCGGTGAGCGGGTCGCGGCCCAGCACCTCGGCCTCGAGGGTCCGGCCGTCGTCGAACCGCACCCGGATGTTGAAGGCCCCCTCCACCACGTGGTTGTTGGTGAGAATGTAGCCGCGCGGGTCGATGACGAAGCCGCTGCCCGCGCCCTGACGGATCTGCGGACGCTGGCGCCCCCGGCCGAAGAACTGCTCGAACGGGTCGTCCGCCCCGCCGCTCTCCTCGCCGCGATCCACCCGCGAGGTGACGTCCACGTTCACCACCGCGGCCTTCACGCTGTCCACCAGCGGCGCGAGCGAAGGAAGCCCGGCCACCTGCGG
>Ga0335084_10000118_pt1 | contig 54752 bp, 57 predicted proteins | sample Lox_Sample_44_FD_206721 | JGI IMG/M metagenome (GOLD analysis project Ga0335084, IMG submission 206721) | Soil microbial communities from Loxahatchee National Wildlife Refuge, Florida, United States - Lox_Sample_4.4 | ecosystem: Environmental > Terrestrial > Soil > Wetlands | place: USA...
CCGTCTCGATCCGGGGCGCTGGGCGCCAGTGCTCGATCGCGAGGATGGCGACGCCGCCGCCGATCAACGCGGCGATCACGACCGGGGGCGTGAAGAGGTGCGCGGTGATCCAGTGATGCGTGAGCAGCCCGACGATCGCCGCCGGCAGGAACGCGACGAGCAATACGAGAAGGAGCGTGCGCGACTCCCCGACGGTGATCGCGTCGCGCGTCACACGCCACAGCAGTCCACGATAGAGCCAGACGACCGCCAGGATGGCGCCGAGCTGGATGAAGATTTCGAACGCGTCGGCGCGGGGCCCGACGAAGCCGAGCGCGTGGCCGGCCAGGATGAGGTGCCCGGTGGAGGAGACGGGGAGGAACTCCGTCGCGCCCTCGACCAGGCCGAGGATGATCGCGGCGATGACGTCGTGCGTCATGACGCGGGCTCCGGAGCCGCGCGGCCGGACGTCGGCAGGAATGCGAGGACTAGGAGGCCGGCGACTATCATCGCGCCACAAAAGAGCTGGCCCATGCTGAAGGGACCCAGCACGAGCCCGAGCTGCGCGTCGGGTTGCCGCGTGAACTCGAGCAGGAAGCGCAGTGTACCGTACCCGAGGAGAAATCCAGCGGCGAGCACGCCGGGCCGATACCAGCCCCGCGCGACGCTCCGGCGTTCCAGCATCCACAGCACGACGAACAGCACCAGGCCCTCGGCGAGCGCTTCGTACAGCTGTGAGGGATGGCGCGGGAGATGTTGCGGGTCCGCCGGGAACACCATCGCCCACGGCACGGTCGTGACGCGGCCGTACAGCTCCCCGTTGATGAAGTTACCGAGACGCCCGAAGAACAGGCCCGGGGTCCCGGCCAACGCGAGCGTGTCAGCCACCTGCCAGAAGGAAACGTGATGCACGCGCGCGAACACGGCGCACGCCGTCACCAGTCCGATGAGAGCGCCATGGAATGAGAGTCCCCCGTGCCAGATCCGCACGAATTCCAGCGGGTCGTGCAGATAGTGGCCGGGTTCGTAGGCGATCGCGTAGACGAGGCGGGCGCCGACGAGCATCCCCACGGCCAGGTAGCCGATCAGCGTGTCCAGCTCGCGCTGCGTGAGGACAATCAGACCCCGCGCGATTCTTGCGCGCATCACCCGGTAGCCGACCACGTAGCCCACCACGTACATCAGGCCGTACCAGCGTATGGCGATGGGGCCAATGCGGAACAGCACTGGAGAGATGCGCGGGTAGGGGATGGTCATCCCGTGCCCTCAGTCACGACCCCACTCCGAGGGCTACGACGTCGCCACACGGCCAGCGTCATCAGGTATCCGACCTCAGCGCCCAGCACGACGTCGCTCATGAAGTGAGCTCCACTGGCCACTCGGGTCAGCGCGCAGGCGCCGGCGAGCGTGTACCAAAGGACGCGGCCTTCAGGAAACAGACGCGCGAGAGCCGCCGCGGCGGCAAACGCCACGGCCACCTCGCTGCTGGGCAACCCGAACTGAGCCGTGGACCAGGGGTGCTCCGACCAGGGCCGGAACACGTAAGCACCATCGGTCATGCCGGGCCGCTCGCGCCGGAACGCGATCTTAAGGACCTCGCCAACGATCCCACCGAGGACAGCGGACCAGAGGAGTAAGAGCCCGCGACGCCCGGCCTCGCGCAGCGTATCTCGATGCTGCCGGACCCGGTCATGGAGCATGAGCGCCAGCGCGACGATCCCCCACAGCGGCAGGTAGCCGGACATCCGCAGCAGCTGGCCCCACCGGCGCTCGTACATCCCGGCGTACACGACATGGTGGAAGATCCACTGGTCGGACGCCTGCGCCACGACAAGAAGCAGCGTCAGCGTCGCCGCTAAGAGGATCTTTGGACCCGGCCGCCAGGGCTTGTGGGCATTAGGACTCATCCGGTTCGCTCGCGAGGAAGGAGCACAGCAAGGAATATTGCCTATGGGATGGGCTCGGGTCGGGACCTAACCCCTGAGAGATCAAGGCCTCCCCTGCGCAGCGCGTCGGGACTCGGGCTTAGCACCGAAGCCATCGTGATTTAGCTCACGTTTCGGGGTTGTTGACCAGATCGCCAGCCGGGCGTACTATGGAGGCCCCGTCAGCACCCGGACTCACGCCCTGTCCGGCGCTGCCCTGATCGACAGTCGAAACGAGGTTTGCCACGCCGATGCGCGAGCGCGCAACGCGACGGTTGACGGTCATGCTGGTGCCGCACGGCTCGGGCTCGTCCCGGGCGGTGACGGTCTCCCACACCTTCATCAGAGGGCTCCTGGGGATCGGCGGCGTCCTCATGCTGACGACCGTGGTGCTGGCCGTCGCCGCCATCGCGCGCGGCGTGAATATCGCCCGTCACCGCGGGCTCGAGCACGAGAACCAGGTGCTCGTCGACGAGATCCGGCGCGAGCGCGACCAGCTGCTGGTATTGCGCGATTCGCTGAACCGCATCGGCGCGCGCGAGCAGCAACTGCGCCTCCTCGCCGGCTTGAATCTGCTCGACACCGCCGTGCAGGCAGGCGGCATCGGCGGACCTGCGGGCGAGTGGCCCGAGCGGGACACGCTGTTGGCGCTCGGGGCCAACGGCGAGCAGGCGTTCGCAGCGCGCGTGGACGCTGACGCGCTGGCACGACGCGCGAGCATCCTGATGCGCTCGGTGAGCCAGGCTTACGATTCACTGTCGAGCCATGAGGCGCGCTTCGCCGCCACGCCCTCGATCAAGCCCACGCAGGGCCGGATCTCGAGCCCGTTCGCCGCCCAGCGGCTCGACCCAGTCGTCCATTACATCCGCGCCCACCAGGGCATCGACGTCGCCGCTCCGTTGGGGAGCCCGATCACCGCGACCGCCGCCGGCATCGTGACCGACGTGCGATGGGAGGACGGGTACGGCAACCTGGTGGCGATCGACCACGGTTACGGGATCGTGACTCGTTACGCGCATTGCTCCAAAATCCTGGTCGCCCGCGGACAGCACGTGAGGCGCGGGCAGAAGATCGCGCTCGTCGGCTCGACCGGCGAGTCCACCGGCCCACATGTGCACTATGAGGTGTGGGTGAATGGGCGGGTGGTCGATCCGAAGACATTCGTGATGCCCGACGACGTGATCACCGACTGACCTCAAGCCGTCACGCGGCGACTCCTCGAGAGGCCTCCGTGCGGAACCGAACGCTCGCTGTCCTGCTCCTCATCGCACCCGCCATGTCCGTCCGCAGTCACGCACAAACCACCGCCTCGCCCGCGGTGGACCCTGGCATAACCGCGTCTGCTCCGCGCCCTATGCCCGGGCCGGTGTACGAACCGGCCGCCTTCAGTCGCGCCGTGGCCCGCGGCACGCGGACCCGGACCGGCATGCCGGGCCCCGCCTACTGGGTCCAGCACGCGCGCTACACGATCGCGGCGACACTCGACCCGGCGCACAATCGGCTCGAGGGACGGGAAACGATTCTCTACTTCAATCGTTCCCCCGACTCTTTGCGGCAGATCGCGGTGCATCTGCGGCAAAATGTCTTCGCCGCCGGCAGCCCGCACCACGACTTCGCGCCCGTCATGGGAGGCGTGACGCTGCACAAGGTCGCGGTCGAGGGTCGCCCGCTGGTCGGCGAGGGCGGGGACAGCGCGGCGACCGCGACCGCCGGACATTACGCCGTTCGCGGAACAGTGATGTGGATCCCATTGGCGCGGGCCCTTCCTCCCAGGGATAGTCTCACGCTCGAGATCGCGTGGGCCTATGCGCCGCCCCCGGCACCGTCCGATGGCCGCGAGGGACACGAGGGTCATGTGTACTTCATCGGCTACTGGTATCCTCAGGTCGCGGTCTACGACGACGTGGACGGTTGGGTGGCAGACCCCTATCTGCTCCAGGCGGAGTTCTACATGGACCCCGCCGACTACGACGTCAGCCTTAGCGTTCCGCACGGCTGGGTGGTGGGCGCGACCGGGACGCTCGAGAATCCCGCCGCGGTGCTCTCGTCCGCCGCGCGCGACAGCCTCGCCGCGGCGCGGAGGACCGGGCGCGTCGTGCGGGTCCTGACGCCCGGTCCGACCGGCGGGCGTGCCTTCGCCGCCGGCAAGGGCGCCGCGACCTGGCAGTTCAAGGCGACGAACGTGCGGGATTTCGCCTGGGGCACGAGCGACGAGTATGCCTGGGACGCGACGCGGGCGCTGGTCGCGACCCCGGGTGGAGCGCCTGCAGCCATCGAGATCCACAGTTTCTTCCGCCTTACGGCCCCGGCCGCCGCATGGCGCGCGGGCGCCGCCCGCTTCACGCGGGACGCGGTCGAGCAGATGTCGGACTACCTCTGGCCGTACCCCTACCCCCAGATGACGTCGATGGAAGGCGTGCTTTCGAGCGGTGGCATGGAGTATCCGATGGTGACCGTCATGCAATCGTGGGCCGACACGCTCTCCCTGGCCGGCGACCTGATGCACGAGACGGGCCACATGTGGTTTCCCATGCAGGTCGGCTCGAACGAGACGCGCTTTCCCTGGATGGACGAGGGGTTCACGCAGTTCGACGCGGCCCAAGGGATGCGCGCGCTCTACGGCGAGCCGCGTTCCGGCGGACGGCCCACCGATTCCGAGGGCGGCCAACGCGCGCGCTACCTCAGCGCCGTGCGCGCCGGCCTCGACGCTCCGCTGATGACGCATGGCAGCGGCGATGATTATCCCGAGGCGCTGTACTATGTGATGTACTACAACAAGACGGCGCAGGCCCTCGCCGCACTGCGTGCGGTGTTGGGCCCCGACGTGTGGCACCGCGCATTCGTGGAGTACGGCAAGCGCTGGATTGGCCGGCATCCCCAGCCGTACGATTTCTTCAACACCATTGGTGACGTGGCGGGTCGCGATCTCTCGTGGTTCTGGATGACGTGGTTCTACCAAACGGGGCCCCTCGATCAGGCGATTGATTCTGTCTCCACCGGCTCCGACTCGGTGACGATCATTATTGTAGATCGGGGGCTCGCGCCGATGCCCGTCTGGCTGGCGGTGACGCGGGCCGACGGGGTGGTGCAGCGGCTGACCGTGCCGGTGGCGGTCTGGCTCACCGGCGCCCGCCGCACGACGGTCCGCGTGGCGCGCGACCCCCGCGTCGTCCGGGTCGAGATCGACCCCGAGGCTCTGCTCCCGGACGCCGACCGAAGCAACCAGGTGTGGACATCGGAGGGTCCGGACGGCTCAGTGCGCTAGTTGCGCTGAGCCGGTGTCGCTTGGGATACTCCCACGCCGGTCGGTTCCGGCGGCGTGACGTAGTCCGGCGGAATGGTCCCGGTCAGCGACTTGAGCCAGGTCACGAGCGAGGTGACCTCCGCGTCTCGCAGCTCCCGGCCCAGCTGATAGCGGGCCATCCATCTGACTGCCTCTTGCAGCGTCGCTACCTGGCCGTCATGGAAGTACGGCGCCGTGCGTTCGACGTTGCGTAACGAGGGGACCTTGAACACGAGCCGGTCGCCACGCCGGCGGGTCACGGCGTACCGTCCCGGGTCGTCCTGCTCCGGCCACGGCTCGACCAGTCCCGCCTTCTGGAACATCTCGCCACCCACGTACGTCCCGCGGTGGCACGCAGAGCAGCCCAGGGCGACGAAGGTCTTCAGCCCGTCTTTCTCCGCCACTCTGAGCGCGCTCCGATCACCACCCAGAAACGCATCCCACCGCGACGGCGTTACCAGGCAACGCTCGAAGGCGCCGATAGCCCTTCCCACGTTGTCGTAAGTCACGGGGTCCGCCTCGCCCGGGAACGCCGCAGCGAACGCGGAGCGGTACCGGGAGACGGCTTTGAGGCGCTCGGTCACGGCGTCGCCGCTTGGCATGCCCATCTCAACAGGATTGAGAATCGGCCCCTTCGCCTGCTCCTCAACAGTTGGTGCGCGGCCGTCCCAGAATTGCGCACGGTGACCGGCGGCGTTGAACACCGTGGGTGCGTTGCGGCTACCCAACTGCCCTCTCACGCCGAGGCTGACGGGACGGTTATCGACACCGTACGCGTCCAGCGCGTGGCAACTGTTGCACGACACGGTTCCGTCGATGGACAGACCCGCATCGTGGTACAGCATGCGGCCTAGGCTGACCCTCGCCGGGGTCGCGGGGTTATCCAGCGCTGTCATGGAGCCCGGAAGCTGACCGAACACTCGGAGGTCAACGGGATCCGTCTGTGGCTCTCCACTCACGTTCAGGCCAGGATGGCAGGCGGCGGCACTCAACAAGAGCGCTATGCACAAGGACCTCATGAACCCATCCTCCCTCGTTTCGGCAAGAATCTGGCGGCAGCAGCGGAAATCCGCGGTGAAACCATTCTGAACATTTGGGGGGCAAACGGGAGCGGTGAGGCGAACCTTCCGACTCCCTTCAGCGTCGTTTTAGCCTGAGCGAGACACCCTTTACAGAGCTAACGCAGCACACCATTGCGACGGGGGAGGAGGAAAGTGCAGATGGTGGCAAAGAGTGTCTTGACCTGCACCATCGTGCTGCTCGCTACGCCTGCCTCCACCGTGCGAGCGGACGCGATCCCGGCGTTCGCGCGGCTGCATCGGGTGAGTTGCAGCCTCTGTCACGACCCGATACCGCGGCTCACCCCCTTCGGGGAAATGTTTGTGGGCAACGGATACCGTTTCGCCCCGGACCAGCCGCCGCCGGACGGGGTTCCGACGGGCGATCCGCTGCTCGAGCTGCCGGAACGCTTGCGGCTCGCGATCCGGCTGGACGCGTTCGCCACGGCGTACACCGACGGGAAGGCAGTGACCGATTTTCAGACGCCCTACAACGTGAAGATCGTTTCGGGCGGGCCGCTCTCGGACAATCTGTCATACTACCTCTACTTCATGTTCGCTGAACACGGCGCGACCGGCGGCCTCGAGGACGCATATGTCACCTGGAACGACGTCGCCGGCGCGCCGGTCAGCGTGTCGGTTGGGCAGTTCCAGGTGTCGGATCCGATATTCCCCCGCGAGCTGCGGCTCGAGCACCAGGACTACGCCATCTACCGGGCGCGGATTGGGAGCACGCCCGTCGATCTCACCTACGACCGCGGCCTGATGGTGGGCGCGGATCTCGCGGGCTTTACGCTCACCGGCGAGGTAGTGAACGGGAACGGCAACGGCGCGGCATCGACCAGCGATCGCTTCGATGACGACCCGCACAAGAGCTTCCTCGGGCACATACGCCGTGAAGTGGTCAAGGGGGTGACGCTCGGCGCTCTGGGCTACGCAACGCATCAGGAAGGCGCGGCTCCCGGCGGCCCGACCGTCGTGAATGAGCTCTGGATGCTGGGAGGTGACGCGAGCGTCGGGATTGGCCCCGTGACGTTGCGCGCGCAGTTCATTCACCGCGAGGACGGCAGTCCCACGTTCACGCTCAACGAGCCCAGGGTCATCACCAATGGGGGCTTCGCGGAAGTGCTCTGGCACCGCACCGGAGCTCGCTCGTACGCGATCGCGCTGTACAACCTGATCGACGCGAGCCAGCCGCTACTCGACGTGCGGCTGGGAGGCCCTGCGGGCATGTCGCGTTATGAGGCTGTGACCGGCGGCCTGGGCTACCTGATGCGGCGAAACGTCCGGGCCCACGCCGAGGGAACCTGGGATCGGGAGCTTGGGACGACACAGTGGACGCTCGGGCTCACGATGGCGTTCTAGGCGGGGCTCACGCGACCGGCGCGTGAGCCTAGGAGCCCCCTCGGTGCGAGCCGATCGCGCGCAGAGCGGACTACGCCCGCAACTGCTCGACCAACCGCGTGATGGTCATGGCTCGCGGGCGCCAGGCGCACAACGATACGCGTGGCACGCGACCCTCGCATCGTCCGCGTCGAGATCGATCCCGTGCGCTCCTCCCGGACGTCGACCGCAGGCACTGACGGGCGGGCGGGTCGCCGAGGTCTTGGGGCTGGAACTGGATGATGTGAGCTTCGGTCCCGTTGTGGCCGCAGATGGCCAAGCTCCATCGCCTCCGCCTCGCCGACGCTCGACCGGAACAACAACCGCCCACCGTCCCCCCGGCGCTACCCGACGTAGGGGGCGAGGAGCTGCGTGCGTCGGGGGGCGTCGAGTTGCAGTCGAGCGGCCGACGCGCGACCTTTGCGCGCTCCTCTTTCAAGAATAGCTGTGCCATGACCGGCTCGCTGTGGCGCTGCGTCATGCGGAATCAGGGCAGAGGGAGGACAACATGGGGGTGATTCCACTCAGCGACGCCTCGCGACGCCCGGCTCGGCTCCCGGTGATGACGACATCCATCATGGCCGTCAATGCGCTGGTGTTTCTGCTCGAGCTGATACGTGGAGAGACGTTTGTGACCAGGTGGTCGGTGACCCCTGCCAGCGTTGCCGCCGGCCACGACCTGATAACGATTCTGACGGCAATGTTCATGCACGGCAGCTGGTCGCACATCATCGGCAACATGGTATTCCTGTGGGCGTTTGGCCCCGAAATTGAAGATCTCATGAGCCCGTGGCGCTATCTCGCTTTCTACCTCCTGGGCGGGCTCGCCGCGACAGCGGCGCAGGTTGCGGCCGCTCCGTCCTCCACGATCCCGAACCTGGGTGCGAGTGGGGCGATCGCTGCCGTGATGGGCGCGTTTCTCGTTACCTACCCGACGGACCGGATTCGCTCGCTCGTGATTTTCATCACTGTGCGGGTGGCGTACGTTCCGGCGGCGCTCCTGATCGGAGTCTGGTTCCTCACGCAGTTCGTTCAACTGGGTGCGGTTGCGCAGCAGCCGAAGGGCGGCGTGGCGTACGCGGCCCACGTCGGTGGTCTCATCTTCGGGACTGTGACGGCACGTCTCTTCGAGGGTCGCCGGATCCCCGAGGCGGGGATCAGCACGTAAACGACCGGTGCCGGACCTAGCCGCGTCCGGCGATCCGCATGCGGGCATCCACCACGACGGCACCCTTCCCCGGCGCGAGCACCTTCACTGGATTCAGCTCGAGCTCGAGCAGCTCGGGGACGCTCTCCACCAGCGCCGACAACTTCAGAATGGCGTCCACGAGCGCCTGTCGATCCGCCGGGGGAGCGCCACGGAACCCGTCGAGCAGTTTCGCCGTGCGCAGCCCGGCGAGCATCTCGCTGGCATCCAGGTCCGAGACCGGGGTGAGGCGGAAAGCCACGTCGCGGAGCAGCTCGACCGTGACGCCGCCGAGCCCCGCGACCAGGATGGGCCCCAGGTTCGCGTCCGTCGTCACGCCGACGAGCGCCTCCACGCCGTCTTCCACCTGCCGCTGGACCACGAACCCTGTCAGGGCGGCGCCCGTCTCCCGGAGGCGCTCGCGCATACTCCGAGCAGCCCGCTCCACGGCGTCTCGGGAATCGAGGTCGAGTACCACGCCGCCGACATCGCTCTTGTGCAGGAGCCCCGGCGCGACGGCCTTCAGGACCACGGGATAGCCGAGCCGCTCCGCGGCCGCCGCGGCCGCAGCGGGATCAACCGCGCTCTCCTCGAAGGGCGCGACGAGGAGACCGGCCTCGCCGAGGATGGCCGCGACGTCAGTCGGCGGGAGCCAGAGGGAGGCGGCCGCGGCCTCACGGAGCGGATCGATCCGGCGACGGATGGCGGCTTCCCGTTCGCGGTCGAGCGTCAGGTAGGAGCCGCGGGGGCGGCTGCGCCAGCGACCATAGCGATGCGCAGCCGCGAGCGCGCTCGCCGCATTCTCGGGGAAGCTGTACGAAGGAATGCGGCCGCGCGGTCCCTGCGACAGGATGGCGGGAACGCCCTTGGACGACATGAACACCGTGGCGATGGGCTTGTGGGCCGGCAGGGTGCCCGCGGCACGCGCGATGGCCTGCGCGACGTCGTCCGGCTTGGTCAAGAGGAGCGGGATGTAGATCACCACCAGCGCGTCGACGTCGGGGTCGTGCCCGACCGCCTCGATGGCGTCCGCGAACTGATCCGGTGTCGCCGATGCGATCATGTCCACCGGGTTCGACAATCCCGCCTGGGGCGGGAGGCGCGATCGTAGCCGCGCGACGGTGTCGGGGGCGAGGCCCGGCAGCGCGAGCCCGTGGGCCTCGCAGGCGTCGGCCAGCAGAATGCCCGGTCCCCCGGCGTTGGTTACGACGCCGATGCGCGGGCCCTCCGGCACCGGCTGGGTGGAGAGGAGCGCCACGACGTCGAACAGCTCCTCCAGCGTGTTGGTCCGCATGACGCCCGCCTGGGCAAACAACGCATCCACCCCCACATCGAGGCTCGCGAGCGCGGCCGAGTGGCTCGACGCGGCACGCGTGCCCGCGGCGGAGCGGCCGGACTTCACCGCGACGATGGGCTTGCGCCGCGCGATCGCCGGCGCGAGCCGGGCGAATTTCCGCGGATTCCCGAAGCTCTCGAGATACAGCGCGATCACCGCGGTGCGGGGATCGTCGGCCCAATAGGAGAGCAGGTCGTTGCTCGACACGTCGGCCTTGTTGCCGACGGACACGAACCCCGCGATTCCGATGTTCAGCCCCTGCGCATGCTCGAGCATGGCGAGGCCCAGCGCGCCGCTTTGGGAGAGGATGGACACGTTGCCCGCGGGTGGCCAGGTCGCCGCGAAGGTCGCGTTGAGCGACACCACCGGGTCAGTGTTGAGCACGCCCATGCAGTTCGGGCCGACCATGCGCAGACCCGCGCCGCGCACGAAGCGGCGCAAGCGGTCCTGCACGACCCGCCCCTCGGCCGACGCCTCGGCGAACCCCGACGAGATGACCACGACGCCGCGAACGCCCGCGTGCGCGCAGTCCGCCACGACTTCCTCGACTTTCGCGGCCGGCACGACGACCACCGCGAGATCCACCTCCTGACCGATGTCACTCACGCTCGCATAGCACCGGAGGCCGTCGATTGCGTCAGCGGCAGGATTGACGGGATAGACGGGCGCGCGGAACCCGCAGCGCGTGAGGTTGTCCACGATGGTCCGTCCGATGGTGCCGGCGCGGCGTGAGACGCCGATAACCGCGACCGAGCGGGGCTCGAAGAACACGCGCACGCTCTCCGCCGCGGCGTGGCGCTCGCGGGCCGTGGTCGCCTGTAGAAACTGGTCAGTCTCCCGTATGGGAAAGACGAGATGGAAGACGCCCGCCTCGTCGGTTTCGCGTGCGGTGAAGCCGCTGTCCGCGAACACCTTCAGCATGTCCGCGTTGCCGGCGAGAACCAGCGCCTCGAACTCCTGGATGCCCTGCACCCGCGCGAGGCGGGCGAGGTGCTCGAGCAGGACGGTCCCAATCCCGCGCCCGTGGTGCTCCTCGGCGACGGTCACGGCGAACTCGGCGCGCGCCGTCGCGCCCGGACCGCCGCGGAAACAGTGAGCGACCCCGATGATCCGCTCCTGCCCATTCTCCCGATGGATCGCGGCGAGGCCGACGCCGGTGTCAAAGTCCAGGTCGGCCAGCGCAGCCAGATCTTGGGGTCTGAGCGCGCTCTTCGCGCCGAGGAACCGGAACTGCATGGACTGTGGGGTCAGGTGCCGGAACAGGTCGGCGAGCAACGGCTGGTCCGCCGGACGGATCGCCCGAATCAGCACGGAGCCGCCGTCCCGCAGCACGGCCGGCTCGACATAGTCACGGAGGTGGGCAGGATCCACAGCGTCCCATGGCAACGGTCGCTACAAGAGTACCGGGTGGCGGGAGATTCAGGAACTGTTCGGATGAAGAGAACCTTCATGGCCAGATCAGCCTCTCATCAGGTGCGTCCTCCTAAGTTGCGGCAGGGTCGGGCAATCAGGATGGTGTCACCGAAGGAGACACCTCCAGGGCTCGCGAACCTTGCGAACCTTACGTCGGCGGCAGTCACCGCCTGCCCGACCCACTTGTTTCTCAGGAGGGCCGGGCCATGAACGATCAACAACAGGCCTTACGACGTGAGCTCCTCGACGAGCTCGAATGGGAGCCGGATTTGGGAGCGTCCGACCTCGACCTCACCGTGGCGAACGATGGTGTGGTAACCATCACCGGCATTGCCGAGAATTATGCCCAGAAGGTTGCGGCCGAACGCGCGGTCAAGCGCGTGAAGGGCGTGCACGCGGTGGTGAACGACATCGACGTCAGGATGCCGATTCCCCACGAGCAGGGCGATCCGGAGCTCGCCGCTGCGGTAGTGCACGCGCTCGAACGGGCCGCAGGGGTGCCACACGACCGGATTCGGGCCCGCGTGTCGGAAGGCTGGGTGCGGTTGGAGGGCGAAGTGAACCGGAACGACGAGCGCACTGCCGCCGAGCAGGCGCTGCACCGCCTCCCCGGGATCAGGGGCATCACGAACCTGCTCACCATCGCGCCACCCGAGCCTTGCCCGCTTTGTTGTTGAAGACTGCTTCACATGCGCTTCATCCGGCTTCCGACGTCCATCCCGTAGACTGAAACCATGAAACCGACCCAACTCGCTGCTGCGCATCCGCTCGTAGGCGCACCTGAGGACTTCGGTCCCCTGCTCGCTTGCATCGGCGACGCGCGCTTCGCGCTCATCGGGGAGGCCTCGCACGGCACCCACGAGTTCTACCGCATAAGGGCCGAGATCACGAAGCGGTTGATTCGGGAGAAGGGCTTCAGCTCGGTGGCGGTGGAAGCGGACTGGCCGGATGCCTACCGGGTGAACCGATATGTCCGTGGCAAGGGAGACGACGCGGACGCGGAAGCGGCGCTGCAGGGCTTTCGGCGCTTCCCGCAATGGATGTGGCGCAATGCCGACGTCCTGGACTTCGTCGGTTGGCTCCGGACGCACAATGAGAAGCTCCCCGAGGCGGAACGCGTCGGGTTCTACGGCCTCGACCTCTACAGTCTGCACGCCTCGATCGAAGCCGTGCTGCACTACCTGGAGATCGTCGATCCCGACGCCGCGGTGCGTGCCCGCAACCGCTACGCCTGCTTCGAGCACTTTGGCGACGATCCACAGGCGTACGGATACGCGGCCGGCTTCGGGCTGGCGCCGTCGTGCGAGGCGGCGGTCGTCGAGCAGCTCGTCGAGCTGCGGCAGTCGGCGGCCGACTATGCGCGCCGCGACGGCCGCGTCGCGGCGGACGACCTCTTTTTCGCCGAGCAAAACGCCCGGCTCGTGAAGAACGCCGAGCGCTACTACCGCGCGATGTTTGGGAGCCGGGTCGCGTCGTGGAACCTGCGGGATAAGCACATGTTCGAGACGCTGGACGCGCTCGTCGCCTTCCAGGCCGCCCGCGGTCGCCGGGAGAAGGTCGTGCTGTGGGCGCACAACTCCCATCTGGGCGACGCGCGCGCCACGGAGATGGGCGCCGGCGGCGAGTTGAACGTCGGCCAGCTGGTCCGGCAGGGCTACGGCCGAGACGCCCGGCTCGTGGGCTTTCTCACCTACGAGGGAACGGTCACCGCCGCCTCGGACTGGGACGAGCCCGCGCAGCGGAAGGTGGTGCGCCCGGCCCTGCCCGGCAGCTACGAGGCGCTCCTGCACGAGAGTGGTCGGGGCAACATCCTGCTCGACCTGGCCGCGTCCGCGCAAGACTTCGCCGGGCTCGACGAGCCTCGCCTGGAACGCGCCATCGGTGTCATCTATCGCCCGGAGACGGAACGCGCGAGTCACTACTTCCATGCGGCGTTGCCCCGGCAGTTCGATGCGATCCTGTACTACGATCGGACGCGCGCCGTCGAACCCCTGGAACGTACGGGACTGTGGGAGCGCGGTGAGATCCCGGAGACGTTCCCAACGGCGTTGTAAGGAGGTTTACCATGGCCACGAAACCCATCATCGTCGGGGTTGACGGCAGCCCCGAGTCCCTGCGGGCGGCGGCCCAGGCGGCAGCGATCGCGAGCGCCGCCCATGCCCAGCTCGTCGCGGTTCACGCCGTGCCGGTGATCCCGGCATTCACGGGCGTGGCCGGGATCGAGCCGATGCCGGGATTCTCGCCAGAGCTGCAGCTGGAAGTGTCACGCGCCTCACGGGCACACATCGAGCGGGCGCTCGAGAAGATCGCTCCCAAGCATGAGCTCGAGGTGCAAGTCGGGCCCGCGGCGGTCGTCATCGCCGAGGTCGCCCGCCGGCGGCGGGCCGAGCTGGTCGTGCTGGGCGGCAAGCGGCACGGACCACTGGCTCGCGGGCTGGGGCGCAGCACGGCGCACTACCTGGTGCGGACCCTGGAGATGCCGGTCCTGATCGTGGGAGAGTCGGCTGCGCCGATCACGCACGTGCTCGCCGCGGTTGACCTCTCGCCAGTCTCCCTGCCGACCGCCAAGGCGGCGCAGCGGATCGCCCACCTCCTCGGTGCCCGGCTCCGCCTGCTGCACGTGGTGGAGCGCCTCCGCTTTGCGGATCTGGCTCCCGACTTGTGGAACGAACAGGAGTACCGTCAACGCTCCGAGGAAATGTTCCGGCGGTTCGCCGCGCCCGTCGAGGACGTTGCGACGGAAGATCGGGTGGTTCGGCACGGCATGCCGGAGGAGCAGATCGTCCAGGAAGCGGGCGCGTGGCACGCCGACCTCGTGGTCGTGGGATCACACGGCAAGGGCTGGGTCGATCGGGTCCTGGTGGGGAGCACGACCCAGCAGCTCGTGACCGACCTGCCGGCCTCCCTGCTGGTCGTTCCCGCGGGACGGACACCCGTCGTGAGCCTCGACTTGGCGCGCGCACGGGCCCGGAAGCCCGCCGCGAGACGGGGGCTCCGACCCGCACCCAAGCGTTCGCGCGCCCCGCGAGGGAAATGAGGAGGGGCGCATGGCCGTGACGCTGAATGCGCAGATCGCCGGGCGCCTCGATGAGGTGGCGCGACTCCTGGCGGAGCAGGGGGCAAACCGCTACCGCGCGGAGGCATACGCGCGCGCAGCGGAGACGCTGCGGCAACTGGCGGTCCCGGTGTCGGAAATCCTCCAGAGCCAGGGTATGGTGGGCCTCGAGTGGCTGCCCGGGATCGGGCCGAGCCTCGCGCGGGCGATCCGCGATCTGGCGACCACCGGGCGCCTCCCGATGCTCGAGCGCATGCGGGGAGAGAGCGACCCGCTCTCCCTGCTCGCGTCCGTGCCGGGCGTGGGCGAGACGCTCGCCCAGCGTTTGCACCACGAGCTTGGTATCGGCACGCTCCATGACCTCGAGGCCGCTGCTCACGACGGCCGCCTCGCGACCGTCGCCGGCATCGGCCCCAAGCGCCTCGCCGGCATCCGCGATGCGCTCGCCACCCGCCTGAGCCGAGTGCGCCGGCCGGTGGCGGTTCCGGCCGCCCAAGACCCCCCGGTGGAAGAGCTGCTCTCGGTCGACCGGGAGTACCGCGGCAAGGCCTTGCGCGGAGAGCTCACGCTGATCGCACCGCGCCGGTTCAACATCGCGCGTAAAGCCTGGCTGCCCGTGCTGCATACCAGCCGCGGCGAACGCCACTACACCGCTTTGTTCTCCAACACGGCACGCGCGCACCAGTTCGGCCGCACGCACGACTGGGTGGTGCTGTACGTGGATGGAGGACGGGACGAGCGTCAATTCACCGTGATCACGCCTCGGCGGGGCAGTCTCGCGGGGAAGCGAATCGTCCGCGGGCGCGAGGTGGAGTGCGCGCGGTACTACGCGACGCGTGTCGTCACCCACCCGGCCCATTTGCCCATCAGCGCGTAGCGGGCCGGCTCCCTCGACTTCGTGACGCTCTCCTCAGCGCGGCCTCACTCCAGCTTCAGAAGGAGGATCACAGAGTTGGACAGGCGACGAAACGAAACAGGGGGGAACGATGTCACAGGTCCTCATCATATACGGCACAACTGATGGACACACCGCGAAAATCGCAAGCGCCTTGAAGAACGAGTTGACCGCGGACGGAGCCCACGTGGACGTAGTCGACGCGCGGCACCTCCCGCGCGATGTCGGGCCCGAGCAATACGATGGGGTCATCGTGGCAGCCTCGATTCACGCACGCGGTTACCAGCATGCGGTCTCGCGCTGGGTACGGAGACACGCCGCGGCGCTCAACGCAGTGCCGAGCGCGTTTCTGTCGGTCTGCCTCGGGATTCTCGAACAACGCGCCGAGGCACAGCGCGAGGTTCGCGACATCATGGACCGGTTTCTCGCTCGCGCCGGCTGGCACCCCACGGTCCGACTGCCCGTCGCGGGAGCGCTGCCCTACACCAGGTACAGCTGGTGGAAGAAGTGGGTCATGAAGCGGATCGCAGCCAGGACGGGCGGCGATACGGACACGACCCGCGACTTCGAGTACACCGACTGGGAGGGACTAGGCGCGTTCGCCCGGGAGTTCGGGCAGCGGGCCAGCGCCATCCATGTGACGGGAGCGGTCTGATTCACCCTGCCGTATAGGACCGAGCGCCGCCGCGACGCGCGTCCCCGCATCGCGCAGGATGACCTGGGGATCGGTCGCACCGTTGCGTGGCGCGTTCGGCCTACTCGTCCAGATCTCGATCGCGTCCACGACCCGGCCGTGCGCCCTGGCGACGCGGTCGCAGAGGGTTTTCAACGCACGGTCGGTCATGCCGCCGCCCGAGACCACAAGCGCGACCGGCTTGCCCTGTAGGTCTCCCAGTCGCTCGAGATAGGTTAGCACGGGCCGCGCGGGTTGCCAGTTGTAGGAAGGCGCGCCCAGCACCAGGAGCTGGTAGGGCGAAAGGTCTACGGGCGTGGCACCGCTCGCGGTCGTCATCTCCACCCCCCAGCCCTGCGAGGCAAGACCACCGGCAAAGGCACGGAGCACGAGCGGCTGAAAGCCGCCGCGAGTGGAGTGGTAGACGATGAGCGCGCGCGACGGCCTGTTGGCGGTGGCGATCGTCGCGACGTCGGAGACGACCGCCCGGTTCGCCCTCGCGGTGACGCCCAGGTCATAGATGGCGAACCACACCGCGAAGACCGCGGCGGCGACGCCGGTGGCGCCCAAGGCGGCTCCGGGACTCATGAGGCAGAGCAGCGCGGCCGGTACTGCGCCCGCCCCGACAACGGCGGCGGATATGTTCGGCGCGAAGTGGCGCAACGCCCAGGCGATCGAGACGAGCAGGCCGGCGATCCCGCCTGCCGCGAGCGCCGCCGCCCACAGCCTCCCCTGTTGCAGCGCGAGAATCAGCGCCGCGGCGAGTGCGAGCAGGACAACCGACACTATGGGGAACGCGACGCGCCACTGCCGGGGTGTGTACCTCATGGCGCCACCTCGACCAGCCGCTCGGCGTCGGCGCGAACGAGCCGGATCGCCTGCCAGCGGATCAGCAGGATGCCGGGCGACAGCCAGGACCAGTACCGCCGGAACCGCGACCGCGACTCCGGGTCGGTCGTGATCACGCGCGTCTCCGTGCGAAAGCGCGACTGGTTGGGGCCGAGGGAATCCGCGGCGAGCGTCCACACGATCTTCGCGTATCCGGCGCTGTCGAAGGCGGCGAAGGACTCGGGAGGAAGCGGCCGAAACCCCGGATTCCCATGCCACGGCTGAGTGACGGCGCCGAACACGAGCTCCCGTCCGGGCACCTCTACCAGCACCCTCCAGCCCATCGCTTCGAGCTGTCCGAGCGTTAGTCGCCCACCCCGCGTCTCGGGCTCCCCGAACAGGCGGCGCCGACCCTCGAAGACGGCGTGCACGATCGCCGCCCGCTCGAGGTCCACGCCGCGGGCGGCGATGTAGGTTCGGGCGACGGATGCTGCCACACGCATCGTGTGACGCTCCGCTACCTCGTAGGTTGGCATGAAGCGATCGATCAGGGGATCGGGCTCACCGTTCGCACCGGGGTGCCCGTAGAGCAACCACGCGAGCGCGAACCACAGGGTCCAGCCGATGGCGACCGCCCCGCACGCCCCCGCCCCGGCACAGACCACACGCTGCGCGCCGCGCCACGCGGCGCGACGCACCGCGGTGCCGCCCTCGCTCACACCTTCACATCCAGGGCTCGTCGCCGCTGGGCCCGTAGATCGACGGCACTTTCGCATCCGCCATCCGCAGGTACACGGACAGCTGGCCGCGGTGATGGATCTGGTCGCCGAGCAGGAACCACAGGAAGTCCATGCGCTTCACGTCCCCCACCTGCTTCGGCCCGGTGAGAAACTTCACGGTCTCCTCGAGCTTCGCGTCTGGCAGCCCGCGGACGAGCGCGCCGAAATCCTTATGTGCCTTCTCGAGGGCAGGGAGGATGTCATCCCACGGCGGAGCGGGCGGCTGCGGCGCTGGTGGCTTCGCGCCGAACTCACCATTCAGCACCATGCCCCCGAGGCCACGTTCCAGGACGAAGATCCAGGCGAGCTCCCGCGCGGTACGGAGCCGGGCGTGCGGCTTCAGGTCGCCCTTGGTCGGGGGATAGGCGCGCAGCAGCCTCATCGTGATGGCGTGCTCGCGGTCGTAGGCATCGAGGAATTGTTGCTTCGGGCTGGTGGCCATGGCGCACCTCTGGAGGGGTCGAGGCAGAAGCTAGATGATGGGCACGTGCGCAGATAGGTGCCTGTCGAAAATGTCCGGCGCTGCAACAGTCCCCCGCTTCTCATCTCCTTGCGCCGTCGCAGCGCTGCCACATCCGCGTCAAGACCTCATCCGGGGCTCCACCGCCGAGCACGAGCGCGTGAGCCCGACGCTCTGTCACGTGTGAGCCCTCTCACACGGCGAATGGCATAGCCCGTGCGAGACAGGCGCGCGTACGTGCGGGGTCGGAGCGCCCACGGTCTCCCCGCAATAGCTCTCGACCCTTGTGAGGAGACCTTCCCAGGTGAAGACCACCCGGCCTTTCCTGTGCGCCCTTGCTGCAGCCCTCGCCCTTGCGACGGCGAGCTGCGGCGACTCGACTCCCGCTGGCCCGGCGTCGATCGGCACGCCACAGCCCGCGCTCATCGGCTCCCTGGTCCAGCGGCTGGGGCTCCTGAAGTGCACGCCCCTGCCGTACGACTCCGTCACGCAAACGGTGGGCTGGGATGGCGGGATCATCCACGTCGGCCCGCACACCCTGTCGATCCCCGCGGGCGCGCTGCGCGCCCCCGTCACGATCACCGCCGTCGTTCGATCCGACACGGTGAACGCGGTCCGGTTCGGTCCCGAAGGGCTCACGTTCCAGCAGCCAGCGTCGCTCACCATGAGCTACGGGAACTGCAGCCTCGTGACGTGGCTCCTGCCCAAACGGATCGCATACGCCAGCGACGACCTGAAGATTCTCGAGTACCTGCCCTCGCTCGATATTCTGTCGCTCAAGCGGGTCACGGGATCGCTGCAGCACTTCTCGGTCTACGCGGTGGCCTGGTAGCGTGGCGCTCACCGCTCCAGGGCTTCCCGGGCGGCCTCACCCGCGGGCGCCGGCGCAGCCCGCCGCCGACTTCGTTCACGAAGGGCGGGCCCGCGAGCGGGCAGGCTGCGTCCCGGAAGCCATCGTGGCGTACGAAGCCGCTATCGCCAGGGCGGAATTGACGGGCGAGCATCGCGTGCTGGCGGAAGCACTGCGCCGGCTCGCAGTGGTGCGCCATCACCGCAACGAAGAAGACCAGGCACGAGCCCTGGCCCACCGCAGCCACGCCGTCGCAGAGGAGCACGGTGAGGACGTGCTCGCCGCCGAGGCGCTCAACACGCTCGGCGGGCTCGACCTGCGGACGGGGGCGCTCGACCAGGCGCGCCGGCACTTTCTCGCCGCTCTCGCGCAGGGCGGAGCGAGTCGCGCGCTGCGGGCCCGGGCGGAGCAGAACCTCGGCATCCTCGCCAACATCCAGGGCGACCTCCGGGAGGCCTTGCGGCACTACGAAGCGTCGCTCGATGCCTACCGCAGCGCGGACGACGCGCCGGGGTGCGCGATCGCCTACCACAATCTGGGCATGGTGAGCGCCGACCGCGGTCAGTTCGACGAGGCGGACCTGTTCTTCCGGGAGAGTTACGATATCGCGCGGCGCCTGGGAGACGTGCACCTCCAGGGGCTGTGTCTCGTGAACCACGCCGAAGTGCACGTCGCGCGACAGCGCTACGAGGACGCGCGGCGCAGCGCCGAGTCCGCCCTCGCGATCTTCGACCAGGTGGGGGCCCGGGTCGAAAAGGGGGAGGCGTACCGCACGATCGGGATCGTCTACCGCGAGACCGGCCGTCCCGCCCTTGCGGAGTCGCGCCTGCGCTCGGCCATCGACCTGGCGCGGAGCGCGGGGTCCGTGCTGAGCGAGGCGGAGAGCTCCCGCGAGCTGGCGATGCTCTACCAGACGATGGGGAGGAATCAGGAGGCCCTCACGCTGCTCAACGCCGCGCATCGCCTGTTCGGTCGGCTCGATGCGAGGGTTGATCTCGTCCACGTCGGCGGTAAGGTCGCGGCCCTCGAAGCGACGTACCTCGCGGTCGTGCGGGAGTGGGGCCAGTCAATCGAGTCGAGCGACAGCTACACGTTCGGCCATTGCGAGCGGGTTGCGCGGGACGCGGTGGCCCTCGCCGACGCCCTCGGCCTGGACGAAGAAGCACGCACGGCGATCCGCATCGGCGCCTACCTCCACGACGTGGGCAAGGTGAAGGTGCCGCACGAGATCCTGACCAAGCCGGGCCGGCTCACCCGCGACGAGTTTGCGGTGGTCCAGATGCATCCGCTGTGGGGCATCGAGCTGCTCGCCGCGGTCGAGTTCCCGTGGGACATCAAGCCGATCATCCGCTGGCATCACGAGAAGCACGACGGGAGCGGCTACCCCGATGGCCTGCGCGGCGACGAGATCCCGCTCGCGGCGCAGGTCGTGGGAATCGTGGACGTGTACGATGCCCTCACCACGACCCGGCCCTACCGTCCGGCCCTGACGCCCGCGGAGGCGATCGCGGAGATCGAGCGCTGCCGTCACTGGTGGTCGGACGCGGTCGTCACCGCGTTCCTCGGCGCCCCACGCTGAGGTAGCCGGGACCCTGGACAATCACGCCGCGCCGGGCTGACCTTTGGGCCCATGCTCGCGCTGATCAAGCTGGTCCAAAACATCGTCGGCTCGCTGAATTCGCAGGGCACCCCCGGCCAGATGGCGGCCGGCATCGCGCTCGGCTCGGCGCTCGGGCTCACACCCCTCGTCAATCTCCACAACCTGGTCGTCCTCGCGGCTGGCATGCTGCTCAACGTGTCGTTTCCGGGCGTGCTGCTCGGCTGGGCGCTGTTCGTGCCCATCGGGTTCGCGATGGACCCGCTGTTCCATGCGATCGGGCGGACCCTGCTCATCGACACGCCGGCGCTCACGCCGCTGTGGACGGCGTGGTTCAATACCCCGGTCATCCCGCTCACGAACTTCAACAACACGATCGTGCTCGGCAGCGTGATCGTGTGGGCGGTGCTGTACCTGCCTCTCTTCTTTGCGTTGCGGTGGGCGATCACGCAGTACCGCGAGCGGATCTATGCCCGGCTGCGGCGCGCGCGGGTGTTCCGGGTCGTCACCGCGTCCAAGCTCTACAACGTCTACCGCCTGTTCCGCCCGTGAAGATCTTCCGCTGGAAAGCGATCGGCACGCTTGCGGGGGCGATCGCCCTGTTCGTCCTCATGACGTGGCTCTTTCTCGACACGATCGTGCGCCGCGGTATCGAGAAGGCGGGCGAGCTGGTCGTGGGCGCAAAGGTGGAGCTGGCGAGCGCGCACGTGCGGCTCGGCGCGGGACAGCTCGTGCTGCGGGGGCTTCAGGTGGCGAACCCGCGCCAGCCGATGGAGAACCTGCTCGAAGCCTCCGACATGGTCGCGGGCGTCAACCCGCTGCCGCTGCTCGAGAAGAAGCTCGTCATCGACAGCCTCATCGCGCGGGGCGTGCGGTTCGACACGCCGCGGCAAACGTCGGGTGCCCTCAAGAAGTCCGGCAGCACCTCGAGCGCAATCGCGCACCAGGTGACCGCCTGGGCGGAGCAGATTCGGATCCCGTCCTTCAGCCTCGAGGGCCTGGGCCGGGCCATCGAGCTGCCTCCGTTGAACGTGGACAGTCTCCGGACCGTGCAGCAGGCCCGGGCCATCGTCCAGTTCGCCGACACCGCGCGGCGCGGCTGGGAAGCGGAGCTGAAAGCGATCGATCCCCGACCGAAGATCGATTCCGGGAAGGCGTTGGTCGAGCGCCTGCGCGGCATCAACACCCGTTCGCTCGGCGTGCAGGACCTGGCGCGGACGGTCCAGACCACCAAGGCATCGTTGAATGCCATTACCGGGACACTCGATCGCGTGCGCAGGCTCGAGCGCAGCGTGGACTCCGGGGTCGCGCGCATGCGGGCGGGCGTGGGAGGGCTGGACGACGCGCGCCGCGGCGACTACGGCTACGCCCTAGGCCTCCTCAAGCTCCCCTCGCTCGACGCGCCCGACCTCTCACCGGCGCTGTTCGGCGTCAGGGCGCTCGATCGGATGCAGGCGGTCCTGTACTGGGTACGAGTCGCCGAGCGGTATGTCCCACCGGGGCTCGCGGCGCGATTCCACGAGGGCCCGAGCCGGGCGCGCATGGCCGGCACGACCGTGGCATTTCCGCGCGAGCGCGGGTGGCCGCAGTTCCTCCTGCGGTACGCCGCGCTCGAGCTCTCGCTGGGTGGCGAGGGTGCCGCGGCGGGCGCGTACCAGGCACGGCTCACCGGACTGACGACGGAGCCCACCATCTATGGCCAGCCGACGCGACTGGTGGCGCAACGGACCGCGGGACGGATTGGGCCCCGCGACGCACGGCTCGCGGGCGTGCTGGATCACGTGCGGGCGCCGGTGCGCGACTCGGTCGCGGCGTCCGTCACCGGCTTCGCGCTGCCGAGTTACGACCTGCCGCCGTTGCGCGCGCGCGCCGGGCTGGGCGACGGCATCACGCAGTTCACCGTGCTGCGCCACGGCGGCGACATCGATGCCCGCTGGCTGGTCCGCTCGACCAACGTCGCCTGGCAGCGGCTGGCCGATAGCGGCGGGGCCGGTGCATCGCGCGACGTCGACAATCTCCTATGGCGCATCGTGAACGCGGTGAAGGACGTGGAGATCGAAACACGGCTCCACGGAGCCCTCGACCGGCCCGCGCTGTCGGTCCGCTCGAACCTCGGCACCGAGGTGGCGCGCGGACTGCGCAAGGAGATCGGAGCGCAGGTAGCGCGCGCCGAGCAGGTGGCACGCGCCCGCGTCGACAGCGCCGTGCAGGGTCAGGTCGCCGCCGCGCAACAGCGCCTCGGTGCGGTGCAGAACGACGTGCAAGCGCGCGTGGCCCAGCAGCGTGCCGAGCTGGACGGGGTGCGGAAGGATCTGGAAGCGCGGCTGCGCGAGATGACCGGCGGCATTCCGATCCCCCACCTGCCGTTCCCGCACTGAACGAGGACGCTTGCCACGCGGCGGGGGCGACCCCAGGTTTGCTCCCTCCTGCACAGGGATCGAAGTACCATGCGCCGCGTTCTCGCCGCCTTCCCGCTCATCCTGGGCGTCACGTACGGCTCGCGCCCGACGGCTGCGCCTTCTCGGACCCACACCTACTACATCGCGGCCGACGAGGTCACGTGGAACTACGTCCCCCACGGCACGAATGACGTGACGGGCCGGCCGTTCGACGCCGTCGAGCGGCGCTTCGTGGAAGCCGCGCAGGGGGCAGTCGGGGCCACGGCGTTGAAGGCGCAATACCGTGAATACACGGACTCGACATTCGAGACGGTCAAGCCTCGTCCCGCCGCTTGGGCGCACCTCGGCCTGCTCGGTCCGGTGTTGCGCGCGTCGGTGGGCGACACGATTCGGGTCGTATTCCGCAACAACACGCGCTTCCCCGTCACGATGCATCCCCATGGCCTCTTCTACGACAAGGACTCCGAGGGCGCTCCCTACGCCGGCAAGACCACGAGCGCGGACTCGTTGCGCGGCGCGGTGCCGACCGGCGGCAGGCACGTGTACGTCTGGCCCGTCCCGGAGCGCGCCGGCCCGGGTCCGGGCGATCCCAGCTCGATCCTGTGGATGTACCACTCGCACGTTCACGAGGAGCAGGACCTGAGCTCGGGACTGGTCGGGCCGATCATCGTCACCGCGCGGGGCAAGGCCAAGGCCGACGGCACGCCGATCGACGTCGACCGGGAATTCGTGGTGGCCTTCGACGAGATCGACGAGAACTCGAGCCCGTATCTCATGGCGAACATCAAGGCGTACATGCCGAAGCCGGACAGCGTTCGGGTGGACACGTCGTTCGGCCTACCGAGCGTGCGAGGGCCCGCGAGCCAGTACAACTTCAAGGAGACGCTGAACGGCTACCTGTACGGCAACGGTCCCATGCCCACGATGCGGGCGGGCGAGCGGGTGCGGTGGTATCTCATGGCGGGCACCGGGTTCGAGTTCCATTCGCCGCACTGGCACGGCAACACGGTCCAGATCGCCGGGATGCGAACCGATGTGACCCAATTGCTCGCGATGGGGATGGTGGTGGCCGACATGGTGCCGGACGACCCAGGCGTGTGGTTGTTTCACTGCCACGTCTCGCCCCACCTGCGGATGGGCATGCAGATGCGCTACGAGGTGACCCCCTGATGGGCCGCGCCTGCGTCATCGCCGCGCTCGTCGCCGCGTCTTCAACAGTGCCGGCACGCGCCCAGCTGAACACCTACTACCAGGGGAAGGTGCGCGAGGGCGGGAAGGACGTGCCCGCCACCGCCCAGTTCTCACTCGAGCCCGGTCGCGTCGCCGTGATCATGCGAGGTGCCACCGTGCGGCGCATGCTGTTCCTCGAAAGCGAGCAGGTGCTGCGACTGGTCGACGACAGTCGCAGGATCTACATCGATCTGGGGAAAGCCAGCGGCACGGCCTCGGACCTCGCCGCCCAGCTGGCTGAGATGCAGAAGCAGCTCGACCAGTTGCCCCCCGAGCAACGAGCGATGGCGCAGCAGATGATGCGGAGCACAATGGGCGCCATGCAGCAGCCTCCGGACCGGTACGTCTGGAGCACCGACCGGAGGACCATTGCGGGCTACGACGCCACACGAGTAGACGTGATGCAAGGGGACGAGAAGAAGGCGGAGTATTGGGGCACGAAGTCGGCGGACTTCCGCATGACCGACGCTGAGCGGAAAACGATGCTCGCGATGCAGGAATACCTGCGGAACTACCTCATCATGGTGAACCCGGCGGGCGGCGGTGAGGCACGCGCCTTCCAGTGGGACACGAGCGTGGACGGCTACCCGGTGCTCAGCCGATGCTTCAAGGGTGGAGAGATGACGCTGGAATTGCAGCTCGAGTCCGTCGACCGCAAGGCATTGTCGGGCGACCTGTTTGCGATTCCCTCGACGTACACGAAGCAGGAACAACCGAGGCCCTAGCGCCGCTCCGCCAGCTTGACGGTGCGCTCGAGCAGCTCGAGGCCCCACACCGCGCACCGCGTGTGGGGCCATTTTCTTCCGGTGTGGGGGCTAGCGCTTCGTGGAATCCCGTCCCGGTCCGGGCCCCATCATCGGGTGCCCCATGCCTCCGGGACCCATCATCGGCCCCATGTGCTCCATCGCGTCGGCCCAGCCTTCCGCCCGGGCGCGTTGCACATCGGTCAGCACCGCTCGCGCCTGCGTGGCGGCGGTAATCATTGCCCAATGCGCTTTCGCCATTGCGGCCTGCATCGCCTGGAAATGCGGCTTCAGCTGCGCCGTATCGACGCTCGCGCCGGACCAGGCCGACGCCAGCTCCTTGCCATGCGTCCGCATGTCGTTCATCGCCGCGTCGTGCGTCGCTTTCGCTCCGTCACGCAGCGTGGTGAGCTTGGCGACCTGGGCGTCGGTGAGTTTCAGGTCGTCCTTGTGCGCCAGCAGGTGCTCGGGGGCGAACGCAATCATGCGCATCGCCGCTCCCTCGTGGACTCCATCCATACCCATCATCGGGCCCATCATGCGGTGCGGGCCCATCCCCATGCCATGCGAGTCGCTGTCGGGCTTCTGGGCCGCGAGCGGTGCAGCCAGCGCGAGCGCCATCAGTACGTGAATCGGCTTCATGTGAGGTCCCCCATTTGGTAGAAGGAAAGCCGTCCCGTGAAGCAGATGCGGAGGCACGGCTGGCAGTCGCATCATAACCGAACGTCCTCGGCGGCGTGAGACGAGCGGCTGAGACCCGGGACGTTGCGCACCGGGTCGCGGCGCGCCATCATCGCCCATGGAACCTGACGCCAGGCCCCGCCGGTGGAAGACGCTGCTCGCCTTCGCGATCATCTATCTGGTCTGGGGATCCACGTTTCTCGCGATCCGGGTCGGCGTCCGCGAGGTGCCGCCCTTCCTGCTCGCGGCGATGCGGTTCCTGGCCGCGGGACTGATCCTGTACGGCTGGATGATCGCGCGGGGCGAGCGCTCGCCGAGTGGGCGCCAATGGGCATCGATCTCCCAGATCGCGATCCTGATTTTCGTCCTCAATTACGGGCTGGTGTTCTGGGCCGAGCAGCGCGTGCCCTCGGGGCTCACCGCCGTCATGATGGCGACGATCCCCGCCTTCATGGCGCTCTCCGAAGTCGTGCTGTTGCGCACGCAGCGGCTCACCGTCCGTCTGGCCCTGGCGCTCCTGATCGGGATCGGCGGCGTGGCCGTTCTCGTGAGCCGCTCGTTGCGGCTGGGGGGGTCGCCGATTGACGGGGCGGGCGCCGTGGCGCTGATCGTCGGCGCGATGAGCTGGTCGGTCGCATCGGCCCTCGCGCGCAAGCTGCCGCTGCCGTCTTCCAAGGTCATGAGCTCGGGCGCGCAGATGCTTGCGGGGGGGGTGCTGCTGACGGTCGCGGCCGCCGCGTTAGGCGAGTTTCGCGCCTTTCATCCCAGGAGCGTGTCCACTGGCGCGTGGGTGTCCCTGCTCTACCTGATTGTCGCGGGCTCCATCATCGCCTTCACCGCGTACGTGTGGCTCATCCATCATGAGTCCCCGACCAAGGTCGGTACGTACGCGTACGTGAACCCGGTGGTGGCCGTGTTGCTGGGCTATGTGCTGGGGGGCGAACCGCTGGGTCTGCGCGCGGTTCTTGGATTGATGCTCGTGCTGTCCAGCGTGGTGGTAATCACGACGACGCGCGCGGGCAGGCCGCGGGAGCGAACGCCCTAAGCATCCTCGTCGGGTCGTGATGCGCCCGGAGGAGAGAGCGCCCGCCCCTTGGGGGCGCTGCGCCGGTCCGCGTTCCGCATAACCACCCGCAGCACGCCGGTCTCGAGCTCGACGTCCCACCGCGCGATGCGCGGCGCCAGAAACTCGTTCAGCGCGTTCAGAGTCACCGTCCCGGGCGTGGCGTCCAGGAAGTCCAGGACGTGGAAGCGCATGGCCGGGTAGGTGCGGCCGCATTCCGCGGCCGCGAGCCGGAGCCGGGCATGGTCCTCGAGGATCCGTCGGACCGCCCCCTGGGCGACGTCGAGCAGCCGGCGACACAGGCCGGTCAACTCCGCCCCGCCGTGCTCCGCGCGGCGCTGCTCCAACTCCTCGGCTTTCTTGGTATCGCACAGGGCGAGCAGCATGCGCCGGACCTGCACGCCGGGGACGCCCGCCCGGACGGGTGCGTCCTCGTCGGCAATGCAGTTCGCGATATCGTTGCGACCGAGCCGCAGGAACGACGTCATGCGCGCGTAGATGTCCGAGCGTCCCAGAGCGGGCTGCCGCACCCCGGCGATCACGTCTTCGATGTACTCGATGGGCACTTCCACCGCCGCGGCCAGGTCGTCGACCGTGCGTTCCATTTCGCGCAAGCGGCGGCGTACCAATTTGCCGATCGTCACGGGCGGCCCGGAGGCCGGAGAGGATTTCATCAAGGCTAGGCGTCCGCCTCGGTATCGGATTGCGACTCGAGTGGGGGCGAGTCCGCGCCTTCGGTTGCGAGCGACGGGACGAGCGCTCGCCCCCGCGCACCGCGGCGCCGCTCCGAGGGCCGCATCACGACGCGCAGCACACCGGTCTCGAGCTCGACGTCCCAGCGCGCAATGCGGGGCGTCACGAACTCCTGCAGCGCGCGAATCGTGACCGTCCCGGGCGTGGCGTCGAGGAAATCCAGCACGTGGAAACGCATATCGGGGTAGCTGCGGCCGGACTCGGCCGCCGCGAGGCGCAGCTGCGTATGATCGTCCAGCACGCGCCGGACCGCGCCCTGCGCGACGTCGAGCACGCGCTGGCACAAGCCGGTCAATTCGGCGCTCCCATGCTTCGCGCGACGCTGCTCCAGGGCCTCGGCCGTCTTCTGCTCGCAGAGGCCGAGCAGGATGCGGCGCACCTGCACCCCGGGGCCGGATGCCCGCGGCGTCCCCTCGGGGGGAAGGCAGCCCGCGAGGTCGTTGCGCCCGAGGCGGAGGAATGAGGTGATCCGCTCGTAGATATCCGTGCGGCCCAGCGTCGGCTGCCGGGTGCCCGCGATCACGTCTTGGATGTATTCGACCGGGACCTCGACGGCTTCCGCCAGGTCTTCGACTGTGCGAGTCATTTCCTTCAACCGCCGGCGCACCAATTCGCCGACCGTCACAGGCGGTCCGGAAACCGGAGACGACTTCATCAAGGGCGGGCTCCTCAGCATCGGAAGAAAACGCGGAGTGCGGCACGCGCACACGTGCGCACAAATCTAACATCATGGGCCTCCATTACCTATAGTACCTTCCCCGTCGTGGCCCCGGACCCTACCTCGCTCCGCGAGCTGGCGTTCCTCTTCATCAAGCTCGGCACCATCGCGTTCGGCGGTCCGGCGGCCCACATCGCCATGATGGAGGACGAGGTCGTGCGACGCCGCGCGTGGCTCACGCGCGAGCAATTCCTCGACTATCTCGGCGCGACCAACCTGATCCCCGGACCGAACTCGACCGAGATGGCCATTCACATCGGCTACCGTCGGTGCGGCTGGCCGGGGTTGCTCGTCGCGGGACTGTGTTTCATCCTGCCCGCGGCGCTCATCGTGAGCGCGTGCGCCTGGGCCTACGTCCGGTTCGGCAGTCTGCCCGCCGCGACGGGCGTGCTCCATGGCGTCAAGCCCGTGGTCATCGCCGTCGTCATCCAGGCGCTCTGGGGCCTGGGCCGCTCGGCCGTGAAGACCCCCGGGTTGGGCGCGCTCGGTGCCGCGGCGGTCGTTGGGTCGGCCCTCGGAGTCAACGAGCTGCTCGTGCTCGCCGCAGGGGCCGTGATCGCGCCCATCGCGCGCAGTCTCGGACGGCCCCGGCCGGCGTCGCTCGTGGCGAGCGTCGCGCTGTGGCCTCTGTTCGGCGTCCTCGTCAAGATCGGCTCGGTGCTGTTCGGCAGCGGGTACGTCCTCCTCGCGTTCCTCCGTGCGGATTTCGTGCAGCGGCTCCACTGGCTCACCGAGCAGCAGCTGCTCGACGCCGTCGCGGTCGGACAGGTCACGCCCGGACCGGTGTTCACCACGGCGACGTTCATCGGCTACGTCCTCGCGCGAGGCCCCGGGGCGGTGGTCGCCACGGTCGGGATCTTTCTCCCGGCATTCGTGTTCGTCGCTGCAAGCGGGCCGCTGGTCCCGCGACTGCGGCGCTCGCCCGTCGCCGGCGCGGTGTTGGACGGCATAAACGTGGCCTCGCTCGCGCTCATGGCCGTGGTGACGTGGCACCTGGGGCGCGCCGCGGTGGTCGATTGGATGAGTCTCGCACTGGCCCTTGTCAGCGTGTTTTTGCTGCTGCGCTACCGGGTGAATTCGGCGTGGCTGGTCGTGGGAGGCGCGCTCGTGGGAGCGCTAGTCTGAACGAAGGCTCAACCTTCCTTCACCTTCAACTCAGGTGGAAAGGGCGATACTGCGGCAGTTAGGCAGGAGGTGCTTATGACCGCGCGTATCGCTCGCATCCTGACGTTTGCAGTGCTCGGCGCCCTGACGGGCGCATGCATCGACACCCCGGCCGAGCCTATTCCGCCCGAGACCTCGTTCCTCGCTGTGATGCCCCGAGGCGGCGGGACCGCGGTGAGCACCACAGCCCCCATCGTGATCCAATTCAGCGGCCCGATGCAGCCCCAGATGAGCGTGTACGCGTCGTTGCACGAAGGGGACGCCACGGGACCCGCCATCGCATGCGCCGCCGCCTGGTCCGGCGACTCGACCGTGCTGACCCTCACGCCCATGAACCCGCTCATGTCCAACCGGATGTACACGCTGCACCTCGGCGGCGGGATGACGGACGTGCACGGGAGTATCATCGACATGATGCAGCATGGCGGGATGATGGGAGGTCAGTGGGCGACCGGTACCATCATGGGTGCCGGGATGATGGGCAGCGGGGGCGGCGAGATGGGGCACGGGTGGCAGGGGCCGAACGGGATGTACGGGATGGTGTTCCGCTTCACCACGTTCTGAGTGCGTGACGACGTGCACCAATCCAATAACATCGGCCGCGATTACCTGTAGTACCTTCCGGTACGATGGACTCCGGCGACCACAACGAGGTCCAAGATTAGGAAACTGAAGAGATGACGAGCGGCTCGTACCGGCCCGCGCGCTCAGTCGCGGCGACGGTGGAGGAGCACTTCCGCCGCCACAGCCGCGGGGGCACGCCCGTGCCGGACGCCAGCGCCGTGGAGCGCATGGTGGACGCGGCATTTTGGGCGAGCCTGCGGCGTGAAGAGGGCCGCGGTCCCAAGATCTCGCTCGCCTACCTGCCGGCCACCGCCGCGGGACGCGCGCTCGTGCTCGAACGCCGCCTCGCGCTCGACCCGGCGACGCTGACGCGTCTCGCCCCGGCGGCCGAGCGGCCGGGGATCCACCTGTGCGTGTGGTCCGACGGAGACGAGCCGTACGTGTGGGGGGCCACCCGGACGATCCCGCCCTACTGCTTCGTGCTCGAGGTGGTGGACGCGGGACTGCTCGTGATCAAGCACCGGCGCGCTGACCCGGCGGACGGCGGCGGCAAGTTCGTCAACGTCGCCGTGCTCGAAGGTGACGAGGTGAAGATCGTGGACTCGGAGGGCGTGCAGTCGTTCCCCTGCCCCGAATTCGTGTCGTCGCTGGTCGCATTCGACGAAGCGGCCGGCCGGAGCGAGAGCGTGCTGCTCCAGCTCGCGCTGTCGATGCGGGCACACCACCACGGCGGATCGCTGCTCGTGGTGCCACACGGCTCGGACGAATGGCGCGAGTCGATCCTGTGGCCGGTGATGTACGCGGTGTCCCCCCCGTTTACGGCGCTCACGGACCTGTTGCGAGCCGTCCCCGCCAGCCGGCCGCCCGGCGGCGAAACGCCCGGGTTCCGCGCGGCGATCGAGGCCATCGGCGGGCTCACGGCAGTGGACGGGGCGACCGTCCTGAGCGACGAATGGGAGGTTCTCGCGTTCGGCGCGAAGATCGGACGGCGCGCGGGCAGCGTGCCGGTCGAGCGACTCACGGTGATCGAGCCGATCCTGGGGCGGCGGCCGGTCGCGGTGCATCCCGCGGAGCTGGGCGGGACCCGTCACCTCTCCGCGGCGCAGTTCGTCTCCGAGCAGCACGAGGCCATCGCGCTCGTGGCCTCGCAGGACGGACAGTTCACGGTGTTCGCGTGGCACGAGCCCGAGGGCGTGGTGCACGGCTACCGGGTGGAGACGCTCCTGTTGTGACGCGATCGCGTGTCGTTCACGAGGTCGAAGTCGCCAGCGCGGCGCCTCGATGCGCGGTAGCCAGGAAACGGCTCACCATCCCGCGCACAAGGGCGGCCTGCTCCTCATGCGCGTTGTGGCCCGCGCGCTCGACGATCTCGAGTTGCGCGTGTGGCAGCCGATCGGCGAGGATCGCCTGATGCTCGGGCGGGAACAGGAAGTCGTGGCGCCCCGCGAGCACCAGGGCCGGTGCCTCGATCTCGTGCAGGCGATCCATGACTGTCCACCCGGTGAGCAGCTGCTTGAAGGCAAAGGGGTGGACCTCGGGCCGCATCTTGATGCGGAATCCCGAACGCAGGGCGTGGGGCAGTGACCGCAACGCGAAGCGGTAGAAGTACGCCCCGATGAACTTGAACACGATGGGACGCACTTCGTCCGGCGTCACTGCTCCGTTGTAGAACCGCCGGGCCGCCGCGACGGTGGCGGCGCGATAGCCGCGTTTGGCGAGGATGTCCGGCGCGTTATGCTGCGCCCACCACGCGTCGCCGCAGGTATCGAGCAATAGCAGGCGCGACAGGCGCTGCGGATACCGCAGCGCGTATTCGAGGGCGACATTGCCCCCGAAGGAATGGCCGAGCACCGCCCATTGGTCGAAGCCGAGGGTCTGCCGCAGCGCGTCCGCATCGGCCGTGAGGTTCTCCCAGGTCATCGATTCGACGATCCCCGTCGAGCGGCCGTTGCAGCGATGATCGTAAAAGATCAGCGTGAATTGGTCCGCGAGGGGCTCGAGTGACGAGAGCGTCGTGTGATCAAGGCCGGGGCCGCCGTGCATGAGGAGCAGCGGACTGCCATGCCCCATCACTTTTACGTACAGCGACACGTCGCGAATCGGGATCAGGCCGTTCATGCCTTGACCCCCGGCCGGCGCCACACCGCAAGCGCCAGCACCACGACCCAGAGCAGGAAGACCCCGATGCTGATGCGTTCCCAGACGCCCACCAATGGCGTGGGGAGGTTCGCCTGAATGCGCGGCGCATCACGTCCCGTGAGCACGCCGAGCGTCATCAGGATCACGATCGTCGTAATGGAATAGAGACGGAACCGTTTGCCGAATGCCGCGGCCCCGAACGCCATCGCGACCATCATGAAGGACACCGCCACGAAGCTCCACACGAGGTGCAGCGTATCGGTGAGCGTCGCGCCCCCGGCGGCGAGGACCTCCCGCTGATGCATCGGGGGCCAGGGGACGAAGTTGAAGAGCCCGTACGCGAGCAATACGAGTCCCACGACGCGCAGGGGGCGGTTGCGTTCGGCAGACATCCACACGCCCAATCCGAACGCCGCCACCAGCACGGCCCAAACGAAGCCGAAGGGGACCCAGAGCGATCTCGTCGGAGCGCCGATCGCGGACAGCTCGCTCACCACCCGAGACGCGGAGTTGTAGCCGTCCCACGCGAGAGGAATGAAAATGTTCATGCCCGCGTAAAGCAGTGACGACAGGATACCGCAGACAAGCAGAGATTTGACGGGTACAACCGGACTTCCCGACACCGTCCCTGCGTCGGCAGGGCTGCCACGGGTGGGAACCGCGACCGAATACTCCGCCATGGTGTCTCCTTTGCGATGCTAGAGGAGCATGGCGGGATTAGGTTGACAACAACATGAGGAGCAGATGAAGAAACTCACGTCCGTCGCGCTGGTCGCTGTGGCCATCCTGGCGACTCCGGTGCTCACCCTGGCCTGGGACGCCGCGGGCCACCGCACGGTCGCGATGATCGCCTGGGACCAGATGACCCCGCAGGCCCGAGCCCGAGCCGTCGCGCTGCTCATGCACGGGCCGCTGCTAGCGAACTTCGCTTCGCTCCGCCCGTCAGAGGGCCCGGACGCGGAACGCGATCGCGGTTTGTTCGTGAATGCCGCGACCTGGGCCGACCTGGTGCGCAATGCCAACGAGGCCTGGCACGCGTACAACCGCCCCGCGTGGCACTACGCCGACTTCTACTGGGACGTCGAGAACGGGGTCGCGCACAACCTTCCCGGCACGGGCCCCGACACGGTGAATGCGGGCGAGCGCATCGAGGCGTTTCGCGCCCAGATCGCCGACCCGAGTATCCCCGATACCACGAAGGCCGTGGACCTGGCGTGGCTGCTCCACCTGGTAGGCGACATTCACCAGCCGCTCCATTGCAGCTCGCGCGTCACGGCGCGGGACCCGCTTCCAGATGGCGATCGAGGCGGCAACGGGTTTCTGCTCGACGACCACCACAAGCTGCACCTGTACTGGGACGACATACTCGAGGAAGCGATCGCGCCCGAGTCCGATGAGGACTCGCTCGCGTACGCGGCGCGCATGGCTCACCGGATCGAGAAAGCACATCCAGCGGCGGGCGCGCCATCGGCAGACGTCGCGGGGTGGGAGCGCGAATGCCTGCACCTCGCCCAGACCGTCGTGTACGACAGCCTCAAGCGCGGTGCGGCGCCCTCCGACGCCTATCGGGCGAAAGCGCTCAAGGTCTCCGAGAAGCAGATGGCGCTGGCGGGTCGCCGCCTGGCGGCGCTGCTCAACACGGCGCTCAAGTAGCGGCGCGCTATGCGGCCGCCGCTGCGGGCGCCGGGCCGGCGTCCACCAAGCGCTGCGCGACCGGTTCGACGCGGAGGTTGAGCCCCTCCAGCGTGCGCGAGCCCAGCAGCACGAGGTCTCCGGGCTGCCCGAACACCACGTCGTCCCCAGTTCTCCTCCCTGCCACGCTCAGCACGACGATGCCGGTCCAGCGCTCGAGGACGGTGCCGTCGGCCTGTCGGAAGCGCCAGCGGTTGTTGCGCTCGACGCCCAACGACTCGAGAATCTCAGCAGGCACCCAGGACAGCTCGGCGCCCGTGTCCACGAGCAAAGACCTGACCGTCCGGCGGTCCCCCGGCCGGGCGGGGTTCTCGATCTCGATGTCTACTCTGAAGGTTCCCATGTTGTCCGACATGATCGCTCCTTTGGTCACGCCGAGTAGTACCACAGCGTCGCTGGTAGTGTCAATTCTCTCCAGCGAGGACCAGGCGGACGAACGCCCTCACCGTGTCAGATCGAGCTCGAGCAGCTCAAACGTCCCCGGCACCACCGGCGGCCGCGGCCGCGGGTGCTCCGGCGTCGCCGCCGGGACGGGTCCGAAGTCGGCGGTCACGGTGAACAGGCGGTGGGTGCGGAGATCGATCTCCATGGTGCGCGCGCCGCGCTTGGTGGTCACGCTCCCCCTGACGGTGTAGCGGTCGGGCGCATCCTCGCGGATCACGGTGATCGCGCCGTCACCGGTGGAAGCGAAGGCGAGCTGTGTGCCAGGATCGAACTGGCACGCGTCCACGCCCTGCCCGATCGGCTCGGTCGCCACCACCTTGCCGAGGGTGGCGTCGGAGATCGCCATGATCTGGTTCCGGCAGCCGGAAAACAGACGGTGGTGCGCGCGGTCGATGGCGAGCCCGGTGGGCGATTCGCATGGGGCGAGCGACCAGCTGCGCGTGACCTGCATCGTCGCCGCATCGATCTCCGCCACGGCGCTCTTGTCCTCCAGGTTCACATACAGCTTGCCGTCGCCCGCGGAGACTCCGAACTCAGCCCCCCCACTGAGGTCGACCGTGCCCAGCTTTCGTCCAGTCGCGGGGTCGAGCACGGATGCGTTGCGCGAGTCGCCGTTGAACGAGAAGACGCGCTTCGTCACCGGGTCCACGAGAGTCGCGTCGGCGTCCGGGGCAGCGATGGTGCGGCCCACCACCTGGAGGCTCTTGAGATCGAAGATCACGACGCTCGAGTCGCCTCCCGACGTGGCGAAGCCACGACCGGTCTCGTACGAAAATGCGATCCCGTGCGCTCGCTCGAACCCGGGGATTTCGGCGAGCAGCGCGCCCTTGTCGGGGTCGACCACCATCACGCGGTCGCGCCGCGCGATGAACAGGCGGTGACCCACGGTGTCGAGGGCCATCAAGTCCCAGCCTGCGTCGCCCCCGAGGGTGTAGCGGTGGGTCACCTGATACGACTGGGCGCTGAGCGGCCGCACGATGGCAGCGATCATGACGGCGACATTGGCTGGAATTCGGGCACGCATAGTGACGTCCTGAGCGAGAGAGAGAACGAAGATAGGGGGGGTGGAGCGCTACCCTTTCCCGCCGAACAGTGAGGTCTCCACGACGTAGAACAGCGCGATCGCGCCGTACAACACCACGCTGGCTGTCGGGCTCACGAGCGACAGCAGCGTTGCGCCGAGGTAGATGAACGGCCCCGGCAGGTAGCTCCGGGTGATGCCGCGGACCAGCCGTTCGTTCGCGTCCGCTCGCAGCAACCGCCGGCCCACCGAGGCGTAGAGCCAGATTGCCTGGAACGTGACCGCGGTCGTCGTAAGCGTGATGCCATAGACGAGGGCGGCGGCGCGCGCGCCCTCGCCCCGCACGTGCTCGGCGACGAGCCGGGTCGGGAACGGGATGAACGCGATGCACAGGAGGAACACCACCGTCAGAAAGAGAAAGCTGCGATCGCACCGCGCGACCTGGGTCATCACCGTGTTGTGGTTCACCCAGATGATCCCGATCGTGACGAAGCTCACGACGTACGCGATGTAGGAAGGCCAGATGTGGAGCAGCCGGCCTCCCAGATCGGTGGACGTCTCGCCCACCTGGGCGTCCACGTTGAGGATCAACAGCGTCGCGGCGATCGAGAAGACGCCGTCGGCGAAGGCTTCGAGGCGGGCGGTCGTCATCAGGAACGGTAGCGGTGCTCGAGGCTCGCGATCAGCGCCGACGGGTCGGGCGCGCTCCCCGTCGCGCGCTCGACGATCTGCGCCGCGGTGTGCCGCCGGCCGTGCCGGTAAACATTCTCGCCCAGCCAGCGGGTGAGCGTGCGAAAGTCCCCGGCCGCAAACGCCTCGTCCAACGGACCGACCGCCCGTTCAGCGGCCGCGAACAGCTGGGCCGCGTACACATTGCCGAGCGTATATGTCGGGAAGTACCCGATCAACCCCTCCGACCAGTGCCCGTCCTGCAGGCAGCCGGTGCGATCGTCCCCGGGCGCCACGCCCAGGTGCCGCCGGTACAGGTCCGTCCAGGCGCCCGGGAGATCGGCGCCGCGCAGGTCGCCGCCGAGCAACGCGCGCTCGAGCTCGAAGCGAATGATGATATGCAGGTCGTAAGTGACCTCATCGGCCTGCGCGCGGATGGGGCCCGGGACCACCCGATTGACCGCCCCACGAAACGTGTCCATCGAGACGTCCTGCAACGGCTCGGGAAACGCACTCCGGATCTTCGGATAGAAGTGCCGCCAGAACCCATGGCTCCGTCCAACCAGATTCTCCCACAGGCGCGACTGCGACTCGTGCAGGCCGGGCGATGCCGCGTCCCCCATTGGCGTTCCGTAGTGCGCGGGATCGAGCCCCTGGTCGTACAGCGCGTGCCCGGTTTCGTGCAGCAGCGCGAAGAATCCGCGGGCGAAGTCGCGCGGGTAGTATCGCAGCGCCACGCGGATGTCCCCGGGGCCGATGACGGTGCAGAAGGGGTGCTGCCCCACATCGAGACGGCCGCACTCCAGGTCGAAGCCAAGCGCCGCCGCCACGTCCCGGGCGAACACGGGCTGGCGGTCGAGGGGAAACTCGCGCGCGAGGACATCCGCGTCCGGCGGCGGCCGCTCGACCCGTACCGAGTTCGCGAGCGGTACCAGCGCCGTTTCGAGGCGCGCGAACAGGGCCTGCAGCCGCTCGAGCGTCATGCCGGGCTCGTAGTCGTCGAGGAACGCCTGGTACCGCTCGCCCACGTGGCCCACGGCATCGGCTTCCTCACGGGCAAGCGCGAAGACCCGGTCGAGCCATGGCGCGAAGGCCTTGATGTCGTCCCGCTCGCGCGCTAGGGCCCAGGCTTGCGACGCTCGCGCCGTCACCCGGGCCGACTCCTCGACCAGCCGCCGCGGCTTCTTGCGCTCGCGATCGAAGCTCCGGCGCAGCTCCCGCACGTTCACGGCCTGCGGGCTCTCCGGGTCCCGCATGAGCGGCGACGCTTCGACCGCACCGAGCAGCTCCTCGTAGCGGGGATCGGTGCTGCGGTCGTGCACGAGCCCCGCGAGGAGCGCCATCTGCTCGGCGCGGTGCTCCACGCCGCCCCGCGGCATGGCGACCTCCTCGTCCCACTCGAGCAGATCGAGACACGACGCCAGGCGCGACTCCTCGCGCGCGAGGCGCACGAGCTCCTGGTAGGCTTGTTCCGGTTTCACGTCGCCGTATAATACGCCCGCCAACATGCTCCGCACCCCCGGGCAAGAAGTCGGTCTCATGACCCAGCGGCTCGCCGAGCGCGTGCAGCATGCGCTCGACCGGATCCCGCCAGCCCAGATGGTCGAGCTGATCCAGGCGATCCATCGCTCGGCGACCATCCGGCACGTCGCGTATCAACGGGACGGGGTGACCGAGACCGTTCGCCTGCTTCCCTGCCCCCTCGTCCTCCGCCGGGACCAGGTCGGGTACACGCACTACATATCGCAGACCCTGCTCACCTGTCTCAAGCGCCTCCCAGACCTCTACTTCGAGGTGCCGCCGGTGAGGGAGATTCTTCGCGTGACACCGGTCGAGGAAGAGTGGTTGCGTGAGTGCTGGACGCCGGCGCACCGTGAAGCGAACACGGTCTTCGGGCGTCTCGACGCGGTGGTGGACTATGCGACGGCCGATTGGCTCGACTCGATCAAGTTCATGGAATCGAACCTGAGCGGCATCGGCGGGCTCCACATGGGGCCGACCGCGATGCGGGTGATCGCGGACGTCCTCCTGCCCGCACTGCTGGCCCAGGATCCGAGCATCCGCCTCCAGTTCACCGACGACATGCGGGAGCTGTTGCTCCAGGAGATGCTCGAGCACCTGGCGGCCACCGGGCCGCGGGAGGGGCAGATCGTGCTGGTCGATCCCAAGTACGTGATGGAAGGGCCGGACGAGCCGGACGCACTCGCCGCGTACTACCGCGAGCAGCATGGCATGTCGGTGCTGCACGCGGACGCGAGCGAGCTCCGATTGAAGGGCGACGACGTGTGGTACGGCGACACCCGTGTAGACCTCGCTTACCGCGATGCCAGCGTGCTCGACCTGATGGATCTGGCACAACAGGGAGTCGATGTCGCACCGATGCGCGCGTTGCTGCGGCAGAACCGCGTCGTCTCATCGATCGCTGCGGAGCTCGATCAAAAGAGCTGCTTCGAGGTGCTCACCGATCCCGAGCTGGCCGAGCGGTTCCTGACCGTTGAGGAGCGACAGGTGGTGCGGCGGCACGTGCTGTGGACGCGCATCGTCTCAGAGCGCCGCACGCTGTCGCCGGCGGGCCAACGCGTGGACCTGCTCGAGTATGCCCGGAGGGAGCGCGAGGCGCTCGTGCTCAAGCCGAATCGGGCGTACGGGGGCGAGGGCGTGCTCGTCGGTCGAAGTGCGGCCCAGGGTGAATGGGAGTCGGCGCTCGAGCGAGGGCTGGGTGATGAAAGCCGCTGGGTGGTGCAGCAGGCGGCGCCGATCCCGGTCAAGTCGTTTCACGTGCTGGACGACGCGGATCGGCTGCGGGCGGAGCCGTTCTACCTCGTCATGGGATTTGCGCCGAGTCGCTACGGCGTGGCGCTCGTGGCGCGGGCGTCGCAGCGACCGGTGGTCAACGTGGCGCAGCAGGGCGGGATGTGCGCGGTGATGGTGAGCGCGAAGGCGTTGGAGGGCACGGCCGCCTGAACAGAACAAAACGGCGAGCCATTGAGTTCGCCGTTTCTCTCCGCCTAGCGTTTGCCGTACTCCGTAAACACGTAGTCGCTGCTCTGCGCCGCCGTGTGGCACGCGAATCCGCACTTGGCGTCGTTCCCCTGCGGCGGCCTTCCGGCTGTTGTGCCGGGTGTGAACCTAGCGGACGCGGAATCATAGTCGAACACGGCCCACCCCCAATTGCCGCTGTCCGCGAACCGCTTGCTGTCCCTCACCATGAAGTCGACGTTGAGCAACGTGCCCGGTACCGTCGCACCGGGGAACGTCACCATCTGTTTCGGCTTCCAATGGATCTTCGCCATCTTGGAGCCGTCAGGAAAAGGCTTGCCGTTGGCTGGAACCCCGGCCCGGTAGGCTTCGATCATCACGGGATTGGCGGTGATCACCGCGAGCACGCCATTGTCCCAACTGACAGAAACAGTCTGCCAGTCCTCATAGCCCTTGAACTCGGCGAATGCCAGTCCACCCGGCACCTTCACGCTGTACTTGTCCTGGGCGGAAAGAGCGCTGCTGCCCAAAGCACCGACGAGCACCGTCAGGATAGCCATCGTCCGCATGCGCCTGCTCTTCATAAGCCAGTTCCTCCTTTCGTTATCCTCGAACGTCACCCGAACGTGAACGCGAACGCCACCACACCTGCCACCTGCCATCGAGAGGTCACGGATACGCCACCAAGCTCGAGAACGTGCGAATGGGGAGTCCGCCTCGTAAGGGGTATCCACGTAACAGGGATGTAACGGCGAAGAGAGACTTCTTGTCGGGCATCGTCGCTGGCGCTTTTCCGAGCCTCACGCGCGCAAATTGATGCCCTATCGAAACTGCGCTAGCTTCAGATTGGCGACTCCCTCTACTGGGATCGCCGATGACGGTTACGTCGGTTTGTCACGCAAACTCTACGAAACGCTCGGCGACGACGCAGCCATGATCTGGTTTGATTGGATGCAGCAGATAGACACCCAACGGGCTGAGCTCCGCGAGCTCAACGACCTCAATTTCGCCCGCGTCGACCCCGGACACCGTCCAGCTGTGGCTGCGATCCCACGCCGGTGACTCCCCGCGTACGCCCCGCGCGGTGAGGGCGAGGCTCGAGATCAGGTGTTGAACGTGGCCTGCGATAGTGGAGCGGTTGGGGCCGCCTTCCTGAGATGCCTGGGCGGCGGTCAAGGCGCTAGCGTCGCGAGCAGCCCGGTGCACGGGGACGTGTCGATCAAGTAAGTCCAGGGACCGGGCGGCCCGTCGAACGCTTCGCGCAGCATCCTCATCACGACGTTCACCGTCACAGCCGGAGGCGGACCCGTCATGGTCGATCCCTCCCTAGGCGTGTCCCGCCTTGGCGTCGTGCGGTGATTTTCGCACCCGTGAGCGGTTCGTTCAAGACGGCGTGAGGGCCTCGGCGAAACGGTGTGCGGACATCGCGGGATGGCTCAATCAAGCGCGCGGCGAGCTAGTCCCGCCCGCTCGCGTGCCGAGCACCAGGTCCCACAGCGGCGAGCTCACGCCGTAGTTGGTCGTCGAGTCCACGTAGTGATGCCCGAAATGGGCTCGGCGCAGGTACCGGCCGAGCGCCGTGTGGCGCGAGCCGTGATGCGTCAGATAGTGAATGGTGTCGTACCACAGGTAGCCGGCCACGAAGCCCGCAAACGCCGCGTTGGCCCCGGGCCCGAACGACACCACGAAGATCCCGTAGAAGATCGCCGCCAACGGCACGCTGACGACGGGCGGCATGACGAGTCGCCGGGAATCGTTCGGAAAGTCGTGGTGGACGCCGTGCACCACGAAATAGAACCGGTGCCGCCAGGTGGGGAGCGCGGGCATCGCGGCTTCCCCGGGGCCGAGCCCACCCACGATGCGCCGCGTGTCGTCTTCGATGGCCGGTGGCGGATGGAAGACGAACCGGTGGATGAGGTACTCGGTGAGGGTCCAGAGCAGCACGCCCAGCACGAACGCCGCGCCGAGCGCCCGCGGCCGCATGGTCGCGCCCGAGGACCAGAGCAGCGCCGCTATCACGGGCACAAAGATGACGTGCGGCACCACCGGGTGGACGTGACTCACGGCTTCGAGCCACGAACTCCGAAACATGCGACACGAGACGTCTTCGTTCTGTACAAAACGCGCTGACATCGCGTCCTCCGTTTTCCCGGGCAATTGGCCGGTCACGCACAGGCCGTGCGCGCCGCTAGGGATCTCCTCCTGCCGCGCTCCTACCCGAGCGACGGCGGAGGGCCTATCGAAAACGGAAGGCGAAGCTGGTGGAGTGAGGAAGCCGATGCGGATGGCTGCGCGAGAACGACCTGATATTCCGTCCCACCAAGTGGGCCGACGCACGCGGCGCCGCCGGACAAGGTTGCGGCGCTCGCGCACACGAGCGCGCAAATCCCGCAGCAGTGCTGCGGCCCCGGGTGGTGACGGGGGCCCTCCGGCGTCGCAGGGCAATGCGCCGCGGACGAGCCACGTTCCCCCCGCGCCATGCTCACGGTTATTAGCGGGGAGCCGGTGATAAAGACCACGCCGATCGCGAGCGCGGTCAGGGCCCGAACACGAGCAAGGCGGAAGCGCATCGTCCTCAAGTAACGCGGTCGCGCGGCTCAAGGCAAGGCCGCCGCGCGACGTGGAGGCCTGCCCCCCCGGCAGACACCCAGCACGACGACATACCCCACCAATGCGGCCAGCACGACGTCGCTCAGGAAATGGGCGCCGCTCGCGACTCGCGTGAGCGCGCAGCCGGTAGCGACCAAGTACCAGAGCGCCGTCCTACGGTCAAAGGTCGAGATTCACATCGAGACCATGGGCCTCGAAGTCCTCACACCTCCAGACACAGAGGAAATCCGCAAGGTGACCGGGGCGAGGCGACCGCGACGTTCACCGTCAAGCAGACGACGTTTGGGGTCAAACCGTACCGCGGTGGGCCAGGTGGAACGGTGCGTGTCGCGGATGCGGTGACGTTCGACATCGCCGCCGTGGCCGTGCACCAGACTCCACGCTGATCTCGGCGTCCCGACGACCACCGCGGCCGAGGCAACCTATCGGCCGGTTTATCTATCCAAGTACTCATGCGTCCGACGATCCCTTTGCTCAGCTCACTGGCGTTCGCCCTCGCGCTCGGCCCTGCCCCGGGCCCCGGCCACCGCGCTCCCTCGAGCCATCCCCAGGCCCGCGCCCTGACTCTGGCGGATTGGCAAGCCGACCTGCGGACTCTCGTCCATACTATTGACTCGGTTCACCCGTGGCCGTGGCGACGTATTCCAGCGGATTCCTTTCATCAGATGGCGGCCCGGCTCAGCCGCGACCTGCGCGCCGATGCTCCGGAACGGAACGCGGTGGCGATGATGCGGCTGGTGGCGAGCCTGCAAGACGGCCACACCACCCTCTGGCCCGCAGAGCAGGACGCGTTCACCTGGTGGTTCCCGGTCCGCTTCCATCAGTTTGCCGACTCCCTGGCGATCACCGCTGCCGATTCCGGGCACGCAGATCTGCCGGGCGCGCGCGTTCTCAAGATCGGTGGTGTGGATGCCGCGGAAGCGGCGACGCGGGTCGCGGCCTTGAGCGGGGCCGACAACGCGTGGGGGCGTCGCGAGCGCACCGGCCTGCTGTCGAACGCCGCAACGCTCCATGCGTTGGGGCTGTCGGACGGTCACACGCTGGTGCTCAGCGTGTCGGGCGCGGACGGATCGCGGCGGGAGGTACGACTGTCGGCCCGGCACACGGAATGGGGCGATCCCGCGTGGATCGAGCGGGGAGAGATGTTCGGGCCGCCGGGAATCGCAGTCGTCACGGCGTTCCAGGGGTTGGCACCCCTCGACTATCGCCGCAATCTCGGCACCCTGCCCCTCCAGCTGCGCAATCGAATCCCGATCTGGTTCGCATGGCTTCCCGAGGATTCCACGCTCTACGTGCAGAGCAACTTTGTCCAGGACTACCGGGGGACCCGGTTTGCGGCAGTCGCCGATTCCCTGTTCGCGGTCGCCGATCGCGCCCCGGTGCGGCGCTTCATCCTCGATCTGCGTTACAACAGCGGTGGCGACGGCTCGAAGGTGCTCCCGTTCGTGCACGAGATCATCCGTCGTCCAGGGCTCGATCAACCCGGCAAACTGGTCCTGCTCCTCGGCCCGAAGACATTCAGCGCGGCGGTGTTGTGGTGGTCATCCATGCGAGAGCACACCGGGGTCGTGACGATCGGCGAGCCGGCCGGGGCGGCCCGCAACCACTCGGGCGATGCAGGCGAAGTCGTGCTGCCGCGGACCGGGATGATTCTCCAGGTTTCCACGTTGCGGCATTACGGCACGCGCAGCGACGACACGTCGCGGGCCGAGCTCCCGGACTTCCCGGTGCGGATGACGGCAGCGGACTATTTCGCGGGGCGGGACCCGGCGCTGGACCTCGCGCGGTCCCCGGCGGACTTGAGGTCCCTGCCCCAGATCGCACTCGCCGCGGGCCCAGCGGCGGCCCGGCTCGAGGCCACCCGACGCCGCGCGCGGTTCGACGACGTGCCGGGATGGCGACTGTTCGACGAGCGGGCGATGAACGACGCGGGATATGCGGCGCTCGCCGCGGGCCGCGGGAGCGATGCGGTGCAGATCCTCGAGTGGAACACCGAGGAGTACTCCCGCTCAGGTAACGTCTGGGATTCCTACGGGGAGACGTTGCTCGCGACCGGAGACACCATTCAAGCGGTCGCGAGTTATCGCCGAGCTGCGGAGCTCGATCCCGGCAACGAGCACGCGCGGGACATCGTCAAGCGCCTCGGCCCGAAGTAGGGTTGACCGCCGTTAGTGGGGCGGGCCGACGTCGTCCGCGCCCGGCACTGCGGACGGGATGTTCGCGTTCCAGGCGTGCAGCGTGACGGTCAGGGACTGCTTGCGTCGCAGCAAGTCGATTCGCGTCTGGCGCCCTGGGTCGACCGCGTCGCGCAAGCGGTCGAGGGTCGCGGGCTCGCCGTTGAGGCGGAGAATGACGTCGCCTTTCCGCAGGGGCGCCCACGTCGAATCGCACGCGACAACGAGGAAGCCCCCGTCGCTCCCCTCGCCGAAGTAGTCCTTCAGCTCGTCGGAGACAACGGCCACCTGGAGACCCGGCACGGTCCCGGCGCTCGCATCGGCGGGGCGTGGTGCGGCTGCCGCCCGCAGTCGGCGCTCGAGGGCGCCGAGCTCGCGCTCAGCCCGGACGAGTGTATCGCGCGGCACCGTCACCGTTGAGTCCAGCGTCAGGCGATCGAGCTGCACGCGCAGGTCGCTCATCCCGTCGACGACCCCCAGCAGCGTCAGCGGCCGAACGGCCGGCGGCTCCGGAGCTTTGGCGGGAGTTGCCGGCCGCGGTGTCTGAATTGTCACCGTCCTGTAGCGACCCCCTCCGAAGAGGCCGAGCTTCATGGAATCACCGGGCTGCACCGCCCCTACCTCCTGGGCGAGTCGGTGCAGCGCGCCTTCTTCAGACTCGCGCCGGCCGACATCGGCCGGGGCTATGCGGAGGCTCACGGTGTTCACCTGTGCCAGGCGATTCCCCGGAGCGATGCCCCCGAGGTCGGCGAGTCCCCTGGGGGTGACGGTGGAGACGAGCAGGCCAAGCGTGTCGCGGTCAGTTCCCGACGCCGAGACGGTGATTCCGAGCATCGTGCGCACCTTGTCAGCGGCATCACTGACTCCCCCCTGCGCGGCTGCGGGTGGCGCAACGGCGACGAGGGCGGCCATGGCTGCGCCGCAGAGAACGGCGTGTCTCATCGGGGGCCTCCCATCGGCTGCGGCGCCAGGTCCGGCGGATCGAGCTTGTCGTCCGCCGGCTTCTTGCCCGACGGCTGGGCGCGGGGGACGATGCGGCGCGCCGAGACGAGGTGGTCGGCGAACCAGCCCCCGCGGTCTCCCGAGCCAAGGACGTCATACCGCACGCCGCCGCCGCTCTTGGTCGAATGGATGATGCGGTCGTGCCCGGCGTAGATCGCCACATGATCGGGGTTCTTGTGGTTACCGGCGAAGAACACGAGGTCGCCCGGACGGAGCGCGCCGATCCGCAACGGAACGTTTTCGCCCATCTTGGCGATGTCGCGCGCGGTGCGCGGCAGCGACACTCCCGCCTGTCCGAACACGTACTGCACGAACCCCGCGGCGTCGAAGCCGGTAGACGGAATCGCCCCGCCATGCAGGTACGGCGTATTGAGGTAACTCTCGGCCATGTCCAGCACGGCCGACGCGAAGCGAACCGCGGACTCATCCGGTGCGCCTGGCGGCGCGTTCGGTGCCGGTGTTTTGGCGTGGTGGGGACCGCCAAAGCTCACCGCGAGTCCGACACGATACTCCGGATTGTGGCGCAAGCCATTGAATCTGTTGTTGGTCTCGATCGGGCTCAGCCACCGGGCTTCGGCCTGTAGCCCGAGCGGCCCGTACACGTTGTGGTGCGCCCCGACCCCATAGCTCCAAGTGGCGATACTCGTATCGGGATCGTCGACCAGGTGAACGCCATACCCCCCGATCCCCACGAAGCCGTACGGGGAGAAGCCGAGGAGCACCGGCCTGAGCCCAGGGACGACGCGCGCCGGCTCGAAGAGCAGGTCCACGTTCACCGACCACGTGTCGAGCACGACGTTCGTGTGGTCCTGCGCGAAGCTGCGGCACCCGTACCCGTACGGTCCGCAGGCGACGGCCGGGACCGCACTAGTTTCCGTGTGCAAGTCCACTCCACCGCCCACGCGCAACCCCCACGCGCGATGGAATCCCGCCAGGCTCATGCCGCCGAAGAGCGGGCTGCCCGAGGGCTGCTTCCGCGCCGCGAATGCCTGGAACACCCACGGCTGTTGCGCGGCGTGCTGCCCGAAGAGTGGGGGCGTGACGGAAAGGAACATGATGCCGGCAAACGCCGGCGCGAGGGCGGATCGCCACATAGTCGTAGGCTCCCGTGTCTCGGAATGCTGTGTCGGTACGGTGCTCATGGGTTGATCGTACCCGGGTGGGCCTAACGACAATGTGAGACGGTGGTGAAGGGATGCAGGGACGGCGGGGGGGCGGAGCGCACGCCGCCGCGCCCCCTACGCAAGCAACTCAGCCCGTGTGGCCGCGCGCGCGCTGGGCGATGAGTTGCTCCAAGTGTCCCCAGATCTCGGGCCTGATGCTGTCCACCAGCTCCTCGCTCTTCCCGCCGAGCATCGCGGCGATCGCGGTCGTGTCGAGGCCGGCAATGCGTGACTCTTCGATCACGGTGGTGAAATGAATCCGGGCCTCCCGAATCATCCGACCGAAGAGGGTCGCCCCCTCTCGACGCACTCCCAACGCCAGGGCAAGGAGATACAAATCCCGTGCGCCGTCGAGACGGTCCGCTAGGTATTCCCGGGGCCCGTTCTGGGGGCCGCGAGCATCCTTGGTCTTGCCCTTGTCGCGGGCCATTGCCGTCCCCCGTTTCACGATGGTGCTACCATAGGCCCTGTCCTTTGCGGCGCTTTTAGGCGTACGTCAACTCGTCCTGAACCTTGCGGACGCCTGAAGTCGCCCAGGCCGCTCGGACCGCCTCTTCCCGTTCCGCCCACGAGTGCACGGTGCCGCGGAGCGTGACGCCGCCACCGTCCCCGATATCAACCGTGATTCCCTGTGCATCAGCCTCGGCACTCCGTTTCAGCGCTGCCTTGATGTGTTGCTTCACATCGATCGAGCTTGCCGCCGAGGGGGAGACCACGATCAGGTTCTTGAGTCCCTTGACCCCGGTAAGGTAGCGAAGTGCACCTTCGGCCGCGGAACGTTGATACGCCCAACTGACCAACCCTTCGAGCGTGACCCAGCCGTCGCGAACCGACGCCTTGATCTTGTCATGCGGCACCTCGACGTCCCAGCTCAGTGCATCGGCCACAGCCCTCGCGAGCTCGGCGTCGCTCCGGGCGTGTGTGTCGGGCAGCGATACGTCCATGTGTTCGACGACGGCGCGGACACCATTCACACGCTCGGCGTCGTGGTATGCCCCCACCTTCGCGGCGTACGTCGGCACCGAGCCGCTCAGCGTGACGACCCCGGCTGCCGCCGAGACCGTGATTGACTTCACGTCCACCCTCGGATCGAACGCCAATTCATCCCTGACGTCCCGCTCAATGTCCCTATCGCTTTTTAACTGCCACATACGCCAGCTCCTTTCGTTGGCCCTGCCCTCAAGTCATCATAAACATCATGAGTCCGAAGACTCGCCTCCTACCGGGAAGAAGGCCTCACGGCCATGAAAGGACCATTAACCTCGGATGATGGATCCGCGGTCGATCGCAACACTCGCCAACGCCAAGGCGTACACAGTGAGGCGTACTCCCCCGAGGCCCCATGAACGCCGCTCTCAACCCGGCAGACCAATCCCGCCGCGCCATGCAGGGCCTGGCCAGCCTGATCGAGCGGATCGCGCCGTGGCTCGTCGAGGTCGGGAGTTGGGTTCTGGGCGGGCTCATCGCCCTGAACCTCGTCGTGATCGCCGCACTCATCACGGTCGGGCCGGTCGATGCCGCAGTCCTCATCTCCGTCACCGCGTTTGCGTGCGCGTTACCGCTCGACGTCGCCGGGATCGTCCTGCTGCGGCTCATCAAGGACGCGCAGGATATCGGCATCGACGACCTCACGCTGCAGGCGTTTCAGGAAGCGCACTTTCCCGACATCGAAGCCTATTTCCCTCCGGCGCGTGAGCGAGCGGCGCTCGCGAGGAGGCGGGGACGGATTGCCCTCGCCTACGCGCTGGGCATTGCGGCGCTCAGCGTCGCGCTGACCCTGACCGGCCTCGTTGCCTCCCTGTGGCACATGGCGCCCTGGGTGGCCGAGGTGTTCGCGGCGACCGTCACTCTGAGCGCGATCCTCCTCGTGGTGGCCTTCGCGCATTCGCTGCCGCCGGAGTCGGCGGCGGAGAAGGAACTGAAGCGCCGGCATCGGGAGCAGCGCAGACATCAACAGGAGGCAAAATGACCGATCCGACGATCACGCAAACGCGCCACGCGTTCTCACTCGGCTGCCGCGTCCAAGTCACCGTGCGCGCCCCGGCCGAGCGCATCTGGGCCCTGTTGACCGACGCGAAGGGCTTCCCACGCTGGAACTCCGCGGTGGCGAGCATCGAGGGGGAGATTCGCGAGGGTGCCAAGCTCCGCATGCGCGTCCCCGGCACGAACCGCGTCTTCACGCCCAGGATTTCTCATGTCGTGCCGAATGCGGGCATGACCTGGACCGGGGGATTCAGTCCCATAATGAAGGGTGTCCGCACGTTCGAGCTGCGGCCCCGCCCCGATGGCTCGACCGACTTTGCGATGGCCGAGCATTTCTCCGGACTGATGCTGCCGCTCGTGAAGCGGTCGTTTCCGGATTTCGGGCCGGTCTTCGCGCGCTACGCCGAGGACTTGCGGCGAGAGGCTGAGCGGCCGCGTCTCGTGGCCTGAGCGTCGACCCCGCCCCCCGCGGCCAATACGGTAGATGCCACGCCGTCCGTGACGTTCACACCGAATACGCTGCGCGTAACCGTTGGCGACAACGTGGCGTTCGCGTTTGGGTCCGTGGCGCACAACGTGTTCTTCGCACCGCAGACCGGCGCGCCCGCCGACATCACGGGCAACAACGTGAACGTGTCGATCTCGCGATCGTTCATGACCGCGGGGACCTACGCGTACACCTGCCACATTCACCCGGGGATGCAGGCCACCGTCGTGGTGCAGTGAGCGTTGACCGCTCCGCCGAACCCCTAGGTTCGGTCCTGTGACGAGACGAGTGCCGCCACGCGAATCATGGCCGTGAGGCTACGCTCCACGTCGTCCTCGGTGGTCGCCCAGGATGACACGCTGATCCGCATGGCCACTTGCCCGCGCCATCTCGTGGCTCCGGCCCAGCATGTGCCATCCGCCTGGATCGCGGCGATCACGCGTCGGGTCGTGTCGGGATCTCCGAATGAGACCAGCACCTGATTGATGACGACGTCGTTGAGGACTTGATGGCCTGCCGCACGCAGTCCCTCGGCGAAGCGCGTCGCGTGGCGACAGGTGCGCTCCACCAGATCCGCGACACCGTGCCGCCCGAGCGACCGCAGCGCCGCCCACACCTCGATGCCGCGTGCCCGGCGCGAAAAGTCGGGAGTGTAGTGCTCGGGCTCCCGCTCCGTGCCGATCACGAGATAGGGCGCGTTCACCGCCATCGACGCGTGCAGGTGTTGCGCTTCGCGCACGAAGACGATCCCACTGTCGTACGGGACGTTGAGCCACTTGTGAGCATCGGTGGCCCACGAATCGGCGGCGGCGAACCCGTTCATCAGGTGCGCCCGCGCGGGAGCGGCCGCGGCCCACAATCCAAACGCGCCGTCCACGTGCACCCACGCCCCGGCGGCGTGCGCGAGCGGGATGATGCGCTCGGCAGGATCGAACGCCCCCGTGTTCACGTCGCCCGCCTGCAGGCACAGAATGGTATTGTCGTCGAGCGGCGGGAGCGCGTCGGGGCGCATGCGACCGCGGTCGTCCACGGGGACTGTGATGACGCGGTCGCGTCCCAGGCCGGCCAGGGACAACGCCTTCAGCACGCTCACGTGGACTTCCTCGCCGACGACCACGGTGATCGGCGGCGCCCCGAACAGACCCTGGGTCTCCACCTGCCAGCCGCGCCGCGCGAGCAGCGCGTGTCGAGCCGCCGCTACGCCTGCGAAATTCGCCTGGGTCGCGCACGTGACGAATCCCGCGCCGCATTGCGGCGGCAGGCCGAGGAGCTCGAGCATCCAGCGCATGGCCACCTGTTCGAGCTTGGCGGCGACCGGGGAGAGCACCACGATCCCCGCGTTTTGGTCCCACGCCGCCGCCATGAAGTTCGCGGCGACGGTCGCGGGGAGCGAGCTGCCGACCACGAATCCAAAGAACCGCCCGCCCGCCGATCCCATCGTGGCCGGGGAGCCCACGGTATCGAGCAGTTCGATTACCGCTTCCGGGTCAGTGGGAAGCGCGGGGAGCGGCTCATCGAAGCGTCGCAGGTTCTCGATCGCGCCCGGTGTCGGCGCGACGGTACGACGCTCGAGACTCTGGCGGTAGCGCCAGGCGCGGTCGGCAGTTGCCTTGAGGAGGTCCTTCATGGCCCATCATCCTAGGCGCCGTGAAAGGCGACTGGCTTGCCACGTGGCTCGGGCGCGAGATCCGGCTGACTCGAATCCGTGAACACCTCGTGCAACTCGAGCTGGCTCGGTTGCCGGAACGCCTCTTTCGGCAGCGTGCCGGAACGGGCATGGCCTTTCGCGAACGCGTCCGACCGCACCCACGCATCGAATGCGGCGCGGGACTCCCATAACGTCAGGACGACGTAAGGGTCCCCCGGATTGACGGGCCGTAGCACCTTGTTCCAAACGAAGCCGGGCATCCCGTCCACCAGCCCCGCGCGCGTACGGAAACGCTCCTCGAGCTGCTCGGCGTACTCCGGAACGACATAGATGCGATTCATGGCAGTAATCATCGTTGGATACTCCCATCGGTTTCGCGTTTCGCGTGGCTCGGCGGGCGCGGATTCGTTCGACCCTGAATGAAACCCGGTCCTCGACCATTGTCGAGCACGCAGGTCGTCATAACGCACGCGTTACCATTATAGAGAGCCTGACGGGATACCCAGCGCGACTGGAGGAATCCACCCTGTGAACGTGTCGAGCGTCGCCACTCTCATGCCTGTCTTCACCCTGATCGCATACGTCTTCGTCGGCGAGACTGCAGGAAGCACCGCGGTCAGTCAGCACGCGAAGTGGGTGCTGGTCGGTACACTGGTGTCCTGGGTTCCCTACATGCTAACGGTTGCGTTCCTCGCTCCCAGAATCGGGTCTCGCCATGCCATTGCTGCGGGCCTCGCAATCTTCTTTGTGCTGGCGCTCGTGTATGTCAACATCGCGAGCCGTCTCCGCCTGTTTCAATGAGCATATAATGAACGCGCTCTGGTCGATGTGGCGCCTGGCGCGATCCAGGCGCTCGCGGTTCAAGTCCCAGCGACATACCGGGCGAGGTCCGTGATCTTCCCGTCCCAACCCGCGTTGTTCATGCGGAACGCCTCGGCGCGTTCCTTGGCTGGGCACCGCTGAGAATCGAAGGCGTCATGGGTTCCTGCCGCGCGGTGCCAGTCGCTGCCGGATCGCGCCCAGATGGTAGGCCGTGTGCGCGACCGCGCCGAATCCCACGCCGAGCGCTTCTTCGTCCCAGGCCGCATGGGACGCGACGGCCACGAGCAGGCTCTCGTACGCGCGCTGCAATCCAGCCCGCAGGGCGAACCACGCCGCATCGTCCACCGTGGAAACCGTCCAGGTGGGGCTGCGATCGCGCGTGATGGACTCACCGCGCAGGGCACGCGTCGAGAGCGCCAGGGTCGAGCTCAGGTGCTGGACGTGACCGGCGATGGTCGAGTTGTTCGGTCCGGCCTTTTGGGAGGCCTGAGTCGCGCTCAGCTCGGCGATCGTCCCGAATACGCCGGTCCCGGGGGACGTGTCGATGAAGTAGGTCCAGGGACCGGGAGGCCCTTCGAACGCTTCACGGAGCATTCTCGTCACGAGATTGACCGCCACCACGGGCGGCGTACCGACCGACGCGCCTGCACTCACTGTCGTGAACCTCCTCTCGGCGTCCGCTGCGGTCGCACCAATCGCACCTCACCCAGCGTTCTTCCAGTATAGCCGCGCGGAGGGTCCTCCACGAACGCCCTCAACCGGTCCACCGCCGCATCCCACTGCGCGCTGATTTGATCGAGGTACCGCTTTGCCGTTTCCAGGCGCCGGCGGTCCAGCTCCCAGAGCCGCTCCCGCCCGCGGCGGGCATGGCGCACCAGGCCCGCCGCGCCGAGGGTGTGGAGGTGCTTCGTGATCGCCTGGCGCGTGACGCCGGTGCCGCGGCTGAGCCGCGTAATCGAGAGCGGCCCGTCCACGGACAGGCGCCCCAGGAGCCGCAGCCGCGTGGAGTCCCCCAACGCGACGAACACCGGCACGGCGTCCCTGACTGTCGGAGCCGCCGCGCTGCGGCTAGGCGACATACGCGGCCAAGTTCTTGATCTGCCCGGCCCACCCCGCGTCGTTCATGCGGAACGCCTCGGCCCGGCGGGCGAGCGGGAGCCGATCGAACCCTGACTCGACGATCGTGAGGGCAGTGCTGCTCCCGCCCTCGGCGTCCTCGAGCGTGAACTCGACGAGCGTCGAGGGCTCTGCCGAGTAGTCCACGTTGGGGTCGTTCGGGTAGGGGTGCCAGCGATACGAGAAATATCGCTCGGGCTCCATTCGCTCGACTTGCATCTCCACCTTCATGTCCTCGTGTCCCGGAATCGAGACCTTTGCCCGGACCGTTCTGCCCGCGACGAACGCGCCGTCGAGGTTCATCCGGAACCATGTGCCAAACTCCTTGGCATCACTGATCGCGCGCCACACGCGCGAACGCGGCGCTCGCAGCACGACACGCTTCTCGATACGGTCGGTGCTCGACCTGGCTTGACCCTTCTTGGCGCGGGCGCTCACTGGGTCCGGTCCTCGTACCTGTCGTGGTAGTCGAGCCACTGCATGATGCCGTCCTCTTCCTGACGGCCGAGCGGCGTGAGATCGAGGAAGTTGTAGGTGTTGAGCAACGGGTCGAGGCCGCGCTGATAGGTCGAATACGTGTGGAACACGCGACCGCCGTCGCGAAAGAACACGCTCAACCCCTCCCGCTCGCCTTCGAGCGGTCGACCCTCGGGTTGGGTCGCGACGGGCGCATAGTTGTACAGGGTATGCTCGGCGTCGAGCGTCACCCCAAAGTCGTAATTGAAGTCGGTGCCGAATGACGACAGCCAGGGAAACGTCCACCCCATGCGCTGCTTGAACGGTGTGATCTTGGCGAGCGGCGCGCGGGAGATCACCGCGAAGGCGGTGTCACGCGCCGCGAGGTGCACGAGGCTGCCCGCAAAGTTGTCGGCCACGTACGAGCACGCCGGGCATCCCTCGTCGCCCCAATCAGGACCGTACATGAAGTGATAGGTGAGAAGCTGACGCTTGCCGCCGAAGAGATCGGCCAGGGTGCGGCGTCCCTCCGGCCCTTCGAACACGTACTCCTTCTCGATCGCCACCATCGGCAGCTTGCGTCGCTCGGCGCTGAGCGCATCCCGCTGGTGGGTGAACTCCTTCTCCTTGGCGAGCAGACGCTTGCGGGCGGCGGCCCATTCGCCCTGCGATACCACTTTCGGCAATTTCACTGCGCTCTCCTTTCTCTTTCCCTGTGATTCACATCGGTGGCATGAGTCCGGGAACCAACGCGGGCGCGACGACGACCAGCATGCCCAGCACGATGATCGCGAGGGCGAACGGCACATCGATCGCGGGTTTCGCGGGCAGGAGCTTCTGGACGAGCACGATGACGGCGATCACCAGCATCCAGGTGATGCTCATGACCCCGAGCGCCACCAACATCACCATCAATCCGATACTCGAGCCGACGCAGTAGAGCCCGAACGCGAATCCCGAGTCCACGCGCTCGCGGCAGCACCGGCGGCAATGCTGCTTGAGGCGCGTGAGCTCATAGACACCTGCCGCGATCACCAGCGCGCCGGCGACGGCGGTGCCGTGCGGCCGGTACACCGCGTACACCAGAGCGCCCACGAGCGCCCAGACGGCGAGGTATGACGCGACAAACGGCAGCACGGCGCGCACTGGACCGCTGGTGTGCACGCGACTCAAGACGGCCGGGACCGTGCCGGGCAGCATCATCGCCGCCATCATCGCCGCCCAGAGGGCGAAGAAGAACGCGAACGAGCCGAGCTGGGTGGAGACGCCCATGTCCATGCCGTGCATCTGGCGGAGCGTGACGAGCCAGGCTGCGGCGGTAAGGCCGAGTGTCGTCGCTAAGGCCGCGAGTTTCATGCGCTGTGTGCCCTCCCCTGAACAAATCTGTGGCCGATCCGATAGAGATGCAACCCCTTGGTTGCATATCATGCAACCCTATTCCCGGCCCTGCTGGCCAATCGAGGCTAGCTTAGGGGGCAAAGGGGGGACGCGATATGAGAACGTTCTGGATCGGACTTGCCGTGCTCGTGGCGTGCAGCGATTCCGACAACAACGCCCTGTCAGGCACCTGGCAGATCAAGCAACCCGCCGGATGGACGGATTTTCGGTTCACGCTGAACCAGGGGACGTGTACTGGGCCCTCTGCCGCTTATCCTTGTGACGGCATTATTGCAGGTAGTGCTACCAGCAACCCCCTCGTGTGCCAGGTCCCCGGGATGACGGCGCTTTCCAAGGGCCAGGTAGGCTACACCTGCGACATGGTCTTTCCCGTGACCGGCAGCGTGGTCGCCGATGACGTCGCGCTGAACCTCGGAGTGTACTCGGACGGAGCAAAAGTGGATCTTTCCGGGCGTGTGGCGGCCGATGGAAGCATTGCTGGCGAGTTGGTCTTCACCGACCCCACTGGGGTCGCCCACACTATTGGCGCGTGCCCCCCGGACCCGGTCTGCCTCGACAAACCCGGCGACGTGCAATTCCTTCCGGGCGGGGCCACGGTAACTCCCTGATGTAGTGTCCGCGCAACGCTTTCTCCCGCTGCCTCGTCGCCGCAACGGGAGAACGCGTATGACTGTGCCGCTGCCCGTGCTGATCATCTGCTGGTTGCTCATGAACCAGGGTCCGCTGGGGCACCGGCAGCGCTGAAGTACGCGTTGCCCTGCGCCTCCCATGACGACCAATCACGCGGCGGGATTTGATTCGTGCGGCGCGAGTAGACTCGCGGCTCGACCGGCGCGAGTAAACTCGCGGCTCGGCACTGCCCGTAAACGGGCGGCGCAATACCCGCTTCAGCGACCGGCGCGAGTGAACTCGCGGCTCGACCGGCGCGAGTAAA
>Ga0335084_10000119_pt1 | contig 54475 bp, 55 predicted proteins | sample Lox_Sample_44_FD_206721 | JGI IMG/M metagenome (GOLD analysis project Ga0335084, IMG submission 206721) | Soil microbial communities from Loxahatchee National Wildlife Refuge, Florida, United States - Lox_Sample_4.4 | ecosystem: Environmental > Terrestrial > Soil > Wetlands | place: USA...
GCGGGTCAACATCGCGCGCGCACTCGCGCTCGAGCCGAAGATCGTGATCCTCGACGAGGCGGTGTCGGCGCTCGACAAGTCGGTCGAGGCGCAGGTGCTCAACCTGCTGCTCGACCTCAAGGCCGATTTCGGCCTCACCTACATCTTCATCTCGCACGACCTCAATGTCGTGCAGTACGTGAGCGACCGGGTGATGGTGATGTACCTCGGCAAGATCGTCGAGATCGGGCCGGTCGGGCGGATCTACGCCGACGCGGCGCACCCGTACACGCGCGCGCTCCTCTCGGCGATGCCGACGATGGACCCGGCGCACCGCACCGAGGCGCCGCCCCTCGCCGGCGATCCGCCGAACCCGATCGACCCGCCGTCGGGCTGCCGCTTCCGCACGCGCTGCCCGTTCGCGGAAGAGGTCTGCGCCGCGCGCGAGCCGCTGCTGACGGCGACCGAGGACGGGCACCGCGTCGCGTGCCACATGGCGCACGCGGGATCGGGCCACAGCAAGGCGGCTGCGCTGGCCGCCGCGGCCTAGGAACATTCGAGGAGACAGCCGAAATGATGGGACAGGCAAGCGAGAAGTACGTCGCCGAGGTGCTCGAGCTCCAGGGCGTGATGCCGACCGAGGGTGGCGCGAAGGCGATCGCGCCCGCGCTCTCGACGCAGCTCGCGACGGCCGCTGCGGCCTACGCAGCGCTGCCGTTCGAGAGCGAGCCGTCGGGCTTCATCGCGGTGGTCGCGCGGGAGAAGGCCTGATGGCGGGCGAGCTGAACGCGCTCGGCCTCGCGGAGGTCGCTGCGAAGATCCGTACCCGTGACGCGTCCTGCGCCGAGGTGCTCGATGCCGTGATCGCGCGTGCGAAGGCGGTGCAGCCGAAGCTCAACGCCTTTCTGCGCATCGACGAGGAGCTCGCGCGCGAGCAGGCGAAACTCTACGACGCCGAGGCCGCGCAACGGCGTTACCGCGGACCGCTCCACGGCGTACCGCTCGCGCACAAGGACATGTACTACCGCGCGGGCGTGCCCTCGTCGTGCGGGTCGAGGATCAAGGGCAAGGAGCCGGAAAAAACGACCGCGACCGCGCTGAAGCGCCTCGATGCCGCCGGCGCGATCCAGTTCGGCGTGCTCAACATGGCCGAGTTCGCCTATGGCCCGACCGGCCACAACTGGCACTTCGGCCACGTCCGCAACCCGTGGAACACGGCGCACATCACCGGCGGCTCGTCGAGCGGATCGGGCGCGGCGGTGGGCGCGCGCGCAACCTACGCCGCGCTCGGGTCCGACACCGGCGCGTCGATCCGGCTGCCAGCCGCGCTGTGCGGCGTGACCGGCCTCAAGGTCACCTACGGCCGCATCAGCCGGGCCGGGGCGATGCCGCTCTCGTTCTCGATGGACACGATCGGCCCGCTCGCGCGCTCGGCTGCCGACTGTGCGGTGCTCTTGGCGGCGATGGCGGGACCCGATCCGGCGGACCCGACCGCGTCAAGCGAGGCAGTGCCGGACTACGCGGCGCGGCTGAACCTCCCGGTGAAAGGCCTGCGGGTCGGCGTCCCGCTCAATTACTTCACCGAGGACGTGGACGCGGGCGTCGGCGCCGCGCTGACCGAGAGCCTCAAGGCGATCGAATCCCTCGGCTGCGAGATCGTGCCGGTCACCCTGCCCGAGATGGCGGCGGCCGACGTCGCGGGCGCGCACCTCATCGCCGCCGAGGCGGCGGCGTACCACGGCGAGTGGATGCGGACGCGGCCGCAGGACTACTCGCCGCAGGTACGCGCGCGGCTCGAGCGCGGGCTCGCGCTGCCGGCGGCGCGCTACATCGACGCGCTCCGCTTCCGCGGGCCGGCGCTCGAGGCGTTCACGAAGGCGGTGTTCGCGAAGGTCGACGTGCTGCATGCGCCGTGCCTGCCGATCCCCACGCCGACGATCGCCGAGACCGACATCGGCGGTTCGCCCGCGATCGACCGCACGCTGATGCTGCTCACGAAGTTCATGCGGCCGTTCAACTATCTCGGCCTGCCGTCGCTCGCGCTGCCGTGCGGCTTCCTCGCGAACGGGCTGCCGGTCGGGATGCAGATCGTCGGGCGGCCGTTCGCCGAGGACCTGATCCTGCGCGTCGGTCACGCGTTCCAGCGGGCGACCGAGTGGCACCGGCGGGAACCTTCGGTCTGAGCCAGTGAGCGAGCCGCTCGTCAAAGTCCAGAACCTGACGGTCCGCTTCACTGGCGGCGACCGGCCGGTCGACGCGGTGAACGGCGTGGATTTCGAGCTCGCCAAAGGCGAAGTGCTGGGTGTCCTCGGCGAGTCGGGCAGCGGCAAGAGCGTCAGCTTGCGTGCGCTGCTGCGGATCCTCCCGTCGCGCCGGACGCGGATCGGCGGTGCGATCCGGGTCGCCGGTCGCGACGTGCTCGCGCTCTCGGAAGGCGAGCTCGCGCAGTATCGCGGTGGCGTGACCTCGATGATCTTCCAGGAGCCGATGCTCGCCTTCGATCCGGTGTTCACCGTCGGCGACCAGATCGCCGAGAGCGTGATGCGCCATCGGGGCGTCGACCGCGCCGCGGCGCGCAAGGTGGCGATCGCAATGCTCGAACGGGTGCGCATCCCCTCGCCGGAGCGCCGGTACGACGCCTATCCGCACGAGATGTCCGGCGGGATGCGCCAGCGCGCGATGATCGCGCTCGCGCTCGCTTGCTCGCCGCAATGCCTGCTCGCCGACGAGCCGACCACCGCGCTCGACGCGACGGTGCAGATCCAGATCCTGCTGCTGCTGCGCGAGCTGCAGCGCGAGCTCGGCATGTCGGTGATCTTCGTCACCCACGACGTCGGCGTCGTGGCCGAGATCGCCGACCGGGTGGCGGTGATGTATGCCGGGCGGATCGTCGAGATCGGGCCGGTCGCCGAGGTCATCAAACGGCCGCGCCATCCGTACACGCAGGGCCTCCTTGCCTCGACGATCCACGGGTCGATGCGCGGCCAGCGGATCGACGCGATCCCCGGCGCGCCGCCCGATCTCTCGCAGCTCCCGCCCGGCTGCAGCTTCGCGCCGCGCTGCAGGCACGCCCGTGCCGATTGCACGGCCGCGGTACCCGAGGCGGTGGCGGTCGGCCCGACGCATGCGGCGCGGTGCGTGCTCGTGAGGGAAGCCGTCGCCGCGTGACGGCCCCCTCCGAGGGCGGGGTAAGGGAAGCCGGGCAACGACCGCCTCTTCCTGGCGAGTAGGGCTAAACTGCGAACCTATGCCGCGCCTCCTCGTCATCAACCCGAACACCACCGCGTCGATCACCGACCTCGCCCTGCGCTACGTGCGGGCTGCGGTCGGGGAGGACATCGAGCTCTTGGGTACGACCGGCCGGTTCGGCTGCGCCTACATCTCGTCCGAGGCCTGCTACGCGGTCGCGGCGCACGCGGTGCTCGACTGCTACGCCGAGCACGGCGAGGGTTGCGACGGCGTTCTGCTCGCGTGCTTCGGCGAGCCGGGGCTGTTCGCCATGCGCGAGGCCTGCAAGGTGCCGGTCGTCGGCCTCGCCGAAGCGTCGATGCAGGCGGCCGTGGAGCGCGGCGGGCGCTTCGCGATCGTCACCGGCGGCGAGCGCTGGAAGCCGATCCTCGAGCGCTTCGCGGCGATGCTCGGCTATTCGGACCGCCTGGCGGCGGTGCGCACCGTGTCGCTCACCGGCGGGCAGATCGCCGAGAACCGCGACGGCGCGATCGAGATGCTCACGAACGCGTGCGTCGCTGCCGTCGACGAGGACGGGGCGGACCAGGTGATCCTGGGCGGGGCCGGCCTCGCCGGCCTCGCCGAGCGCATCCAGCCGAGGGTCTGGGCGCCCGTGCTCGACAGCGTGCTGATCGGCGCGCGGCGGGCCGCCGCGCTTCTTCGGGCGCCCGCTCGATCGGCCGCCGACCGCATGGATACGGTGCCGTCGATCGGCGTCGACGCGAGGCTGGCGAAACTGCTCCGCTAGCCGCCGAGCCCGGCGAGCCGCAGCGCGAGCCCCGCGGCGCCGCAGGCGAGGATCACCGGGATGATCCCGACCTTGAAGCGGAAGAGGGCGACGCCCGCGGCGACCCCGATCAGCGCCGAGATCCAGTCGAAGTGTCCGCCCGCGGCCTCCGGCCACAGCACGTGCCAGGCGAAGAAGAGCGCGAGGTTGACGATCACGCCGACCACCGCCGCGGTGATCGCGGTGAGCGGCGCGGTGAAGCGCAGCTCGCCGTGCGTGGTCTCGACGAGCGGCCCGCCGAGCAGGATGAAGACGAACGACGGCAGGAACGTGAAGAACGTGACCACCGCGGCGGCGGCCGCACCGGCGAGGAAGAGCGCTTCCGGGCCGAACAGGGCGCTCGTCCGTCCGCCGACGAATCCGACGAACGCGACCCCCACGATCAGCGGTCCCGGGGTCGTCTCGCCGAGTGCGAGGCCGTCGATCATCTGCGGCGGAGTGAGCCAGCCGTAGTGTTCGACCGCGCCTTGGTAGACGTACGGCAGCACCGCGTGCGCGCCGCCGATCGTCAGGAGCGCCGCCTTGGTGAAAAACCAGCCCATCTGGGCGAGGGCGCCGTCCCGGCCCCCGTGCGCGAGGAGCGCCGCCATCGCAAATCCCCGGAGCGCGAGCGCCGATGGCGAGCACCCGCGCGAAACGGCCCCAGGTGAAGCGCGCGTGCTCCGGCGTCGGCGTGCCGTCGTCGATGATGGCCGGCCCGTGGCCTTTCGCGGCCGCGCCGTGCCCGCCGCCCGAGCGGAACTTGGCGGGAGCGATGCGCGCCGCCGATGTAACCGAGCACGCCCGCCCAAGGACGATCGCCGGGAACGGCAGGTCGAGCGCGAAGATCGCGACGAACGCCGCGGCGGCGATCACCCAGAGGGGAGCGCGGCGCAGCGCGCGCGACCCGATCCGCCACGCGGCGAAGAGGACGATCGCGGTCACCGCCGGCTCGATGCCGTAGAGCACCCCCGCCACGGCCGGGACGGAGCCGAATTCGACGTCGATCCAGGAAAGCGCGATCAGGATGAAGAGCGAGGGCAGGACGAACGGCGCCCGCCGGCGGCCCTCAAGAGGCTACGGCCGAGCTGCGCGTCGCGAGCTGCAGGAACTGGCTCGACGCGCCGAGCAGGTGGTTCGCGAACTCCTCGAAGATCGTCTCCGCGGCGGTGCGCGTGTCGACCACGAAATTCGACGTGCCGAAGCCGCCGACGTTGCGGCAAAGGAACGCGATCCGGCCGCGGTTGCGGTCGGCCATGATGCGGGCGTAGGCGGTGATCTCGCCGGCGATGTCGATCGCGGCCGGCTTCGAGCCGTCGAGCGGGTCGTCGGAGGTGTAGCGGAGATTCGCCGCGCCGAGCCGGTCGAGCAGCGTCTTGACCTCGCCGGGCGCGCGCTCGACCCGCAGGTCGGTCGGCGAGACCGCAACCACCGTGAGGAGCACCATCTCCATCCACGGCCGCCCGTCCTCCCGGCGCAGGCGGCTGTCGACGAACGCGTCGGCGACGCGCTGCGCGCTGAACGAGCCGATGCCGTCGAGGCGGTACTCGTGCGCGATCTCCGGCCTGACGACGCCGATGTAGCGCACGAGCTCCTGGTAGAAGTCGAAGGCGCTGCGCATCCGGCGCTCGACGTCGAAGCGCAGCATCAGGCGGTCCGCGGCGCGCGCGCCGGTGCTGTCGCGCTGCTCGATCGCCTCGGCCTGGGAGCGCAGCCGTGCGAGCAGGCCCGTTGGCGGGGCGGCCGGCGGGGCCGCGCCCGCGGGCGCCGGCTGGGGCGCGGCCGCCGCGGGCCGTGGCGCCGCCGACGCAGCCGTCTCGGCGAAGAGATCGAAGTCGGGGAGCAGGATGTCCGGCGACAGCGCGAGCCGGGCGATGTCCGGCTCGCCCGGCGCGATGCGCACGTCGCGCTCGAGCGCGCGGCGCAGGTCGGCCGCCATCTCGCCGGCGCTCGGGTACCGGTCGGCCGGGCGTTTCGCGAGCGCCCGCGCGACGATCGCGTCGATCGACGCCGGCAGCGCCGCGTTGACGCTGCTCGGCGGCTCGTGCGGGCGGCTCGTGATGTTCCCCATCAGCGTGACAACGTCCTCCGGGCGTTCCGCGTCGAACGGCCCGCGGCCGGCGGCGAGCTCGTAGAGGAGGCTCCCGAGCGAGAACACGTCGCTGCGGCCGTCGATCGGCTTGCCCGAAAGCTGCTCCGGGGACATGTAGCCGGGCGACCCGACCAGGATCCCGGTGCGGGTGCGCTTGGTCTGGTCGATGCGCGCGATGCCGAAGTCGGTGATCTTGACCGTGCCGTGGCGCGTGAGCATCACGTTGCCCGGCTTCACGTCGCGGTGGACGACGCCGTGCCGGTGCGCGAAGTCGAGCGCATCGGCGGTCTGCGAGAGGATCGCGAGCGCGGCCGCGAGCGGGATTTTCTCGCCGCGGTCGAGGATGTCCTTGAGCGAGCGCCCCTCGACGAGCTCCATGACGGTGAACGCCGTGTCCTCGATCTCGCCCACGTCGTAGATCGTCACGATGCCCGGATGATTGAGTCGGCCTGCGGCCTTCGCCTCGCGCAGGAACCGGGCGCGCGGCTCGAGGCTGCCGTCGTCGAGCTTCGCGAGGTCGATCGTTTTGACCGCGACGGTACGCTCGATCAGCGGGTCGGAGGCCTTGTAGACCGTGCCCATCGAGCCGCGGCCGATCTCCTCGGTGAGCGCGTAGCGTCCGAGCGAGCGCACCAGCGCGATCCCTACATCGGGCTCGACGGCGCGCGGCCGTCGAGGATGTCGCGCATCCGGCGCTCGATCGCGCCGTTGATCTTCGGATGCGTCAGCACGTAGAAGCGCTCGTCGCGCACGGCGTCGAGCACCCGCGCCGCGATGTCCTCGGCGCTCAACCGTCCGGATTCCGTCGCCTTGTGCAGCATCGCCTCGAGCGCGCGGTCCTCGTCGCTCTTCGTGCGGTCGCTGCGGAGCTCAGCCGGACGCGTGCGCTCGGAGTCGGCGATCCCCGACGCGAAGAACGCCGGGCAGACGACCGAGCAGCGCACCTTCGCGCCGCGCGCGGCGAGGTCGTGGTGCAGCGTCTCGCTCAGTGCGACCACCGCGTGCTTTGTCACGTTGTACACACCCATGCCGGGCGGCGCGATAAGGCCCGCGACGGAAGCGGTGTTCACGATGTGGCCCTCGTCGCCCTGGCCGAGCAGCATCGGCGTGAACACGCGTACGCCGTGGATGACGCCCCAGAGATTCACGCCGAGCGCCCAGCGCCAGTCCTGCTCGGTCGCTTCCCAGACGACGCCGAGCGGCGCGACCCCGGCGTTGTTGCAGACGACGTGCACCGCGCCGAACGCCTCGAGCGCGGCACGCGCGAGACGCTCGACCGACTCGCCCTGCGAGACGTCGGTCGGCTGCGCGACGGTGGCGTACCCCTGGGCGTGCAGCTCGCTCGCGGTGCTCGCGAGCGCCGCTTCGTCGACGTCGGCAAGCACGAGCTTCAGCCCCTGCGCGCCGAAGGCGCCGGCGAGCGCGCGTCCGAGGCCCGACGCTGCTCCGGTGATCACTGCGACGCGGCCGGCGAAGGTTTTCATTTGTCACCGGAATATAGCAGGCGAGCGCGGGCGGCCGGAACCCGCTTACCATTCCCGCCGGGACAGTTATTGCGCGACCGAACGGAGGGACGAGATGGACGGGGTAGTTCCAGTGAGCGCACCTAGGGTGGGGTTCGTCGGCATCGGCAACATGGGATGGCCGATGGCGAAGCGGGTCGCGGGCGCGGGTTTCCCGTTGACGGTGTTCGACACCGACGTCGCGCGCGTCGCGCGGTTCGCGGCGGAGACGCGCAATGCCGGGGCGGAGACCGGCGCGGCGCTCGCCCGCGCCGCCGACATCGTGATCACCATGCTGCCGACGGGCGCGGTCGTCCGCGATGCACTGCTCGGGGCGGGCGGCGTCGCGCGGTCGCTCGCGCGCGGCGCAGTCGTCGTCGACATGAGCTCGTCCGACCCGAACGGGACGCGCGAGTTGGGGCGCGGACTGGCCGAGCTCGGCGTCGCGCTTGTCGACGCGCCGGTGTCCGGCGGGGTGCCGCGGGCCGAGGCGGGAACGCTCGCGATCATGATCGGCGGCGAGGACGAGGCGGCGATTGCGCGCGTGCGGCCGGTGCTGGAGACGATGGGCGCGAAGCTTTTTCGCACCGGCCCGCTCGGCTCGGGGCACGCGATGAAAGCGCTCAACAACTACGTCGCTGCCGCCGCCTTCGCCGCGACCAGCGAAGCGCTGCTCGTCGGGAGGCGTTTCGGGCTCGAGCCCGCGGTCATGGTCGAGGTGATGAACGCCTCGAGCGGGCGGAGCTTCAATACCGACATCGTGTTTCCCGATCACGTCGTCGGGGGCAAGTTCGCGGCCGGGTTCGCGCTCGGGCTCATGGCGAAGGACGTCGGCATCGCCGCCGGCCTCGCGCGCGAGATCGGCGTGGACTCGCCGCTCTGCCGGCTGACGAGCGAGCTCTGGAGCGGTGCGCGGGACGCACTCGGCGGGACCGCCGACTTCACGGCGGCGTACAAGCACTGGGCGGCCCGCGGCGGGTGACCGCTGCGCGGGCGGCGGCGGGAGGGTTCCGGCGGATGAGCGCGGCGCGCTACACGGCCCCGGCGATCGTCCTGCACTGGTTGATCGCGCTGTTCGTCCCGTGCGGCTTCGCGCTCGGCCTGTACATGGTCGATCTCCCGTTCAGTCCGCGCAAGCTCACGCTCTATTCGTACCACAAGTGGATCGGCGTGGCGGTGTTCGCGCTCGCTGCGCTGCGGATCGCGTGGCGGCTCACGCACCCGCCGCCGGCCTTGCCGCCGTCGGTGCCGCCTTGGCAGGCGGCCGCATCCCGGGCGGTGCATTTCCTGCTGTACGCGTGCCTGGTGGCGGCCCCGCTCTCGGGCTGGCTCTACTCGTCCGCGACCGGCGTAGCGACCGTTCCGTTCGGGATCGCGGCCCTGCAGCTGCCGGACGTGGTGTCGAAAGACCCGGCGCTCGCGGTGACCCTAAAGTTCGTTCACATGACCTTCGTCTATACGCTTGCGGCACTCGCGGGTGTGCACGTCGCGGCCGCCCTCAAGCATCAGCTGCTCGACCGCCACGCGATCATCAGCCGCATGCTGCCGGGGCGCTCGCCGTGAAGGCCTGGTGGCTTGCCGTCGCGCTGCTCGCTGGGCCCTGGCCCGCCGGCGCGCAGACTGTCGATCCCGCGCGGAGCGAGATCGTCTTCGGGTTCAGGCAGGAGAACGTGCCCGGCAGCGGCAGGTTCAGGACGTTCGTCGCGGACATCGCCTTCGACGCGGCGAGGCCGGAAGCGTTGCGCGCGAGCGTCGAAGTGGACCTCACCAGCGTCGATCTCGGCGATCCGGGCTGGAACGCCGACATTCAGGGCGCCTCGTGGTTCAACACCCGGCGGTTTCCGAAGGCGACCTTCGTCGCGAGCGCCGCCAAGGCGCTCGGCGGCGGACGGTTCGAGGCGCCGGCAAAGTTCACGCTGAAAGGCGTCACGCGGGACGTGGTGGCGACCTTTTCCGCGAGGACCGAGGCGGAGGGCACGGTGCTCGAAGGCGCGGTCCCGCTGAAGCGCACCGAGTTCGGCGTCGGCGACGGCGCCTGGGCGGATACCCGCGTCGTCGCGAACGAGGTCGCGGTCCGGTTCAAGATGTTCCTGAAGCGTTGACGACCGACGAAGAGGAGGCAATATGAAGAGGACGTACAGGATGATCGGCGCGGCCCTCGCCGCAGGCGTCGCGGCCGCGGCGGCTGCGGCGCCGGTGTCCTACACGCTCGACCCGGATCACACGATCCCGCGCTTCGAGATCCTGCACAACGGGTTCTCCAACCACATCGGCGCGTTCATCAAGTCTTCGGGCAAGTCGACCCTCGATTTCGCAGCCGGAACCGGCAGCGTCGAGGTGACGATCGAGACCGCGTCCTTCCTCTCCGGCCACGCGTTCATGGAGAAGGTAGTGAAAGGCCCGGAGTTCTTCGACAGCGAGCGGTTCCCGACGATGACCTTCCGGAGCTCGCGCATACGCTTCGACGGCGGCAAGCCGTCGGTGGTGGAGGGCGACCTCACGATCCTAGGCGTCACGCGGCCGGTGACGCTCACCTTCACGAACTTCGCCTGCGGCCAGCACCCGCGCACCAAGAAGGATCAGTGCGGCGGAAACCTCATCGGCGCGATCAAGCGCTCGGATTTCGGGATGAAGGCGTACATTCCCGCGATAGCCGACGACGTGAAGCTCCTGATCCAGGTCGAGGCGTTCAAGGACTGAGGTCGCGCTATTCGGGGAAGAACTCCTCCCAGCGCTCGGCGACGAGCACCCGGCCGGTGTCGGTCGTGACATAAGCGACGGTCGTCGTTTCGCGGGCGGCGGCGACGAAGCCGTGCGCCTCGAGCTGCGCTAGCGCCGCCTCGATGTCGGCCGTGGCGAGCGGGCGGTTCAACCAGTGCTCGAGCTCGCCGTGGATGCGATGGACGAGCGCCGCTTCGTCTGAGCAGGCGGCGAGCAGGGCGAGCCTGAGGGCGTCGAGGTCCATCGGCGGCGATCATACCTTCGCGGTCGCGATCCAGCCCTCGAGCGGATCGATCGCGCGCGGAAAACCCCAGTTTCGCGCGCGACGCTTCAGGCACCAGGCGGCCTGCATGCCGGCGAGCACCGCGTCGAGGCGGTCGCCGGTCGCGTCCTCCACGAGCGAGCGCAGCAGGGCGCGCGTGCCATCGAGCGGGAAGCCGAAAGATCCGCCGTCGCGTTTCAGCCGGGAAACGATTGCAGCACGCACGCGCAGCCGCTCCGGTGTCTGCTTCCGGGCTTCGTCCGATTTGTAGGAAGCGCGCGTGATCGCGCGCGCGGCGACGCCGGGGTAGGCCTCGACCGCCACCCGCTGCGGGTCGCCTGCGGCGAGGCCGGGGATCGTCACGCCGGCGCGCGCAAGGCGCGGCGCGCCTTCCAGGAACATCAGCGCCACCGGCGGGTTCACGAGCTTGATCGGCGAATGTGAGCCGGCGCGAAGGTCGGTGGCGCGATGCGGATACTTGCGGCCGACCGGACGCGAGGCGCGGTACGCGTCGAACGCCGCGCGGAGCCTCGTCCGGCCGAGCGCCGCGCAGTGCGCGACGAGCGCCGGCCAGTCCGCGGGCCAGCCGAGGTCAGTGACCGCCTCGCGCGGCAGGCTGAACGGGAAGTCGAAGCCGCCGATCCAGGGCCCGGGGGCGGCGAGCAGGCGTTCGAACGACGGCCAGTCGGAGAGCGGGTCGATGCCCCGCAGCACGAACGCGCCAGCGACGAGGCGGCCGCGCGCGACGGTGATCGGCTTTCGGGGGCGGGGCGCGGAGGTGAAATCCACGCCGAGAACCGCGGTCACTCCTCCGGCGGCACCGCCCGCGGCCGCCGATCGTCGCCGGTCGCGACGAAAGTGAGCGTCGCCTCGGTGACCTTCACCGTCTCGATGTCGGTCGGACGGCGCTGCGCGTAGACCTCGACGTTGACTGTGATCGAGGTCGTGCCGACGCGCACGATGTCGGCGTAGAACGAGAGCAGGTCGCCGATCTGCACCGCCTGTTTGAACTGGAACGCGTTGACCGCGACCGTCGCGACCCGCCCGCGCGCTCGCCGGGCAGCGGTCACACCGCCGGCGATGTCTACCTGCGACATGATCCAGCCGCCGAAGATGTCGCCGTGCTGGTTGGCGTCGGCGGGCATGGGGACGACGCGGAGCGCGGGTTGCTTGCCTTCGGGGAGTTTCACGGGTGCAGCCATGCAGCGCCTCCGAACGTTCTCGATCGCGTCATCTTAAGGCAGTTGTCCGCCGGGCAAAGCAAAACGGGGCGCTCGCGCCCCGTCCTGTTCCTCGCTCTTTCTTCCTAAGGCGGTCAGCCGCGGCTCTGGAGGTAGTTCAACGGCCCGCCCCTGAACGGCGCGAACCCGGTCCCGAAGATGAGCCCCGCATCGGCGAGATCGGCGTCGGCGACGATGCCTTCGTCGACCGCCTTCTTCGCTTCGGCGAGATACGGATCCATGACTCGATCGATCAGTTCCTCGTTGACCGGGTCGGCTCGCCCCTTCACTGCCTTGCCCTTCTCCCAGCGATAGAAACCCTCACCGGTCTTCTTGCCGAGCTTGCCGGCCTTGAGCAGCTCTTCCAATCGCCTCGGCGGTGTCGCACCGGCGCCGGCGAGCGCCTTGCCCGCCGCCGCGCAGATGTCGAGCCCCACCGTGTCGGCGAGCTCGATCGGCCCCATCGGCATCCCGAACTCGGTCGCCGCCTTGTCGATCGTCCCCGCCTCCACGCCCTCGTCGAGCATCCGGAACGCGTTTGCCATGTACGGGCCGAGCACGCGGTTGACGAGGAACCCCGGCGCGTCCTTCACCGGCAGCGGGAGCTTGTCGATCTGCCGCACGAACGCAGCCGCGGCTTGCGCGAGCTCCCGGTCGGTGCGCTCGCCCTTGACGACCTCGACGAGCTGCAGCTGCGGCACCGGGTTGAAGAAGTGCAGGCCGACGAGCCGTGCGGGATTCCTCAGCGAACGGGCGATGTCCGCGAGCTTGAGGCTCGACGTATTGGTGGCAAGGATCGCCCCCGGCTTCGCGCGCGCCTCGACGTCGGCGAAGAGCTTCTGCTTCACCTCGAGGTTCTCGAAGATCGCCTCGATGATCACGTCGGCGTGGCGCACGCCGTCGCCGTGGACGTCCGGGGTCAGGCGGTCCCTCGCATCGCGCACGCGCAGCCGGTCGCGCAGCCGCCGGCGGAACAGCTCGCCCGCACGCTTGACGGCCGGCGCGAGCCGCTCGGGCGCGGTGTCCTGCAGGGTGACCGTGAGGCCGCGCAGCGCACACACCGCGGCGATGTCGCCGCCCATCGTCCCGGCGCCGATCACGTGGACGCGCTTCGCTTCGAACGAGCCCTCCTTGCCGAGTGCCTTCATCCGCTCCTGGAGTCCGAAGATCCGGACCAGGTTCTTCGTCGTCGGATGCTCGACCAGGTAGACGAACGAGGCCGGATCGTGCGGGGGCGGCATGAACGGGTCGCCGCCGTACCTCTGCCACAGCTCGAGGATCGCGTACGGGGCCGGATAGTGCTCGCGCTTCGCGCGCCGCTCGAGTTGCGCACGCGCCATCGCGGCGACGACGCCCTTGAGCGGGCCGTTCATCAGCTTCTGCACGAACGGCAGCGCCCGCGGCGCCGGCGCCTCGCGCACGATCGTCCGCGCCGCATTCTCCATCACGCGCGGCGGCACCGCGTCGTCGACGAGGCCCATCTTCTTCGCGCGGCGGGCGTCGATCGAGCGGCCGGTCAGCATCATGTCGAGCGCAGCGCTCGGGCCGACGAGGCCGGGCAGCCGCTTCACCCCGCCCCAGCCGGGCAGGATGCCAAGCATCACCTCGGGGAGCGCGAACCGCGTCCCGGGGGCATCGACCGCGATGCGGTAGCGGCAGGCGAGGGCGAGCTCCACGCCGCCGCCCATGCAGAACCCTTCGACGAGCGCCGCCGTCGGAAAGGGCAGGGCGGCGAGCCGGTTGAACGTCTCCCAGCCGCGGCGGACGATCGCGAGCGCGTCCTCGACGTTTTCGATACGCGTGAACTCCTCGACGTCCGCGCCCGCAATGAAGCCGGAGTTCTTCCCCGATCGGATCACCAGGCCCTTCGGCTGCTCTGCCGCGAGGCGGTCCACGATCGCCCCGAGCTCCTCCATCACGTCCTTAGAGAACGTGTTGGTCGACGCGCCGGCCTTGTCGAACGTCAGCCAGACGATGCCCTCCGCGTCCCGCTCGAGCCGCCAGTGGCGGTACACCCCCACCGGGCTTCCGTCGAGTACCGCATCCGCCGGGTTCATTCCGTTTCTCCTCGTTCGTCTGCCGTTACAGGGTCTCGACCAGCATCGCGCCGCCCTGGCCGCCGCCGATGCAGATCGTCGCGATGCCGTGCTTGCCGCCGGTGCGCTTGAGCTCGTGCAGGAGGTGAAGCACGATGCGCGCGCCCGAGGCACCCACCGGATGGCCGAGCGCGATCGCGCCGCCGTCCACGTTGAGCTTCTCCATGTCGAGCGCACCGAGCGCGCGCTCGAGGCCGAGCTCGGTGCGGCAGTAGTCGTCGCTCTTCCACGCCTCGACGCACGCGAGGACCTGCGCCGCGAACGCCTCGTTGAGCTCCCAGGCATCGAGGTCGTTCAGCCCCAGCCCATGCCGCTGCAGGATAGGCGTCGCGGCGTGGACCGGGCCGAGCCCCATCTGGGAGGGGTCGAGCCCCGCCCACTGCGAATCGACGATCCGGCCGACCGGCTCGAGGCGGTGACGCTTCACCGCTTCGTCGGTTGCGAGCAGTAGCCACGCCGCGCCGTCGGTCACCTGCGAGGAGTTGCCGGCGGTGACGTTGCCGTACTTGCGGTCGAAGAAGGGCTTCAGCTTCGCGAGGTTCTCGACCGTCGAGTCCTTGCGGACGCCGTCGTCGTCCTGGTACGCGTCGCCCGCGGCGTCGAACACCGGAACGATTTCCGGACCGAGGCCGTCGTGTGGCTGGAGGAACCACCCGGCCTCCTGCGCGCGGATCACCCGCGCGTGGCTGCGCGCGGCGTACTCGTCCATCTGCCGCCGCGTGATCCCGAACCGGTGCGCGAGGTTCTCGGCCGTCTGCCCCATGAGCAGGCCGACGTTCGGGTCGGTGAGGCCTTTCATGATCCCGATCACCGGTGCGAGATACGAGAGGCGGAACTTGGCGAGCGCCGCCACCTTCTCGCCGGCGCCCCGCGCGGCCGCGAACTGGGAGAACCACAGCGTCATCGCGTCGGAGAACAGCAGCGGCACGCGCGAGAGCGCGTCCACGCCGCCGGCGAGCACCAGATTCGACCGCCCGGCCAGCACGTTCGCGATCGCGGAATCGAGCGACTGCATCCCGGAGGCGCAGTTTCGCATCACCGTCCAGCCGGGGACCTTCTGGCCGCAACCCATGCGCAGCGCGACGACGCGGCCGATGTTGACCTCGTCGACCGACGGCGCAGCGCAGCCGAGGATCACCTCGTCGAGCGCCGACGGCTCGAACGGCTGGCGGTTGAGCACGGCGCGTCCCGCCGCGGTCGCGAGATCGCTGGCGGCGAACGGACCGGGCTTGTTGCGCGCCTTGAGGAACGGGGTCCGGGCCCCGTCGATGATGTAGATCGTGCGGTCCACGCTGGACTCCTGGCGTTGAGCGGGCGCGAGAGGGTCGCGCGCCCGCGGGCTAGCGGCAGTACCGGTAGTAGTCCCAACGCGCGTCGTTGCAGTCGGCGTGGGAGTCGATGTCCATCATGCTCTTGCGCCCGATGCAGAAGTTCGTCGCGCGCTTCGCGGCCGAGATGCATTGCGGCGATGCGTTCGCCTCGACCGGGTACTGCTGCTCGTTGATCTGCGTCGCCTCGTAGTCCTCGAGCCCGCCGCGGCAGGCGGCACCGAGGAGCCCGGTCGACATCGCGACGAAGAGCGCGGCGAGGACGAGACGACGCGAGGTTTTCATCCCGCCTCCGGATCAGGCCACTTGTCTTTGTGCCGCCGGTCGCGCCTCGACCGCGGGCGAGAGATCGGGGGGGAAATCGTCCACCCGGATCACCTCGTCGCGCAGCCGCGCGGCGCGGACGAGCACCGCGTGCTCGTCGGCGGCGATGACGCCCGCCGCGAGCCCGGCCCGCGGGAGGTCCTCGCCCGTGATCCGGCCGGCCTTCTGCGCGTCGCGCAGCTTGCGCTCGATGCCTTCGGCGGCGATCGCAGCCTCGAGGGCCGCCTCGAGCTTGCCGATGATGTCGGCTTCACCGCGCGTCACGTACATGCCGGCGGTGAGGCGGTCGCGCGTCGCCGAGGGCTCGATCAGGAGCTTCGCGACCTCGTGGCCGAGCCGGTCGGACGGCACGACGTACGGGCGCCCGAGCGGGAACAGGATGCGCCGGAGCCACCACGCGGCGACGCGGCTCGGGTAGTTCGAGATCACCCCCTCGAATGCGTTCTGCGCGCGGAACATCGCGTCCCAGATCGACCAGTCGAGGAGCGGCTTGTCGGCGCGCGGCCGCCCGTCGTCCTCGTAGCGCTTGAGCGTCGCCGAGGCGAGGTACATGAGCGACAGGATGTCGCCGAGCCGCGCGGAGAGCTTCTCCCGCCGCTTCAGGCCGCCGCCGAGGACGAGCATCGACACGTCCGACAGGAAGGCGAACATCGCCGAGAAGCGCGCGAGCTGCTGGTAGTAGCGCCGGTTCTCGGGCGCAGCGCCCGCGGGCACGTTCACCCAGTGCGAGCCGGTGAGGCCCATCGCGAGCGAGCGGATCGCGTTGGCGATCGTGAAGCGCACGTGGCCCCAGAACGCGCGATCGAAGTCGCGCGCGGCCTTGGCGCGGTCCGCTTCACGCGTCGCCTGCATCTCCTTCAGCACGTGGGGATGGCAGCGGATCGCACCCTGGCCGAAGATGATCAGGCTCCGCGTCAGGATGTTCGCGCCCTCGACGGTGATCGACACCGGGATCTGCTGGTAGGCGCGCCCCATGAAGTTGTTGGGCCCGAGGCAGATACCCTTGCCGCCCTGGACGTCCATCGCGTCGTTGACGACCCGGCGGTTGCGCTCGGTGATGTGGTACTTGACGATGCCGGAGATGACCGACGGCTTCTCGCCGAGGTCGATCGCGACCGCGGTCATCGCCCGCGCCGCGTCCATCATGTACAGGTTGCCACCCATCCGGGCGAGCGCCTCCTCGATACCCTCGAACTTGCCGATCGGCGTGCGGAACTGGGTGCGCACGCGCGCATATGCGCCGGTTGCGCGCACCGCGAGCTTCGACATGCCGACATTCGAGGAGGGGAGCGAAATCGAGCGGCCGGCAGCGAGGCACTCCATCAGCATCCGCCAGCCCTGGCCCGCCATCTTCGGGCCGCCGATGATCCAGTCGAGCGGCATAAAGACGTCCTTGCCCCAGTTCGGCCCGTTCTGGAACACGGCGTTCAGCGGCATGTGGCGCCGGCCGATCTGGACGCCCGGCGTGGACGTCGGGATCAACGCGCAGGTGATGCCGACGTCTTCCTCGCCGCCGAGCAGGCGGTCCGGATCGTGTAGCCGGAATGCGAGCCCGAGCAGCGTGGCAACCGGTCCAAGCGTGATGTAGCGCTTCTCCCAGGTCACGCGCATGCCGCGGACTTCGCGGCCTTCCCAGAGCCCCTTGCACACGACGCCGCGGTCCGGGATGGCTGCCGCGTCCGACCCGGCGTGCGGGTTGGTCAGCGCGAAGCAGGGGATCTCGAGGCCCTTCGCGAGCCGCGGCAGGTAGTGGCGCTTCTGCTCCTCGGTGCCGTAGTGGAGCAGCAGCTCCGCCGGGCCGAGCGAGTTCGGCACCATCACGCTGACGGCCGCCGCGCTGCACCGGGTCGAGAGCTTGGTCACCACCTGCGAATGCGCGTAGGCCGAGAAGCCCTTGCCGCCGTAGGTCTTCGGGATGATCATCCCGAGAAAGCCCTTGTCCTTGATGTACTGCCAGGCGTGCGGCGGCAGGTCGCCGAGCGCGTACGTGTCCCAGTCGGGCGCGATCCGGCACAGCTCCTCGGCTTCGCCCTCGAGAAACGCCTGCTCCTCGGCCGACAGCGCCGGCTTCGGGAAGGCGAGCAGCTTCGACCAGTCCGGCTTGCCGGAGAAGAGGTCGCCGTCCCACCAGACCGTGCCGGCGTTGATCGCGGTCGCCTCGGTGTCCGACATCGGCGGCATCACCTTGCGGAAGGTGGCGAGGACGCGGTTGCTCACGAGCGCGCGCCGGAGCGGCGGCACGGCGAGGATCGCGGCGATCGCCGCGAGCGGAGCGAGTAACGCGAGTAACCAGAGCGAGGTCATGGGCTTGTCCCTGCGAAGTTTACGCCGCGCGCCGCGCGGGCCTTGTCGGTATGACCGCCGAACGCCCCGGCTTGTTCGCCGGTGAGCGGCCGCGGGCCTGACGGCCGCGGACCAGCGCGACGACCGGGTCCTGACGCGTCAGGTCGGGCAGCGGCGCCTTGAGCCCGGCGATCAGGAACGGCGCGAGGCGCCGCAGCAGCAGCCGGTCGTTGCCGGTCTCGGTGGGGTTGAGCGCGGCGATCAGCTTCCAGGCGTCGGTGCCGGCGAGCGTGTACGCAAGCGCGCCCATCATGAAGTGAAGCCGCCACGCCAGCTCGCGCGGCGCGATGTGCGGGAGCGCCTGGGCGAAGGCGTCCTTGAACCGGGCGATCGACGGCGCGTAGCGTTCCGAGAGGAACGCCCGCAACGCCGGCGAGGGGTCGATATAGGCGCGGCCGAGCAGTCGGAGGAAGTCCGCCCCGCCGCGCCCGGCGTCGCGCGCGAGAGCGAGCGCGGGAATGAAGAGCGCGGCGAGGATCCGCTCGCACGCGAGCGGCTTCCCGGCGGCCGATGCGCGCTCGGCCTCGAGCAGGGCGAGACGCTCCTCGTGCAGCACGTCGAGCCGCCGCGCGAGCATCGCCTGGAAGAGGCCCGCCTTCCCGCCGAAGTGGTAGTTGACCGCCGCGAGGTTGACCCGCGCCGCGGCGGTGATCATCCGGCTCGATGTCCCGTCGTAGCCGTGCTCGAGAAACAGCCGCTCCGCGGCGTCCAGGATGCGGCCTGGGGTCACCGGAGGGGCGGTGCGGCGCGCGCGGGGCGAGGTGGGGCGCTGAGCGGTCGGCATCGAACGAGGGTTTCAAACGACTGTTTGAATGTTAGTCCGGGACGGCGGTCTGTCAAGCCGCGCGCGCGTCCGGGCGCGGCATCGCCCGCACGCCGCCGGCGCCTAAGCCCTTGACGATGCTTGCGAGAGGCGCGCACCGCCCCAAGCTTAGAATGCGCTACCTAGCTTGCCCGCCCATTTGCCCGGAGTGTTCGCTTTGCGCCGTCACGATGCCGCTGCCCCAGCCCCGACCCCAGCTGACCGGACTACTGGCGGGCGCAGGCGGCGCAGCGAGTGGCGGGTGGTGCCGCTGCTCCTGCCCTATCTCTGGGAGTTCAAGGCGCGGGTCCTGATCGCGCTCGCGTTCCTGGTCGCCGCGAAGCTCGCGAACGTTTCGGTGCCCCTGATCCTGAAGCAGGTGGTCGACTCGCTCGATCCGCAGACCGCGGTGCTGGCGGTGCCGTTCGCGCTGCTGGCGGCCTACGGGTTGCTCCGCTTCTCCACGACGCTCTTCGCCGAGCTGCGCGACGTCGTCTTCGTCCGGGTGGCGCAGCGCGCGGTGCGGCGCGTCGCGCTCGAGGTGTTCCGGCACCTGCACGGCCTGTCGCTTCGCTTCCACCTCGAGCGCCAGACCGGCGGCGTGTCGCGCGACATCGAACGCGGGACGCGCGGCATCTCGACGCTGCTCTCCTACATGCTGTTCTCGATCATCCCGGTCATCCTCGAGTTCGGCCTGGTGGCGGCGGTACTGCTCGCCAAGTTTGACTGGCGCTTCGCGGCGATCACGTTCGGTGCGGTGGCGGTCTACATCAGCTTCACGATCCTGGTGAGCGAATGGCGGATCGAGATCCGCCGCAACGCGAACGAGCTCGACTCGCGGGCGAACACGCGCGCCATCGACTCGCTGCTCAACTACGAGACGGTCAAGTACTTCGGGAACGAGGAGTACGAGGCGCGGCGCTACGACGAGAACCTGCGCCATTACGAATCGGCGGCGGTGAAGAGCGAGGCCTCGCTCGGCCTCCTGAACATCGGCCAGAGCCTGGTGATCGCGATCGCCGTGACGCTGCTGATGATTCTCGCGGGGGAGGGGGTGGCGGCGCGAACCCTTACGCTGGGCGATCTCGTGCTGGTGAACGCGCTCCTGATCCAGCTCTACATTCCGCTCAACTTCCTCGGCATGGTCTACCGCGAGATCAAGCAGTCGCTCGTCGACATGGACCGGATGTTCCGCCTCCTCGCGGAGAACCGGGAAGTCGCCGACCGGCCGGATGCCGAGCCCCTGCCGGCGGGCCCGGCGGCGATCCGCTTCGAGGGCGTCGACTTCTCGTACGAGCCCAACCGGCAGATCCTGTTCGACGTAAGTTTCGACATCCCGGCGGGGACCAAGGTGGCGGTGGTCGGGCACTCCGGGTCGGGCAAGTCGACCCTGGCGCGCCTGCTCTACCGCTTCTACGACGTGACGGGCGGGCGTATCACCGTGAACGGGGAGGACATACGCGACGCGAGGCAATCAAGCCTGCGCGCCGCCATCGGCATCGTCCCGCAGGACACGGTGCTCTTCAACGACGACATCCGGTACAACATCCGCTATGGACGGCCGGATGCCACCGAGGAGGAGGTGACCGAGGCGGCGCGTTCGGCGCACATCCACGACTTCATCGTGACGCTTCCGGACCAGTACGCGACGCGCGTCGGCGAGCGGGGCTTGAAGCTCTCCGGCGGCGAGAAGCAGCGGGTCGCCATCGCGCGGGCGATCCTGAAGAACCCGCGCATCCTGATTTTCGACGAGGCGACAAGCGCGCTCGACTCGAAGGCCGAGAAGGCGATCCAGGCCGAGCTCGACCGGATCGCGGAAGGGCGTACGACGCTCGTGATCGCCCATCGCCTGTCCACGGTGATGGACGCCGACCAGATCCTGGTCATGGACCACGGCCGGATCGTGGAGCGGGGCACCCATCGGGAATTGCTCGACGCCGGCGGGGCTTACGCCCAGATGTGGGCACTGCAGCAGCAGGAGGCGGTGGCGGCCGGCGAGGCCCCGGAGGGGCAGCCGGCGGTGGCCGCCGCATGACCCGGCTTGCCAGACCCGGTGGCGGAGCGGGTAAATTCCTCATGACATTGTCAAGTTTTCGGGCTATCCCCTTCACATTGCTTGCCTATCCGGCGCAGGCCCGGTTAGACTCCGAGCCGTTTTCCCGCACTGGGCGGCAAGGATGCGGAACAACCCGTCTCCCGCCCGTTTTTTGCCGGTCCCTGACGGCGGTGCGAGGTCAAAAAGGGGGCTTCCCGGCGCGCGTGTCCGCGTGCCGGCAGCCGGCCGGGAATGAGCGGCATCGCTTCCCGGCCTGGACGAGGGAGCGGGGTTATGCAGATACTTTCACGCCTGGCGGCCGTCGTTGCCACCATAGCCTGCGCGGGGCTCGCGCTGCCGGCGCTCGCCGCCGAGGCGCCGAACCTCAAGTCCTCGGCCGCCCTGATCGTCGACGAGGAGACCGGAGAGGTCCTCTACGGCAAGAACGAGAGCGCCGTCGTCCCGATCGCCTCGATCACCAAGCTCATGACCGCGATGGTCACGCTCGACGCGGGCCTGCCGCTCGAGGAGACGATCACGGTGACCGCGGACGACGCGGAGGCGGGCACCGCGAAGCGCCGGGCCAGGCTCCCCGTCGGTGCGAGCCTCGCGCGCGCGGAGCTCCTCCAGCTCGCGCTCATGGCCTCGGAGAACCGCGCGGCGGCCGCGCTCGGCCGGGCCTATCCCGGCGGGATGGACGCCTTCGTCAAGGCGATGAACGCGAAAGCGCACGAGCTCGAGATGACCGATTCGCGCTTCGTCGAGCCGACGGGACTCTCGAGCGAGAACGTGTCGAGCGCCGGCGATCTCGCCAAGCTGGTGAAGGCCGCGAAGGGCTACCCCCTCATCGCCGAATACTCGACCACGCCCAACGCGGAACTGACGATCCGCGGCAAGCGGGTGCCGTTCGTGAACACGAACGGCCTGGTGCGCGGCGGCAACTGGGAAATCGGCCTCTCCAAGACCGGGTTCATCAACGCCGCGGGCCGGTGCCTGGTGATGCAGGCGAAGGTCGCGACCCGCTCGCTGATCATCGTGCTGCTCGACTCGGTCGGGAAGTACACCCGCATCGGCGACGCGATCCGTATCCGCCAGTGGCTCGAACCGGGGTTCACCCCGCCGGTGGCCGCGGTGCGCTCGCCCGCCCCGCGCGCGAAGCAGCCGGCGGCAGTCAGGTCGCAACGCGCGTCGAACGATCGCGTGCGCATCGAGATCCAGGCGCCCAAGCCGCAGTAATCCGGCCGTGACGACCCCGCGACGATCGGGCGCGGGTGTCGTCCGGTACTACAACTTCCTCGGCGAGACCGCATCCTTCCGCGATGAGGTCCTCGCCGGCCTCGCCCTCCCGCAGAAGTCGGTCCCGCCCAAGTACTTCTACGACGAGCGCGGCTCGAAGCTCTTCGAGGCGATCTGCGAGCTGCCGGAGTATTACCCGACGCGGACCGAGATGGCGATCATGGAGCGGTGCATCGGCGAGGTGGTGCGGCTCCTCGGGCCCGACACCCAGCTCGTCGAGTTCGGCTCCGGGGCGGGCGTGAAGACCCGGCTGCTGATCGAGCACCTGGAACCCTCCCTCTACGTCCCGGTCGAGATCGCCGAGAACGTGCTCCGGGAGGCGTGCGCCGGTCTCACCCGGCGCTTTCCCTGGCTCAACATCAACGCGGTCGTCGCCGACTTCGCCCGCCCGCTCAAGCTGCCGGAGTTCATGGGCGTGCCGATCAGGCGGAAGGTCGTCTATTTTCCCGGCTCGACGATCGGCAACTTCACGCCCGAGGAGGCGCGCCGGTTCCTCGCCAACGTGCACGAGACCGTCGGCAGCGGCGGCATCCTGGTCATCGGCGTCGACCTGAAGAAGGCGAAGCGCGTCCTCGACGCGGCCTACGACGACGCGCAGGGGGTCACCGCGCAGTTCAACCTCAACCTGCTCGCGCGCATCAACCGCGAGCTCGGCGGCGACTTCCAGCTCAAGCGCTTCCGGCACAAGGCGTTCTACGACGAGGCTCGCGGGCGGATCGAGATGCACCTCGAGAGCCTCTACCAGCAGCACGTACACGTCGCCGGCCAGCGCTTCGAGTTCAGGGCGGGCGAAACGATCCATACCGAGATCTCGTGCAAGTACACGATCGACGAGTTCCGGCGGCTCGCGGCGCTCGCGCGGTTCCACGCCGAGACGGTGTGGACCGACCCGGCAAACCTCTTTGCCGTTCACGCGATGATGGCGGTCTGACCGCGCGCCGCCGGCGAGCGCCGCCCGACGCTATCCGGCCCAGACGAACACGGCGCGCGCCGACGCATGGTCGGTGACGTGCACCTTCCGGTCGAGCGTGTGCCCAGCGTACGTGGCCTTTACGGTGTAGTCGCCCGCCGGCAGCTTCGCGAGCAGGAACGGCCCGTCGGCCTGCGCGTCGAGCACGCTGCGGCCGCGGCGGTCGAGCACGCTCACCTCGACGTCAGCAAGGTACTCGTCGCGCGGCGTCGCTCTCCGCACGAACTCGAGCGCGAGCGGGAACTTCGCCTGCGCCGCTCGCATAGATTCGGCCTCGTCCTCGCCGACCCCGCCGGTGACGAACTGGACCTCGCCCTGGTGCTGCATCGCCGGCAGGGCGGCGAGGGCGGTGCTCGCGCCGAACCAGAGCGTGGCCGTGAGGGCGACGATGTTGGAACGTTTCATGAGGGCGCTCCTTTCCAAGCCAATGCCGGCGTCATCTGCGGCGGCGGCGCTCGCCTCAGCCGCCTCGCTCATCGTCGCGGTGGCTCTCGGACGCGGCGAAGTTTCGTTCCACGCACTCCCAGTCCACGATGCGCCAGAACGCATCGACGTAGCCCGTGCGGTCGTTGCGGTAGTCGATGTAGTAGGCATGCTCCCAGACGTCGCAGACGAGCAGCGGCGTGTGGCCCTGCACTAGCGGGGTGCCGGCATCGTCGGTCGCCTCGACCAGCAGCGCGCCCTCGGCGTTGCGCGCGAGCCAGACCCAGCCCGAGCCGAACTTGCCGACCGCGGTACGGGTGAACAGGCTTCGCATCGCGTCGAAGGAGCCGAAGCGCTCGTCGATCGCGGCCGCGCTCCGGCCGTGCGGCCGGTTGCGCGCCGAGGGGGCGAGGCATTTCCAGTAGAAGGCGTGGTTCCAGGCCTGCGCCGCGTTGTTGAAAGTCGCGCCCTTCGAGCGCTTGATCACCTCCTCGAGCGGCAGGCCTTCGAGCTCCGAGCCCTGCACAAGGTCGTTCAGGCGGCTCACGTAGCCGCGGTGGTGCTTGCCCCAGTGGTACTCGAGCGTCTCCTGCGACAGATAGGGCTCGAGCGCATCGAGCGCGTACGGGAGCTCTGGCAGGTCGAAGGCAACCGGGTCGGCAGTCTGGTTCCATTGCATGTGAGGACCTCCTTGTTCCAGCGGTCCGGCGCGGGACCCGCCGCGCTTCTCAGCGGCCGCTGCTCGCGCCGACGATAAGGCCGAGGACCTCGGCCGGGCGCTCGACTTCGACCACGAGCTCGTCGTAAGGCTCGCCCGTTACCGCGATCACGACCGTCTGATCGGGGTGCGCGACGTCCCAGAACACCCGCTGGCCGTCGCGCGACAGCGTGCCCGGCGTCGGCAGCCGCCCCGGGCCGTCGGGCGAGCGGCGCAGGCCGTTCAGCCACGCGCGCGCGAGCTCGGGCTCGACCCGCACGCTGCGCACGTGGTCGAGCGGAAACTCGAGCCGGCTCTGGAGGACCCACAGCTTGCGCAGACCCTGCAGCTCGAGCCGCAATCTGCCGTCGGCGATCGACGCGCGAACCATCTTCAGCGCCCCGTTGCCTGCGCGGCGGGGCGCTGACGGGCGTGAGACCTCGGGTTCACTCCGGTGCTCCTGGCTTCGTGACGACCGAGCGGGATCGAGCTCGGCACACCCAGTTCACAGCAACGCCCGTGCCATCGCGCGAAGGTGTTGAACGGCAAGCGGAACGCGCGGCTACGGGCGCCCCGCCGGTTCAATTCGGCCGCCCGCCCCGGAATCGATCGGCCGTAATGAGCCACGCGCTCGCGGCGCCGGCGGCTGCGCCGCGCGCAGCACCGGAGATTCAAGGAGATCCGCGCATGGCACGGTGCGTGCTCGGGTGCGGCGGGAAGCGCGGGGCGGCAAGAGCGCCGTTCTCGCTTCCGCGCGCCGGTCGGGAGGACGAATCGCGTTGCTGAAGGCCCTGCTCGGGGTGTCGCGGGCGATCGATGCGCTCAACGAGCGCGTCGGCCGCCTGGTCTATTGGTGCGTGCTCGTGATGGTGCTGGTGAGCGCCGCGAATGCGACCTCGCGGTACGCGCTCGATCTCGCCTCGAACGCCTGGCTCGAGCTGCAGTGGTACCTCTTCTCCGCCGTGTTTCTGCTGTGCGCGGGCTACACGCTGCTGCACAACGAGCACATTCGGATCGACATCGTCTCGTCGCTCCTCACGCGTCGCGCCCAGGTCTGGATCGACGTCTTCGGCACGCTGCTCTTCCTGCTGCCGATGGCGACCTACATCCTGTGGCTGTCCTGGCCGGTCTTCGTGAACGCCTGGACGAGCGGCGAGATCTCGGGCAGCGCGGGCGGCCTCGTCCGCTGGCCGGCGCGGCTGCTCGTCCCGGCGGGCTTCTTCCTCCTCACGCTCCAGGCGACCTCGGAGCTGATCAAGCGCGTCGCGTTCCTGACGGGCCTGATCCCGGACCCGGTGGAGAAGCACGCCGACCCGGCACTTGAGCAGCTTCAGGTCGACGGGGAGCGGGCGAAGTGACCGCGTTCCTCACCGCCTACATGGCGCCGCTGATGTTCGGCGCGCTGGTCGTCTTCCTGCTGCTCGGCTATCCGGTCGCGTTCGCGCTCGCGGCCCTCGGCCTCGCCGCGGGCGCGGTCGGGGTCGAGCTCGGCCTGCTGCATCCGGCGCTGTTCCAGGCGCTGCCCGAGCGCATCTTCGGGATCATGTCGAACGACACGCTGCTCGCGGTGCCGTTCTTCACCTTCATGGGGCTCATCCTCGAGCGCAGCGGCATGGCCGAGGATCTGCTCGACACCATCGGCCAGCTGTTCGGGCCGATCCGCGGCGGGCTCGCCTATGCGGTGATCTTCGTCGGCGCGCTGCTCGCCGCCACGACCGGCGTGGTGGCGGCCTCCGTGATCTCGATGGGCTTGATCTCGCTGCCGATCATGCTGCGCTACGGCTACGATCGGCGCCTCGCGAGCGGGGTGATCGCCGCGTCCGGCACGCTCGCGCAGATCATTCCCCCGTCGCTCGTCCTGATCGTGCTCGCCGATCAGCTCGGCCGCTCGGTCGGCGACATGTACGCGGGGGCGATCTACCCGGGACTGATCCTCACCGGCCTGTACGTCCTGTACGTCATCGGCCGGACGCTCGTGCAGCCGGGATCGGCGCCGGCCCTGCCGCCGGAGGCGCGCCGGTTGCGCAGCTGGCGGCTTGCGTACCGCGTGGCGTTCGTGCTGATCCCGCCGCTCGCGCTGATCTTCCTCGTGCTCGGCACGATCTTCCTCGGGGTGGCGACGCCGACCGAAGGCGGCGCGATGGGCGCGACCGGCGCGCTCGCGCTCGCGCTCCTCAACCGGCGCCTGAGCTGGCCGCTGCTCAGGCAGGCGATGAACTCGACCGCGAAGCTCACCTCGTTCGTGGTCTTCATCTTGGTCGGGTCGACGGTGTTCAGCCTGACGTTCCGCGGCGTGAACGGCGACCTGTGGGTCGAGCACCTGCTCACCAGCCTGCCCGGCGGCGCGATCGGCTTCCTGATCGTGGTCAACGTGCTCACCTTCCTGCTCGCGTTTTTCCTCGACTTCTTCGAACTCGCGTTCATCATCGTGCCGCTGCTCGGGCCGGTTGCCGAGAAGCTCGGCGTCGACCTGATCTGGTTCGGCGTGCTGCTGGGGGTCAACATGCAGACCTCGTTCATGCACCCGCCGTTCGGCTTCGCGCTGTTCTACCTGCGCAGCGTGGCGCCGGGGACAGCGTACGCGGACAAGGTGACCGGGCGGCTGACCGCGCCGGTCACCACCGCGCAGATCTACTGGGGCGCCATGCCGTTCGTGGTGATCCAGGTGATCATGGTCGGGATCGTCATCGCCTTCCCGGGGCTGGTGACCGGCAACCTGGAACGGCTGAAGGTCGACCCGTCGAAGGTGCAGATCATCGTGCCGACCCCGGACTACGAGCGCCAGGAGCTCGAGCAGAGCGCACCGCCGGACTTCGGCGCGCCGGGCGGGGCCGGCGCGGCTGCCCCGCGGCGCGACGCGAAGTAGGACGGGGGGCGGCCCGCTCGCTCCCTCTAGCCCTTGCCGGTGCCGAGCTTGGAGAAGAACGCGTAGTTGTCGTACGTCGATTCGGCGACGCGGAACCAGAGGAACTGCTCGTCGCGGAACTTCTTCCATTGCGGGTAGACGCGCGCCCAGTGCTTGCTCTTCGCCTCGAGCTCGTCGTAGAGCTCGTACGAGGCCCGTTCGGCCGCGGCCATCACGTCGCGCGGGAACGGGCGCAGCACCGTGCCGCCCCCGACCAGGCGGCGCAGCGCCTGCGGGTTCTGGTCGTCGTACTTCGCCGGCATCCACGCGTTCGCTTCGCCGCAGGCGGCGGCGAGCGCGGCCTGGTAGGCCTTCGGCAGCTCGTTCCACTTCTTTTCGTTCACGAGCGTCATCAGGATCGGCCCGCCCTCCCAGAAGCCGGGGTAGTAGTAGTACTTGGCGACCTTGTTGAAGCCGAGCTTCTCGTCGTCGTAGGGGCCGACCCACTCGGCCGCGTCGATCGTGCCCTTCTCGAGCGCCGGGTAGATGTCGGGCCCGCCGATCAGCTGCGGCACGACGCCGAGCTTCGCCAGCACCAGCCCGGCCATGCCGCCGATGCGGAACTTGAGCCCCTTCAGGTCGGCGACAGACTTGATCTCCTTGCGGAACCAGCCGCCCATCTGGCAGCCGGTGTTGCCGGCGGGGATCGCGATGCAGCCGTACTCCTTGAACAGCGGCTCCATCGCTTCGCGCCCGCCGCCGAAATACCACCACGCGTTGTTCTGCCGCGTGTTCATGCCGAAGCAGACCGCGGTGCCGAGCGCGAACGTCGGGTCCTTGCCGAAGTAGTAGTAGGTGGCCGTATGCCCGAGCTCCACGGTACCCGCCTGGACGGCGTCGAGGACCTGCAGCGCCGGCACGATCTCGCCGGCCGCGAAGGTGCGGATCTGGAACTTGCCGTCGGTGATCTCGCCGACCCGCTTCGCCACGAGCTCCGCGCCGCCGTACAGCGTGTCCAGGCTCTTCGGCCAGCTGGCGGCGAGGCGCCACTGGATGGTCGGCTGCGACTGCGCGATCGCCGGGGCCGCGATGGCACCGGCCGCGAGGCCGGCAGCTGCCGTCTCGAGAAATGTTCGACGCTTCATCGTGGCGCTCCTCCTTGCGGTGACGCGCGGCACCTGTCCGTCGGCTGCGCTCCAGCGGTCGGAGCAACGGCCGTGCCACGCGCTAAGGCGTTGAAAACCGGCACGGAACGCGGCGCGCGAGCGGCTGTTTTGGGACGCGCCGCTCGTCGAACGGTTCATTTGCGCCGTGCCTTCGGCGGTGCGGCGCTGCGCCCGCGTCGCGCCCAACTTGGCCACCGCCCGGCACCTCGCCGGCACGCGGCGAACGCGTCGGGGCTCATGTCGGCCGGCGTCATGCCGCGGGCGGCAGTCCGGCTACGCCGCACGCCGACGGCGGGCGCGGTCTAACATCACACTCGGCGGCGCATCCATGAGAGCCATCCTCCTCCGCCCGATCCAGCTCGCCTCGCTCGGGCTCGTGCTCCTGATGCTCGCCTCGATCGGCATCATGGGCTGGCTCGACTGGCGGAGCCTCGGCCGGCTCGCGCACATCCAGTCGGGCGTCGCAGAGATCCAGGCGATCCAGGAGGCCAGTCTCGAGATGCAGCGCCTCCTGATCGAGGACGTGTCCGGCGTCTCGCGGCTCGATCGCGCGCAGCTCGCGACAGCGAGCGCGGCGCTGGCGAAGGTCGCTTCGCCCCAGCTCGCGCTCGACCGCGGAACGGTGGCCAAGCTCGTGCAGGCGGAGCGGGCGCTCGGCGACGCGAGCCGCCCGCCGGTCGCGGCGCTCGGCGACGCGCTGCTCGCGCTGCGGCAGGCACTCGACGACGAGACGCGCGCGGAGCTCGCGCTGCTCGACGTGGTGGACGAGGACTCGCGGACCGAGATGCGGCTGGTCGCGGCGGCGATCGCGCTGCTCCCCGTCGGGCTGCTGCTCGCGCTCTGGCTCGCGCGCGAGCGCTTCTTCCGGCCGATCGACAACCTCAAGGACCTGCTCGCGGGGCTCGGTGAGGGCAACTTCCGGCCGGTGCCGGTGCGCAGCGTCGATCCCCTGCTGCTGCCGCTCTTCGACAACTACAACCGCATGGTCGGCCGGCTCGCGGAGCTCGAGCAGCGACATCTCGACCACGCCGTAGAGCTCGAGCGCGAGGTGCGCGCGGCCACGCAGGCGCTCCTCCAGCAGAGCCAGAGCCTCGCCCGCGCGGAGCGGCTCGCGGCGGTCGGCGAGCTCGCGGCGGCCGTCGCCCACGAGCTGCGCAACCCGCTCGCCGGGATCCACCTGACGCTCGCGAACCTCCGGCGCGAGATCGCGGACGCGGCGCTCGCCCGCCGCCTCGACCTCGTCGTCGCGGAGCTGCAGCGGATCACGCGGCTCCTCAACGAGCTGCTCGCCCCCTCGCGCCACGTGCCCGAGCCGCGGCGCGTGGTCCGGCTCGCGCCGCTCGTCGACGAGCTGCTGCAGCTCACGCGCTACCAGGCCCCGCCGCAACTCGAGCTCGAGGCGCACGTCCCGGCCGATCTCGAGTGGGCGGTACCGCCCGACGGGTTGCGGCAGGCGCTGCTCAATCTCGTGCTGAACGCGATGCAGGCGCTCGGCGATGGACCGGGCCGTATCACGATCGAGGTGCAGCGCGACGACGGTGCGGTGCGCGTGGCGGTCCGCGACGACGGCCCGGGATTTCCGGACGCGCTGCTCGCCGGCGGCGCGCGGGCGTTCGCGACCGGGCGCGAGGGCGGCACCGGGCTCGGGCTCGCGATCGCGCAGCGCTTCGCGCGTGAGATCCAGGGCGAGCTCAGGCTCGGGAACCGCGCGCCGGGCGGCGCGTGCGCGGAGCTGCGGATTCCCGATGTCAGCGGCGCTCACTGACACGCTGCTTCTGATCGAGGACGAGGAGCTGCTCGGCGACGAGCTCGCGCGGCATCTGCGGCGCGAGGGCTGGGAGGTGGCGCGCGCACGAACGATCGCCGACGCGAGGCGACTGCTCGTCGATCGCGCCGTCGACCCGCTGGTGGTGCTGTCGGACATGAGCCTGCCCGACGGCAACGCGCTCGACCTGCTCGAGACGATCCGGGGGCACGCTGCCCAGGGGGAGTGGATCTTCCTCACCGGCTACGGGACGATCGGCGATTCGGTGCGCGGCGTGCGGCTCGGCGCGTACGACTTCCTCGAGAAGCCCTGCGACCTCGAGCGGCTCGATCTCGTCATCGCCGGCGCCGCGCGCAGCGCCCGCGCCCAGCGCCGGCTCCGCGAGCAGAACGCGGCGCAGAACCGGCGCTACACGATCGAGGCCTACATCGGAAAGAGCGAGGCCGCGCGTCGGGTGCGCGAGATGCTCGCGAGGCTCGCGGGCGTGCCGTTCAGCGCCGTGCTGCTCGCCGGCGAGACCGGAACAGGCAAGGGGCTCGCCGCCCGGATCCTGCACCACGGCGGTCTGCGCCGGGACGGGCCGCTCGTCGAGATCAACTGTGCGGCGCTGCCGCGCGAGCTGCTCGAGTCCGAGCTCTTCGGCCACGAGGCGGGCGCGTTCACCGGGGCGAAGGGCCGCCGGCGTGGCCTGATGGAGCAGGCCCACGCGGGGACGCTCTTCCTCGACGAGATCGGCGAGATGGAGCGCGAGCTGCAGGCGAAGCTCCTGAAGGCGATCGAGGACCGCCGCTTCCGGCGCGTCGGCGGCGGCGACGAGATCGCCGTCGACGTGCAGATCGTGGCCTCCAGCAACCGCGACCTCGCCGAGCGGGTCAGGGAGGGCGCGTTCCGGGCCGATCTCTACCACCGCCTGAGCGTGTTCAGCCTGGAGTTGCCGCCGCTCCGCCGCCGGCGCGAGGACATCCTCGACCTCGTGCCGCTCTTCGTCGCCGAGTTCGACGCCAAGGCCGGAAAGTCGGTGCGCGTGATCCCGGACCCGGTATGGTCGCGGCTGGTCGCCCACGACTGGCCGGGGAACGTGCGCGAGCTCCGCAACGTCGTGGAGCGCTGCGTGCTCCTCGCCGAGAGCGAGGTCTTCCCGGCGCAGTGGCTGCACCTCGAGCGCGACGCCCCGCACCCGGCGGCGGACCGGGCGGCGTGCGACGGGCGGGATCTCGCGCTGCCGCTCGACGGCAGCATGAGCCTGGAGGAGATGGATCGCACGATCATCCAGGCCGCGCTCGAGCGCTCGAACCACAACGCGACGGCGGCGGCCCGGCTGCTCGGCAGCACCCGCCAGACGCTGCGCTACCGGATCCAGAAGTACGGACTGAAATCCGACGACTAGGAGGTCAGGAGGTACGTGGTGACCAGTACCCCGAGCGCGGCGAGCGCGTACGCCGTCACGGCCGCGAGGTTCACCGCGTAGCCGCGCGGGATCTCGCCGGGACCGAGCTCGGCGAGGATGCGCCGGTACTGCACCGCCGCGACCAGGCAGGTTCCCACGGCGAGGATCACCATCGACACGCCGGTCGCGCGCGCGAGCAGCTCCTGCCGCGGCGACGGCTCGTGCCCGGCGATGAGGTGGAGATACAGGCCGAACTTCGCAACCACGAACCCGAGCCCCATCAGCGCGATCGCGGTCCGCACCCAGGCGAGCAACGTCCGCTCGGCGGCGAACAGGACGCGGGGGTCGTTCAGGAACGCCATCGCGCCGCGGCCGCCCTAGGCAGCCTGCCCGCGATACCCGATGGCGCGCGAGATCTTCTCGGCCGTGTCCTTCACCATCGCCGCCCAGCCCGGTTTCATCCGTTCCGCCGGCGAGGAGATCGACAGCCCGGCGACGAGCGCCCCGGTGTCGTCGCGGATGCCGGCGCCGATGCAGCGAACGCCGAGCTCCGCTTCCTCGTTGTCGATCGCGTAACCCTGGCGGCGGACGCGGTCGAGCTCCTTCTCTAGGGCGGGCAGCGCGTGAATAGTGTTCTTGGTGAATGCCGGCAGCGCGGTCCGCTCGGCATAGGTCTTCAGCCCCTCGGCGCCGTCCTCGAGCAAGAAGAGCTTGCCGACCGCGGTGATGTGGAGGGGCGCGCGGGCGCCGATGATGTTCACCACCCTCATCAGCGACCGGCCGCTCGAGGTGCGCTCGATGTAGACGATTTCGTCGTCGCGGCGGACCGAGAGGTTGACCGCCTCGCCGGTCGCCGCGTGCAGCTCGCGCATGAACGGCAGCGCGTGCTCGCGGACGCTGATCCGCGACTTCACCAGGTTTCCGAGCTCGAGCAGCCGCATCCCCAGGCGGTAGCTGCCCTGGTCCACGCGCTCGACCATCCGGTCGCGGACGAGCGCGGTCAGGATCCGGTGCGCGGTGGACGGATGGAGCTCGGCTTTCCCCGACGCAAGCTTGAGGCTCACCGCGTCGGGCGACTGGGCGAGGACGTCGAGCAGCCGCATCATCCGCTCGATGACCTGGATGGAGTTCTTGGATTCCTTCTCGTTCATTCGACTATCGCAGCCGGCGAAATTCTACCCCACCATCCGGGAGCGGGGCGCGCAACGCTGTGATACGCTCGTGCGAGCCTCCCGCCGATTCCAGCAACCACATGCGCGTCGGCCTCTTCGTGACCTGTCTCGTCGATCTCATGCGCCCGAGCATCGGCTTCGCGGCGATCAAGTTGCTCGAGACGGCCGGCTGCGAGGTGCAGGTGCCGCCGACGCAGACCTGCTGCGGACAGCCGGGCTACAACTCCGGCGACCGTGCGTCGGCCCGCGCGCTCGCCGCCAAGCTGCTCGACGAGTTCGAGGCGTGCGAGTACGTCGTCGCGCCGTCGGGCTCGTGCGCGGGCATGATCCGGGCCCACTATCCCGATCTCTTCCGCGACGATGCCTACATGCTCGGCCGTATCGAGCGGCTGTGCGCGCGCGTATACGAGCTCACCGACTTCCTGGTCAACGTCGCCGGGCTCGCGGCCGTCCCCGGCGGGTACTCCGGCAGCATCACCTATCACGATTCGTGCTCAGGCCTGCGCGAGCTCGGCGTCAAGCGCCAGCCGCGCGCGCTCCTCGGGCGCATGCCCGGCGTCGAGCTGAGGGAGATGGACGAGTGCGAGCAGTGCTGCGGCTTCGGCGGCACGTTCGCAGTCAAGTTCGGCGACGTCTCGGCGGCGATCGCCGATCGCAAGTGCGCCGCGATCGAGGCGACCGGCGCCGGCGCGGTGGTCCTCGGCGATCTCGGCTGCATGCTGAACCTCGAGGGCCGGCTCCGCCGGCGCGGGAACGAGACCGTCAAGGTGCTGCATATCGCGGAAGTCCTGGCCGGAGCGCCGGGGGTCGGGAGTCGCTGATGCACGTCCAGTCGATGCACTTCAAGGCGCGGGCGGGCGGCGCGCTCGCAGACGACGTGCTGCAGGCGAACCTGCGCAAGTTCGGCGCGAGCGGGTTCGCGCTCAGCCGCGCGAAGGCGGTCGAGGCCTACGGGGCGGACGACTTCGAGCGGCTGCGCACCGCGGGCGCGTCGATCAGGGACCGTGCGCTCGCGACGCTTGACGCCTACATCGAGCGCTTCGAGCGCGAGGCCAAGCGGCGCGGCGCGACCGTGCTCTTCGCCGAGACCGGCGCCGAGGCGTGCGAGCGCGTGCTCGAGATCTGCCGCCGCCACGGCGTGAAGAAGGCGATCAAGTCGAAGTCGATGCTGTCCGAGGAGGTGGGGCTGAACGACGCCCTCGCCGCCGCCGGCGTGGAGCCGGTCGAGACCGATCTCGGCGAGTACATCATCCAGCTCGCCGGCGAGTCGCCGTCGCACATCATCGCGCCGGCGGTGCACAAGTCGAAGGACGAGGTCGCCGACCTCTTCGCCGCGCACCACCGCCAGGCGCGCAAGACCGACATCGGCGAGATGACGCGCGAGGCGCGGGCGGTGCTGCGCGGCCACTTCGTCTCGGCGGACCTCGGCATCTCCGGCGGCAACTTCCTGATCGCGGAGACGGGCTCCGGTGTCATCGTCACCAATGAGGGCAACGGCCGGATGGTGACCACGCTGCCGCGCGTGCACCTCTGCATCACCGGCATCGAGAAGGTGCTGCCGACGCTCGAGGACTTTGCGGTGCTCCTCCGCCTCCTCACGCGGTCGGCGACCGGCCAGGCGATTTCGAACTACGTGAGCATGTTCACCGGGCCGCGGCGCGACGGGGACGGCGACGGGCCGGAGCACCTGTACTTCATTCTCGTCGACGCCGGACGCACGAACCTGGTCGGCGGCGACCTGCAGGACATGCTCCGCTGCATCCGCTGCGGCGCGTGCATGAACCACTGCCCGGTGTACCGGTCGGTCGGCGGGCACGCCTATGGCTGGGTCTATCCGGGGCCGATGGGCGCGGTGCTCACGCCCTCCTACGTGGGGCTGGAGAACGCGCTCGAGCTGCCGCACGCGGCGACGCTGTGCAACCAGTGCGGCGTCGTCTGCCCGGTCAGAATTCCGCTGCCCGAGCTCCTGCGCAAGCTGCGCGAGCAGGAAGTCGAGCAGCGTCTCCGGCCGCAGCGCGAGATGCTTGCGTTGCGGGCGTGGGCATGGGTGGCGCAGCGTCCGTGGCTCTACGCACTCGCGACGCGCTGGGCCGCACGGGTCCTGCGCGTCCGCGGCGGGGGCGCGCGGCGCATCCACCGGTTGCCGGGGGCGTCCGGGTGGACGCGCAGCCGCGACTTTCCGGCGCCGCAGGGCGCGACCTTCCGCGATCTCTACCGGAAGACCCGGGCCTCCGGCTAGACTTCAGGTTTCGGTGCGTTCGGTGCGCTCGGCTCGAAGGCCCCGCGTCCGCCCCGGATAGCAGGAGGTTTTCCGATGAACAAACCCGTCGACGTTGCGCTCACCGTCCCGCTCTGGATCGGCGGCAAGCCGGCCGGATCGCTCTCGGCCCGCTCGGGCGAGGTCACCAATCCGGCAACCGCCGCGGTCACCAAGCGCGTGCCGTTCTGCAACGCCGCCGACATCGACGCCGCGGTCAAGGCGGCCCAGGCCGCCTATCCCGAGTGGCGCGATGCGCCGGCATTGCGGCGCGCGCGGGTGATGCAGCGGTTCCTGCAGCTCCTCCAGCAGGAGCAGAAAGCGCTCGCCCGGATCGTGACCGAAGAGCACGGGAAGACCCTGCCGGATGCCATGGGCTCCGTCCAGCGAGGCATCGAGGTGGTCGAATTCGCCTGCGGCATCCCGCACCTCCTGAAGGGCGAGTACTCCGAGAACGTCGGCACCGGCGTCGACACTCACAGCGTGCGCCAGCCGGTCGGCGTGTGCGCCGGGATCACGCCCTTCAACTTCCCGGTGATGGTCCCGCTGTGGATGTTCCCGGTCGCGATCGCCTGCGGCAACACGTTCGTGCTCAAGCCGTCCGAGAAAGTGCCTTCGGCCTCGATCCGGATGGCCGAGCTCTTCAAGGAAGCCGGCCTCCCCGACGGCGTCTTCAACGTCGTGCACGGGGACAAGGAGGCGGTGGATGCGATCCTCGGTCACCCCGGCATCAACGCCGTCTCGTTCGTCGGCTCGACGCCGATCGCGAAGTACATCTACGAAACCTGCGCGCGGCACGGCAAGCGCGTGCAGGCGCTTGGCGGCGCGAAGAACCACGCCGTCGTGCTGCCCGACGCCGACCTCGAGTTCGCCGCCGACGCGTTGATCGGCGCCGCGTACGGCTCGGCCGGCGAGCGCTGCATGGCGATCTCCGCGGTCGTGGCGGTCGGCGCGGCGGCCGATCCGCTGGTCGCCTTGCTCAAGAAGAAGGCGGAAGGCGTCAAGGTGGGGCCCGGCGACCGGGACGGCATCGACATGGGGCCACTGGTGACGAAGGCGCACCGCGACAAGGTGAAGGGCTACGTCGACCTTGGCGCGAAGGAGGGGGCGAAGCTCGTCCTCGACGGTCGCGGCCTTGCGGTCAGCGGCCACGACGAGGGGTTCTTCCTCGGCACGACGCTATTCGACAACGTCATGCCGCAGATGAAGATCTATCAGGACGAGATCTTCGGCCCGGTGCTCGTCGTGCTGCGCGTCGCGACGCTCGAGGAGGCGATCGCGCTCGTGAACGCGAACCCGTATGCGAACGGCACGGCGATCTTCACCGAGTCGGGCGGCGCCGCGCGCCGCTTCGAGAACGAAATCCAGGTCGGCATGGTCGGCATCAACGTGCCGATCCCGGTGCCGGTCTCGTTCTACTCGTTCGGCGGATGGAAGTCCTCGCTCTTCGGCGACCTGCACGTCCACGGCGCTGAGGGCGTGAAGTTCTACACCCGGACCAAGGCGGTCACCAGCCGGTGGCCGCATCAGGACACCCCGGCACCCGGCCTCAACATGCCGACGCTGGGGTGAGCAACCTCAAGGGAGACAAGAATGACCGTTCACCGCTGCCGCATCGCTGTCGTCGCCACCGCCGCGTTGATCGCGGCGTGCGCGCCCGACGAGTACAAGCCGTCGCCGGGCTACGACGGGTTTCTCGATCTCATCGGACATGTCTGCTACCCCGACACGATCGGTGGCGTGCTCGTGAAGGAGCTCGCGCAGGGCAACGCGTCCGGCGGTGTAGCCGCCGGCTTCCTGGACTGGACCTCGGATCTCTACTACGGCAAGCTGAGCCCGGAACGCTACCGGCAAAACATCCTCGCCTTCACCTCGGGCGGCGCGGCGACGAACAAGGGGATCGACTGCGTTATCGCGAACCTGCCGGGCGCGCGACCCGCCGCGCCCGGGCGACCCGCGGGAGGGATGTCGCGGGACGGGGTCCCGCCGCCGCCGCAGTGAGCCGCCGGGGCGGGCCGGCGATCCCGGGCCGCTGGCGCGTTGAAGTCAGCTTGCGTCCGGTGCGGCGTCGCCGAGCCATACGTCGAGCGCGCGGCGCATGCCATCGGAATCCCCCGCCAACCCGGCGAGGACCCGCAGGCGCGGCGCGATCGAGGCGGTGAACGTCTCGAGCGGCACCTCGAGGGCGGCGGTCTCGGCGCCGAGGCACGGCGGCCGGCGGGCGCGGAGCACGACCGGCTCGATCATCGTCTCGCGGAGGAACGCGAGCGCGCGCGCCGCCTGGTCGAAGACGCGCGCCGAATCCGGGAGCAGGCCGGCGAGCCCCTCGAGCCACTGGAGCCAGAACTCGACGGTCGAGGCGAATACGTAACCGGTCGGAGCGCTTGCCATCGCGCCGAGCGCGCGGTCCGCCCACTTGAGCGCGAGCGCGGGGCGGAGCGCCGCGAGCTTCGCGTTGATGCTTTCGTCGCCGCGCGCGAGCAGCCCGCCGAGTGCGGCGCCCGGGTTGGCGACGGTACCGGTGATGACGAGCTTCAGCACGAGATCGGCACCGCGGGTGCCGCTCGCCGGCTCGACGACCTCTAGGGCGGCGATGTCGCGGGCGGCGGTCGAGACGATGCCGGCGTCGCCGTCGTGGCAGAGGACGATCGGCAGGATGCCGCCCCGGAGCACACCTTCGTGGATCAGGCTGCGCACCCGCGCGAAGACCTTGGCGCGGCGCTCGGCGACGACGCGCGTCGCGTATTCGGGGTAGAAGTTTTCCAGGAGCGGGTCGATCGAGCCGTGGCCGCGCCCGGCGAAGAAGAGGGCATGGTGGGCGAGGTGCGCGATGGCGTCCTCGTCGAGGCGATCCCAGCTCGCGCCGTCCTCGAGCGCGGCCCGCACCGTGTTGGGGCTGAGCGATGAATTCATGTTTCAGAAGCGCGAAGCAAAAGTGCGCGAAGATACGGCCGCGCGCACCGTTTGGGATTGACCGGGTGCGCCAGAAGCTTGTCCAGAGCAGCCATGACCTCGTTGGATGATGCGAACCCGGCAACCGCCGGCACCGCGCTGCTCTCGCCTGCCGTCAACCTGTGGCGGGCCCTGGAGGCGCGGCGGGTCGATCCGGCGCCGATCTTCCGCGCCGCCGGCGTCGATCCCGCGACGCTCGGCATCCCCGGGAGGCGGGTGAACGAGCGCACTGCGCTGCGGCTCATGCAGGCCGCCGAGAAGGCCGTAGGCGACCCCGCCCTCGGCATCGACGTCGCGCGGCAGATGCACGGAACCGCCCTGCATGCGCTCGGTTACGCGTGGCTTGCCAGCGCCACGCTCGGGGAGGCCCTTCGCCGGCTCGTCCGCTATACGCGCGTCGTGACCGAGATGTGGTCGCCGCGCCTCGAGGAGGGCGCCGAGGACATGCGGATCACCTACGTGTTCCGGCTCGATGCCGCGGCGCGCCGACCCGACTGGCTCCACGACTGGCTCGCCGCTGGCGTGGTCCAGCTCTCCCGGCTGATCTGCGGCGATGGATTCACACCGCTCGAGGTCGCGCTGGTACGCGAGCGCCCGCCGGACGTCGCGCCGTTCGCCGACTGGTTCCGCGCGCCGATCGTGTGGTCCGCGGCCGAGACCAGCCTGCTCGTGCGGAAGGAGGACCTCACGCGACCGCTGCCGACCGGCAACCCCGAGGTCGCGGCGGCGACCGAGCGCATCGCGCTCGACTACCTGGCGCGACTGGATCGCGGCGACATCGTCGTGCAGGTCCGGCAGCGCATCCGCGAGAGCCTGCCCTCGGGCGTGCCGGCACAGAGCGCGGTCGCGCGCGCGCTGAACCTGAGCACGCGGACGCTCGCCCGGCGGCTGGAGGAGGCGGGGACGAGCTTCACTGCGCTCCTCGACGAGACCCGCCGCGCGCTCGCCGTGCAGTATCTGCAGCGCGCTGACTTCTCGGTCGCCGAGGTCGCCTACCTCGTCGGCTTCGCCGAAGCGTCGAGCTTCAACCGCGCATTCCGCCGCTGGACCGGCCGCGCGCCGGGGGATGCGCGGCGGGCCTGACGGGCCGTCCGCCGGCTACATCCAGCCCGCCTTGCGGAACCGCCAGAAGAGCAGCCCGTCGAGCACGATCATCGCCGCGACCGCAATCGGATACCCGAACGTCCAGTCGAGCTCCGGCATGTGCTTGAAGTTCATGCCGTAGATGCCGGCGATCATCGTCGGGACCGCGACCAGCGCGGCATAGGACGCGAGCCGCTTGGTCATCTCGTTGTCCTGCAGCTGGATGAACGAGAGGCTCACCTGCATCGCGGTCGTGATGCCGTCGCGGATGCCGTCGATCGTCTGGTTGATCCGGCCGAGGTGGTCGTAGACGTCGCGGAAGTACTCCTGCGTTCCGACGCAGACCTGCGGCACGCGGCCGCCGTAGAGCTTGCCGACACCCTCGGCGAGCGGGCCGGTCGCGTGCCGCAGCACCATCAGCTTCTGCTTGAGTCCGTAGAGCGCCTCGATGTTGCGGCGCGCGAGGCCGCCGGCGAAGATCTGCTCCTCGGTGTTCTCGAACTCGGTCTCGAGCGCGTCGAGCACCGGGAAGTAACGCTCGACCACGGCGTCCATCAGCGCGTACAGCACGACGCCCGATCCGTGGCGCAACAGCTCGGGCTCGGCCTCGCAGCGCGCGCGCACGTCGGCGAACCCGCGCTTGGTGCGGCTGCGCACCGAGAGGACGTAGTTCGGGCCGACGAAAATGTCCATCTCGCCGACGCGCAGGTACTTCCCGTCGAGCTCAACGGTATGCAGTACGACGAAGAGCGAGTTGCCGTACTCCTCGATCTTCGGTCGCTGATGTCCGGACTGCGCGTCGTCGACGGCGAGTTCGTGCAGGTTGAACTCCCGCTGCATCTCCTCGAGCTCGCCGGGGTCGGGCTCGTAGAGCGCGACCCACACGAAGCAATCCGGGCGCCTCACGTACTCGGAGATCTCGCTGCGGCTGATGTCCGCGAGCTTCCGGCCGTTCTGATAGGCGACGCAGTTGATGAGCATTAGGTTTCCCCCTCCCGGTGCCGCGGGAAGGATACGCCGCGCGCCCGGTTTCGCGTTAACCTCGCGATCGCAGGCGCGAACGATGACAGAAGCCGATCCGCGGCCGGAGGGTTCGCCCGCCACCGCCCCGCCGGGGTTCCCCGAGCTGCGGACGGTGGACGCCCGCGCGCCGTGGCGCTGGCTTGCCGCCGGCTGGCAGGATCTCCGGGCGGCGCCGGGCCCGAGCCTGTTCTACGGCATCGTGCTCGCCGCGATGGGCTTCCTCCTCACGCACTCGCCGGGGAAGGGCGCCGTCGAGCTCGCGTTCCTCACCGGTTTCCTCATCGTCGGTCCGTTCCTGCTCATGGGCCTCTACGATATCAGCCGCCGGCTGCGGCGCGGGGAGCGGGTCATGCTGGGGCCGACGCTTGCCGCGTGGAAAGCGAACGCTCCGGCGATCGGGTTCTACGCGCTGATCCTCGCGCTGTTGCTCGCGGTCTGGATCCGGATCTCGATCGTGGTCGTCGCGCTGTTCTTCGAAGGCAATGCGCCGAGCGTCGAGGCGCTGGCGAAGAGCGCGCTCGACTCGCCCGACACCCTGGCGTTCGTGGCGGTCTACGCTGCAGCCGGCGCCGGCTTTGCGCTCCTCGTCTTCGCGACCTCGGCGGTCTCGCTGCCGCTGCTGCTCGACCGCCCGCAAACGGACACGGTGACCGCGATGATCACGAGTTTCAACGCGGTCCGGCGGAGCTTCGGGCCGATGCTCCTCTGGGCGGCGATCGTAGTTGCCCTGACCGCCGCCGGGTTCGCCACCTTCTACCTGGGGCTCGTGGTCGCGCTGCCGCTCGTCGGGCACGCGACCTGGCACGCCTACCGCGACGTCGTCGCCTGAGCCGAGCCCTGCGCCCGGGCCGGCAGCACCGTCGCGAGCTCGTCCCGCGCGCGGAGCAGCATCTCCTCGGTCGTATCCCAGTCGACGCACGCGTCGGTGACCGAGACGCCGTACTTCAGCTGCGAGCGGTCCTCGGGAATCGGCTGGTTACCGGCTGCGAGGTTCGACTCGACCATCAGGCCGACGATCGAGCGGTTGCCCTCGCGGATCTGGTGCGAGCAGTCGTGGAACACTAGGGGCTGCAGCGCGTGGTCCTTGAGCGAGTTCGCGTGCGAGCAGTCGACGACGATGTTGGCGGGGAGCTTCGCCGCGCCGAGCGCCTTCTCGGCGAGCCGGACGCTCACCGTGTCGTAGTTCGGCCGCCCGCCGCCGCCGCGGAGCACGAGATGACCGTAGCGGTTCCCGGTCGTGCGGACGATGGCCGGCCGGCCCTGCGGGTTGATGCCAAGGAAGCTGTGCGGCTGCGCGGCCGAGCGGATCGCGTTGACCGCGACCTCGAGCCCGCCGTCGGTCCCGTTCTTGAACCCCACCGGCGCCGACAGCCCGCTCGCCATCTCGCGGTGGGTCTGCGACTCGGTCGTGCGGGCGCCGATCGCGTACCAGCTGATCAGGTCGCCGAGGTATTGCGGCGAGAGCGGGTCGAGCGCCTCCGAGCCGGCCGGCAGGCCGAGCGCCGCGAACTCCGCGAGCAGCTTTCGTGCGCGGACGATGCCCTCGTCGATGCGAAACGAGTCGTCCATGTGCGGGTCGTTGATGAAGCCCTTCCAGCCGGCCACCGTGCGCGGCTTCTCGAAGTAGACCCGCATCACGACGAACAGCGTGTCGCGCACGCGCTCGGCGAGCCGCACCAGCCGTCCGGCGTAGTCGAGCGCCGCGGCCGGATCGTGGATCGAGCACGGGCCGATCACCACGAAGAGCCGCGGATCCTTGCGGTCGAGGATCGCCCGGACGCTCGCGCGTCCGCGGGTGACCGTCTCGGCCGCCGCGGACGCGAGCGGCACCTCGGCCTGGACCGCCTCCGGTGTCGGCATGTCCTCCATGCCGGCGACGTTGACGTTGTCGAGCTGTTCGGTGTTCATGTGCATGTCATCCCCGTCGCCGTACCATGCGAGGGGGCAGAGCCGCTTCGCGGCGTCCCCTCGCGCTCCCCGACATCGGCGCGGCGACGCCTTCGGCATCGGCCGCGCGGTGGGCAATTATGCGCTCCGCCGCTGTAGAATCGACGGCCTTTCCGGGGACAGTCATGACCGATCTCTCAGCCCTCGATCTCGACGCCTACTGGATGCCGCTCACCCCGAACCGCGCGTTCAAGCGGTCGCCGCGGCTCGTCGTCGGCGCGAAGGACATGTACTACACGACCGCCGACGGCAAGCAGGTGCTCGACGGTCTCGCCACCCTGTGGTGCGTGAACGCGGGGCATTGCCGTCCGAAGATCGTGGCGGCGATCGGCCGGCAGGCCGGGGTGCTCGACTACGCTTCGTCGTACTCGCTCGGCCACCCGCTCGCGTTCGAAGCCGCGCACCGCCTCGTCGCGCTCGCGCCGGAGGGGATCGGGCACGCGTTCTTCACCAATTCGGGCTCGGAAGCGGTCGAGACGGCGCTCAAGATCGCGCTCGCGTACCACCGCCTGCGGGGCGAGGCGACGCGCACCCGGTTCATCGGCCGCGAGCGCGCGTTCCACGGCGCCAACTTCGGCGGGATCTCGGTGGGCGGCGTCGCGGCCTACCGGAAGGCGTTCGCCGCCGGCCTGCTGCCGGGCGTCGATCATTTGCGGCACACGCAGGATCTTGCGGCCCGCGCGTTCGTGCGCGGCGAGGCGGCGACCGGCGCCGACCTCGCCGACGAACTGGAGAACCGCATCATCTCGCTCCACGATGCCTCGAACATCGCCGCGGTGATCGTCGAACCGGTGGCCGGCGCGGGCGGCGTTCTCGTCCCGCCGCGCGGATACCTAAAGCGGCTGCGCGAGATCTGCGACCGGCACGGGATCCTTCTCATCTTCGACGAGGTGATTACCGGGTTCGGGCGGCTCGGCAAGCCCTTCGCCAGCCACTTCTTCGGCGTGACGCCCGACCTCATCACGTTCGCGAAAGGCATCACCAGCGGCACGGTGCCGATGGGCGGCGTCCTCGCGAGCAAGGCGATCTACCGCACGTTCATGGATGCATCCGCCGCCGGCGTCGAGCTCTTCCACGGCTACACGTACTCCGGGCATCCGCTCGCGGCGGCGGCCGCCCTCGCCACCCTCGACACCTACGCCGAGGAGCGGCTCTTCGACCGGCCGAACGAGCTCGCCAAGCAGTTCGAGGACGCCGTGCACTCGTTCCGCGGGTTGCCGCATGTCATCGACTGCCGCAACCTCCAGCTGATCGGCGCGATCGAGCTCGCGCCCCGTCCGGGTGCGCCCGGCGCGCGGGCGCTCGAGGTACACACCAAGGCCTGGGATCGCGGCGTGTTCGTGCGGCCGATCGGCGACACGATCGCGTTCTGCCCGCCGCTCATCGCCGAGGCGAAGCATCTCGACCAGATGTTCGGCGTCGTCGCCGACATCGTGCGCGAGGTTGCCTGAACGCCCGCGCCGTGCAATATTCCCCCGCGATGCTGGACCCGGCGATCCGGATCAACGAGGCGCGCTTCTGGCGCACCGTCGAGCGCTCCGGCGCGATCGGCCCCGGACGTCCGGGCGGCCTGAGCCGGCTCGCGCTGTCCGACGCCGATCGCGAGATGCGCGACCAGTTCGTCGGCTGGTGCCGCGAGTCCGGCTACGCGGTGACCGTCGATCGCGTCGGGAACATCTTCGCGCAGCGCGCAGGGACGGACGCGAGCCTCGCGCCGGTGGTCATCGGCAGCCATCTCGACACCCAGGTAAACGGCGGCAGGTACGACGGCGTGGTCGGGGTGCTCGCCGGGCTCGAGGCGTTGCGCACGCTCGACGATCACCGCGTACGGACGCGGCGCCCGATCGAGGTGGTGAGCTGGACGAACGAGGAGGGCGCGCGCTTCACGCCGCCGATGATCGCCTCGGGTGCGTTCGCGGGCGTGTACGAGACCGACTGGGTGCTCGCGCGGACCGACGACGACGGGAAGCGCTTCGGCGAGGAGCTTGCGCGCATCGGCTACGCCGGCGAGGCGCCGGTCGGCGGCCGCGCGCTCGACGCCTACTTCGAGCTGCACATCGAGCAGGGTCCGATCCTCGACGAGCAGGCGGTCGACGTCGGCATCGTGACGAAGGGCTACGCGGTGCGCGGCTACATCGTCGAGGCGACCGGCGAGACGGCGCACGCCGGCCCGTGGCCGATGGACAAGCGCCGGAACGCGCTCGTCGGTGCGGCGATGCTCGCGGTCGCGGTGAACGACATTGGCTGGCGCTACCACTCGACCGGCGGCAAGGCGACCGCCGCGCGCCTGGTGGCGTGGCCGAACAAGCCCGGCATCCTCTCCGACTGGGCGCAGCTCACCTGTGACGTCCGCCACGAGGATCCCGACGCTGCCGACCAGATGGCGAAAGAGCTGCTCGATTCGATCCCGGTCTGCGCCCGGCGCGCCAACGTCGCGATGAAGGTCGTCGACCACTGGGTCTTCGGCAACGAGCGCTTCGACGCGGATTGCGTCGGGCTCGTGCGCGCGGCGGCGGCGCGGCTCGGCTTCCCGGCGCTCGACCTCGCGAGCCAGGCCGGCCACGACGCGTACCACCTCGCGAAGGTCGCGCCGATGGCGATGATCTTCACGCCCTGCCAGGAGGGGATCACGCACAGCAACAACGAGCGCGCCGAGGCCGGCTACACGGCCCCCGGGGTGAACGTGCTCCTGCACGCAGCGGCGGCGCGGGCGGGAGTGGCATGAGGATCTTCTTCTGCCCCGAGCAGCTCGCGCACCGACCGGCGCAATTCATGGTTGCGGGGCGGATGGTGCCGAGCCTCGAGTCGCCGGAGCGCTGCGAGCGCGTGGTCGAGGCCCTGACGCGCGCGAGCTACAAGGTGGAGCAGCCGCGCCGGGACTTTCCGTTCGAGGTCATCGAGCAGGTGCACACGCCCGGCTATCTCGAGTTCCTGCGCGGCGGGTGGGAGCGCTGGTCCGCGCTCAAGGACGCGAGCCCGGAGATCGTGCCGAACGTGCATCCGTACCGCGGCTCGGGCGACGACTTCACGCCGCGGAAGGGTCCGCGCGCGGCCTCGCCGGTGGCCCAGGCCGGCTACTACCTCGGCGACCTCGCGTGTTCGGTCGGCCAGGACACCTGGCGCTCGGCGCTCGCAGCGGCGCATACGACCCTCGCGGCCGCGGAGAGCGTGCTCACCGGCGAGCACGCCGCGTACGCGGTCTGCCGCCCGCCGGGGCATCACGCGGCTGCCGACCGCGCCGCCGGTTTCTGCTACCTCAACAACGTCGCGATCGCCGCCGAGTTCATGCTGCCGCACTTCAAGCGCCTCGCGATCCTCGACGTCGACATCCATCACGGCGACGGCACGCAGTCGATCTTCTACCGCCGGGGCGAGGTGCAGTTCGTGTCGATCCACGTCGACCCGGCGAACTTCTATCCATTCTTCTCCGGCTACGCCGACGAGTACGGCGCGGGTGAGGGCGAGGGCGCGAACCTCAACATCCCGCTGCAGCCCGGGAGCGGCGACGCCGATTTCCTCGACGCGCTCGACGACGCGCTCGAGGCGATCCGCGCCCATCGCGCGGAGGCCTTGCTCGTGTCGGTCGGCTTCGACGCCCACGAGCGCGACCCGCTGTCGGTGCTGAAGGTCACCAACGACGGCTACCGCCGGATCGGCGACGCGGTCGCGGCGCTGAAGCTGCCGACCGTGCTCGTCCAGGAAGGCGGCTACAACCTCGATCTTCTCGGCGCGAACGTGGTCGCGTTCATCGGCGGCTTCAACCTCGCGAGCCGGATGTAGGGGCGAATCTTTCGGCATTTTCAGCGCGTCCGGCCCGCTCGGGCGTTGAAGGACGGCCGGGCGAGGGCGTAGAATGCGCCCTTTGAGAACAACAACTTAGGCCCCTCAATGCCCGTTATCAGCCGCCGCACCGCCGAGCTCGGGACCGAGAACGCGTTCGTCGTCCTCGCCGAGGTGACCGAGCTCGTCCGCCAGGGCAAGGACATCATCTCGTTTTGCATCGGCCAGCCCGATTTCCCGACCCCGCTCAACGTGCAGGAGGCGGCGATCCGGGCGATCCGCGAGGGAAGACACGGCTATACGCCGTCGGCCGGCATCAACGAGCTGCGCGAAGCGGCCGCGCGCTACATGGGCGCGATGCGCGGGCTCGACATCCGTCCCGAGCACGTCGTGGTCGGGGCCGGGGCGAAGCCGTTCATCGCGTACGCGATCCTCGCCACGACCGACTACGGCGTCGGCGACGAGGTCATCTACCCGAATCCCGGCTTTCCGATCTACGAGTCGCAGATCAAGGCGCACGGCGCCGTGCCGGTCCCGCTGCATCTGCGGGAAGCGCGCGACTTCGCGTTCGACCCGGCGGACCTCGAGGCAAAGCTCACGCCGCGCACGAAGCTCCTGATCCTGAACTCGCCACACAACCCGACCGGCGGCATCCTGACGCGACGCGACCTCGAGGCGATCGCCGTGATCCTCCGGCGCCACCCCGGCGTCTGGGTGTACGCCGACGAGATCTACTCCCGGCTCTGCTATGAAGGCGAGTTCGCGTCGATCGCATCGCTGCCGGGAATGTACGAGCGCACGATCGTCTCGGACGGCGCCTCGAAGACCTGGGCGATGACCGGCTGGCGGCTCGGCTTCGCCGCGAATCCGGTGCTCGCGCCCGAGTTCACGCGCTGGGTGACGAACACCGACTCGTGCGCCTCGCAGATCACGCAGTGGGCCGCGGTCGAGGCGATCACCGGACCGCAGGACGATGCGGCGCGGATGCGCGCGTCGTTCCTCGAGCGGCGCGACCTGATCGTCGGGCTCCTCGGCCAGGTGACCGGGGTGACGTGCAGGACGCCCGGGGGCGCCTTCTACGCCTGGCCAAACGTCACCGAGGCGTGCCGCATGATCGGCGCAGCCGACTCCGAAGAATTCCGCAAGCGCCTGCTCGCCGAGGGCGGCGTCGCGGTGCTGGCGGACATCCACTTCGGCGCGCGCGTGCCCGGCGAGGGCCAGCACGTCCGGTTCAGCTACGCCGCATCCAGGCAGGCGATCGAGCAGGGCGTCGCGCGGATGGCCGACTTCATCCGGCAGGCGTCGCGCCGCGTCGCCTGAGCCGCGCCTGGGGCAATGGCCGAGGTCTGGAAACCAAGCGTGACGGTGGCCGCGATCATGCGGCGCGGGGACCGCTTCTGCCTGGTCGAGGAGGAGGCCGACGGCCGGGTCGTCTACAACCAGCCAGCCGGCCATTGGGAGCCGGGGGAAACGCTCGCCGAGGCCTGCGCGCGCGAGGCGCTCGAGGAGACCGCGCATTCGTTCCGGCCGACGCACCTGCTCGGCATCTACCGCTGGCACTACGCGCCCAAAGACGTGACCTTTCTGCGGTTCGCGTTCCTCGGCGAAGTGCTGCGCGACACCGGCGGACCACTCGACCGCGAGATCCGGCGCGTGGTCTGGCTCACGCCGGAAGAGGTGCGTGCCGGGCGCGAGCGGCATCGCAGCCCACTCGTGATGGCCTGCCTCGACGACTGCCTCGCCGGGCGGCGCTACCCGCTCGATGTGATCCGGCACTACCAATGACAGCGGCGGCCCGCACCCTCGCACTCCTGCTGCTGCTCGCCGCCGGAGCGGTCCCGGCCGAGGAGGTCGCGATCTGCTTTAACTACGGCTGCAAGGAGCAGGCGGTGGTGAGCTACTCGCCGCTGCATCTTGGCCAGGTGCAGGCGCAGTTCGTCGACGTCGACTCGCCCGCCGCCGAGCGCGCGGCGATCGCGCGCGCGGTCGCATGGCTCTACTTCTACGCCGGGGCGCAGTCGCCGATCTGGCGCGACCGCGGCGGCAACTTCGACGACGACGACATCCAGCCCGGCCGCATGGACTGCATCGACCACTCGACCAACACGACGGCCTACCTGCGGCTCATCGAGCGCCACGGCTGGCTGAAGTTCCACCGCGTCGGCGAGCGCGTGATGCGCGGCCGCATGCTGAGCGAACACTGGGCCGCGCTCGTCGTCGAGCAGGGCTTGCAGGACGAGTGGGTGGTCGACACCTGGTTCCTCGACCCCGGGCTGCCGGCATCCGTCTTCCCCCTCAGGGCGTGGCTCGACGGCGCCGAGCCGGCGGGTTTTCGCGACTCGCCGCATCTCGCGCAGTGACCGGGCGCATCGTCGTCGGCATGTCCGGCGGGGTCGACTCGTCGGTCGCGGCCCTGCTGCTCAAGCGCCAGGGCTACGAGGTCGTCGGCCTCTTCATGAAGAACTGGGAGGACGACGACGACGACGAGTACTGCTCGACCCGCGCGGACCTCGTCGACGTCGCCTCGGTCGCCGACGTGCTCGGGATCGAGCTCGAGGTCGTCAACTTCGCGGCCGAGTACAAGGACCGCGTGTTCGCGAGCTTTCTCGCCGAGTACGCCGCCGGCCGCACGCCGAACCCCGACGTCCTCTGCAACGCGGAGATCAAGTTCAAGGCCTTCCTCGACCACGCGCTCGCGATGGGCGCCTCCCGGATCGCCACCGGCCACTACGCTGGCGTCCGCGAAGTGGCGGGGCGATACGAGCTCGTAAAGGGCGCCGACGCGACGAAGGACCAGAGCTACTTCCTGCACCGCCTCACCCAGGCCCAGCTCGCGCGGGTCGTCTTCCCGCTCGCGACCCTCGCGAAGACCGAGGTGCGCCGTATCGCGCGCGACACCGGGCTGCCGGTGCACGCGAAGAAGGATTCGACCGGGATCTGCTTCATCGGCGAGCGGCCGTTCCGCGAGTTCCTCAACCGTTACCTGCCGCGCTCGCCCGGCCCGATGCGCACACCCGAGGGCCGGATCGTCGGCGAGCACATCGGGCTCGCCTTTTACACCATCGGCCAGCGCTCGGGCCTGGGGATCGGGGGGACGCGGGGTGGGGAGGGCGCGCCGTGGTACGTCGCGGGCAAGGACCGCGAGCGGAACGAACTGATCGTCGTGCAGGGACACGACCATCCGCTCCTCCTGAGCCGCGCGCTCACCGCGATGGACCTCGCATGGGTGAACGGCGAGGCGCCGGCTCCGGACGCCCGGTACGGCGCCAAGACCCGTTACCGGCAGGCCGACGCCGCCTGCCGCGTTGCGGATTTGGACGAAGCGGGATGCCGGATCGAGTTCGACGACCCGCAGTGGGCGGTCACGCCGGGGCAGTCGGTGGTGCTCTACCGGGGCGAGGCGTGCCTCGGCGGTGGCGTGATCCAGTAGCCTGCACGAAACGAGGGGGCACGGCTCGCGCTCCCGATTCCAGGGGAATCGCCGCCGGGGCGGCGATTCGTCCGGTGGTTCAGTCGGCGGGGACCGTGTCGGCGAAGCTCGGCCGCTCGGCGAGCTTCGCCGCGAGCCGCTCGAGGTTGGGGCGGTCGTCCCGCCAGCCGAGCTTCGGGTAGCGGAAGTCGAGCCAGCCGAGACAGGCACCGACCGCGATGTCGGCGAGCGTGAGCGTGTTGCCGCAGCAGAAGGCGCGCGCGCCGAGCTGGCTCTCGAGCGCGTCCAGGCCGCGCGTCACCTTCTTCATCTGCCGCTCGGTCCAGCTCGCGCTCCGCTCGTGCGCCGGCCGCTGGCTCTCCGTCCGGGCGAGCGCGGCGGCGTCGACGACGCCGTCGGCGAGCGCTTCCCAGCGGCGCACTTCGATGCGCTCGCGGTTCCCCGCCGGGATCAGCTTGCCGATCGGCGAGACCCCGTCGAGGAACTCGCAGATCACGCGCGAGTCGTAGAGCGCAGTCCCGTCGTCGAGCACGAGAACCGGCACCTTGCCGAGCGGGTTGAGTTCCGACACCGTTGAGTCGGACGCCCACGGGTTCTGGATCTCCCACGTGAACTCGATCCGCTTTTCCGCGGCGACGATGCGCGCCTTGCGCGCGAACGGGCTCGCACGCGAGCCGACGAGTTTCAGCCGAGCAGTGGCCATGACGAAGCAGAACTCTCCCCGAGCGGTGCAGTTTATACCAACGGCATTGGCGTGCTCCCGGCTGCGCGGTCCGGGCGGACACCCGGCCCGGGGCGGAAGCGGCGGAGCTGCGTGCTACACTCGGCCGGGTTCCGCGCCCGCGTACGCCGAATCCCAACGCACGCTATGCCGCTCTCGCCGTTGACCGCGCTCTCGCCCCTCGACGGGCGCTACGCCCGCGCAACCGAGCCCCTGCAGCCGTGGTTCAGCGAGCTCGCCCTCATCCGTCATCGCGTCCGGGTGGAGGTCGAATGGCTGATCGCCCTCGGCGCGGAACCCGGCATTCCGGAAGTCGCGCCGTTCGCCGCGCCCGCGGCGGCGAAGCTGCGCGCGCTCGTCTCCGGGTTCAGCGAGACGGACGGCGAGCGCGTCAAGACGATCGAGCGCGAGACGAACCACGACGTCAAGGCGATCGAATACTGGATCCGCGAGCGGGTCGCCGACGACGCGGCGCTCACGCGCGCATCGGCGTTCATCCACTTCGCCTGCACCTCCGAGGACGTCAACAACCTCGCCTATGCGCTGATGGTCCGCGGTGCGCGTGACGAGGTGCTCCTGCCGGCGGTCGACGGTTTGACGAAGAAGCTCGCGCAGCTCGCGCATCTGCACGCCGCCGACGCGATGCTCGCGCGCACGCACGGCCAGCCGGCGACGCCGACGACGCTCGGCAAGGAGCTCGCGAACTTCGTCCATCGCTTGCGTCGCGCGCGCGCCGCGCTCGCCGGAGTGCGGCTCACCGGCAAGACGAACGGCGCGGTCGGCAACTACAACGCCCACCTCGCCGCGTATCCGGAAGTCGACTGGCAGGCGCTCGCACGGCGACTCGTCGAGTCGCTCGGGCTCGAGTGGAATCCGTACACGGTGCAGATCGAGCCGCACGACTCGCTCGCCGAGGCGTTCGACGCGCTGTCACGGCTGAACACGGTGCTCGTCGATCTCGATCGCGACGTGTGGGGCTACATCTCCCTCGGCTATTTCCGCCAGAAATCGGTCCCGGGCGAGGTCGGCTCCTCGACGATGCCGCACAAGGTGAACCCGATCGACTTCGAGAACTCCGAGGGCAACCTCGGCGTCGCCAACGCGCTGCTTCGGCACCTGGCCGAGAAGCTGCCGGTGTCGCGCTGGCAGCGCGACCTCACCGACTCGACCGTGCTGCGGAACGTCGGCGTCGCGTTCGGGCACAGCCTGCTCGGGTATGCGTCCGCGAGCCGGGGTCTCGACCGGCTCGAGGCCGACCGGGCCAGGCTCGCGGCCGATCTCGACGCGAACTGGGAGGTGCTCGCCGAGGCGGTGCAGACGGTGATGCGCCGCTACGGTGTCGAGGACGCGTACGAGCAACTGAAGGCGCTCACCCGCGGTGAACGCGTGACGCCGGAACGATTGCGCGACTTCATCAAATCCGCGGCGATTCCCGACGACGCGAAAGCGCGGCTCCTCGCGTTAACGCCCGCGGGCTATATCGGCGCCGCAGCGGAGCTCGCCCGGAAGATCTAGGCGGATCTCCGGGCGGCGAACGAGCGTCAGCTCAGTCTCTGAACGCCTCGATCGCGATATAGAGCTTGATCTCGTCGCTCACCGGGCCGACGCCGAACTTCATGCCGAAGTCGGAGCGCTTGATGGTACCGGCCGCGTTCCCGCCGCACATGTAGCGCTTGCCCTGCGTGCGCGGGTCGGGGCCGCACTTGAAGCTCTCCACCGTCAGGTTGAGCGGCTTCGTCACGCCGAGCAGCGTGACCTCCCCCTCGATCGCGCCGGGCATCTCGCCCGTCCACCGGGCGGTCTTGCCCTTGAAGGTCATGCGCGGGAACTCGGCGACGTTGAAGAAGTCGGGCGAGCGCAGATGCTCGTCGCGCGTGCGCGGCCGCGTGCCCCTGTCGTTGTCTCCGGTCGTCAGCGACGCCGTCTCGACGACGAGCTCCACCGTGCCCGACTTGGCGGCCGCGTCGAGGGAGATCTTGCCGGTGGTCTTGTCGAAGCGGCCGATGAAGTTCGTGTAGCCGAGGTGGTTGACCGTGAAATAGGGGAAGGTGTGATAGGGATCGATCGTGAACGACTCGGGCGCGGCCGAGACCGGCGCGGCGAGCCCCGCTGCGACGATGCAGATTGCCAGACGCGACATGCTTTCTCCTCCTGCTCGACGTTGATGTTGGCGTTGCGTCCTCGCCCGGCTACTCGAGCCCGAGCTGCCAGGCGAGAATCCACGACGCGGTGGCCGCGGTGAACGCGTACACCGACAGAACGATCGCCTGCAGCCAGACTGGCGCCCGCTCGGGGGCCGGCAGTCGGGCGACGAGCGGGACGAGCACGAGCGGTACGAGCGCGTACCACGCGAGCTTCGCGAGCAGCACTGCGCCGGCCGCGAAGAGCGCGCCGCCCACGGCGGCGGGCAGCGTGAGCGTCGCTCCGGCGGCGGTTCGGCGGTTCGTGAGCATCTGCACGAGCAGGAACGCACCCGCCCCCGCGCCGATCGCAATTGCGTACAGACCGTAGGTGGCGGAGGCGCCGAGGACCGCGGCGATGCCGCCGCCGACGCCGAGCGCGAATGCCGCTGCCCCCGCGCGTACCGGCGCGTCGGCCAGACGGTGATTCAGCCACACCGTGGCGCCGACTGCGATCGCCGCCACGGTCCCGAACGCGGCCGCCTCCTGCGGCGGGCGTTGCGAAAGCACCGACCAGAACACCCAGATCGCGGCGACACCGAAACCGACCGCCAGCGCGATCCCGATCGTCCGCGACGAGCGGGCAATGCCGTCGACGACCACGCCGATCGGCGCTGCAGCGAGCGTGACGAGGATGATCTTGCGGGTCGCGGTGAGCGGGGCGAACGCTAGGCCGTTCAGGAGGTAGGCGCAGACGCCGAACCCCGCCGCCACCGCGAGCCCGGCGAGGCTGAACCGGCCGAGGACGATCGCGACGACGAGCCCCGCGACGAACGGGCCGATGCCGCCCTGGACTGCCGGATTGCTCAGGAAGGCTTCCATCCCCGGGCGCGAGCTACTTCTTGGGTTCCTCCGCCAGCGGCGGCAGCGTGCGGAGGTACGCGATGATCGCTGCCAGATCCGGCGGCGTGAGCTTGCTGGTCGTGTTGTTGATCACCTCGGCCATCGCTTCGGCGGGCACGTCGCCGTCCGGTGTGAGGCCGGTGGTGAAGAACTCCTTCAATTCCCCGTCGCTCCATTTCTTGAGCCGGGTCGGCGTGAGGTTCGGGATGTTCTTCCCCTCGGGTCCCTTGCCGCCGGCGAGGAAGCGGTCGCGCCGCGGCCCGCCGAGGAAGTTCCGCGGCGTGTGGCACTCGCCGCAGTGCGCGAGCGCCTGCACGAGATAGGCGCCGCGATTGACCTCCGCGGACGCCTTCGGGTCGGGTACGAACGGCCCGGGGGTGAAGAAGAGCCACTTCCAGCCGGCAAGCGTGAAGCGGAAGCCGAACGGGAAGTTGAGCTCGTGCGGTTGGCTCGGCCGCGGGTTCGGCGGCAGCGTCCGGAGGTAGGCGAAGAGGTCGCGCAGGTCGCTGTCGGTGATCTTGGTGAAGGACGGATAGGGGAACGCGGGGAAGTAGTGCGTCCCGCCCGGCCCGTTGCCCTCGTGCATCGCGCGGATGAAATCGGCCTCGGTCCAGCGGCCGATCCCGGCGGCGGGATGCGGCGTGATGTTCGGGCCGTAGAACGTCCCGAACGGCGTCTGCAGTGCGCGCCCGCCCGCGAACGGGACTGCTTCCTTCTTGTTCTCGGTGTGGCAGCCGACGCAGCCGCCGACCTTGACGAGGTATTCGCCGTGCTTCGCGTCACCTTGCGCGGACGCGAGACCAGCGGCAGCCGCAAGCGCGAGCCCGAGCACCGCTCCGGGTAGCGCCCTTCGCATCGGTTTTCGCACGGTCTTGGCGCCCGAAAAAAAAGCGAAACCCCGCCGGAGCGGGGTTCCCGTCGCTCGATGGTTGCGCGGTCTATTTCTCGCGGAAGTTGTCGTGACAGTTGCCGCAGGCCTTGCCGACGTCCCCGATGGCGGCCTTCACTGCGCCCTCGTTGCCGCTCTTGGCGGCGGCGTTGAGCGCGCCGATTGCGGTCCGGAGCTGGTCCTGGGCCTGCTTGAATTTCGCCCCCTCGGTCCAGATCACCGGCAGCGCAAAGCTCTTGGCGCCTTTCGTGCTCTCCGCAAAGCCGTCCCAGGGCATCTGGGACAGGTCGTCCAGGAAGGCCGCGTTGCGCGTGACAGTGGCGGCGTCATAGGGAACGCTGCCCTTGAGCATCCCGGCCAGCGGGCCGAAGTATTTGCCCTGCAGGATCATCACCGCCTGGCGTTGCCTGACCAAGGTCTCGGGCTTCACCTGCGATAGGGCGACGGCGGCGTAGCCCGCACCCAGTGCCGCCACGATACAGGCCGTCAAGAGCTTCTTGCGCATGCGTTCCTCCTCGTTTGAGTTTGGCATTGCGAGCGCCGCGGTTGATGCGGCGCACCGGATCCTATAACACCGCCGGATGCCGGTCTATTCCGGGCGCGGGCGCTTTCGGCCCGACGACCCTCAGACCACCGCTTCCTGCTTGCGGTCCTTGATCGGCTTCACGAGGTCCTCGCGCCGGACGCCGAGCCACATGACGATCGGGGCCATGACCAGCACCGACGAGTAGATCCCGAAGCATATGCCAATGGTCAGCGCGACCGCGAAATAATGCAGCGCCGCGCCGCCGAAGAGGAGCATCGAGAGCACCATCATCTGCGTACAGCCGTGGGTGATGATCGTGCGCGACAGCGTGCTCGTGATCGCGTTGTCGATGATCTGCACGATCGTCGCCTTCCGCATCTTGCGGAAGTTCTCGCGGATCCGGTCGGCGATGACCACCGATTCGT